>ERZ779621.343-NODE-343-length-22606-cov-12.734513_pt1 | contig 22606 bp, 17 predicted proteins | sample MGYA00514215_ERZ779621 | MGnify/ENA primary metagenome ERZ779621 (study PRJEB29562, sample SAMEA4376715) | mouse gut metagenome | isolation source: Cecum | study: EMG produced TPA metagenomics assembly of the A DSS colitis mouse model was used to assess the...
GCCATCTCCGGCTCGATCATCCAGAACTCGGCGGCGTGGCGCTGGGTGTTGGAATTCTCCGCCCGGAAGGTGGGGCCGAAGGTATAGATATCGCCGAAGGCCATGGCGAAGTTCTCACCGTTGAGCTGGCCGGACACCGTCAGGTTGGCCCGCTTGCCGAAAAAGTCCTGGCTGTAGTCGATCCCCCCGTCCTGGGTCCTGGGCGGGTTGGCCATATCCAGAGTGGTCACCTGGAACATCTCCCCCGCGCCCTCGCAGTCGCTGGCGGTGATGATGGGGGTGTGGACGTAGACAAAGCCTCGGTCCTGGAAAAAGCAGTGGATGGCGTGGGCCGCAACGCTGCGCACCCGGAAAGCGGCGGAAAACAGGTTGGTCCTGGGCCGCAGGTGGGCAATAGTACGCAGATACTCTACGCTGTGGCGCTTCTTCTGGAGGGGATAGTCCGGAGAGGACACGCCCTCTATCTCGATCTTCTCCGCCTTTACCTCCAGGGGCTGCTTGGCCTCGGGCGTAAGGACCAGGGTTCCGGTGACAATGAGTGCCGCCCCCACATTTTGAGCGGCAATTTCCTTGTAATTATCCAGAGCGGCAGCGTCCATAACCACCTGCAGGTTGCGGAAGCAGGAGCCGTCGTTCAGCTCAATAAAGCCAAAGGTCTTCATGTCCCGGATGGTGCGGGCCCAGCCGCATACGGTGACGGTCTGGCCGTTCAGCTGCGCACCGTCGGCGTAGACCGCCGCGATCTTGATTCGTTCCATATCCTTTCACCTTCATTTCAATAAATTGGTGCAAAAATCCAGATTGGATGTATTATACCGCGTCAACCGGCGTTTTACAAGAGGTTCTTATCGGTTTTTACACTGTCCGCGCGGTCAATTTCCCCAAAAATTTGCCGGTATCAGTCGAGTTTCACGGGCAAAGCGCCCCGAACCCCTCACAACCTGTACGCACAGGCGCCGGACGCCATCCGGCCAGGGCTTTTGCCGCTCTGCCGCATTCCAAAAATTTATGTATACTTTTGGGAAAAGCTGTGGTATACTATATCAAATGGTTCGCCGCGCGAAGAGGCGCGGGACCTCCTTTTCTTGTTTTTTCCAGGCCGCTGCGGGCGGGCCTGTGTTAAAAATATTTCGTACCGCCGTTCCGAACAGGCTGCCGCAAAGGGCTGCCGCAGAAGAGCGGTACGCGAAAAGCGATCCGATATAAAACGGGCAGCGGCCCCCGATTGACCAGCGATGTGAGGTATGGTCAAAAAAGCGGGTGCCCTTCCCGTCTGTTTGTGTTGCGCTTTTCACCAGCACTTTTCCATCAAACGAACAAAAAGGAGACATTTATTTTGGCAGAAAAAATGAAGATCATCCCTCTTGGCGGCCTCAACGAGGTCGGCAAAAACATGACCGTATACGAACACGGCGGAGAAATCATCGTAGTGGACTGCGGCATGGGATTCCCTGACGGAGATATGTACGGCATCGATCTGGTAATTCCCGATGTAACCTATCTGGTGAAAAACAAGGGGCGCATCCGGGGCCTGTTCATCACCCACGGACATGAGGACCATATCGGGGCCATCCCCTACATTCTCAAGCAGGTGAATATGCCGGTATACTGCACCCGTCTGACCGCCGGGCTCATCAAGCTGAAGCTGGAGGAACACGGCCTGCTCAAGCAGACCAAGCTGGTCACCGTGGAGGCCGGGGAAATGATTAAGGTGGGGAAATTTTACGTGGAATTCATCCACGTCAACCACTCCATCGCCGACTCGGTTGCCTTTGCCATCCATACCAGCATGGGCGTCATCATTCACACCGGGGACTTCAAGATCGACTCCACCCCCATTGACGGGGACGTCATCGACCTGGGGCGCTTCGGGGAGCTGGGTAAGGAGGGCGTGCTGGCCCTGCTTGCCGATTCCACCAACGTGGAGCGCCCGGGGTACACCATGAGCGAGTCCATCGTGGGCCGGACCTTTGACCGGCTCTTTACCGGGTGCAAGCAGCGGATCATCGTCACCACCTTCGCCTCCAACGTCCACCGTATCCAGCAGGTCATTGACGCGGCGGCAGCCTGCGGGCGGAAGGTAGCCGTGTCCGGGCGGAGCATGGAGAACATCATGAAGGTAGCCACGGAGCTGGGGTACATGAAGCTGCCCAAGAACACGGTGGTGGACCTGAACAAGATCAAATCCCTGCCTCTGGAGCAGCAGGTCCTGGTGACTACCGGCAGCCAGGGGGAGGAAATGAGCGCCCTGTACCGCATGGCTTTCTCCCAGCACCGGCAGATCGACGTGGGGCCCGGAGACCGGGTCATCATCTCTGCTTCTGCCATTCCGGGCAACGAGAAGACCATCGGGCGGGTCATCAACGAGCTGTTCCGGAAGGGTGTGGACGTCATTTACGACCGGTCCGATCCCCTTCACGTGTCCGGCCACGCCTGTCAGGAGGAGCTGAAGATCATTCACGCCCTGGTACGGCCCAAATTCTTTGTTCCCCTCCACGGGGAGCAGAAGATGCTCCGGCGGCACATGAACCTGGCCATGGAGATGGGCATGAACCGGAAGAACATCGTCCTGGCGGACATCGGCAGCGTCATCGAGCTGACCACCAAGACCATCAAGCTGGCGGATGCGCCGGCACCTTCCGGATCGGTGCTGGTGGACGGCAGCGGCGTGGGCGACGTGGGCGCCGTCGTCCTGCGGGACCGGAAGATTCTGGCCGAGGACGGCATGGTGGTCGTTATTTTGAATATCCAGCATGGGCAGCTGCTCAGTGAGCCGGAGATCATCACCAGGGGATTTATATATGTCAAGGAGTCCGAGGATTTGATGCGGGAGCTGACGGAAGTGGCATCCTCCGCCGCCTTTGCCGCCTTGGGCAAGGGCGGACGGGATACCGGGGAGCTGCGGGGGGCAGTGAAGTCCGCTGTCAGCGGGTATCTCTTCAAGCACACAAGGAGGAGTCCTATGGTTATTCCGGTGGTCAACCGGCTGTAGTTCTCTGCCGCCCAGTTTTCTGCCGCCCTGCGGGCGGCACGGCGGTTTCTTCTTTAACCGGCCTGGGGGTTACGCGCCCCCCGCAGGCCGCCTGCGGCGGCCTAAGAGCGCCGCCTTGCGGCGCTTCACGGGACCCCGCGCCTACTTTTTGTGTGAACAAAAAGTAGGCAAAAAGTCACTTAAACCTGGCGGTTTAAGAATCCCTTGATTACGAGAGATATTATTTTCGCTACGACCTTCGGATTCCCGGTCTATCGTCCGTGCCCTGGGCCGATGCCGGTTTCTACTTCTGCGCACGGTTCTACCGATACTACTGGTTGCCTCGCGGCACTCGGCATGAGGGTCTGGCAAAGAGGGTGCGAATCGGAAGAATGTTCCGTTAGACCGCGTGCCCCTTGCAGGCAGTACCCCTTTGAAAGGCCGGCAGGCGGAGTTCTACAAGTACCAGAGCGGCTGAAGGAGTATTTGACATTCGGAGGCTTCGCCTCCCCAGAAACCCCGCCGCACAGCCCTTTAGCCCTCGCCGAGGATTTGCCGGACAGGCAAAGCCGAGAAAGGGATTCTTAAACCGCAGGTTTAAGCGCGTTTTTGCCTACTTTTGCCGCGCGGCAAAAGTAGGTCCGGGGTCCGGGGGCGGACAGCCCACGGGGCCGCAAACAGAAAAATCCCCCGCCGCCCCGGAGGGGCGGTATAATAATTCCCAGAAAGCAAGAGAGAAGAAAAGCGGAGGCGGCGCGCAGCGCCGCCGAGATAGAAAGGAGGAGCCGCCATGTTGGAGCTGGAAAACAACCGTATCATGGAAGAAATTGAGTCCCTTTCTTCCCGAAAGCGATGGCAGGACATCCGCGACATGCTCCTCCTCTTTGAGCCAGCTGACACCGCCGCCATTCTGGCCGAGCTTCAGTCGGACAGGCTCCCGCTGATTTACAGGCTTCTCCCCAAGGAACTGGCGGCAGAGGTCTTCGTGGAGATGGAGCCGGAGGAACAGGAACAGCTTATCCAGACCTTCTCCGATACGGAATTGAAAGAAGTGCTGGACGAGCTGTATGTGGACGACACTGTGGACCTGATCGAGGAGATGCCCGCCTCCGTGGTCAAGCGCATCCTCCGCCACGCCGACCCGGAGACCCGGCGCAGCGTCAATGAAATCCTGAAATACCCCGAGGACTCCGCCGGGTCCATCATGACCACCGAGTTCGTGGACCTGAAACGGGACATGAGCGTGGCCGATGCCCTCAAGCGCATCCGGCGCACCGGCATCGACAAGGAAACCATCAATATCTGCTATGTCACCGACCCCAGCCGGAGGCTGCTGGGACTGGTGTCTATCCGGACGCTGCTGCTGGCGGACCAGGAGGACATCATCGAGGAGATCATGGAGACCAACGTGGTCTCCGCCACCACCATGGACGACAAGGAAGACGTGGCTCAGGATCTGAGCAAGTACGACTTTCTGGCCATGCCCGTGGTGGATAAAGAACACCGGCTGGTGGGCATCGTCACCATCGACGACGCCATCGACGTCATGGAGGAGGAGGCCACAGAGGACTTTGAACTCATGGCCGCCATTACGCCTACGGACAAGCCCTACCTCCGGGCCGGGGTGTGGGAGACGGTGAAGAGCCGCCTGCCATGGCTGATGCTGCTGATGCTGTCGGCCACCTTTACCGGGGTGGTCATCTCCTCCTTCGAGGATTCCCTTGCGGCCTGTTCTGTACTCATCGGCTTTATCCCTATGCTCATGGGCACCGGGGGCAACTGCGGGAACCAGTCCAGCGTGGCGGTGATCCGCGGACTGAGTCTCAACGAGATCGGCTTTGGAGACCTGCTCAGCGTGGTCTGGAAGGAGAGCCGGGTGGCCCTGCTCTGCGGGGTGCTGCTGGCGGCGGGGAATTTCGCCAAGCTGCTGCTGGTGGACCGGCTGCTGCTGCAAAACAGCGAGGTCACTGTCCTGGTGGCGCTGGTGATCTGCCTGACGCTGGTATGCACGGTGTTCTGCGCCAAGGTGGTGGGGTGCCTGCTGCCGCTGCTGGCGGAAAAGATCGGTCTGGACCCGGCGGTGATGGCCGCGCCCTTTATCAGCACCATCGTGGACGTGCTGAGCCTGCTCATCTACTTCCAGTTCGCCACCCATCTGCTTGGACTATAGTATCTGTAATATGCGGCCTCTCCTGTTTTCAGGGGAGGCCGCAAACCATTGGGGCACAAGGACTTTCCCAATGGTCGAGCTGCAAAAAAGCGGGTTTTTCTTGACTTTTTCCGCCTCCTGCTCTATGGTGGGAACAGGACTTGCAAGCCGGAAGAATGAGGAAAAGGAGCCCACCTATGACAACCCAGACACAAACCATCGGAAAGCCGCTGACGGCTTTCCATCTGAAACTCATCGCTCTGTTCATAATGGTCATCGACCATACGACCGCGGCGCTGGCGATCATCCCGATGTCCCTCAATACCCTCCTTCGGAGTATCGGGCGCATCGCGTTTCCTATCTACGCCTTTTTCGTGGCGGAGGGCTGCCGCCACACCCGAAGCCGGGAGAAGTATCTGCTGCGGCTGGGGGTGTTCGCCCTCATCAGCGAAATCCCCTTTGACCTGGCCTTTGATTCAAACTGGCGGACAGGAGTCCTGGGGATAGATTTTCTGGACTTCACCAATGTGTTCTACACCATGTTTTTCGCCGTGGCCTGCATCCACATCTGGGAACCCCTCCGGCGGCAGTCCAGGGCGCTCCAGCTGGCAGCGGCGGGATTCTTCGGCGTCTGCGTGGCCTTCTGGGTCTGGCTTCTGTACGCCGTGGACGGCAACGGACTGCCCATTATCCTGATGATCCTTCTGTATCTGGCCTGCTTCCTGACAGCCTGTCATGAGCCTGCCCATTGCGCTGGCGGGGCTGGTCCTGCCCTGGGGACTGATGGGCGTTATCCGGTATCTGCCGGTAAGCGGCTGGTTCAGGGCGTCGGCCTGCTGCGTGTGGACGGGGCTGTGGAGCTGGGTGTTTCCGTGGGTGATGGACAAGATCCTGCTCCTGGGCGGCTGGCCTAACAGCACGCCCTACCGGCTGCGGCTGCTGGTGGATTTCTCCCGGTGGGAGGACGCGCGGACCGTGGGATGGAATATCTTCCTGCTGGTGCTGATCGTACTGGGGGTGCTGGCGGCTGGGCTGGCGGTCGTTGGAGTCCTTCGGAGAAAGAAACGAGCGGGATAACGGGTAAAGGCGGGGGCAATGCCCCCGCCTTTGGCGTCAATATTCCCAGCCGTCGGGATCGTCGATGCCGATCATACCGCCAGAGAGATGGCTTAATCTTCCCGTCTCAGGGTCCAACCCATAGGGAATGCCCCGGATGACAAATTCGCGGCCGTATTCGTCCGTTACTACGGAGGTGACGGTGAACACGTCCTCCGGCTGCGGGACCACGGAGACGGCGGGGAACTGATAGAAGTCGCAGTCCTCAAAGCCGCGGTAGTTTGCAGGCTGTTCGCAGGGAGTCAGCCAGCCCAGGAGCTTCTGGTTCCGAAACAGGCCCACACGGTGAGTTTTTACCTCCGACTTGCCAATGCGGCTGAATTCTTCGTTCAAGGCTGCGGTCTCCGCTCCCTGGCGGCGGAAAGTGGCATACTCCCCGGTAAAGTCCAGCGCGCCATCCACATTCAAGTCCTTCCACACCATAGCAAAACGAGGACCGGAGGTATCTCCCACATCGGGCAGGGAGTTGACGTAGAGGCCGCTGTAGGTCTCAAGCAGCTGGGTCTCCCGCACGCCGCCGGTGATAAACACCACGGAGATATTGATGCCATCGGTCAGGGCGCAGGTCAATCGGGCGGAAAAGGTGTGGTTCTCCCCCAATTCGCCGGGGATCTCCAGAGTATTGATGCCGTCCTCCACCAGGAACACCGCAGTCATGCCCTCGGTGTAGGTCTTGGGGGCGGCGTAGACGGAGAAGGTCACGGTATTGGCGGCCAGGTCGCCGGAGACGATCTCCGCGCCGTAGCTGGCGGTAAGGTCGTTCATGCCCTTCAGCACCGTCTCCACGCGGCTGGTGATGCTGCCGATCTGGCTGTCCACGGAGTATGTCACGTTGGCAATGGAGCTTTGCAGCGCGTTGTACTGGTCCCGCATGGTCCGCAGCTCTCCCCGCAGGTTGGTCAGGACCACCAGCAGCACGACCCCCGCCGCCGCGCCCGCGAACCAGGGCCAGCGGCGCTTTTTCGGCGGCTGCTGGGCCGCAAGGTAGCGGTCCACGATCTCCTCCACCATTTTCAATTGCTCCTCCGTCAGCCCGGCGTCTCCGGGAGCGGGGGGCGGGACGGGCTCCCCTGACCCGCTTCCGGCAGGTTCCTCCACGCCCAGCAGCCAGCCGATGGTCACGCCGTAGAGCCTGCTGAGGGCGATCAATTTGTCTATCTCCGGCAGAGTGGAGCCGCTCTCCCATTTATATACGGACTGGCGGGATACCCCCAGGGCTTCGCCCAGGGCCTCCTGGCTGAGGCCGTGTTCTTTTCTTTGCTGCGCGATCCGTTGTCCTACTGTCATTGACGGATGCCTCCTTTCCCTCCCAGCATAGCAAAACCGCCCCGGCTGGTCCACCAACCGGGACGGTTTTTCTGCTAACCGGAGGTTTACATTTGGCCGGGACCGGGGTCATTTGTCGTTTTTCAGCACTTCGCGGCGGATGTAGGCGAAGGCGGGTCCTTCTCCCTCATCCCGGAGCATGAGGAGGAGTTTTTCCAGCAGGGCCTGGGTCTTGGGGTGGATGATGTAGTGGTCCAGGCTTTTGGCGTAGTAGTCCCAGGGGGAGGCGTCGGTGTATTTCTCCTTCTGGTAGATCTGGCAGGCGGCGATGCGGTCGCAGAACATTTCTACCACGTAGTTGACCGGCATCTCCATGCCGCCCATTTTGTAGCCCAGTTCCGGGGCGTAGTCGATCCAGTACTCCAGGTGGTGCCTGTTTCTTCCCTTGTGGTGGAGCCAGGCGGAGGAATACCCCTTCTCCAGACGCTCCATCTCGTTGGGACTCCGGTTGCCCTGGTAATATTTTACGCCGGGAAGAAATTCAACAGGAGTATACTTGCTCAGATCGTGGAGGAGGCCCTGCTTGTACAAGCCCGCCCTGAAGCAGTATTTCATGACGCGCAGTTTATGGGTGGTGATGGTCTTGAAATGGCCCCAGAAATTTGACATGGAGTGTCCTCCTTGGAACGGCGCTTCACACCGTCCTCCCTTTTGATCTGCGGCCCTTCGGACCGCTCCGCTTTTTTCTCCCCGGCGGTCCGGGGCTGCCCGCCTCCAGGCCCGGGAAAATCGTTTCTAAGACGCTATTTTTTCCCCCCGCATAAAGGAAAACTTTGTCTCACTGCAAACTACCGCAACAAAAATCAGCGCAAACCCCAGAAGCATTTTTCCGCTGACCTGATCTCCCGCGAACGCCACCGAGCAGAGAACCCCGAACACAGATTCCAGCGACAAGATCACAGACGCCGACGCCGGGTCAGACCAGACCTGCCCCACGTTCTGAAACAGCAGTGCGGCAGTGGTTGCCATCACCGCCAGATAGATCAGCGGCAGCACCACCTCCGGCCGGACCAGCGCCTGGGCGGGGAAGGTCTCTGTGAACGCGCCGCCGATCCAGGCGTACAGCCCCGAGAAAGCAAACTGAAACACCGTCAGCAGATAAATATCCTTCCCCGCAGAGACCTTCGCCACCGCAACAATATGGGAGGCGTAAAACACCGCCGACACCAGCGTCAGCCCATCCCCCGGGTTTACCGTCAGATCCCCGGTGAGGCTCACCAGTCCCACACCGGCCACACACAGCACCGCCGCGATTACATTGTACCGGTCCGGCCTGACTCCGGCGAAGGCCCAGTAGAGGAAGGGGACCAGCACACAGTACACAGCCGTCAGAAACGCGTTCTTTGACGGCGTCGTCAGAGCCAGTCCGTAAGTCTGCACGGAGTACGCCAGATAGAGAAATCCGCCGATCACAGCTCCCCGCCAGAGATAATCCGGCGTGAATATACGCCATTTCTTCCAGCACAGGAGTCCCAGCAGCACCGCGCCGGCGGTAAAGCGGATCGCCAGCAGGTATTGCACCGGCAGCGCGTCCAGCGCGTCTTTCATGATAAAGAAGGAGCTGCCCCAGATAAACGCCGCCGCAAACAGCATAGGCTTGGCCAGCCTGCGCATCATTTTTTCATTCATGACTGATTACCTCATCCTTGCATTCAAGCGCCAAAATGTGATACAATAGGCGCTGACATTGTATCATACCAAAGAGGTGGACAAATGGCAAGACTCGACAGCAAATTTTTTCTCCGGGATACCGTTGCGGCCGCCCAGGACCTGCTGGGCCGCTATCTGATCCGCAGCGACGGCGAAGAGCGCATCGTCTGCCGGATCACGGAGACGGAGGCCTACGTGGGGGCCACCGACAAGGCCTGCCATGCCTACGGCGGCCGGCGCACTCCCCGGACGGAGACCCTCTATGCCGCCCCCGGCACGTCCTACGTCTACCTGATCTACGGCATGTACAGCTGCCTCAACTTCGTCACGGGACCGGAAGGGGAAGCCGCCGCCATCCTGGTACGAGGCTGCGTGCCAGTATCCAACGTTGACGCCGCCGCCCGGCGGCGGTTCGGGGTCCCGGCTGCGGAGATGACCGCTTACCAGCGGAAGAACTTCATGAACGGCCCCGGGAAGCTGTGCAAGGGGCTGTCCATCGACCGCTCCCTGAACGGGCTGCCCCTGGGGAACGGTTTGCTGGAGCTGGCCTGGGATCTGCCGGAGCTGGGACTGCCCCGCCGGTCCGATGATCTGCCCTTCCACACCGGAAAGCGCATCGGCATCGACTACGCCGGGGAGGCCGTCGATTTCCCCTGGCGGTTCTGGCTGGATGAATGAAAAAGGAGAGACATCATGCTGCTTTTTGACCTGGACGGGACCCTTATCGACTCCAACGGCGTCTGGCTGGAGGTGGACAAGGCTTTTCTGTCCCGCCACGGCTGCGAATACAGCCAGGAATACCACGACGGCGTGGCCCACTCCATCCTGCAAAACTGCGCGGTCTTCACCAAGAACCACTTTCAGATGGCGGAGTCCTGCGAGGAGATTATCGCGGAGTGGATGGACCTGGCAAAAAACGCCTACGACCATGTGCCCCTCAAGCCCCATGTCCGGGAGTATCTGGACCGCTGCAAGGCCGCCGGGCACCGGATGGCGGTCTTCACCGCCTGCGTCCCGGAGCATTGCCGGGCCGCAATGCAAAAGCACGGTCTGGACGAATATTTCGAGCAGGTCATCTATGCTCAGGACTTAGGCGCGGACAAAAAATCTCCGGCCATCTTCCGGCAGGCAGCGGAGCTGCTGGGTGTCAAGCCCCGGGAGTGCGTCTTTTTTGACGACTCCCTCACCGCCTGCAAGGGAGCCAAAGCCGCCGGAATGACGGTGGTGGGCATTCAGGACGACTATTTCACCGGCTCCGAGGCCGACATGCGGGAGCTGTGCGATCAATACATCCGGGACTTCGGAGAACTCTTATAGCACGCCGGATAAGGGAGGGACGGGCTTTCAGAAAGCCCGTCCCTCTCATGATGTAACTGCCGCCGCTCAGTTGCTGAAGGTCTCCGTAAACAGGTCCGCCATATCCTGCGCGCTTTCCGGATAGACAAACATGCCCACATATCTGGTCACGGAGGTAATAACTCCCTGGCCCCAGGTCTCACAGGATGCCGGATACCACGCGCCGCCGTCGGCCTGGGCGGCGATCCGGGCATTCAGCACCTCAGTCACCGCCACAAAATCATCAAAGACGGCGTCATCGGAGAGCTTCACCAGTCCTACCGCCATGTTGGCCATGGTCATCCGGGTCTCCTGGATCAGCACCTCCTCCACGGCGGCGATGCTGCTCAGCCCGGGGTAGTAGGTGTCCAGCAGCTCACCGTCCAGGACCATCATGCTGTCCAGGCCCTCGTAGCTGCTCTGGAGGGTAGAGTAGAAGTCGTTCAGAGATACGGACGCCTGTCCGGGCGCGGTCTCCCCCGGCGTGGAGGCCTCTTCTTCCTTCCAGCTGCATCGGACGATGCAGTCAAAATCGTACTGCCCGCTTTCACATTCCAGGTGCATGGTGACTGTGGTCATGCCGGGGGCTGCCGCAGTGACGGTCCCCAGTTTTTCATCCACCGCTGCCACCGTCTCATCGGCGGAGGTGAAGGTGCAGGCGTAGATGCCCGGCACGTCCCGCGCGGACAGGGTGAAGGTCTCCCCTTCGGAAAAAAGCGTAACGTCCGTGTGACTGGCGGTGATCCCGGTCTTATCCTCCGGAGCGTCCGGCTCCTTCTCGTCCTCCTCCGGGTCGGGGAGCGGGGTGGCGTCCGGCGTATCATCCGGGATCTCCGGCTCCACGGCGGCGACATCGTCCTCACCGGGAACGGAGGGCTCCTCCGGCTGTACGGCCGGGGGCGTGCTGCCGTTTCCGTCCGGCTCGTCCGCCTCGCCGTCGTACCGGTTCAGGAAATTCAAAGAGCAGGCTGTCAGACTCAGCAGCACAGCCAGAGACAGCAGCAGTGTGATTGCTTTTTTCATCTTAAACGAATCCTCCCAAGCGTTATAGTGTGTGGATTTTTCTCTTTCACCATACTGCTTGATAAGACGTTTGTCAAGAGCATTTTGTTCCCGCACGCCTTGCAAGCCCATCAGGAACAAAGCTGCCTGCATCGCAGAAGATGGCAGCCAACATTTTTTTCAAAAATAATAATTTCCTCTTGCTATCGGAGAAAAAACGTGCTAAAATAACGCCAGCTTTTGAAACACGAGGTTTTTGTCATGAAATCCAGCCTGTTTGCCGCTTACTTCTACTTTACCTTTATCTGCTGCAAGTAGATAAGGGTTGTTTTGCTGCAGAAAAGGGCAGGACGGAAGTCATACATTCCGGGTCTTACAGTAAAGCAACTGTAAGACCCGGTTTTTATTTCCAAAACAATTTTTATGAAACAGGAGTGTATATACCATGATTGTTATTCTGAAAAAGAGCGCGGAAAAGCAGCAGGTGGAGCTGTTCGACAGCTGGCTGCACAGCATGGGTCTGGAGACCCACAAGTCTGTGGGCGCCAACCACACCATCGTGGGCCTGGTGGGCGACACCTCCCGGGTGGACATCGAAAGCATCCTGGCGCTGGACATCGTGGAGACCGTCAAGCGCATCCAGGAGCCCTATAAAAACGCCAACCGGAAATTTCATGAGGAGGACACCGTCATCACCCTTTCCAGCGGGGCGAAAATCGGCGGCGGGCACTTTCTGGTGATGGCCGGTCCCTGCTCCGTGGAGACCGAGGAGCAGATCATCTCTGTGGCCGAGAGCGTCAAAGCCGCCGGGGCGCAGGTTCTCCGGGGCGGAGCCTTCAAGCCCCGGACCTCCCCTTATGCTTTCCAGGGCCTCCATGAGGAGGGCATCCGCCTGCTCCAGAAGGCAAGAGCCGCCACGGGCCTGCCTATTGTTACGGAGATCATGGACGCCAAGCACCTGCCCCTGTTCGAGGACATCGACATTATCCAGGTGGGAGCCCGGAACATGCAGAATTTCGAGCTGCTCAAGGAGCTGGGGAAGCTGCGCAAGCCGGTACTCATCAAGCGGGGCATGGCCAACACCCTCCAGGAGCTGCTCATGAGCGCGGAGTATGTCATGGCCGGGGGCAACGAGCAGGTGATCCTCTGTGAGCGGGGCATCCGCACCTTTGAGACCGCCACCCGGAACACGATGGATCTCTCCGTCATCCCGGTACTCCATCAGCTCAGCCACCTGCCGGTAGTGGTGGACCCCAGCCACGCCACAGGGAGATGGGAGCTGGTGGCTCCCATGGCGCTGGGAGCCACGGCCTGCGGGGCGGACGGGCTTATCATCGAGGTCCACAACGATCCGGAACATGCTCTGTGTGATGGACCTCAGAGCCTTCGGCCGGAGAAGTTCGCCGCGCTGATGAGGGATGTGCAGGCTATCCGGCCCTATGCGGACAGGTCATTTACTTTTCCCGCGAGGGAAAAGTAACAAAAGCTCGCTTAAGGAACTACGTTCCTTAAGAATCCTCCTTCATTACGGGGGTGATTAGTCACGCTACGACCTTTGGATTTCCAGTCTATCGTCTGTGCGCTGGGCCGATGCCGGTTTGTACTTCTGCGCACAGTTCTATCGAAGGTGCTGTTTGCCTCGCGACACTCGGCACGGGGGTCTGGCGGTGAGGGTGCGAACCAGAAGAATGTACCGTTAGACCAGGTGCCCCTTGCAGGGAGTACCCCTTTGAATGGCCGGCAGGCGGAGTACTACAAGTACCAGAGCGGCTGAAGATGGATCCGTTGTTCACGTGGCACCGCAACTCTTCATTTTATCCCAATGTCCGTAAACCCCCGTAAAAGGGGATATGGCACCGCCAGGTGCCCCCCGTCAAGGGATTCTTAAACCGTAGGTTTAAGCGCGTTTTTGGTTACTTTTGCCGCGCGGCAAAAGTACCCGCAGGGTCCGGGGGCGCGCAGCCCCCGGGCTTTCAATATGAAACACCCCCCGTGCCGCCGCGCGGCGGCGGCAAAGAACATAGAAATAAACCAAAATTCTTAAAGAAGCCTTAATCCCCGGGTCCTTCCCTTTTCCCCGGGGATATGCTACAATTCTATAGAAAGGTGGGAGAGCTTGCCATGGCAAACATTCTGATCTGCGACGACGAGCGGGACATCGTTTCCGCCTTGAAGATATATCTCAGCACCGAGGACTACACCCTCTTCGAGGCCTACACCGGCCGGGAGGCCCTGGACATCGTCAGGAAGCATGAGATCCATCTCATCCTCATGGACATCATGATGCCGGAAATGGACGGCGTCACCGCCACCGCCAAGCTGCGGGAGGAATATAACATCCCCATCATCCTCCTCACCGCCAAGAGCGAGGACACCGACAAGGTGCTGGGCCTGAACGTGGGGGCGGACGACTACATTACCAAACCCTTTAACCCCATCGAGGTCCTGGCCCGGGTCCGCAGCCAGCTGCGGCGCTATACCACCCTGGGGGGCATGGAGCAGAAGCCCAGCAAGCTGGTCATCGGCGGCATCGTCCTGGACGACGAAACCAAGCAGGTGACAGTGGACGGCGAGTCCGCCAGCCTTACCCCCATTGAGTACAATATCCTCCTGCTGCTGATGCGCCACCCGGGGCGCGTCTATTCCTCGGCGCAGATCTATGAGCAGGTATGGAACGAGACGGCCTTCGGCTCCGAGGGCGCCGTGGCGGTCCATATCCGCCACCTGCGGGAGAAGCTGGAGATCGACCCCTCCAACCCCCGGTATCTGAAGGTGGTCTGGGGACTGGGATATAAAATGGAGCCGTAGCCGGCGCTCTCGTAAGACGCCGCGGAAGGGAGAAGGACATGACTGATACGGAAAAAAAGCGGGACCTCAGGCAAAGCCTGGCGGCGAAGACCGCCGCCATCATCCTCTTTTTTGCCGCCGCCGCCGGGGCGGTGATCGGAACCGCCGCCGTCACCCTCCTCTCCTGCGGCTATGGAGCAGCCAACACGTTTCAGGACGATATCCTCTACAAGGATAAAATGAACACCGCCATGGATTACGCCCTCGCCTACGTTGTGGTGGCGGAGGAGGACGATTCTGACCGCTATCTGAACTACCTGGCCCGGACCTACATGGAACGGGCCGGGGGATTCTCCGCGCAGGTGTTCCAGGGAGCCCCTGCCAACGGCAAGCTGCTGGGCGAGTGGTCCCAGACCCCGGACAAGGATCAGATCCTCTGCCGGAGCGTCATGACCGCGCCCATCCGCGACGAGGCGGGGCAGGACACCGGCGAGTACTATACCGTGGTGGGTTATCTCTCCAACGATATTCCCGCCGGCAGTGATTTTGCCGTGCGCTTCAGCGTTTACAACCGTCTCAGAGGCCTGCCCTTCGGGGTAACGGTGGTGCTGACCGTCGCCCTGTGCGTGTGCGCGCTGACGGCCCTGGTCTTCCTTTTCTGCGCCGCGGGACACAGGCGGGGGCGTGAGGAGATTTGCCTCAACTGGCAGGACCGGGTTCCCCTGGACCTGTACATCTGTCTGGTGATAGGGCTGTTCTGCGTTGCGATCCTGCCCGGGGTCGTGGGAGCAGACGGCGGGATGCCTGCGGCTCTTACGATCGCCTCGGTCTGCCTTTCCGCCGTGGGCGGTACCGCCGTCCTGCTGGCGGTGATGCTGACTCTGGCCACCCGGTTCAAAAAGGGCAAGTGGTGGCGCAATACGGTCTGCTGGCGGCTGGTACGCTGGTGCAAACGGCTGTGGAAGCGGTGCTGGCGGGCGGTGACGGAGCTGGTCCGAACACTGCCAATGACCTGGCGAACCATCCTGGCGGCGCTGGGGGTTCTGGGAGGACAGTCCATCCTGGTCCTGCTGCTCTTCGCCAGCTACGGCAGCTTCTTCATTTTCCTGCTGATTGCCGTGCTGGACACGGCCCTGGTGGCGGGGACGGCCTGGCTGACCCTCCAGCTCCAGCGGGTCCGGGACATGGGCTCCGCTCTGGCCGCCGGGGACCTGGAGGCCCAGCTGGATACCGAGAAGATGTACTTTGACGTGAAGCGCCACGCCGAGGATCTGAACGCCATCGGCGTTGGCATGAACAAGGCGGTGGAGCAGCGGCTGAAAAGCGAGCGGCTGAAGACCGAACTCATCACCAACGTCTCCCATGACATCAAGACGCCCCTGACCAGCATCGTCAACTACGTGGATCTGCTGAAGAAGGAGGACCTTCCTCACGCCGCACAGGAGTACCTGCTGGTGCTTGACCGGCAGTCCCGCCGGCTGAAAAAGCTGACCGAGGATCTGGTGGAGGCCAGCAAGGCGTCCACGGGCAATGTCACCGTGAATCTGGAGCCCATCGTGGTCAACGAGATCATCCACCAGGCCATCGGGGACTACGACGAGAAGCTGGCCGCCGGGAAGCTGGAGGTCATCGTCAACACCTACGAGGGCAACCTCATGGCTCTGGCGGACGGACGGCTGCTGTGGCGGGTGCTGGACAATCTGCTGAACAACGTATGCAAGTACGCCATGGCCGGGACGCGGGTTTATGTTGACCTGGGCGCCCGGGACGGGAAAGTGGTTCTGTCCATCAAGAACATCTCCCGGGACCCGCTGAATGTATCCGCCGATGAGCTGATGGAGCGGTTTGTCCGGGGCGATGCCTCCCGGCACACTGAGGGCAGCGGACTGGGACTGAATATCGCCAGGAGCTTTATGGACCTCATGGGCGGCGGCTTCGAGCTGTACGTGGACGGAGACCTGTTCAAGGCGGAGCTGACCCTGCGGGCGTAAAATAAAAGTTTCGCCGGCCTTTTCAAAGGCCGCGGAGTCCAGAGGCAGAGCCTTTGGCCGCGCTCCGCAGAGCGCGGAATCCCCTTTGAAAGCCGCGCCCGAAAGAATCCAAAAGGTAGCATAGTACCCAAACCGCGCGGCTTTCAAGCGCATTTACCGCCTGCGGCGGCAAACAGCGCCCGGGAGTTCCTGCCGTAAGTATAAAAAGACCCGCCGGGAAGCCGTGTGCGCGGTTCCCCGGCGGTCTTGCTATTTGCCCGCCTTCTCCGGCGCCAGGGCCGCAGGCTTCCGGCTCAGATAGAGGCAGTAGGCAATGGAAACGAGGATGGTAACGATGACGTAGGTGTAGTCGGACCGGCTCACGCCGGCGGCGAACTTGGAGAAGACATCCACCATCCCGTGGACGAAGATACACACCAGCAGACTGCCGGAATGGTAGAACACCAGAGTAAACAGGAATCCCCAGGCGATGGCAAAGAGGACCTGTACGAACGTCTCCAAGCCGCCCCGCCCTGTCAGGAGGTTGACGATATGTCCAATGCCGAAGGTCGCCGCAGAGATCGTTATCGCTACAGGCGGGGCGTTTTGATCCAAAAGCGCCCGGAACAACAGGCCCCGGAAGATCAGTTCCTCGACGATCCCCACCAGAAACATGGAGAGGACCGCGAACAACTGGGCCGTGCCATCGTAGGCCATCCCCACGCCACCCCAGAGGTTGCCGGCCGTCAGCACCAGTATGGGCAGGAAGTAGAGGTATTCCCGGGCGCTCCCCCGCCATTTGACCAGACCATACTTTTTCTCCAGACGGGCGCTCCGGATAAAGACCAGCAGCCCCGCCGCGAAGAGGGTCAGTCCCGCCAGCATGACGGGGCTGTCATCGCCGCAGGAACCCCGGATCGGGGCCATCACCATACAGTACAGGACGATCCACGCGATGGCGAACCCCAGCTCGTTCTTTTCGTAAAACTTTTTCAAATCGATCCCTCCTTCTCACACAGCACCGCACCCCGCCAGACCCGCTCTAGCTGCTCCGCCGCCGCGGCCTCGTCGTAGTCCAGGCCGTTATTGGCGAGAAGGCTGGCGTACCCGTGGGTGAACAGGGCCACCGTCGTAAAAATTCGTTTCGTCTGCGCCGCACTCATCCCCAGCGCCCCCTGCATCGCGGAAAGAATGGGCTCCAGCTCCGCGGAATCGAGCATTTCCGGCAGACTGCCCTCCATGGCAAATCCCGACTGGAACAGAAACCGGAACAGATGAGGCTCCTCGATGGCAAACCGGATGTAATTCAGCCCGATGCCCAGAGGGAGGTCCTCCGTCTCCATCAGATAGTCGGAGTGGTACCGGTCTGCTTTTGCATAGACCGCCCGCTTCAGGGCCTCGATGGTAGCAAAATGGTACATCACCGGCTGAGTGGAACAGCCCAGCTCCTGGGAGACAGTCCGTGCTTTGACCTGCTCCGCTCCCGCCGTCCGCGCGATGGCGAAGGCGGCTTCAATCACCATGTCCCGTGTTACTTTTGCCTTTGGCATAGCAACCCTTCTTTCATTATAACTAGAGTTATATAACTTGAATTATAATATAGCACGGTCATGCCGTCCTGTCAACCATTTTTCCGGAAGGGGGGGACGGCGGGGGACCGTTTCCGGCATCCGGAAGGTTCCGGCAAAAATTGTATGAAAAAAATAGGAAGAAATCATTGACATTTCGACAGAAAACGGATATAGTTAGCTTGCCTGTTTTCCTGGGGGAAGATGCTCAGGAAAACAGGCGATTTTTCTATGCTCCGCCTGCGGTGCGGAGACATCAAAATTATGGAAAAGGAACGGGGGAGGATAATGTCCAAAAAGTTAATCAGCCTCGCAGACTGCTGCGTGGCGTTTGACGGCGAGCTGGTTCTCGATCACATCAATCTATATTTCAATGACAGTGAGTTCCTCACACTGCTCGGACCCAGTGGCTGCGGCAAGACAACGACCTTGCGCATCATTGGAGGCTTTTTGACGCCCACTTCGGGAGAAGTGCTGTTCGACGGGGTGAGGATTAACGATATTCCGCCCAATCAGCGGCAGGTCAACACTGTCTTCCAGCGGTACGCCCTGTTCCCCCATCTCAACGTCTTTGAGAACGTGGCCTTCGGCCTGCGGGTCCCCAAGACGGAGACGGTGGAGGGACGAAAGAAAAAGGTGAAGATTCCCGAGGAGGAGATCCGCCAGCGGGTGCTGGAGATGCTGGAGGTCGTAAGTCTGAAGGGCTTCGAGAACCGGCGGATCACGGAGCTGTCCGGCGGGCAGCAGCAGCGGGTAGCCATCGCCAGGGCACTGGTGAACCGGCCCAAGGTACTGCTGCTGGACGAACCACTGGGGGCTTTGGACCTGCGCCTGCGGAAGGATATGCAGAGCGAACTCAAGCGTATCCAGCAGCAGCTGGGCATCACCTTCATCTACGTGACCCACGATCAGGAGGAGGCGCTGGCCATGAGCGATACCATCGTGGTCATGGACCAGGGCCGTATCCAGCAGATCGGTACCCCGGAAGACATTTACAACGAGCCGAAAAACGCCTTTGTGGCGGACTTCATCGGCGAGAGCAACATTCTGGACGGCGTGATGCACGAGGACTTCGTGGTGGAGTTCTTCAACCGGAAGTTCAAGTGCCTGGACAAGGGCTTCGGCCCCATGGAGCCGGTGGACGTGGTCATCCGTCCGGAGGACGTGGACATCGTCCCGCCGGAGAAGGGACAGCTGCGGGGCACGGTGACCAGCGTCACCTTCAAGGGTGTCCACTACGACACCATCGTGGATTTCAAGGGCTTCAAGTGGCTCATCCAGACTACGGACTACCACCCGGAGGGAGAGACCATCGGCATCATCCTGAACCCCGACGACATCCATATCATGCATAAAAGCGAGTATTCCGGCATGTTCGGCGACTACTCGTCCTACTCCGAGGAGTACGACGAGCTGGAGGACGTCTCCCTCCTTGAGGAGGATGGGGAGGGCGGAGATGAAGAATAAGCGCGCCCTCTTCGCTGTGCCCTATGTGGGCTGGATGACCCTGTTTGTTGTGGTCCCCATCATCATGGTGGTGATTTACGCTTTTGCCACCGCTGAAGGCGGGGTCACCCTGGAGAACTTTTCCAGCATGGGGACCTATGCCTCGGTGTTTACCCGGTCCTTCTGGCTGGCGCTTCTGGCGACCCTCATCTGCCTGCTCATCGGCTATCCGGCGGCCTACTTCATTTCCCGGGAGGGGCCCCGGTTTCAGCGGATCGCCATGATGCTCATCATGCTGCCCATGTGGATGAACTTCCTGCTCAGAACCTACTCCTGGATGTCCGTGCTGGAAAACAACGGTTTGCTGAACCAGCTCTTCCGGAACATCGGGCTCATCAGCCTGTACAACGGGATCGCGGAGCTTTTCGGCCACGCTCCTGTTGACCACTTTCAGATGATCGGCACCCCCGGAGCGGTGGTTCTGGGCATGGTGTACAACTACCTGCCCTTTATGATTCTGCCCATTTACTCCGTCATTGAGAAAATGGACGGGAGCCTGCTGGAAGCTGCTCAGGATCTGGGTGCCGGGTCCGCCCGGGTATTCCGGAAGGTCATTCTGCCCCTGAGCCTTCCCGGGGTACTGTCCGGGGTAACCATGGTATTCGTTCCGTCGGTATCCACCTTTGCCATCTCCCGCCTGCTGGGCGGCGGCACCCAGATGATGCTGGGCGACCTCATCGAGCAGCAGTTCCTGGGCGGGGCCTACAACCCCCATCTGGGCGCGGCCATCTCCCTGGTGATGATGGTGATCGTGGTGGTCTGCATGGTGGTGATGAATCACTTCGGCGAGGGTGAGGAACAGGCGGTGATGCTGTGAAAAAGACGAATCGCGGCGGCAGCCGCTTTTTGATCGGGCTGATGTTTCTCTTCCTCTATCTGCCCATCCTCCTGCTGATAATTTTCTCCTTCAACGCCGGGGACAGCAGCGCCGTGTGGCGGGGGTTCTCCCTCCACTGGTACAATGAGCTGTTCCAGAACCGGCTGATTATGGAGAGCCTGTATATTACCCTGCTGGTCTCCCTGCTGGCAACAGTGATCTCCACAGCGGCGGGCACCTTTGCCGCCATCGGGCTTTACAGCCTGTCCCGGCGGAAGCGGGACGCCCTGCTGGTGGTCAACAACATCCCCATGATGAACGCGGATATTGTCACCGGCGTCAGCCTGTGCCTGTTTTTTGTGGCCTTTTTCCAGGGATGGGGGAGCTTTGCCCGGTGGATGAACGGCATTCAGAGCGTTTTCAAGCTGCCCACCCGGCTGACGCTGGGGTTCGGTACGCTGCTGCTGGCCCATATCGCTTTCAACATCCCCTACGTCATCCTGAACGTGGCGCCCCGGCTGCGGCAGATGGACAAAAATCTGGTCGACGCGGCTCAGGACCTGGGCTGCACCTGGATGCAGGCTTTCTGGCGGGTGATCCTGCCGGAGATCAAGCCGGGGATCGTCTCCGGCGCGCTGATCGCTTTCACCATGAGCGTGGACGACTTTGTGATCTCCTATTTTACCGCCGGGTCCTCCACCTCTACCCTGGCCATGGCCATCTATGGTATGACCAAGCGGCGGATCACGCCGGAGATCAACGCGGTATCTACCCTGCTGTTTCTGACGGTGCTGCTGCTGCTGGTGACCGTCAACATCCGGGAAGCCCGGCAGGAGCGCCGGGGCGCCAGCATGGAGCCCCGGAAACTGACCTGGATGGAAAAGCTGGCCGTGCGTACCTCTGCCCCCCGGTGGCGGTGGGTAAAGCGGGGCGCAGGCGCTGCCCTGGCCTGCTGCTTTGTGGCGGCGGTCATCTTCCTGACGGGAGCGACCAGCTCGCGGCCGGTTGTCAATGTATGCAGCTGGGGGGAGTATATCGATACGGACCTGATTGCCCAATTTGAGGAGGAAACCGGCATCCGGGTGAACTATCAGACTGTAGAGAGCAACGAAGCCCTGTACTCCCTGCTGAAAAGCGGCGGCGCGGACTACGATGTGGTGGTTCCCTCCGACTATATGATTGCCAAACTCATTGAGGAGGATATGCTGGAGGAGCTGGACTATGGGAATATCCCCAATTTCTCCCTGATTGACAGCCGGTTCAAGCATCTCAGCTATGATCCGGAGAATCTCTATACAGTGCCCTACACATGGGGGACTCTGGGCATCATCTACAATACCGCCATGGTGGACGAAGAGATCACCAGCTGGAGCGCTCTTTACGACGACAAGTACGCGGGGAACGTACTGCTCATCAACAACTCCCGGGACGCCCTGGGAGCGGCGCTTCTCTATCTGGGCTATTCGGTCAACACAACAGATGAGGCGGAAATCCGGGAGGCTTACGAGGTAATTGCCGACGCCAACCGCCGGGGTGTGTTCCAGGGCAAGGTCATGGACGAGGTGTTTCAGAAGATGGAGGGCGGCAACGCCGCCATTGCCACCTATTACGCGGGGGACTACCTGTCCATGGTGGAAAACCAGGCCGACGGCGTGGATCTGGCCTTTGTGATCCCGGAGGAGGGATCCAACTGGTTTGTGGATGCCATGTGCGTGCTGAAGGACGCCCCCCACAAGACAGAAGCGGAGATGTGGATCAACTTCATTGCCTCCACGGAGGCCAACCTGGCCAATATGGATTATATCTGGTACGCTTCTCCCAACAGCAGGGCTCTGGAGGAGTACCCCGCGTACTATGAGGAACTCTACGGCGAGGAATTGGATCAGGAGACGTTTGAGATCATGGCCGCGCCTGCCGGGGTTCTGGAGCGCTGCGAGGTATATGAGAACCTGCCCGGGGATATCCTGAAGCTGTACAGCCAGCTGTGGGTAGAGCTGGGTACCGGCTGAGCGGGATTTTGCTGAAAGTGGGGATTGACAAGCGTCCTGATTTTCTCTATAATTAAAGTAGTGCGTCAAAAATAGTTCTTCAAAACTGACGAAAACGAACAAAAGTATCTGCTTGTTCAAATAAGAGGAAAGGAAGATTCGCCATGATCTATTCTACCGAAGTTCAGCACATGTGCCCGGTTGCCAAGGGTGCTTACCATGGTCCCGCTCCCATCCCCGAGGAAGGGAAATGGGTCCAGGCCAAGGAGATCAAGGATATCTCCGGCTTCACTCACGGCGTGGGCTGGTGCGCTCCCCAGCAGGGCGCCTGCAAGCTGACCCTGAACGTCAAGGAGGGCGTCATCCAGGAGGCCCTGGTGGAGACCCTGGGCTGCTCCGGCATGACCCACTCCGCCGCCAT
>ERZ779621.345-NODE-345-length-22514-cov-5.583953_pt1 | contig 22514 bp, 25 predicted proteins | sample MGYA00514215_ERZ779621 | MGnify/ENA primary metagenome ERZ779621 (study PRJEB29562, sample SAMEA4376715) | mouse gut metagenome | isolation source: Cecum | study: EMG produced TPA metagenomics assembly of the A DSS colitis mouse model was used to assess the...
CGCCTTCCGTTGGGTAGTCAGCACTGATAAGAAGGGAGACCCGTTCAAGAAATAATAGTCAATGCAGGCGGCGTTCTGCACGAACTGACGGAAATAACATCTAACAATGGTGGAGCACTTTACGGGATTGATACTGTTCATGCTAATGGGGGAGGTGTGCTGCATGAGATTTATTCAGCATGGGAATTTCCGGTTCTGAGTGAATGGCATACTATTAGAAGCACGGCCAAATCTTTTTTAAACGGCGATACATATGATATATCGGTTCACGGAAGCGCTGCTTCAGATTTTACGCTTACGGGTAAAACCAAAGTAATAATAAATATAACGCATTACAGTTCTTCTGGAACTATCTACAGTAATATTGCCGAGATTCGTAATGGAAAATTTATTGACACCTTCACTCACTATCCCACAGAATGGACGTATGTACGAAAAGTGCGAACTGGTCAAAATGATTATACCACATTTGCAAACCCAAAAGCAGAATATATCTTGGAAAAGGGCAACTATTATGTTGGGTGCTCAAGTAATTATGATTCCGGATCAAATAGCACAATAGAATTTAAACTAAAATTTGAAAAGGCATAGGAGGTAACCAAATGGTAACATTTACAAACGGAAAATCAATAGAGACGATAGCCGTGATAGGCGGCACAACACAGTTTCAGAACGCCCAGCGCGCAACACTTGAAATTCGCGCGGCGTGTGATGAAACAAATTTTGAGGAGCTGAGGGCAATTTACACAGACAGCAGCGCTCTGTCCGAGATTATGATAAACGACGGAAACGGCGGACAGTCCCTTCAGCTCAATTTCACACTGCCCATGGAGTTGTCTATAAAGGACATTGATGGGGAGCAGCTTTGGTGCATGAAGCTTGCGCAGAAATCGGCGCTTGAAATCGCGCAGGAAAATCAGGCGGCAAGCATTAACGACACACAACTTGCTCTTATTGAGCTTGCGGGAATGATCGGAGGTGAAAATAATGGCTAAAATTTATGCGGCACAGATAAAAAAAGGAACAATAACTATTGAGGATGTTCCCTCAATCTGGCGAAAGGAGGTTGAAGAACTTCTGGCATGAGATTTTTTAAATTCGTTATTTTTAATTTAAGACGTTTCGGTAACACTTACCAGGAGGTGAATGTGTGCCGATAACAGCAAATGACGGCGGCGTTTTGCGGGAGTTGGAAACGGTTACGGTGAACGAGAGCGGTGTGTTGTATGAATTGGAAACAGTTCTCGCAAATGGGGCAGGTGTGCTGTATGAAGTTCACTCGGCGGTTTATTTTCCAGACTCTCTGACATGGAGATATGGTAGGACTGACGCTTCTGCATATAAACCGACCGTTTCTGATAATGGCCTTACTGTAAGCAATACCTATTCAAGTATTGTTTGTAATTATGTAGTTTCAGACGTTTTTGAAATAAAGGGTTCAATAAAAATTACTGTGAGCTACTCACATCAGAACAGATATTCAAACGGAAGTGGCGGTTTTAACATTTTTGATGAAAATCTTGGAGAAAATGTAGGTGGGTTTTCGCTTACCTCAAGCGGCTCAAAGACAGAAACCTATAACTTAACAACCGGAAAGTATCATATTGGGTGTGGTGGAAGCAGCGGAAGCCAAAGTGGCAGCGGCGCAAATAATTACACCATAAGCATATCATTCTCAAAATAAAGAAAGGGTGAATATAATGGAAACATCGATATCCCGTGCGGAGCATGAGGAGTTTCGCAGGCGGATTGAGGAGGAAAACAGCCGCCAGAACAGGCGGCTTGAAATAGTGGAGGACACCATGCGGCAGATAGGAGCGCTGACCACCTCGGTGGAAAAGCTCGCCGTAAATATGGAAGGTATGCTCCGTGAGCAGGAGCAGCAGAGCGAACGACTGAGAACGCTTGAGGGCCGCGACGGTGAGAAGTGGCGAAAGGTAGTCGGTCTTATTGGGGCGTCCGTTTTAAGTGCAATCGTCGGGTTCATACTTGCTCAGATAGGGATTTAGGGGGGAGTATAATGGATATAAATTGGAGAAGAAAGCTGACCTCAAGGAAATTATGGGTAGCTATTGCGGGCTTTGTCGCTGGGCTTATCGTAACTTTTGGTGGTTCGCAGCAGGGTGCTGACAAGGTAAGTGGGTCAATTTTAAGCGGCGCGGCGGTTGTCGGATACATACTTGGCGAAGGGCTTACCGACGCGTTAAACAAGGGAAAGGAGAGCGACGATGGCAAATAGGTATGCTGGAGTGGATTTGTCCTACGCAAATGACGATGTGGATTACAGCGCGCTTAAGGCAGGGAAAATAAAGGGTTATAAGGTGAAATTCGCGATGCTGCGTCTGGGGCACGGCATGACTAAAGATAAGCTGTTCGATAAGCATTATAGTGGCTGCAAAGAAGCGGGAATACATGTGGGGGTATACCACTGGTCTTATGCGACGACTCCCGAAGAAGCCCGCAGGGAAGCGGAGTGGGCGGTAAGCGAGCTTGCGGGATACAGTATAGATTACCCTGCGGCGCTGGATTTCGAGGACGAGAGCATTCTGAATAAGGGACTGTCAAAAGCGCAGTATACCGCCATTTGCAAAGCTTATCTTGACACCTTGTGCGCAGCGAATTATTATCCGATGCTCTACTGCAATCCCAACGTAGCAGATAACTACATCAATCTTAAGTCATTGCCATATGACTTATGGCTGGCGCAATATACCTCTGAGGGATATCAGCGGGATTTCGGACAGGGAATGTGGCAGTTTACCGTCGCGGGCAGCCCGACGCTTGATTACGGAGATGTTGGAGCGGTAGCGGGAGTCAGGGGGCAGTGTGACTGCAACTGGGCTTATATCGGATATGCCGCCAAAATAAAAAAGCTGGGATTGAATAAGCCCGTCGTGAGATATAAGGTAACGGGAACCAAGACAGTGGACAAAAATAAGCTGAATGAGGCTAAGGGTCAGCTTAAAGCGCTGGGCTTTGAGGTCACGACTGAAAAAATATAATGGCTGACGGCTGCTCGGAAACGGGCAGCCGTCAATTTTATTATGCGAAGTCCTCCTTTTGAGGGAGAAAATAGTCAAAGCCAAACAGCCCGTTTTTTGTAAGAGCTTCAATATATTCGGGGTGCTCAAATGGCATATAAGCAGTGTTTTTAAACACTTCTATGTAGATCATTCCCGTTTTTCCGCTTATATAGGCGGACTGTCCGCGCAGAAAATCGTCATCGACGGCAAAGTCGTTTGGGGAAAGCAGCTTTAAGTCTTTGGGCAAATCCTTTGCGGTGTAATTGTGCGTGAGGAAGTTAAATTCGTAATCGTACCCTTTGTACAACACCCTTTTGTCAAGCAGGTTGGACTTTATGAGATAGCAATAGCAGTTAGGCTCGTAAAAGGCGTGACCGCTGAGATTAAGATTTCATAGTCATACATTGCCTTGCTCCATACGTTTACATACAGTCCGGCAAAATCCTCATCAATAACCATTAACTATCAGCCTCATTGGTTTTAGCTTCATGTGTTTCAGCGTTAACAACAAGGGGAGCAGCAAACATTGATGTCGCTATCACTGAGGAAACTGTTCTTTAAAAAATCTGGTCATAGTTAAATCATTAATAAATTAAAATTATTAAAAATACTGCAAAATGTTTTTAACAGGTAAATTTGCCTACCAAATCAAACCAACTTATCCCCCCCTTATTTATTTGAACATAAAGCCCAAATTATTTTCGTATATTGTCCCTCAGCTTTCGCCATTTGCGCTTGTACTTGTCAAAACCCGCAGGAATGCTTCGCAGCCGCTGGATATTGTAGGTTATGTTGTCCATCATGGAGAAAAATTCCTCCTGCATGAAGCCCTCGCGGCGCTGGGACTGCCCTGCTTTTACGTTCTCTATTACCGTGAAGTATCGGTCGTAAGCCTTTTTGACGGCGGTTTCCCATGAGATATATACCTCGTTCATGGCGTTTTCGCCTATTTGGTGTATCTCATCTCGGTGTGAGCAGGCGAATTCCAATTCCTTGGCGATAGCTGCAGGCTCTGCCTTGGTGAGTATACCCGTTCTGCCATGAGTTATGCCCTCAGCCGCGCAGCTTCCGTCAATGAGCAGCGCACCCACTCCGCATGCCGCAGCCTCTCTTACCACTATACCGTTTGTGTCGTACTCGGAAGGGAACAGGAACAAATCGCCTGCGGTGTAGTATACCCTAAGCTCCTCGCGGTCATAAATCACCCCGGGGAAAATACAGTTATCCGAAAGCCCGAGCTTTGCGGCATAGTCCTCAATCTCCTGACGCTCAGCACCGTCGCCTACGAACATCATTTTGTAAGCGATACCTTTTTCATCAAGTAGCTTAAGCGCGTCAAGTATCAGCCTTATACCCTTGTACCATAGCATCCTCCCCACAAAAATAAACAGCGGCATATCCTTGTCTATTCCGTAAGCGGCGCGCAGCTCGTCAGCGTCGTTCTTGTCGGCGCGGCCTCTTGGAAAATCCACGCCGTTTTCCATTACGCGGTATTTGCCTTCAAAGCCCAGACCACGGAGATTTTCACCTGCTCCGTTGCTTACCACCCAGACTTCGTCGCAGGCAGCGATGTTGGACACGATGAATTTGGTGGCCTGCTTTGCCATAAGCTCATTGGGCAGAGCGGCGTTTATCTCAATATCAAATTTTGTGTGGTAGGTAAGGATTATCGGCGCTCCGCACTTTTCCCGAAGCACTCTCGCCATTACCGCCGAAGCCCACGGGCAGTGGCAGTGGATAATGTCAAAATTTCTGTTGGAGAGCTTGTCCAGATTTGAGCTGCTGAAAGGGTATCCCGCGCGGTAGCCGCATAACTTTTCGCTAATGCTCATGCTTTTATAACGCACGACCTCGTATGGGTAGTTATCCACAGCGCCCGGGTAATCGGGGGTCGCGACGGCGGCGCTTCCCAATTGTGTGCTGATAACATCCGCATAGTTTACCACCGTATTCGCCACACCGTCCACCAAAGGCGGAAATGAATCATTCATAAGACATATGTTCAGCTTTTCCGACATGATAGGCTCCTTATCTGTTCTTCGGACGCGGCATATACTCGTTCAGCTTTGTCCGTTTTATTCTGGTTGATTTTTCAATGAAACGCTGATTGAAGCAAATCGAACACAATCAGCCCAATGGTTGCCTGCGTTTAATCAAGTTAACTGCGTTGTGACGGCGTTTCACTGATTTCTATTATAGCATAATTTGGTTAGTAATTCAAGAAATTTTTCACACAAATTCCGTAAATGTGAGAGAAAATCAACCAAAAACTTACGCTGTCTATTAAACGGCGGGGCAGAAGCGTAACCATTTATATCATTAGTTCTCTCAGCCCTGCCAGTATTTTTCTTTCACGCCGCGAAACCTGAACCTGCGTTATTCCAAGTATTTCGGCGGTTTCACATTGAGTTTTCCCGCGGAAATAACGCAGTATTATCAGCTGCCTTTCTTCTTCAGAAAGCTCTGACAGGCATTGTCTGAGAGCCAGCTTATCTATAAGGGAGTTTTCCCCCGAATCCTGCGGAAGGTCCAGCGTACCGCCGTCATCTTCTACCGTCAGCGACAGCGGCGGCTGCCCCGCCGATATGGCTTCCGCCGCTTCCTCATGTGATACCCCAAGCCGCGCGGCGATATCCGAGATACGCGGTTCGGCTCCCTCGGCAGCAAGTTCGTCGCGCACTCTTGCGGCGCGCAGTGAAAGCTCCTTAAGGCTTCGGCTCATTTTAACCGTTCCGCCGTCGCGGAACAGCCGCTTAATCTCCCCCAGAATAACTGGCACAGCATATGTTGAGAAGCAAAGACCGCGCTCCCAATCAAAGTTGTCGTACGCTTTGATAAGTCCCACACAGCCAGCGGAATATAGTTCCTCATATTCTATTCCGCGCCCTCTGAAGCGGTTTGCGAGCGAGTGCACAAGCGGAAGATTATTTTCTATAAACTCATCTCTTGTCAAGCTGCTTCTCCATTATCACGGTCGTGCCCTTTTCGGGTCTGCTGCTTACGCGCACCTTGTCCATAAAGCTCTCCATCACGGTGAAGCCCAGACCCGAGCGCTCCTCTTCGGCGGGCGCAGTGGAGAACATTGGCTGCATAGCCTGAGCGACGTCGGATATCCCTTTGCCCTTGTCCTTAACGGATATGTAGAGAAGATTTCCCGAGTACATACGCAGTGTCATTTCCACTGTGCCGCGGGTATCTCTGTAACCGTGAACGATAGCGTTTGTCACCGCTTCGGAAACGGCGGTCTTTATCGCGGCAATCTGTTCCACTGTGGGGTCGGCCTGTGCGGCGAACGCCGCGGCGGCAGTGCGGGCAAACGCCTCGTTGCGCGACAGCGACACAAAGCATACGCGGCTTTCGTTTTCAATTATCCTTTTCATGCGTTTACTCCTTTTACCAAAAGATTTGACAGTCCTGACAGTTTTATTACTGCCGCAATATTCGGCTGTGCGTTTTTTATAAGAACCTCTCCGCCGTAGGCGCGTACCGTTTTTAAGCGTCCCAGAATCAGCCCTATTCCCGAGCTGTCCATAAAGCCAACGTTTTCCATGTCTATTATCAGCATTTCGGGGCGGGAGAGGTTTATTACCTCGTCAAGCTCCATACGCAGCTCACGTGCGATATGGTGGTCTATATCGCCGGATATCGCTGCGGTTATCCGCTTCCCGTCATTGTAGATCTTAAGCATTTCGTTCTCCTTTCATCATCGGGATATAATAATTATAGCGCCATACCGCAAAAAATTTTGTCGGTATGACGCTGTGAAAATATGTTTTTGGTGCCGCAAGGAAATGAATCTATGTATATCGTATCAAAAAAAGCCGCTTTCTGAAAGAAAACGGCTCAGCTTGTAGAAAAAGCCTATATGCCAGACAACATCGTCGCATGAAATTTCAAAAAGTGTCAAAATTTGCGAAGCAAATTCTGACTGGTTTTCGCAATCGCGCATAGTGAACGGAGCGTGCTTGCGGACATTTTGAAGTTCTTTTAAATAATCTGCTTTTTGTCAACTTATCTTAATAGCATAAATTATTATTTGCCTAATCAGCCTGCGTTAAATAATCAATAAAACTCAAGAAAATTATGTCTTTCATTATTAAATTTACATTCGATTATCGCGTTAAGCTCCACATTCATAACGCTGTGAAAAATATTGCCCTCGACCTGCGGGTTGACCTGTTTAAGCTGTGCGATAAGCTTTTTTATTTCGGCGCGCTTTGAGCCGTCCGCACCGTCGCGGCGCTCCGTTACCCGACAGGCGCAGCTGATAAATTCCAGAGAGTTTGCCGCGCACCACGCTTTTATATCCACTTCACGGATATAGTACATGGGTCGGATAAGCTCCATTCCCTCATAGTTGGCGCTTTTTACCTTTGGCATCATTGTGCGCACCTGACCGCCGTAAAGCATACTCATAAGTATAGTTTCTATGATATCGTCGTAGTGATGACCGAGAGCAATCTTATTGCAGCCAAGCTCGCGCGCTTTGCTGTAAAGATGGCCGCGGCGCATTCTCGAGCAGAGAAAGCAGGGGCTGTCCCCCACATTATACACCGATTGATAGATGTCCGTTTTAAACACGGTTATGGGTATATTAAGTATTTCGGCGTTTTTTTCGATAGCTGCGCGGTTTTCAGGGCTGTAACCCGGGTCCATGACAAGAAAGACCGCTTCAAAATCTCCGCCGTGCGCCAGCCGTTCCTGAAACAGCTTAGCCATCAGCATCGAGTCCTTTCCGCCTGAAACACATACGGCGATTTTGTCTCCGCGCTCCGTCAGTCTGAAATCCTCCAGAGCCTTTGTAAAGCGCCGCAGAACAGTCCTGCCGAAATCCTCATGCAGACTGCGCTCAACGGCTTTAACCCGATCTTGCGTAAAGTTGAGATTATCCATGCATATCTGACGGGAGTTACGGCGTAAGCATCATGTTGATGTTGGCTACCCTCGTTATACCTCCCGCTTCCTCAAAATCGAATTTTATCCCGCCGCCCTCTATACGTTCGGCGCTCTCCTTGAAATCATACCCGTTAAGCCACAGCATACCTGCCGCCAACAGCCTGTGGTCACAGTAAAAGGATTGTATGACCTCCATATACCGCCGCGCAAGCACCTCAGGCGCAAGCGGCGTGAAAACCTCGTCGGGCAGTCCAGAAATCTGCACGAAAAGCGCACCTCCGTCATAGGGACACCGATAATAGCAGGTGTTCTTATCCGCTATCCCGCAGCACACCATTGCGATATTATGACCGGTGTGAAGCTCGTCCAGCCAAAAGCTCGCATTCGCAAATTCGGGAACGCCCTTAAGCGTTTTTGAGGCTCTCCTTGCGGGAGCGGAGGCTTTTTCGGGAAGCCCGCTCTCCTTGTTCGCCCAGCCCCAAAGCCATGTCTGGGAGCTTTCGCTTTCCGTGCCGAGTATCCCGGAGTTGAAACTTTTGTCTCCGAAAGAAATTCTCCCGTTTTTAATGTCGACGTTCCACCCGCTTTCCCCTATAACTAATTCACCCATAGCCAGTTGGTGCGCTATTGCCGCTCCCGCGGACAGCGAAACAAGGTCGAAAAAGCTATTCTTATCAAATTTTATCGGACAATCCAGTATGCTCATTTCTGCCTCCTGATTCTAATTTTAAATTTTCCTCGACTCATTTGTAAACGCGGTCCTTTACTTTGCCCCATGCTGCGTTTTCAGGCACTCGCAAAAAAATTCCCGCGTGGGCGAAGCGCCGCTCTTTGCTTTGAGCTCGTCTGCTCCACGATCATTGCGCGGTCCGTCCCTGCCCTAAAAAATGTTCTGCCCGAACTTTCTCAATATGTCGCGCAGCAGCATTTTATCTATCTTGTACATCTTGCTTTTTCCCGCGGGCAGGTCGTCCTTCCGCATTTCAAACCTCATGTAGACCTCGGAATAATCCTCGTCAAAGTGAAAAACGCAAAGCAGATAGCGGTTTTTGGTGGCGTAATAATTTACGGGGTTCATTTTCAGCACCTCGCGCAGGTCTGCGTCCAGCGCTTTTTCAACCTCCGCTATCTCCATAGGCTCAAACTGCACCTTTTTGTTTCTTGGAAGCGCCTCGGCGCGCTTTTCCTCCTCGGTCTTTCCGATTTTTATCTTTCTTTTGAACAGTCCCGGCATAGGCGCTCCTTTCGTCAGTCTATCTTTATTTCCAGCGCCCTTAAAAGCGAAAGCGCTTCGGGGCTTGAAAATGCCGCCCCCTTCATTTTGCAGGAAAATATATCGGGAGCATATCCGCTTGCTCCGCGGAAATCTGCCTTGCGCAGGTCGCATTTCAGAAAGTCGGTTCTGTCAAGACTGCACTCGGAAAAATCGCTTTCGCGCAGGTCGCACTCCGAAAACAGGCATTCAAGCAGTGAGTTGCTTTTGAAAACAAACTTCCTCATGCTCATCTTTTCAAATATCCCGCCGCGTATTCTGCATCTGCTCATTTCGCTTATTGGTTCGGAGAACGCTCCCGCCGACATAAGTTCCCCCCAGTTTATCCCGTATATTGTACAGCTGAAAAGACGGGTATCGTTAAAGCTGCTGTCTTTGAATTCAAGCGATGAGGCGTGACAGCGGGCAAATCCGCAGCCCGAAAATGACACGTTTTTCAGCTTAAGCTCGGAAAATGAGCAGTCTGTGAATTCGCAGTCCACAAATCTGATGTCCGAATACTCACTGCCCGAAATATCAAGCTTGCTGAATTCCTCGTTTTCATAATATTCCATAAAAATCCCTTTCCGTCAGCAGATACCCATTATTTCCGACGCCGTTTCCACAGCGAACTCACAGAAACTCTCCAGACGGCTTGTTCGCTTTACCGGACAATTTATTCTATCTGCGGACAGACTGTCGGGGAAAACAGCTATATCCGCGATATTCAGCAGCGGGATATCCATCTCGCTGTCTCCCGCGCAGATTATCTTGTCATTGTTTCCAATCCTGCCGAGCAGCCGCATAGCGCCCCCGCCCTTGTTAATGCGCCGCGGTATAACATAGATCTTTTCGCCCGTGCGGTAAAAATCGCAGTCCGAAAGACCGCCGAGCCGCTTTTCCGTTTTTTCGGGACAGCCGCTTTTGGTAAACAGAAACAGACTGTCCACCATGCGTATTTCAAAATTCCTGTCGGGGTCGCACTCAAGCAGCTTATAGCAGCGCTTTAACTCTTCCGCGCAGCTTCGCGTTATTTCCGCCGACTTTTCCGCCCAATCGGGCTGAACTTCTCCGTCGATAAGCAGATTTCCTCCGTTGTCGGTTATCGCGTATTTCGGCGAGAAGTCAAGTGGAAAGGTTATTCTTCGGTATTGCTCTATGCTGCGCGAGGTAACGGGTATTATATTCAGCTTGGGGAGCAGAGCGGCGCTTTTTTCGGATATGCAGCTTATCGCCGCGCCGTCCTTATATTCCACCGTGATATCTCCCGCGCGCTTGGTGCGGGCGGAGCGTATCACCGTACCGTCAAGATCGGCAAAAAAATATGTCATATATCCCCCAGCAGTTTTATAATTCCGCAGGCGCGGTAGCGCTTCAGCGGATACTCCCTGACCTCAACGCCCTTTTCCGCCGCCAGTTCTTCTATATGTGCGGTTAGGGGGCTGCCCTTTTCCCTTACAAGCACCATTCGCGGAATACGGCGCAGCAGCACGCGGGCAGTTTCTCCTATCCCGGGCTTTACAAGATTTATATCTGTTATACCGAACTTTTCCGCTATTTCCCGTGTTTCCCGCAGACCGTCGCCGTGCGCTTCATTTTCGGGAACAGTGACGTTTTCAAAGCTCATTTTGTTTTCCACTGCGTTGATAAATTCGTATGTTCTGTCTCTTTCGGCAAGCTCGGCGAAATAAGCAGCCCCGTGGAAATCGCCTTCAAAAATGAGGTCGCCGCGCAGCACCGTGCGGCTGAACAGCCCCGACACCACCGCGTTAAGGCAGGCGCAGGGTATGAAAATATCCTCACGCGTTCCGCAGATATCGCAAACTCCCGCGGGGTCGGCAAGCACGGCGGGTCGGCAATCCACATCGGGGAAATCCGTCAGCGCCTCGCGCAGCTGACGGGTAATAGCTCCCTTTCCAGTCCAGCCGTCCACGAATTGTATATCCTCTGGGGCGTGACGCGCCAGAATATACCGCATAGCGGTTTGGTCAATACCCTTGCCGCGTATTATGGATATCGAGTAGTGGGCAAGTCTTACCCCGTATTTTCTCCGAAGATAGCGCACGATAAGCGCTCCAACTGGAGTGCCCGCTCTTGCAAGCGAAACTATCGCGGCGTGCGGTTTTTCCGCATAGATACGCTCCGCGACCGCCTGAACCGCCTGAGCCGTTTTTTCCGACCATTCGGCAAGTCCTCGCTCGTACTGCCTTATGTATTCCGCCGACGGTTCGTATTCCGCGGGGAGCAGCTCGCTGTAATGCACGCCGCTTTGTATAAGCGGCTCGCGCTCTTTTGCGGAAAGAGGCGATATTTTTCCCGTTATATCCTTTAAAAGCAGTATGCCGTCTTCGCCGCGAAGACTTGTAGGCATTTTCGCGCCGCGCCATCTTACAAGCACCACGCGCCCGCTGACAGCGCCGCACAGCAGTTTTACCGCGTTTTCGTCGGGGTTTTCCGCGTCGGTGATTATCACGCTTATATCGGCGTTCCCGACATTATATAGATATACCCTGCGCTCGGGGTCGTAAAGACTGTTCAGCGCCGCGCGGCTTCTTACCGCGTAGCCGCCCTCATCGGAGGGCAGCATGGGGCTTCTGGTAACTCCCTGCACCGTAACGCGGCAGCCTTTTTCACTTAGCAGCCTGCCGAGTATTATCGGAGGCACACAAAGCTCCTCTGTGCCTATTACCGCTATATTACCCGATATATCACCGAGCTTCTCCGCAATATTCCGGCATAATCTCTCACATTCCACAAAGTATTCGCCGATATTCACGCCGAGCCTGAAATCGTATATTGCGTTCAGAAAGATTTCCCTGTCGGGCTTTCTTGGCGTTATCTTTATGTCGGGAAGATATTTTTCGGGATATTTCGCGTCGGAGCAAACAAACCTTTTCGGCGCGAAGCACTCAATGCCGTTTTCGCGGAAATTGTTTACGGCTTCCTCCGAAGCGATAAACGCTGCCGCAGTGATACGGCAGTCGGGGGAGAGAAATACCCTCAGCTTTTCCGCCAGCTTTATGGCGGTGCTGCCCGTGGTAAATTCGTCGTCCGCTATAATAAGACGCTCGGCACGGCGGAGTAAGTCGGCGTTTCTTATGCACAGCCTGTGCAGCGTCGCGTGGCTGTGGCTCTCTTCGGTAGTTATGCTGTCAAAGCATTCGGGCAGAGCCTCGCGGGTGGTGGAGATATAAAAGCAATCGCCGCCAAGCTCCCTCGCCAAAAACGCCCCAACCGCGACCGCTGTTTCTGCGAAACCTATCACGCAAACACTTTCCCCGCCGCCTTTTTTTAGCTCCCGACCGAGCGCGGAAAATTCCTCATACGTTCTTAATGGGTCGGAGGGGTAGTGCTTTGACTGAAATTTATTTATGATTATAAATTCTCGTTTGTTGTTGTTTTCACGTCTTGCAAAGGAAAAATCAGGGTAGTTCATCGATTGTGTCCTTTCGGGAGCGGCATAAGCCGCTCCGCTCGTTTATTTTGACATGAAATACAGTATGACAATTGCCACCAGCGACGCTCCGCAGATAATCCAGTTTCTGCGGATAGTGCGTTCAAGCTTGTCGTTTTTTCTTTTGCGTTCCTCGTCGTCTCTTTTTGGCATAAAAATCACCCCCGCTGTGCTTTATTGTAACACAGCGGGGGGCAAAAGTCAAGTGATGAGGTATTATTTTGCGATATTGTCTTTTATTTTCTCCAGAAGCCGCGGGTCAGGCTGTTCCTCGGCGCTTTTTATTGCGGAGATTATTTTGTCCTCCGCGCCTCTATGAGCCGCCGCAGTGCCGTTCGTGCCCACTTTAAAGCGTACTCTCAGCTTTAAAGCAGCAATTGCCGCGAGAATAAGCGCCGCCGCTCCCGCAGCGAATATTACCCAAAGCGGAACACTTTTGTCGACGGCTTGTTCGGGAATTGCTGTAATGTTTCCAATAGGGCTTGAACCCATTTCTTGGTCGCCGTTCCCGATAGTCGTAAATCCGTCCGGATACATACCTTCTATTATATCGTGTGCTCCGTTTCGGAAGCCGGGATTGTCAGCGAGAAAAATGTCGGCGTGAAACACCTCGGCATGTGAGAGCTTTTCGATGTAATTCGCAATCTTATTTTCCGAATTTCCCGGAACAAATCCCGTGTTATCAGTCGCGACGTTTCTTTCGTTGACGAACGTCGCGACGCCCCCAAACTGCTTTGAAAAGCGGTCGTAATATGTCTTTTCCGAGCCGGAAACGACAACCGTTATCATATCGCTGTTTTTGTGGAATTGTACTTCCAGAATACCTATGTCTTCTTCCTGAACGGAAAGATAACACAGCTTTTCAAAATAAAGCTCGCGTTCCCACAGAGCGTTAGCGCCTGTGGTGAAGCGCAGAACGTTGTTGCTCCCAGCAATATCGAGTATCTCCTCACACTTTTCTTCGGAAGCGTTTACCAGACCGACGTCGTAATTTGTGTATACCTCGCCGTCTATCATTTCACTGCCCGTTTCGGCAATAAAGGAAAGATTTTCGGGGTATCCGTTTTTCTCCCAGTATGCTATGATGTCCTCAACATCGCCGCTGCCGCACTCTCCGCGCTGGAATATCATAGGGGTATCGTAGTCGGACGGAGAAGCGCTTTCAACTTGGGAAGAAGGCTCGGAAATCGTCGAAGCATTCTCGTTCGGCACGGGCTTTGAGTATTCCATTGGGTCGCGTTCCGGCATATCCTCCGCTATTGACACCTCGCTCTGCGAAGCAGCGCTTGCGGAATATGCGGGAAGTATCACTGCCGACAGTAGTATCAAAGATAATGTAACGTATTTCTTCATAATTTTTCTCCTTTCACTTTAACCTATTCCTCAAGTATCTGACGCAGGGTCTTGATGGCCTTGTTCCAGCGCCATGCCGCCGTTCCCGCGGGGATACCCATTATCTGCGCGATTTCGCGGAACTTAAAGCCGCCGTTTATGTGCAGCGCAACGATTTCCCGCTCCGTGCGCGGCAGCTTTGCCAGCGCCGCCGCTATATCCAATCGGCTTTCCGCGGCGGATTGAAGCGAATAACCGTCGGGTATATCCTCCGCGCTTTCGATATCCTCAAGCCGCAGCATTTTTTTCAGAGAGTTTATCGCCGCGTTGTGCGTCATGGCAAAAATATACGCGCGAGGCTTTTTTACCGAATCGTCAGGCGGCGAACTGTAAAGCTTTACAAAAACATCTTGGGTGATATCTTCGGCTAATGTACGTTCGCCCGCTATCCGCAGCGCTACGGTGTATACGGGCTTTGACAAAGCCGAATATATTTGCTCAAAGGCTTTCATGCTGCCGCCGCGCATTTCGCCGATAAGTGCCAGCAGCCGCTTGTCGCTCAATATATCCGTGCTGTGGGTTGCTCCTGTCAAATTCATTTCATACCTCCTCTCTGTTTACTATGACAACTTAAAGGGGAAATTTTATGGTGTTTTTTAATTTTTTCTAAGGTATAGTTAAACAATAATTTATGCTATTAAGATAAGTTAACAAAAGGCTAATTATTTAAAAGAATTTCCCGCACCGCTGCAAACGACGCAAGGTTTTGTGCAAAACCTTGCGTCGTTTGCGCTATCCAGCCGTAAAAGCTCCGCCCGCTTTGTGGGCTGTGCTTTCACATCGGATTGCGGGAAATTCATGCGTGGGCGATCACTTTACGCCTGCTTTCAGCGCCTATGGCTCTTCATTTTTAGGTGATTCGTCGCAGCGTTGCTCTAAATAAAACAAATTATTATTTTTCGCACTAATTCTCAAAAAACAAAGCCACTTTCAACAGGTTCGTTAAAAGTGGCTTTGTAAATTACGGGAAAACCGTCTTACTTATACAGTTTTTTCGCCTTATAACTTGTGTGCAGCACCTCATGCGCTTTATGGCTGACAGTTTCGCAAAAGAACTCGTCATAAAGAGACTTTACGTCGGGGTTCTCATGAGAGCAGCGCATGGTGTTCGCGCTGTCGATATCGTAAAGCACCTTTGCGCGTTCCGCTCTGATATCGGTGAAGCTGCGTACGGAGGAAGGCTGGATTATCTGACCGCCGCCGTTTACACAGCCGCCCGGGCATGCCATTATCTCAATAAAGTGATAGCTTGCCTCGCCGCTCTTGACCTTTTTAAGCAGCGCCTTTGCGTTGGCAAGACCGCTTGCGACGGCTACCTTGACTTCCATGCCAGCCACATTATAGGTGGCTTCCTTGATGCCATCAACGCCGCGTACGTCGGTAAATTCGATGGGAGTGCTGTCGGGTTTGCCTGTCAGCTTCCATACCGCCGTGCGGAGAGCCGCTTCCATAACGCCGCCAGTCGCGCCAAAAATGACCGCCGCACCCGTGCCGGTGCCGAGAGGACTGTCGCATACCTCGTCGGGAAGGTCGTTGAACATAATTCCCGCCTGCTTGATGAGACGAGCCAGCTCGCGTGTTGTGATAGTAGCATCAAGGTCGGGAATACCCGCCGCCGACTGATCATCTCTGCCGATTTCGTATTTCTTTGCCGTGCAGGGCATAATGCTCACACTGAAGATATCCTCGGGATTCTTGCCCAGCTTCTGCGCGTAGTAGGTCTTTACCACCGCGCCAAACATCTGCTGCGGCGATTTGCAGGAGGACAGATTCGGGATAAATTCGGGGAAGTAGTTCTCGCAGTAGCGTATCCATCCGGGAGAGCAGCTTGTAATCATGGGCAGCACGCCGCCGTTCTGCACTCTGTCGATAAACTCAGCCGATTCTTCCATAATGGTGAGGTCTGCCGAGAAATTGGTGTCGAATACCTTATCAAAGCCAAGTCTGCGCATAGCAGCAATCATCTTGCCCTCTACGTTCGTTCCGATGGGGTAGCCGAACGCCTCGCCCAGTGAAGCGCGTACAGCGGGAGCGGCCTGTACCACTACCATCTTTTCGGGATCCGCTATTGCCTCGAGTATCTTGGCGGTGTCGTCCTTTTCTTTCAAAGCGCCTGTCGGGCAGGCGGTGATGCACTGACCGCAGGAAACGCAGGCGGTCTCCGCAAGCGACATATCAAACGGCGATGCTATCTGCACCGCGAAGCCGCGCTCGTTAGCGCCGATAACGCCAATGCCCTGAAGCTTCTCGCAGGCTGCCACGCAGCGGCGGCAGAGAATGCACTTGCTGTTGTCGCGAGTCATATGCGCCGCGCTGTCATCTATTTCAATGGCGGGGTTTTCGCCCTCGTAGTAGTCCTCAACGACATTATACTCGTTGCAAAGCTCCTGAAGCTCGCAGCTTCCGCTTCTCACGCAGGAAAGACACTCTCTCTTGTGGTTGGAGAGAATAAGCTCCAGCGTGGTGCGGCGGCTCTCTATAACCTTAGGGGTATTGGTGAATACCTCCATGCCCTCGTTGATGGGGTATACGCAGGCTGCGACGAGCGTTCTCGCGCCCTTTACCTCCACCACGCAGATACGGCACGCGCCGATCTCGTTTATATCTTTAAGAAAACACAGCGTTGGGATCTTAATGCCCGCGAGCCTTGCCGCCTCGAGAATAGTAGAGCCTTCGGGAGCGGAGCAGGGAACACCGTTTATTTTAATATTTACCATTTCTTTTCTCCTTTCCGTCAGCCCTTAACGATAGCGCCGAACTTACAGTTGGACATACATACGCCGCACTTTATGCACTTTTCGGAATCGATTTTGAACGGATTGCGGATTTCGCCGCTGATAGCGCCCACAGGGCACTTCTTCGAGCAGAGCGAGCAGCCCTTGCACTTGTCTGCGATTATCTTGTAGCTCAGCAGGCTCTTGCATACGCCCGCGGGGCAGGTCTTGTCCTTAACGTGGGCAATATACTCGTCGCGGAAGTAGCGCAGCGTGGAAAGCACGGGGTTGGGAGCTGTCTGACCCAGACCGCACAGCGCGTTGTCCTTGATGTAGTAGCACAGCTTCTCCATCTTGTCCAGGTCTTCCATCGTGCCCTTGCCCTCGGTTATCTTGCTGAGTATCTCGTACAGACGCTTTGTTCCTATGCGGCAGGGAGTGCACTTGCCGCAGCTTTCGTCAACGGTGAATTCAAGGAAGAACTTGGCGATATCCACCATGCAGTTGTCCTCGTCCATGACGATAAGTCCGCCCGAACCCATCATCGAGCCGATGGAGATAAGGTTGTCATAATCTATCGGAATATCCAGATGCTGAGGAGGAATGCAGCCGCCCGAGGGACCGCCCGTCTGAGCCGCCTTGAACTTCTTGCCGTTGGGAATGCCGCCGCCTATTTCCTCTATAACCTCGCGCAGCGTGGTTCCCATCGGAACCTCAACAAGACCAGTATTGTGGATCTTTCCGCCAAGCGCGAATACCTTTGTACCCTTGGATTTTTCAGTACCCATTCCCGCGAACCATTCCGCGCCGTTAAGGATTATCTGGCAGATGTTCGCGTATGTCTCAACGTTGTTGAGAATGGTGGGCTTGCCGAACAGTCCCTTTACAGCGGGGAAGGGAGGACGTACTCTCGGCTCGCCGCGGTTACCCTCGATAGAGGTCATCAGCGCGGTCTCCTCGCCGCATACAAACGCGCCCGCACCCAGGCGAAGCCCGAGGTGGAACTTGAAGCCCGTGCCAAAAATGTCGTCACCGAGCATACCCTGTTCCTCAGCCTGTCTGATGGCTATTTCAAGGCGCTCTACCGCGATGGGGTACTCCGCGCGGACGTAGATATAGCCCTGATTAGCGCCGATAGCGTAGCCCGCGATGGTCATCGCCTCAATTACTGCGTGGGGGTCGCCCTCAAGAACAGAACGATCCATAAACGCGCCGGGGTCGCCCTCATCGGCGTTGCAGCATACGTATTTCTGCTCGTTTACGCTTGCCTTGGCAAACTGCCACTTGCGCCCTGTGGGGAAGCCAGCGCCGCCGCGTCCGCGAAGCCCCGAATCGGTTATTACTTTGATAACGTCGTCGGGCGACATGGTGGTGAGCACCTTGTTGAGCGCCTGATAGCCGTCGCGCGCTATGTACTCTTCAATATGCTCGGGATTGATAACGCCGCAGTTTCTGAGAGCAACACGGTGCTGCTTCTTGTAGAACGGTGTTTCGTCCAGCGAGATAATGCTGCCGTCCTCATGAACGGTTTCGGAATAGAGATACTTCTTTACCGGCTCGCCGTTCTTCAGGTGCTGCTCAACTATCTCGGGGATATGCTCCGCCTCAGTCTTTGAGTAGAAAACGCCCTCGGGATAAACAATCATTATCGGACCGAGCGCGCACAGACCGAAGCAGCCTGTCTTGATGACGTTTACCTTGTCCTTCAGTCCGTTTTTCTCGATCTCTTCCTCAAGAGCCTTTATGATATTCGCCGAACCGCTGGAGGTACAGCCCGTACCGCCGCAGACCAGCACGTCCCTGACGCCGCTGTCCTTGTGCTCGACGCGCGTTGAAACTACCTCTGCCGCTTTGGCTTTGACAGCGTTAAGCTCGTCTAATGTTTTAATCATACTTGTGACTATTCTCCCGTCAGGGAGAATCTCTCCTTTCGAGTTTTTGCGGTTTTGCGCCGGCAAAATTGGGGGTTATCCCAAAAAAGCACAAAACTTGTAGATTTGAAAATTAATTCTCAAACCGAAGCCTTTCCGTATAAGGGATCAAACTTATCCCTCGAAGCCATACTTCGGGGATAAAGCCCCGCGCCGCACACGCATGTGCATACTATGTAAATCAGTTATACTTTGCGAGAATTTTATCCACATCGTCAACGGTGAGTCTGCCATAAACATCCTCGTTTACCGTCAATACGGGAGCAAGGCCGCATGCGCCTATGCATCGGCAGGCATCGAGAGAGAATTTACCGTCAGGCGTAATGCCTCCGCTTTCAACTCCCAGTCTTTCCTGAAGCTTGTTGTAGATATCGCCAGAACCTTTAACATAGCACGCTGTTCCAAGGCAGACAGATATCTTGTATTTGCCCTTGGGATTTGTGGTGAACTGTGCGTAGAAAGTAACAACTCCGTAAACCTTCTCCAGCGGGATGTCCATCTCCTCCGCTATGATCGTCTGCACTTCGATTGGAAGATACCCGTAGATCTCCTGCGCCTTCTGGAGAATAGGCATAAGCGCGCCCGGGTCGTCCTTGTGCTCCGCAATGATCTCTTTGAGCCGCGCCTCCTGCTCTGCTGTTCCCGCAAAGGGAACGGCGCTCGTTTTCAATGCCATTTCATATGCCTCCTTATAACAATCTGCTTGGCACGCACAGTTTCCTGTGCGTGCCCGCTGTGCCGTATATACGGCATGCGTTGTGCCTTGCTCAATAGCTGCCTCACCTGCGAAACCGCGTTTTAAGCCTTATAGGCGCGAAAAACACGGAAAAGCCGCGCTGTTCAGCTCGGATTACTCCGTTGCAATATCACAATTGATATATCACCATGTTATTATAACATATCGCTTCCGAAAAATCTACATTTTCCTTTGGTTTTTTCCGCTTAAATTGTTAGAAAAAATTTATCATATTTTGTAGAAATTAACCAACCTGTCCGCTGCCAATACATTTTATTCCAATAATGGGCTTAATATGTTAAAGATGTAAGTGCGTCTGTCATACCATATACTTTGATTGTAATTATCTGCTTGTAGAAAAAGTTAATGCAACGCAGTGTTGTGCATTCAGGCTCCCGCAAAAAATTTCAAATTTAAATAATTAAGCTTAGATCAACACTTTATATACAGACTGAGGGGCAGCTCTCTGGAGCTGCCCCGTTTTTTATGAAATATCAAGCTGTTTAAGGTATCAGAAAATTTTTTGTTGTTGAAGGAATCACACGGTTTTCATTGGTTTTGTTATAAATGTTGTTTAATATCTCTTGTAGCACAACTTTATCGGTTTAACTCCGAGGTCGGCAATATCAGGTGTAAAAGCAGACGCCGTCATACTGACAGTTTGATATGCTATTTCGGCAACCATGCTGCTGATATCTGCCATGATGCCCATAATGATGCCCGCTGTGATGACCGCCCCATGTGTATGGGGTGGGTGTATAGTAGTCGGGCTGAATAGGCTGCGCTGGTTGTTCTGGTTGAGCCGGCTGAGTCGGTTGCGCAGACTGTTCGGGTGATGTGGACTGTGTAGGCGGGTCAGTTTGGTTTGGCTGGACGGGCTGTGTTTGCTGAGCGTACGGAGCAGGCTCTGACGGAGCGGTTTCCGAGGCTTCGGAACTTGGAATTTCCTTAGTTTCACTGTATATGCTTTCGGGGATTCCGTCTACAAAGGTACTGAAAATATATTCGCATCTTCCGTTGGGGAAAACGACATCTATGTTGTAAAGCTTGTTGTTGGGGTCGGAGGGAAGGTCAAATGTCCTGCCGTTAAATTGGGGATTTTCGTAAGTGTACTCATCAGAATAAACGCATATGCCCGCAATTTCCGCATCGTCGGGAAGCATCAGCACAGCTTTTGTCTCTCCCTTCAGATCTATTACGGGACAGCTTCCGCGGCATTCCCAAGGCGCCGCACCACAGGCGATAGTGTTCGCTGTATCGCCGCCTGTCTGAATTTGCTCTTCCCACTCGTAATTACAGCGCGAAAGGGCATAATAGGTATTGCCAATCCTCAGCCTAAGCATGGGAGGCTCACAGCAGGAAGTTTTAAAGACATATTCACAGCTGCCGCAGCCATAGTCTACCATTACCGAATAGATGTCGTAAGCGCTGTCGTTACAAAGTACGATTTCATCGTTGACTATTTCGCAAGGACGAAAATCGGTGCTGTCGCGGCGGCATGTGGCGGAAACTATCCTGCCGCCGTTGGTCAGCAGTCTGGGATTTCCTGCCAGCATTGAGGTGTTGACAACTGTAACATCAGATGTGCCGTCGGCAAGGGATATCGGATCTGCATGCGATGAGGAAGAAATCCCGTTCTCGTCCCATTGATAGCTTCCTGTTGTCAGATTCAGGCAGGAAATTGTATCGTCGGCGTTCAACTCCATGCGAAGCAGGGGCGGCTCAAATTCGTCAGTAAGAGAAGTAGTTGCGGCGCTCTCTGCTGCAGCATTGTCAAATCCCGAATTTGACAATGCCAGCGAAACACCGCTGTTTTCAACAGATGAACAGCCGCTTATCAGTATAGCGGCACAGACAATAATTGCCATTACAGACTTTTTCATTAATAAAACCTCCTAATATAATATTGTACAAATAATACCAGATAACCAAGAAAAAAGCTGCATAAAAGTTATAAAAACAGCAGCTTTTGCAAACATAGTAAACAAGCTTTCATGAGATTCCTCCGAAAGCCAACCAATGTATAAGGAACATTTTTTCAGCCAACATAAACTGGATTGAGATTCTGTGTCAAGTTAATATATAATAGTATAGGGCAGGATTGTATAGTAAAAGCGCTTTCCTTAGAAGGAAAGCAACATACAATAGAAAAGGTTATCGTAAAACAATGTCAACGCAAAAGATTAAAGACTAAGTCAGCAATATGGGGTACAGCTTTGTGCAAGAAAAAGTAATTGACCAAGGAGATATACTGCATTTTGCGCAAAGTTACTCAAATTGTTGCTTACTTAGATGGGTCAAAAATTTGAAAAATTTACTATATTAACACTATTATATACGCTCTGACACTTTCCATAAGGAAAGCGTCAGTCTTCAGTATAAAAAAGTTATAGCAACATAAAACTAACGCAAGAGATTTTTTACAAAGCCTGACGTTATTTGTTGCACGAAGCGGAGTAAACCGCGTGGACAGGTTGCAAAGCGCGAAGAAATTCAAATTTAAATAAATCTGCCATAATCAACAACTTTTATTAAGATCAAAGATTTCCTTAGGGAAAATGAAACTGTATTTTGGCACCCCTTGTAGGAATCGAACCTACAACTGCCCCTTAGGAGGGGGCTGTTATATCCATTTAACTAAAGAGGCATATATACATAGTATATCACCATATATAAGAAATTTCAAGTGAAAATATAGATTTTCATCATTTTTTACAAAATTTTTCTAAAAAATTAAAAAATTTTGGATGCACAGAGAAATTTGTGTGATTAATTGACGTATATTAACAATAATTTTCATAGCAGGTACGGGAATAATAATGACGAGCGAATTCGTGCTTTTAAATAGAATTGTGTATTAGCGCGAAAATCAGCTCATAAAGTTATTGCATAGGACAAAATTAAGTAAAATGAATAAAAAAATCTTGAATATTTATACAAATTGCACATTGACTTACGGGTGGTAAAAATGGTATAGTGTAATACAAGGATAGTTGCGCCTGTTCGGGGGTAGCTATGCCAACTGTACGTTTCCTCGGCTTCTGCCGACGGGTATTCTTTCTAAGGAGGATTTCAACTTATGAAAATAGCAAAGATTCTTTCTGCGGCTGCCGCTT
>ERZ779621.348-NODE-348-length-22379-cov-14.441408_pt1 | contig 22379 bp, 19 predicted proteins | sample MGYA00514215_ERZ779621 | MGnify/ENA primary metagenome ERZ779621 (study PRJEB29562, sample SAMEA4376715) | mouse gut metagenome | isolation source: Cecum | study: EMG produced TPA metagenomics assembly of the A DSS colitis mouse model was used to assess the...
CTTGAAATCTCTCGGTTTTTTCACCGAAAATCTTTTTTGACCTCTTTTTCTGGTGACCCGTCGGGGATTCGAACCCCGGACCCACTGCTTAAAAGGCAGTTGCTCTGCCGACTGAGCTAACGGGTCGAATGGCTGGGATGGCTGGACTCGAACCAGCGGATGCGGGAGTCAAAGTCCCGTGCCTTACCACTTGGCGACACCCCAGTGTCTTTCCTAGACGCGCTGCCGCTTGGTGGAAAAACAAGGGATTGGGATCATCTCCCAATCCCTTGCTTTCTGGGGTGGGTAAAGGGACTCGAACCCTCGACACCCGGAACCACAATCCGGTGCTCTAACCAACTGAGCTACACCCACCAGATACACGGTGTTCAACCTGAAGAAATGGCACGCCAGAAGGGATTCGAACCCCTGGCCTGCTGCTTAGAAGGCAGCTGCTCTATCCAACTGAGCTACTGGCGCATATATGGAGCGGGTGACGAGAATCGAACTCGCATCCCCAGCTTGGAAGGCTGGTGCCCTGGCCATTGTGCTACACCCGCATGCGGGGCCCGGCCGGACCGTTTTCCCCTCGCAAATCGTCAGCTTGTAAATATTAGCATGAACTTCGGCTTTTGTCAATATCTCTTTCATAAATTTCATAATTTTTTCCCGGATGGAAAACATCGGCAAAAAAGTATGGAAAATCGCAAACAGTTGTGCTATCATAAGAAGAGATATTGTATAAGGAGGCTTCGCCGTGACCCTGTTGAACGCTTTGCTCCTGGGACTTATCCAGGGTGTTGCAGAATTTCTGCCCATTTCCAGCTCCGGCCACCTGTCCATTGCCCAGAATCTTCTCGGCCTGGGTATGGAGGGCGCTGACGACGTATTCTTTGACGTGCTGCTCCATCTGGGCACTCTGGCAGCGGTATTTGCCGCCTATTGGGCGGACATCAAAGAAATGGTACTGGAATTTCTCCAGATGATCGGCGACGCCGTTCACGGGGGAAGCTCTCAGAAGAAAATCCCCTCCGCCCGGCGGCTGATCCTGCTCATCGTGGTGGGCACCCTGCCCCTGTTTCTGATCCTGCCCATAAAGGAGCATGTGGAAGCCCTGTACGGCAACACCTTCTTTGTTGGCGGCGCGCTGCTGGTGACCGGCCTGCTGCTGTATTTCTGTGACCGCATCCGGAAGGGCCGGAAGAACGAGCGCACCGCAACCATGGCCGATGTTCTCCTGGTGGGCGCGGGCCAGGCCATTGCCACCTGTCCCGGCATCTCCCGGTCCGGCATGACCATCTGCATGGGCTGCTTCCGGGGCTTTGACCGGCGCTTCGCCGTGCGCTTCGCCTTCCTGCTGTCCATCCCCGCCGTGCTGGGGGCCAACATTTTGCAGATTAAGGACGTGGTGGAAGCCGGCGGCATCGATGTGAAGCTGATCCCCGGCTACCTTCTGGGCGTGGCGGCAGCGGCAGTCAGCGGCTACCTGTCCATCCGTCTGGTGCGTATGGTGGCGGACAAGGGCAAATTCGGCGCGTTCGCCTACTACTGCTGGGCCGCGGGAGCCATCACCGTGATCCTGAGCGTCCTGCGGGCGCTGAACATGCTGCCCTGGCTGAACCCGGCGGCCTGAATGACGTGTACATAGGAGCGTGAAATCATGGCAAAAGAACTGTGGGACGCCTATGACAAAGAGGGAACCCCGCTGGGCTTCGACCTGGTCCGGGGTGAGCCCGTGCCCGAGGGCGTGTACCATCTGGTAGTGGAGGTCCTCGCCGTAACAAACGACGGCCGGGTCCTGCTCACAAAGCGCCACCCGGATAAGGCCTGGGGCGGCTGCTGGGAGTACACCGGAGGCTCGGCAGTAAAAGGGGAAACGCCTGTGGAGGGCGCGCTGCGGGAACTGCGGGAGGAGACGGGGATCGCCGTATCTGCCCAGGACCTGCACCCGGTCTACGTGGATGCTTGGCTCGGAATGACGGGAATGGGTTCCGCTATCTACCACAGCTTTGTGGTATTCTTCGACCCGTCAGAACAAGTCATCCGCCTCCAGGAGGGCGAAACGATGGATCACAAATTGCTCTCCTACGAGGCATTCAAAGAGTTCCTGCTGGAGGACCGGTTCGTGGACGTCGTCCGCCGCCGTTTCCTGGACCACCAGGAGCATTTTGACCGCATCATCGCGGAGCATTTCAAATAAAGAGGGAGAACCATGGCAACGACACGAAAGAAAACCACATCCAACGCCCGGAGCGGAACCAAGACCGGCGGCTCCCGTTCCGGGACCGCTTCCCGATCCCGCGCCTCCGCCAAGAACGCCAAGCGCCCCATCCGCCGGGAGGTAGGCGGCATGGTCATGCTGCTGCTGGCCCTGATCGTCCTGGTAAGCTGCTTCACCGGGGACGGCTGGCTCATCAACCTGATCCCCAGGGCCTGCAAGGGCCTCTTCGGCGTGGGGTACTACCTGATGGTCCCCGCCCTGCTGGCGGCGGCCTGGGTGCTGCTGACCCACCGGGGCCGCCCCGTGGCCCTGCGCACCGCCTGCGCCCTGCTGACGCCCTACCTCTTCGGCGGGATCTGCCACATGCTTTTCTGCAAGCAGGATCTCTCTGACGCAGCCAAGCTGTTCCCTACCCTGTGGGAGACAGGCTTTACCCTGGAATCCGGCGGCGTCCTCTCCGGGGGCACCGCCCACGGCTTCATGGCCGTGCTGGGCAAGCCGGCGTCGGTGATCGTCTTCCTCGTCCTGCTGCTGGCCCTGCTGATGGTGGTGAGCCAGGTGACCCCCGCCATGCTCATCGAGCTGTGGCGGGAGCGGGAGGACTACGACGAGGAGGACTACCCCGAACCGCCCCCCCGCCGCCAGCCCCAGCCCAAACCCAAGCGGGCCGCCCAGCAGCCGGCCAAATCCCGTTCCGCCATTGATATTCCCCTGGACGGCACACCCCTGGGCGGCCCTCCCGCTCAGCCGGAGCCCCCGGCGCAGCAGGAGAAAAAGAGCTTCTTCCGCCCCCGCGAGAAGGAACAGCTGACCCCCGCCGATCTCCTGTCCTCCCAGCTCCAGGAGGAGCCCGCCGCCGTGCTGGAGCCTCAGTCCATCCCCACGCCGGAACCCATTCCGGAGCCTCAGCCGGTCGTTCGGACACCCGCCCCAGCGCCGGAGCCCGCCCCGGAACCGGAACCGGTCCCCGCGCCGGGCTCCGAACCCGCCCCTGCGGTCCCCGCGCCGGGCTCCGAACCCGCCCCTGCGGACCCGGAGCCCGTCACGCCTCCCCCTCCGCCTGTAGAGGAGCGCCGCAAAAAGAAAAACGCCGCCGAGGCCCTGGAGGAGGCCACCGCCCAGGTAACGGCAGAGATTGCCAGCTCCATGGCCCCCCGGGGGGATTCCTACGGCTATCCCCCGGTCACCCTCCTGGAGGAGAACCTCCAGGACAACTACATCGAGGCCGGGGCGGAGCTGCGCTCCACCGCCCAGCGGCTGGCGGACACCCTCCTCAGCTTTGGCGTGAATGCCGTTCCCGGCGATGTGATCCGCGGCCCGGCCATCACCCAGTACGAATTTACCCTTGCCCAGGGGGTCAAGCTCAGCAAGGTGACCAACCTGGCCGACGACATCGCCCTTGCCCTGGGAGCCAGCGGCGTGCGCATCGCCCCCATTCCGGACAAAAGCTCTGTGGTGGGCATCGAGGTGCCCAACCGGACGGTAAGCCCGGTGCTGATCCGGGACGTGATTGAGTCCGGCGCCTTCATGGGCCACAAGTCCCAGGTGGCCTTCGCCATCGGCCGGGACATCAACAACCGGGACATCGTGGGGGACATCGCCCGGCTGCCCCACCTGCTGATCGCCGGCACCACCGGCTCCGGCAAATCGGTGTGTACCAACTCCCTGATTATCAGCCTTCTCTACAAATCCGGCCCTGAGGACGTGCGCTTCATCATGGTGGACCCCAAGATGGTGGAGCTGGCCCCCTATAACGGCATCCCCCACCTGCTCATCCCCGTGGTCACCGACCCCAAGAAGGCCGCCGGCGCCCTCCAGTGGGCGGTGTACGAGATGCTCAAGCGCTACAAGACCTTCTCCGGCCTTGGCGTGAAGAAGCTGGAGGAGTACAACGCTCTGGCCGCCCAGCGGGAGGACGTGCCCCACATGGCCTCGGTGGTGGTGGTGATCGACGAGCTGGCGGACCTGATGACCGAAGCGGCCAAGGAGGTGGAGGAATCCATCTGCCGGGTAGCCCAGATGGGCCGCGCCGCCGGGATGCACCTGGTCATTGCCACCCAGAGCCCCCGTGCCGACGTTATTACGGGCCTCATGAAGGCCAACATCCCCAGCCGCATCGCCTTCGCGGTGAAGGACGCCATCAACTCCCGGATCATTCTGGACGCCACCGGCGCAGAGAAGCTGGTGGGCCGGGGCGACATGCTCTACGCCCCCATCGGCAGCAGTAAGCCCCTCCGTGTCCAGGGCTGCTACATCACCCCCGAGGAGATCGACCGGGTGGTGAGCTTTGTCAAATCCACCGGCGAGGTCCAGTATTCCGACGAAGTCATGCAGAAGATCGAGGAGAACGTTCAGGAGAAGGAGCGCAAATCCGGCTCCTCCTCCCCCGCCGCCGACGCCCCGGAGGACGAGGGGACCGACGAGCTGCTCCCCGCCGCCGTGGAGGTCATTCTGGAGACCGGACAGGCCTCCGTGTCCATGCTCCAGCGCCGCCTGAAGCTGGGCTATTCCCGTGCCGCCCGTCTGGTGGACCAGATGGAGCAGAAGGGTTATGTAGGCCCCTTCGAGGGCTCCAAGCCCCGGCAGCTGCTCATCACCCAGGCCAGATGGCAGGAGATCAAAATGGGCAGCGCCTCCGGCGGCGATGGTCCAGCCCCCGAAGAGGACATCCCCTGGGATGACGAGGAATAGTTGTTTTTTCGAAACGAAACACCATCCCGGACCCAGTGCCGTCGCGGTTTTTAGGCTCCGAGCAGTGACAAGACAGTAATCCCGGTAAAATGCACGAAAGGACAGAGAACAATGAATAACAGAGAAGTTTGTGAATATATAAAACGATAGATTTACTTCAAAATCATAAGGAACGATATTTCTCCGAAATATGTGTCGAAGAAGGCTGCGGACAAACATGTGGAGGATATTTGACGTCAGGTAAGACGTTATCACAAAAGGATCATTTTCTACAGTACTATGGCCGTGAGGATATGGCGGAAAAGATGCCTTCCTATACGTATTTAAGATGTCCGCAGCTATTGCTGTTTATTGCTGAGGCCGCCGGAGTATCAAGAGAAAAAATCGAAAATGCATACAACGAATTAAAGCAGTATGAAGATAAGAATCATTTGCATAAAACCGAAAAACACGGAAGTTATTTGTGGGGAAATCCGGTATTCCAGGTTTTCAAGTCACAATTATGCATCTATGATTTGGTTAAAATCACAAAAAATTCCGGCAGCTGGGACGAAGTAAAGGATAAAGCCAAGGCGCTATAAACCTTTTACCGCAGCATCCTCCAAACGAAAACGCCGGATGGGCCGCCCCTCCGCCTCATGGCGGACACGAGGACCCATCCGGCGTCTTTTTTATTTAGGGACTGATACTGATTGGCGATCCGCATAATATAGTCGAAGCAGTTGAAAATCGGTAAAGTTCGGCAATCAAAACAGGGCGTGGACTTCGTTGTCGTCCTTGGCGGGCGTCAGCCCGCCTGCGTCTTCCGCCTCGCCACACCCGGTTTTCCCTCGCCTCCTTTTTACCGATTCTCAACCGCTTCGACTATACTCCGTACCAACAGAACATGCGAATCAAAATTTATTTTGCCGCAGCAGTATTTTCCTTTACCGGGACATATAAGTAACAATACTCGTGCGTCCCATCTTCAGGTTTGAAAAAACCATAATATTCAACAATTGGAAGTGTATCATCGCCATAAGTATAGCCGAGTTCAGGGGCTATTTGTTCCCCGATCCAATGGTATGGAGGAATGCCGCCCTCCCACGGTTCGTGCCCCAACATCTTTGCAGTTTCATCACACATTCTTATACGCAAAAATTTTGCAGCGGGCATTTTGTAAATATCATATGAATCAGGCTGAACATCCGTTGTGACAAGAAATCCAAACATCACGCCGCTGGGCCGTTCGCGCGAAAGATAATGCAAGCTCATGCAAATATCCCAATGATCTTCGCGGCTGTTTGGCGGGGTGGAAACAGCCATAAAATCTTCCATAACCTTTTCCACATTCGGTTCGTCAGCATGATTGTCTGCATAACCGACTTTTCCACACCAGACAGTGTCGCTCCATTCAATTAAATCAACAGCGATCCCGTTATAGTCATACGTTTTAATAACATTTTCCTGCGGGTGCTGTATATTCAACGAACTCACCCCATCTTCTCCAGCGCATCCCTGGCAGCGGCCTGCTCGGCCTCTTTCTTGCTGTGCCCCTCCCCGCAGCCCACGCTCTCATCGTTGAGGCGCACTTCAAAGAGGAAGGTCTTGTTGTGATCCGGCCCGCTCTGAGAGAGCATATGGTAGGTCAGCACCTGCCCACTCCTGCGCTGCACCACCTCCTGCAGGGTGGTCTTGTAGTCCCTGCGCTCCTCCGCGGCGGGGGCCTGACTGAGCAGTACCCGGACGATCAGCTCCCGTACCGGCTGGATGCCTCCATCCAGATACACGGCGGCAAACACCGCCTCCGTGGCGTCCGCCAGAATGGACTGCCGCTCCCGGCCTCCCCCGGCCTCCTCGCCCCGGCCCAGCTTCAGATAGCTGCCCAGCTCCAGCTCCCGGGCCACCTCGTACAGGCTCTGCTCGCACACCAGAGAGGCCCGCATCCTTGTCAGATCCCCCTCCGGCAGATCTGGATGCTCCCGGAAGAGGTACTCCGCCGAGACGAACCCCAGCACACTGTCCCCAAGGAATTCCAGCCGCTCGTTGCTGCCCAGACCGCCCCTGTGTTCGTTGGCGTAGGAGCTGTGATTCAGCGCCTCCCCCAGCAGCGCACGGTCCCGGAACCGGTAGCCCAGCTTTTTCTCCAGTGATTCCATAAAGTCCTCTGCCTCCTAACAGGAAAGGCCCCGTCCGCAGGATGCCGCGCATCCCTGCAGCGGGGCCCTTTTGCAGCGTCGTATCGTCAAACAAGAACAGGAAATGACAGCTGCTGTCCTCAGTCGTCCAGCTTGCTTGACAGGAAGTTGACGCAGTCGCCCACTGTGGACAGCGTGCTGAGTTCATCCTCCTGCACTTCGCCAATGTCAAAAGCCTCCTCCATACTCATGACCAGCTCTACCAGGTCAACGGAATCGGCGCCCAGATCCTCCTCAAAGGATGTATCCATGGTGATCTCATCCTCATCTACGGAGAACTGCTCGGAGATGATCCTCTGCATACGCTCAAAAATGTCCTGCATGTCGTTTCCCTCCTTTCGCAAAGGGGTCAATAATATTCCATAGGCATGATAGAACATTTCCGCCCGCCTGTCAATAGGCGGCGTAGGATTTCTTGTAATTTCTGCGCGGCTGTCAGCGCTCTGTCTTCATAAGGCCGATCTTCGCCTCGATCTCCCCGGCCAGATCCGCCTTTACTCCGGCGGCAGCCTGATAGACGGCGTTCTCAATAGCCCTGGCCTTACTGGAGCCATGAGCCTTGATAACGGGCTTCTGGAGCCCCAGGAAGGGGGTCCCGCCGATGGTGTCCGGGTCCAGCCGCTCCTTGAACGCGTCCAGCCCGCTTTTCACCAGCAGGGCGGCGATCTTGGTCTTCAGACTGCTGAGGAACATGCCCTTCAGCTCCCGTCCCATAAAGGACCCCACGCCCTCGATGGTCTTGAGCATTACATTCCCAGAGAACCCGTCCGCCACCACCACGTCGCAGCCGCCCTTGACGGCCTCCTTGGCTTCGATGTTGCCGATGAAGTTGAGATACCCCGCCTCCCCGGCCTCTTTCAGCGCCAGATAAGTGTCCCGGCGCAGCTGATCCCCCTTGGAATCCTCCGTACCGATGTTCAGCAGTCCCACACGGGGCTTCTCCATCCCCAGGGCTTTGGCAGCGTAAATGCTGCCCAGATAGGCAAACTGCACCAGATACTCCACGGTACACTCCGCGTTGGCCCCGCAGTCCACCAGCACCACGCCGTTGCCCGCCGTGGGCACCAGAGGGGCCATGGCGGCTCTCCGGATGCCCCGGATGCGCTTGACCAGCAGGGTGCCCGCGCTGAGCAGCGCGCCGGTGCTTCCGGCGGAGACGAAAGCGTCCCCCTCGCCGTTTTTCAGCATGGTCAGCCCCACCGTCATAGAGGAGTCTTTCTTTACCTTAAAGGCGGTAGCCGGGTCATCGTGCATGTCGATGACCTCGGTGGCGTTGACGATGGACGCCCCCTGAGGCAGACCGCCGCAGGCCGCGGCGGCGGCCTTTACCTCGCCTTCCTTTCCCACCAGGACGATCTCCAGATCGCTCCTGGCCCTGGCGGCCTGGAGGGCCCCCTTGACGATCTCGCCGGGGGCGTTGTCGCCGCCCATGGCATCTACGATGATTTTCATTTTTTGCTCCCTTCTTCCGCCCACGGGGCGGGACCTTCTTTTCGTGTGAACGAAAAGAAGCAAAAGGTCACTTAAGGAACTACGTTCCTTAAGAATCCTCCTTCATTACGGGGGTGTTTAGTTTTTCGCCCGAGGCACAGTCTGGTTTTGTTTACCGTATTGCCGTCCGCGCTGTGCAACTCCAGTTTCTATTTCAGCATGGTTGACGATGGCCCCTACCGTTTTAACCCGGCAAACTCGCCGGGGTGCTGTTCAACCTGCGCGCCTCAACAGGCAACGCCATCGGCGTGAAAGCGACTGAAATTGCCTCCGGCAATTTCAATGGAGCGTACCTCCACTGACCCGCCATTGATACAACTCAAAAATCGAACCATTTCCGCCCGTTGGCGGCCTCAAACCTTCGTCCACAAAAACCATCCACCTTGTAGACCGCACCCCGCGCCCAACCATCAGAAAGAAAAATTTTCCAAAGCGTTGCCCCACTCTCAGCAACTTCTCCCCGTTTTCGTAATCCATTTGAGGGAAGACAAACCTCCGCGTTGTCATGTACGAAAGCAAGTCGATGCCCGGGTCAGGTACCAGACCAGCACAGCCGGGCTGCCCAAAGGGCTGCTGCATTGCTCCTTGACAATTAAATCAAAATCTCCGGTTTCAGTTTCTCAATAATTGCAAGGGACCTCTGAGAAATCTCCTGATTTTTGTTCCGTTTCCCTTTGACCCTGTACCCCAGCGGCGAGATAATGCCAAAATTGATGTTCATCGGCTGAAAATCCTTCACCGTCTCATCGGAGATATACAGGCTCAGCGCCCCCAGCGCGGTCTCCCTGGGGAAGTCAACCGGAGCCCTCCCCTCCAGCCGTCTCGCCAGCTCCACCGCCGCCAGAAATCCGGAACCGGCGGACTCCACGTATCCCTCCACCCCGGTCATCTGTCCGGCGAAGGTGATACGCGGCTGGCTCTTCAGCCGGTAGTACCGGTCCAGCAGCCGGGGCGAATCCAGATACGTATTCCGGTGCATGACCCCATACCGCACATACTCCGCGTTTCGCAATGCCGGGATCATGGAAAACACCCGCTTCTGCTCCCCGAACTTCAAATGGGTCTGGAAGCCCACCAGATTATAGATGGACCCCTCGGCGTTGTCCTTCCGCAGCTGTACCACCGCATAAGGCTCCCGCCCCGTAGACGGATCCCTGAGCCCCCTTGGCTTCAGCGGCCCATACCGCAGGGTGTCCTCACCCCGCCGGGCCATGACCTCCACGGGCATACAGCCCTCGAAGACGTTTCTGTCCTCGAAACCGTGGACCTCCGCCTCCTGCGCATCGCACAGCTCCCGCCAGAAGGCCAGATATTCCTCCTTCTCCATGGCGCAGTTCACATAGTCCGCCGTGCCCTTGTCATACCGGCTGGCGAACCACGCCCGGGACATGTCGATGCTCTCAAAGCTCACCAGAGGCGCGGCGGCGTCAAAGAAGTGCAGGGCCGCCTCCTCCCCGCCGGTGAGCTTCGCCAGATAGTCCGCCAGCCCATCGCTGGTCAGGGGCCCGGTAGCCACCAGCACCTCCCCCTCCGGGAGTTCCGTGACCTCGCCCTCTTCTACGGTAATGTTGGGATGCTCCCGAAGGGCCCGTGTCACATATTCCGCGAACCCGTGGCGGTCCACCGCCAGCGCCCCTCCGGCCTCGACCCTGGTGGCGTCCGCCGCCTCCAGGATGATGCTTCCCAACCGGCGCAGCTCCTCCTTGAGGAGCCCCACGGCGTTTTCCAGCCCCGCGCCCCGCAGGGAGTTGGAGCAGACCAGCTCCGCGAAAGCGCTGGTATGGTGAGCGGGGGACATTTTTTGAGGCTTCATTTCCCGCAGGGTGACGTGGAAGCCTCTCTGAGCCAGCTGCCACGCCGCCTCGCTCCCCGCCAGCCCCGCGCCGATCACGGTTACATTCATCGTTCCTCAGACCGTCCAATCAAATAATCTACAGAGACCTCATAAAGGTCTGCCATCCTCCAAAGGACAGCCGCATCTGGTTCTCTTTCTCCGCGCTCATACCGGCAATAAGAGCTAATGCTGAGACCCAGAATTTCTGCCGCTTCACCTTGCTTCATTTTTTTCTCTTTCCGAAGGGTTCGTATTCTTTTGTACAAATTCGCCATTTTTCACTTTATCCCTTGACAATCCCGTTTGGAGTAGTTATAATAAAACTACTCCAAACGGGGTGATTTGAAAGGAGCGACATTCTATGACACCCATAGTCGAAAAACTTTTCCCCTACGCCTCCGAAATGAACTTCCACCCGTATCTGAGCATAAAGGAATACCACCATTACACCCAGGAAGAAGAAAAAACGGAAGCAAAGATCCGGCAACTTCTTCCCTCGGAGCAGACAGCTCTGCTGGAAAAACTGCGTCAAAGCCGGGACTACAACGCTTCCATCGGTCTGGAAGCCGCCTTTCAGGCCGGCCTGTCCATCGGGCTGAAGCTGTCCCGTCTGTAGGACCTATTTTTTCTCTGCCGCTTTCTTTGCGGGGGTCTTCTTTGCGGTCGTGGTCTTCTTAGCCGCAGGTTTTTTCGCGGCGGCGGTCTTCTTCACCGTTGTTGTCTTCTTGGCGGCCGCCGTCTTCTTCGCCGCGGGGGCTTTCTTTGCGGGAGTCTCCGCAGCGGGCTCGTCCCCTTCGGCGGCGGTTTCTTTTTTCTTCCAGCCGCCCCGCTTTTCCTCCGGCGTGAAATTCTCACACTTTTCATTGATGCAGAAGGGCTTTTTGAATCCCTTTCCCGCCTTTTTGAACATGGTCTCGCCGCAGGCAGGGCAATCGTCCGCCACCGGCACATCCCAGGTCATGAAATCGCACCGGTTGTTCTCGTCCTTGCTGGTCATTTTCTCGCAGCAGTAATAGGTGTACTGCTTGCCGGTCTTCTTGCTGTTGCCGGTGCGCTTCATGAGCCGTCCCCCGCACTTGGGGCACCGCCCCGGCATGGCGACCACCAGCGGCTTGGTAAAGGTACACTCCGGATACCCCGGGCAGGCCAGAAACCGCCCGAACCGTCCGCTCTTGATAACCATTTTCCTGCCGCACTCGTCGCAGACCTCGTCGGACTCCTCATCGGGCACCTTCAGCCGGATACCCTCCAGATCCTTCTCCGCCTGATCCAGCTCCGCCCGGAAGGGGCCGTAGAAATCCTGTAACAGCTCCTTCCACTGCTTGCTGCCGGACTCCACGTTATCCAGCTCTTTCTCCATATTGGCCGTAAATCCGGTGTCCACGATGTCGGAAAATTTATCCTCCATGAGCCCGTTGACCACCTCGCCCAGCGGCGTGGTGTGGAGATACTTGCCGTCCTTGATAACATACTCCCGGTCCAGAATAGTGCTGACCGTAGGCGCGTAGGTGGAGGGTCGTCCGATGCCGTTCTCCTCCATCGCCCGGATGAGGGAAGCGTCAGTATACCGGGGCGGCGGCTGGGTAAAGTGCTGTCCCGGCTGGAAGTCCAGGCTTTGGAGGCTCTGCCCCTCGGTGAGGGGGGGCAGCTTTCCCTCTTTTTCCTCCTTCTCCTCGTCCTTGCCCTCCTCATAGACGGCGGTGTACCCGGAGAATTTCAGGCTGCTGCTGCTGGCCCGGAAAGTGTGGACGTCCGCCTGAATCTCCACGGACACCGCGTCATAGACAGCGTTGGACATCTGGCAGGCCACGAACCGGTTCCAGATCAGCCAGTACAGCCGGTACTGGTCCCCGGTAAGGTCCTTCTTCACCTGCTCGGGGGTCAGCTCCACGTTGCTGGGCCGGATGGCCTCGTGGGCGTCCTGTGCCCCAGCCTTGGTCTTGTAGACTCTGGGGGCCTGGGGACAGTAAGCGCCGCCGTAGCGCCCCTGAATAAAGCTCCGGACGGAGGACAATGCCTCGTCACTGAGCCGCAGGGAGTCGGTACGCATATAGGTGATAAGGCCCACCGCGCCCTCGCCTGAGATCTCCACGCCCTCATAGAGCTGCTGGGCGATAGCCATCGTACGCCGGGGCGTCATGTTCAGCTTCCGGCTGGATTCCTGCTGGAGGGTAGAGGTGGTAAAGGGGGCGGCGGGGGAGCGCTGCTTCTCCTGCCGCTTGACGGTCTTGACGGTAAAGGCGGCGTCCTTCAGGGTCGCCGTCACCGCCTCCACCTCCTCGATGGAGTTCAACTCCTTTTTCTTCCCGTTCTCCCCGTGGTAATGGGCCAGAAAGGCGCTGCGCTCGGTGCCGTCCGGGGTGAGCCGGGCGTCCAGAGACCAGTATTCCTGGGGCTGGAAGGCCGCAATCTCATGCTCCCGGTCGCAGACCATCCGGGTGGCTACGGACTGGACCCGTCCGGCGGACAGGCCGCTGCGGATTTTCTTCCACAGCAGCGGCGAGAGCTGGTAGCCCACGATCCGGTCCAGGATACGCCGGGCCTGCTGGGCGTCCACTAAGCTCTGGTCGATCTCCCGGGGCCGGGCGATGGACTCGCTGACCACCCGCTTGGTGATCTCGTTGAAGGTCACCCGGCGGGCTTTTTCATCCGCCAGCCCCAGCAGCTCCTTCAGGTGCCAGCTGATGGCCTCGCCCTCACGGTCCGGGTCGGTTGCCAGAAAGACGGTGTCGCTGGCCTTGGCGGATTTTTTCAGGTCGCTGATGATGTCTTCTTTTCCTTTGATGGGGCAGTATTTGGGTTCAAAATTATTTTCGATGTCCACACCCAGAGTGCTTTTGGGCAGGTCCCGCAGGTGGCCCATACAGGCCTTTACCTGATAGCCGGGACCCAGATACTTTCCGATGGTCTTCGCTTTGGCGGGAGACTCCACGATCACGAGACTCGATTTTGCCATTGGTTTCCTCCTGGGCAGCCGCAAGGCCGCCGGGACCGGCCGCAGGAGCATCCAGCGTCCCATCGGCGGTCCCATACTTTCCTTCTTAGATATTTTATTGAAGCGTGACCGCCAGAGAGAAGCGTTTTCCGCTCTCCTGAGTCACGATCCGGTCCAGCTCCAGCACGGTCAGGGCGGAGAGGACCCGGCGGGTGGGGATCTGCGTCTCCTCCACCAGATCGTCCACCTGCACGGTCCGCCCGTTCAGGGCCCGGACAATGCGAAGCTGGTCGTCGGTAAGCCCGTGGTCCCCGGAGAGGTCCAGCACCGGTTTTTCCGGCTGGGCGGGGGCCTCGGGCTTTTTCTCTTTTTTCTTCTCCGGCTTCTCCTCCGGCGCGCCGCCGCCGAAGCGGCGGGGCTCCTCCATCCGCAGGGAGCGGATCTTGTGGGGGAACCGTCCGGCGTAGTGGCCCAGTACGTCCCAGGCGTCGGTCACCACTCCCGCGCCGTCCCGCAGGAGCTGGTTGCTCCCGGCACACCGCCGGTCCCCTACCTGTCCGGGGACGGCGAACACGTCCCGGCCCTGATCCAGTGCCCGCCCGGCGGTGATGAGGGTCCCGCTCTGCTCCGGGGCCTCCAGTACCACCACGCCCAAGCTGAGGCCGCTGATGATCCGGTTGCGCACGGGGAAGTGTCCTCCCCTGTGTTCGGTTCCCGGCGGGTACTCGGAGAGGATGACGCCCCGGGCGGCGATGTCCTCATAGAGGTTCCGGTTCTCCCGGGGATAAATGATATCATGGCCGCCGCCGATGACCGCGGCGGTGAATCCTCCCGCCCGCAGTGCGCCCCGATGGGCGGCGGCGTCCCCGCCGGAGGCCAGTCCGGAGACGATAACGGCCCCCAGGCCAGCCATCTGGAAGGCCAGCTTCTCGCCCATCTCCAACGCGTAGGCGGAGGCCCGCCGGGTGCCCACCATGGCAACGGCAACCTCCTCGTCAAACCGGGGCATCCGCCCCTGGACATAGAGCAGCAGAGGCGGGTTGAAAATGTTCCGCAGGCGGTCCGGGTACTCGGCGTCCTGCATGGTGATGATCCGCAGGCCCAGCCGGTCGCAGTCCCCCAGGATGCGGTCCGCAGTTTCCAGATTTTTGTTCTCCAGCGCCTCTGCGGCAGAGCGGGTCATAGCCTCCGCATGGAAGTATTCCTCCCGGTCGCTGTAATAGATCTTATCCGGCTCCCCAAAATGCTCCAGCAGAGACAGCTTCATCTGACTGCCCAGCCTGGGGAGGTCTGCCAGCCAGAGCCAGTATTTTAATGCCGCCATGGGGATGCTCCTTTCTTTCTCTATGGAGTAGGGTTTTTCTGCCGCCCAGGCGGCTGGCAGGCCGCCTGACCGGCCGTTTAGACGCCAAAGGCGGCTAAATGACGGTCCCTGGGGCAGTTCCCTTTTGCGCAGTTTCTTATGGATACCCCCGGGAGCTTCTCGCCCCCGGACTCCTCGGGTGCTTTTTGCATGAACAAAAAGTACCCAAAAAATCACGCAGACCTACGGTTTAAGAATCCCTGGACTGGGAGGCACCTTACGGTGCCTCTTTCCCTTTTATGGGGGTTGCGGACTTTGGGATCAAATGAAGAGTTACAGTGCCATGTGAACAAACGGTCCTTCGGGCATCTAATTCGGGGGTCTGGTACTTGAAGGCCTCCGGCTGACGTCCGTTCAAAGAGAGACGCCCTGCAAGGGGGATTTGCTCTCATGGGATATCTTCCCAAAAATACCCGCGCCAGGCCACCGGCTCTGCCCCGGCAGGGACAACTCTAAATGATTGCTTGGAAGCGGAGGCGGTGGGCAGCGCCGCCGGAAGTGCGGGGCTGCCGGTAGCCTTCCCACAAGACCGCTGCCGCCGCAGCGGCTACGTTGAGGGATTCGCATTTTGCTTCCATGGGGATGCGGATCGTCTGGCGGCAGGCGGACAGGGCCGCTTCGCTCAGGCCCCGGCCCTCGCTGCCCAGGAGGACGATGCTCCGGTCCAGGTCCGCTTCCCGGAGGTCGATGGTGTCCTCCCGCAGGGCGGTCCCCAGGAGGGGCAGCCCCGTTCGGACGGACAGCGTCCGGAGTTGCTCCAGGGTGCAGCTCCATGCCGGGAGGCGGAACAGGGCTCCCATGGAGCTGCGTACCGTCTTATGATTGTAAAGGTCCGCGCACCCCGGCAGGAGGATCAGTCCGCCCGCCCCAAAGGCGTCCGCTGTCCGGAGAATGGCGCCCACATTTCCCGGGTCCTGGACGCCCTCCAGCGCCAGATACCGCCCGCCGGGCAGCGTCTCCGGCGGCGTCCGGTCAGGAATGCGGGCCAGGAACAGCGCCCCCTGAGGGGCTTCCATGGGACTGACGGAGCGCATTACATCCTCCGGGACCTCCACCAGCCGCACCTCTTCCGGCAGCGCGGGCAGCGCCGTCCCCGGCGTATACACCACCGCTGTCAGCGCCGCGCCCCAGCGCACCGCCTCCTCCAGCAGCTTCGCCCCGTCACCCAGGAACTCCCCCGTCTCATGCCGGTGGGAACGGGATGCGGCCAGCCTGCGGATATGTGCCATAAGAGGATTTGCGCGGCTGGTGATGCGTTCTGCCATGGAGCATCCTTCCCTTTCCTATAGGTTTCTGTTCCAGTTATGCCAAATCTGTCAGCGTATATACGCAGGCGGAGAAATTCTCTATCGATTCGCCTGCGGAGGTAGATTCGGCATTTCCTTTATAATATAGGTATCATTCGCTCTTGTCAAGACGCGGTTTTGTCGGTTTATAAAGTTTCGCCCCTTTTCCTGTTCGGGAAAAGGGGCGAAGCTTTATTACATTTTGAAAAAAATCCCGCCAAACAGAGGCCTCAGCCGTGGTTCGAGCGGTACGTGCAGAAGGTCAGGCCGCCGATGCCCCGGCCCCGCAGGCTCTCCGCTGCCTGCTCCGGCCTCCCCCGGTTATGAATACAGGCTCTTACCCCTTATACCCATTGGGATTCCCGGACTGCCACTTCCAGGAGGAGGCGCACATATCCTCAATGCCGAAACCGGCCTCCCAGCCCAGCTCGTCCCGGGCCTTGGCGGGATCGGCGTAGCAGGCGGCAATGTCCCCGGGACGGCGGGGATCGATGACGTAGGGCAGTTCGTGCCCGCAGGCCTTCTCATAGGCGTGGAGAACATCCAGCACACTGTAACCCTTGCCGGTACCCAGGTTGCACACAAAAAGGCCGCATCCGGTATTCAGCTTTTTCAGCGCCGCCACGTGGCCCCGCGCCAGATCTACCACGTGGATATAATCCCGCACGCCGGTACCGTCGGGGGTAGGATAGTCGTTGCCGTAGACATGGACTTTTTCCAGCTGTCCTACCGCCACCTTGGCGATATAGGGCACCAGATTGTTGGGGATGCCGTTGGGGTCCTCACCGATGAGGCCGCTCTCGTGGGCCCCGATGGGGTTGAAGTAGCGCAGCAGGGCTACGTTCAGCTCCTTGTCGGCGGCGCAGATGTCCATGAGCATTTTTTCCTGGAAGAGCTTGCTGGTACCATAGGGATTGGTGGTGCCGCCGGTGGCAGAATCCTCCCGGATCGGCACGGCGGCGGGATCGCCGTAGACGGTGGCGGAGGAGGAGAAAACAAAGTTCTTCACTCCATGGCGCCGCATGGCGGCCAGAAGGCAGAGGGTGCTGATAAGGTTGTTGGCATAATACTCCAGGGGCTTGGCCACGCTCTCCCCCACAGCCTTCAGCCCAGCGAAGTGGATGACGGCATCAATACCGGGATGCCGGGCGAACAGGGCCTCCACCTCGTCCTCATGGCACAGCTCCGCCTTGACAAAGGGGACCTTTTTTCCGGTGATCTTCTCCACCCGCCGCAGAGCTTCCTCGCTGGCGTTGCAGAGGTTGTCCGCCACTACGATATCATACCCGGCCTCCAGAAGCTCCACGCAGGTATGGCTGCCGATATAACCGGCTCCGCCGCAAACCAAAATAGACATATCGTTCTTCTCCTTCAAAATTTCAAATTGGGCCGCCGCCCGGTTGGCTTATGGCGCTAGTATACCACGCATTCGGCGGAATGGGAATAGAGGATTATCTCAATATATGGAAGAATCGTTCAGGTTGGCCGGTTCCGCTGGCTGCTCCGGGCGCTGGAGAGGTATTATGAGAAGCTGTACCAATAGGCGCCGGCACGCATCCTGACGGAAAATTTTTCGTCTGGCTGCGTCAGAAACTCTTGAAATCCGTCAGGATTCCTGCGAGTTTCTTCCTTGCCAGGCAAAAAATTTTTCTCGCCAATCTGCATACCGTCACCTATTGGTACAACTTCTGATACATCTCGTCCAGTATCATGTCACACCTCCCCGGACTGTCATCACTCTCCCACGGTGCATATTGTGGAGAGAGAATCCAATAAGTTGGGAGGAGTATTTTATGACAAGCACGACCCATTTTTTCCTGGGCGCGAACAGCGGCCAGGGGTTTCAGACCCTGTTTCCCCGCTTCTGCAGGCCGGAGGACTTCCATGATCTTCTGGTCCTTAAAGGAGGGCCGGGCGTTGGCAAATCCACGCTGATGCGTACCATCGGAAAGGCCATGGAGGAGAGAGGCGAGGAGGTGGAGTATCTCTACTGCTCCGGTGATCCGCAGTCCCTGGACGGCGTACATATTCCCCGTATCCGGACCGCTATCGTGGATGGTACCGCGCCCCACGTCATCGAGCCCCAATATCCCGCCGCCGCCGGCCGCTACGTAAATCTGGGACAGTTTTACGACATTGCCGCCCTCAAGAAGTCCCGGTCAGATATCATCCGCTGCACCAACGCGGTGTCCGCCGCCTACCAGAGGGCCTACCGGGCGCTGGGCGCGGCGCGGCAGATGTCAGACAGTGCCGCCGCCCTGATGCGGGAAGGGCTGGACGCCGGGAAACTCCTGCGGCGCACCGATGGGATTATCGGCCGGGAGCTGCGCGGAAAAGGAAACGGCGGCGGGGATGCCTGCCGGTTCCTGGGCAGTCTGACCTGTCAGGGCCCCGTCTGGCGGTTTGACTCTGTCCAGGCGCTGTACCCCAAGGTCTACCAGCTTCAGGACACCTACGGCCTGGCCGCCTCCGTAATCCTGCGGCTCCATGCCGCTGCCGCCGCCCGGGGCTTTCGGGCCGTGGTTTGCCCTGATCCGGAGCATGTGGAGCAGATGCAGCACCTGCTGCTGCCGGAGCTGGGGCTGGCCTTCGTCACCAGCCGGGAGGGCATGGCCTATACAGGCCCCGCCTACCGCCGGGTGCGCCTGGACGCCATGGTGGATCCTGCCTGCATCAAGCGGTACAAGGCACGGCTCCGCTTCTCGGCCCGGGTATCCGCCGCCCTTCGGGAGGAGGGTCTGGACGCCCTCCGGGAGGCCAAAGCCGCCCACGACCAGCTGGAGGCGCTCTACCACCCCCACGTGGATTTTGCAGGCGTGCAGCAGCTAGCCCGGGAGGAGCTGGGGCGGATCGAGAGCTATCTCTGACGGAAATCCGCTGAAGGAAAAGGGCGGTCCTCTGTTCTCACAGGACCGCCCTTGCGCCGTTTGCCGCTATTTACCCCGCAGAATCTGATCGTAGTTTGCGATCTTGTAATCCAGCCGGTCCAGAGAACGCTGCATTTTCTCCATCCTGCCCAGAAGCAGCGCCCGCTGCTCCAAGAGGATCTCTTTCCGGCGCTCCTCTGTGCCCTCCCCTTGACGGCACAGCGCACCGTATTCAATCAGCGCCTCGATCTGCACCCCGGCGGAGCGCATACACCTGACCAACTCAATCCATCCGCAGGACGCGTCATCATAATTCCGGACGCCGCCCTTGGTCCGCGGCACCGGAGGAATAAGCCCAATGCGTTCATAATACCGCAGAGTGTCGGCAGTCAGCCCATATTTTTTGCTGGTTTCCGCAATGGTCACGCTTCCGGCCCTCCTTTACGCACCGAACAGCGCCGCTGCCTGCCGCATGTTTTCCGTCACGGCTACGCCAAAGGGGCACCGCTTCTCACAGGCGCCGCACTGGACGCACTCCCCCGCCTTGTGGGGCAGGGCGCCGTAATGCTCCCGGACGGTCTCAGGGATTTCCCCCTGGGCCTTGCAGAGGTTCAGGAATTTGGTTACGCCGGCCACACTGATACCCTGGGGGCAGGGGGCACAGTGTCCGCAGTACATGCAGTGCCCTGTCCAGCTGATCTTCGGCATGGCGGCAAAGGCCGCTGCATAGTCCTTCTCCTCCTCCCCGGCAGTCTCGTAGGCAATGCTGGCCCGCAGTTCCTCCAGGGATCTGGCTCCGCACAGCACAGAGGCCACTCCCGGGCGGGTCAGGGCGTAGTGGAGGCACTGTACCGCTGTCAAAGATACCCCCGCCGGAGACATATCCGCCTTCAGCAGGTCGCCGCCGCCGAAGGCTTTCATGACCGTGATGCCCACGCCAAGCCGCTGGCAGGTCTCATACAGTGCCTGACGCCTGGGGTCCATGTTCACCAGAGGCCGGTCATAGCTCCCCAGGTCACCCAACTCCTCGATGCTCTTCTCTCCGGGCTGGAGGTCGTAGCAGGGATTAACGCTGAACATCAGCACGTCAATCTTCCCGGTCTCCACCGCCGCCAGGGCGGCCTCCGCGCTGTGGCTGCTGAGACCGACGCACTTGATGGTTCCCGCCGCCTTCAGCTCCAGGGCGTAGTCCAGAATCCCCTTCTCCACAACGCCGTTCCAGTCGCTTACGGTGTCTACGTAGTGGATCATTCCCACGTCCGCATAGCCGGTCCGAAGGAGGCGGAGCCGGTCCGCAAAACCGGCCCTGGCTTCGTCCGGATCGCGGGTCCGCTTGTACTGCCCGTTCTGCCAGACGGCACAGATGTGGCTCTGGAGGATGAATTTCTCCCGCCGCCCCTCCAGGGCCCGGCCCAGATTGTCCAGCAGCTCCGGCTCCGGGGTGTACAGGTCGATGCAGTTGACTCCGGCGGAGTCCATAAGGTCCACCATCCCCCGGACCTGCGCCGCCGTCTTGCCGGAAAAGCCCTCGCAGCCCATGCCGATCTCGCTCACCCGGATGCCGGTGCGGCCTAATGTACGGTATTCCATGTCTGTTTGTCTCCCTTCAATGTTCTTAGAACCTGTATTCACAACCGTTGCATGCCGTCTGGCTGGTCTTTTTCCCGCCATACTGCGTCAATTTCCCTTGCAATCCGTCAGGATTGCTTCGGCAAATCTCCTTGTCTGACGAGAAAAATCCTCGTCCATCCGGCATCCCCCGGTTATGAATACAGGTTCTTATTTCTCCCTGTCTCCCAGCATATCATCTGGAGCGTACTCCAGGTCAAGACTTTTTTTGAAAAACACCCTGTATTCTGTTCAGCCGCGTTTCCGGTGGTCCGATACCAGTAAGAGGCCCGTCAGATCCAGCAGAGCGGCTGCCAGATTCACCCATGGCATTTCCCAGCTGTGGCTTGAACCGCCCATCCATCCCACAAAAACAAAGAAGCCCTCTCCCAGAAATACAACCGCGCAGGCAAGAATACACAAAATATACATATTCCGATCAAGGGGAGACCTCACCCAATTCGCCAGAATGCTGCCTGCAAGGACCAGAAACGGTCCCAGCCGGACGATGCAGATGGCGGCCAGTATTGCGGCGAAGACCGCCAGCATTGCGGGGAGCATCTCTAAGGACAGGTCCGCAAGGTTCCAGTCCCATTTGCAATACTCCCGGTATGCCGCAAAATTCCGGACAACGGGTACAAGCCTGTAAACCAGCAGAGAAAGCAGCAGCAGGCTCAGTACGCTCCTGCAAGCCAGTTTCTTTCCCCGCATGTCACGCCTCCTGCCGCTCTCCGGCCAGCTCCCGGCCGATCAGCTCATTGGCGATGGTGAACGCCTCCACCCGCCGCCTGGCCAGGGTAATCTGGGACTTATACCGCTGGGGCTCCTCCTTGGCCTCGAAGGTCCTGATGGTCTCCCGCAGCTTGTGGAGGGTAGAGCCGATCTGGCGTCTGGCCTCCACAAGCTGCTCCCGTGTGTATTCCATGTGATATCCTCCTCTGCGCAAGCGGCGCGGTATGCCAGGGCATACCGCGCCGCGTCATTCTTATTTTGCGGGCTTCACAATCAGGTTCACCAGCTTGTTCTTCACGTGGATGACCTTCACGATCTCCATGCCCTCGATGGCACGGGCCACCTTGTCCACGGCCTTGGCGGCTTCCACCACCGCGGCCTCCTCGCTGTCTGCGGGGACGTTGATGGTGCCCCGGAGCTTGCCCTGGACCTGGACGGCCATCTCCACGGAGGAGGCCACCGTCTTGCTCTCGTCGTAGGCGGGCCAGCTCATCTGGCAGGCCATCCTGCCCTCGGCGGCGGCGAAGCCCATGGTTTCCCACAGCTCCTCGCACATATGGGGCGCGAAGGGGTTCAGCAGCAGCAGCAGGGTCTTCATATCACCCCTGGAGCAGCCGTTGGCGTAGAAGTCGTTCACCAGAGCCATCATGGCGGCGATGGCGGTGTTGAACTTCATGGCCTCGATGTCATCGGACACCTTTTTGATGGTCCTGTGGATGCCGGCCTCGTTGGCAGGGGTGTACGCCCCGTCGTCCGTGCAGCTCTCGGAGAGGTTCCACACACGGTCCAGGAACCGCTTGCAGCCCTTTACCGCGTTGTCGGACCAGGCGGCGGCCTTCTCGAAGTCGCCGATGAACATAATATACATCCGCAGGGTGTCCGCGCCGTAGGCCTGGATGATATCGTCCGGGTTGACCACGTTGCCCCGGGACTTGCTCATCTTCTCGCCGCCCTCGCCAAGGATCATGCCGTGGCTGGTGCGCTTCTGATAGGGCTCCTTGGTGGGGACCACGCCGATGTCATAGAGGAACTTGTGCCAGAACCGCGAATAGAGCAGGTGCAGGGTGGTGTGTTCCATGCCGCCGTTGTACCAGTCCACCGGGGACCAGTATTCCAGCGCCTCTTTGGAGGCCAGCGCCGTGTCGTTGTGGGGGTCCATATACCGCAGGAAGTACCAGCTGGACCCGGCCCACTG
>ERZ779621.350-NODE-350-length-22356-cov-48.843998_pt1 | contig 22356 bp, 24 predicted proteins | sample MGYA00514215_ERZ779621 | MGnify/ENA primary metagenome ERZ779621 (study PRJEB29562, sample SAMEA4376715) | mouse gut metagenome | isolation source: Cecum | study: EMG produced TPA metagenomics assembly of the A DSS colitis mouse model was used to assess the...
GCCCCGCATCCTTTGGGTTTCCCACCCTGCAGTAGATTGACGCCCTCAGTTTTTTCCCTTCATTTTCTGCCATATCCTCCTGCGCTCCTTTCTTTTGGGGTAGTCTATTAATCACTCTGAAAGGCCGTAAAGTCAAGCAGTCTGGCCGCTTTCTTCCTATATAAATGCCGCCTTACATTCCCGGAATCTGTACCGCAAAATCCGGCTTTCCCATGTTTTCACGGAACGAAAAACAAGCCCGGAGGCTTGCTTTTCTGTTCTGCGGTATTCAGTTTCAAATTTCAGTTTTCGCCGGAAGCCTCCGCCTCCAGTGCATTGTAGACGGCATCCCTAATGATGTCCAGTTCTTCTACGTTCAACAGCTATCCTCTCTGCCCTGTGATTTCGAGAACGGGGCGGGCATTTCCCATTCCATAGTACACATATTCGCTCCAAAATGCAGGATTATCAAGGAATATCTGCGGAAATACCACACAAACATATGCCCCGCCTTTTGTGTATCATTTCCCCTCAAATCCAGGCTGTAAATGCAAGAGAAATCCATCTGGCCCGTTTTTCCTCATAGACTTTGAGAAGCCCCCAGCCGTCCTTTTCCTCGACTACGGTGAAAATATCCATGCTAGTGATTTTCAGAACACTTATTCCGTTTGATATCTGCAAATTAATTAGATATTAGGATATTCCATCGGCAAACTTCATAATTGTGATTTCTCTCCAAACTCATCAATCACTAAATTTGCAAAGAAAAGCATACCTTGCGTTCTGCTCTTTTTCCCACTTCGATTTTGCAGATAAATCAGTAATTTCCTCCAGAACATCAACAGTTGTTTTCATATCCTCTTTGCTGGGTTTAGACGGCCTTTTATTCTCCAATACCATTTTCATTGCATCGAAAACCGTCTTTGCCGTCTTATACGACTCAACCAATGGACTTCTGGTTGCAATAATGCCCAAAATGTAATCCAGCACATTCTTTATCATAGCAACCGTAATACGCTCATTTTTATTACTAAACAAAACGGTGTTTGGTAAAAAATGCTTTACATTTTTATTTATTTTGTATCCCATAAAACCGGGTTCATTCATATAATCATTCCTTCTACCACTCTATTTTCTATCCCTATTATTCTTCAAAATCTTTGCGTTCTTAATCAAGGCATGTCCCTCCAAAAACCGATTTCCTTATTATCATATGTTCCGATAACCAATCCTCTGTCAAGAAACGCATTGCGTTCTTCACAACAAGTTTCAGGCAACAGACCACAAGCATGACAAGCCGCAAGATTTAAAGAATCCCGCCCCTGCCCTTTGCTCATAATACAAACCGGATCATTAGAACATGTTTGCGCATGCGATATAGCTTTTTTCAATATTTGCGGAAAAGCATCCGGTCTACCCTGTCTGACCAAGCCACCAAGAGTTCCTTCCGAATCACCACTGGCCGTATAAATAAAAATTCCTGCCATGGTTTTACCGTCAGATTCCTCCGAACAATATAAACGCTCGCTAAGTGAGGCAATACTATAACCGCATTCAAAACTCAGTTGCGAAATTAAAAGATGCGAAAGCGTATGTAACATAATAAATTTAGGTGTAATTGTTCTTGGATGGTTCTTTCCGATAAATGAAGTCAAATAATTATCGCTTATTCTCTTTGCTCTCTCAATTACCGCCGGATTATCCCTTATCCATTTATCAATATCCGACTGTTCGAATTCAATAAATATACCCTCTCCTCGAACCTCATATGCCGGATACCACCGTGTATCCGATTCTTTAACATCGACAAACCCTTTGTCATTTCTGTTCATTGCCGGACTAATTCTTGAAAAACCAATCAAAGCATTTACAACACGCACTTTATCAATCAATGAAACGGATTTTATATGTGGTATTTTATATTCCTTAATATCCATTTCTTCTCTGGAAAAATCCCCCAGAGCCTTTCCGGACGAAGAGGATATCTCTCCCGTTAATGCATAATATTCATCAATTCGATACTGTATTCCCGTAACATCAACTTCCGACTTTTCCGATTCCAGCCATTTTCTAATAAGGATTTTTTCCACATCAGTCTTTAATGCGCCGACTTCCAATGCAATTTTTTCAGTCCATTTAGGCAACCGTTTTTTTATGGTATTAAGCTTGTCTTCCGGTTCTTCGTCATTTATAACCGTAACACAGTCTTCAAAAGCCTTACTTTGCTCTATCTTAACATTTAACTTATCCGCATATGGCGGAATGACCAAGGAACTGTAAACAATCGGAAAATAAACCGATGAAGCACCTCTTTGTACGGTTTTAGGATAACACGGACATTTTTCCTGAATATGTCTAAAAGGATGGTTGCCTGAACATCTAAAAAAATCAGTACCCGCATCCTGATCCAATTTTTCAAAACAGTCTTTATCAAATGCTCCCTTTAAAGACGCAGTCGCCCCACATGAGCAACTTACACTAAGTCCTTCAAGCCCTTCCGTACCTGATGCACCGGTTTTAAACTTTAATGCCGGAGTACCACAAACAGGCTTTTTCGATTTGGTATGAACCCATTTTACCCAAGGAAAATCATTTAGATGCCCTTTCTCGCAAACCGTTACGATACGTGCCACAACAAGATCTTGTTTACATTTCGGACATTGCATATGCTCGACCATATATTCGTCTCTCTCTAAAATCTTGGGATTCGCACTTTTTCTATACTCGTCAACCCATTTCTGCAAAGGCTGAAACTTTCTGCACTTAGGGCAAAAATACCATTCCGGAAATCTCGCATACGCAATATTAGTCGGTATGGCAAAATAATCAACCCTCAATGCCTTGGCAAACCGATCATCGTAAATCCTCCCCGTATCTCCGCTCCAATATTCCGGTGCAGCCGTAACCAATGTTTGATCAGGGAAATCGACCATTGCACCGACACCATATTGCAAAACTGCCTGTGCCGCGCGTACAGAATGCGAAACTCTATTTAAATCAACTTTTCCTTTAATTTGTTCAGACATTAAATCATTCCTCCCATATTACAACACTCCCCGTTACAGGAGCATCGACATTTCGCATTGAAGTAAGCGTGTCAACAGCCGTGTCTCTTCCGGCGGAGTTATATTGCCTTAACAACCGACGTTCTTCGGAGTTCGGTGGAGATACCATAAATCTTCTACCAAAATAAATCGGAATCTTACCCCCGTCCTGATTACATTCCTCTACAAGTTCCTGCCATTTTTCAAAAAATTCCTGCATTTCCGAACGAACATCTTCAATATCATCTTTTAGCTGATTTTCCGAACGGGCATTAATGCTTTTTATACGGCTCAAAATAAATTCTTGAATCTCCGATATGGATTTTTCCAAATTGCCCATATCAAACTTTTGAGCATCTTTGTCGTCCTTCCATTCCTCTCTTTGTCTTATCATGGCTGTAAGAACGGCATGTAGTGCCCTTTCGCGCGCCGGTTTTGAAAACGGTGTAGCCCCCGTCGGTTCAACAAATCGATAAAACGATTCATGATAAGAACGAAATCTTTCATAATGTGACCGATCTCTGCTCTTGGTTGCATCATACTGTATAAAACATAATCCCGGGAAAGAACGTCCTACCCGACTGGATGCCTGTATATATTCACTGGTTAATTTCGGCTGTCCAACCATAAGCATTACATTAAGTCTCGCCACGTCAATTCCGACCGAAATCATATTCGTTGCCAGCAATACACTTGAAGCATATTGCTTTGCTTCCATATTTTCCTTGGAATACTCAATCTTCTCCAATTTATCCAATGTTTCGTTTAATTCGGTAGTTGACACTCTGCTTGTCAACTCATCTGCCCTGACAATAAGGCGTCTTGTGGTAAACATTCTATTGGCGGTTCTGATAATGAAATCTTTTACGTCATCGTCTACTAATGTAGATGCTTTTCCTAAATCCTTCAAGCTATTAAAATAAACCGTAAGTGTCCAAAATTTATCTTTTATTTCATCCGGCATATCCATTGTATATGCTTTCTGCATTAATGCCGCCATCATGCGGATTTCAGTCATCGCTTTTGTTTTTCCGGAAGGCATAATACCGATATACTTTCTTCCGTAGATTCCTTTTTCGTAATCAATTGTTGATTCTCGTGCAAAAAAGGAATCCTCAGCATCCAATCCAGGCGCAGGAAACTGTACCACTTCCCTATTATACAACACGGAGCATTGTTCCTTTGCCCTCCTAATCGTAGCCGTAGAAGCAATAATCTTGGAATAGACCCCCTTTTGACCGCAAATTCCGTCAACGGCTGTTTCGTATATGCCTACAACCGTACCAAGCGCCCCTGAAATAAGGTGAAGTTCATCCTGAATAATCAATTCCGGTGCCCTGTTATTGCTTCCTATGCCAAAGAAAGCACCTATCCGCCCGTCCCACGGCATCATCGCAAACTTATCAACCGTTCCGAACAAGAGCGTAGGCGGATTACGGTATAGTTCGTCATCTATGATTTGAATAGGGAGTTTATTCGTAAAATCACAATCCTCTTGCGGACAAAACATATAAAAATGTTTCCCGCTTCCCATATTATACCCCCATTCACCGACCAACTTATTGTTTCTGTCATCCTTTACCATTTTCGTCCCGCACCAAGGACATTTTAAAACCTGAAACTTATTATGCCTTTCTTTTTCACTACGCACATAATAATGTTTACTGACATTTTTCAGCTTCTCTAAATGGTAGCTTGCAGAATTCTTACCTTCATTCCTATTCGGAATATGCGTTCCGCCAATCCATAGACCGATTGAAATAGATTCCTTCCCTAATGAATATATCGGATATTTTCGATGCTTCTTTTCACATTGTTGTCTGATATATTCACATGCACATATCAGTGTCGCCGCACGTGTGAATTGTTGTGCCGCCAAAAGCCGTAACGTATATCTCATAATTACGGTTGTTCCGGCCGCTTCCTTAGAATGAGTCAGCCTTCTATAGAATATCGCAAAAGCGGTCAGCCCTAAATATGCTTCCGTTTTGCCGCCACCGGTAGGAAACCATATCAAATCAACAATATTACGTTCCGGCGAGTCATCATAGACAATAGAATTGATATCCATTAGCAAAAACGCAATCTGAAACGGTCTCCAACGACAATTTGCATCATCCTCTTTATAATAATCCACATTGCGAAGCCAAACCGAAATTTCATCGTCTCCCGGATATCGATCCGCACTCTTCTTCGCCATATCCGATTGCATCGTGATATGTACCCGTTGCATGAACATTGCCCTGTTTGCCAAAAGGAATGCTTTATATGCAGTTTCGTCTTCTTTCAAAGTTTTAATGCCGGCATACATCCTTTCATATGCCCGCCTGCATTCCGCAATATTCTTTGAAGCCGCCGAAATATATTTAGTATCAAGCAAAGAAGCCGTCTTTTCTAAATCAACTACCCAACTTTTATATAAATCCACCAAACTATACATAGAGGAAATCTTGGTATCTTTATCTATAGAATTTAAATCCGACAAATATTTCATTGACAGTTCATTATTGGTTATTACCTTATTCTTCGGAAGAGAAAAATTCATGGCCGGAATTTCCTCTATAGGGAAAAAATCATTCCAGACACTGCCTTTACCCTGCTCGTCAATATCCCAGTCTACCGAAGTACCAAGTCCCGTACCGTATATTTTTTTGTGGCGATAAAGAAGTTCAAGAGAGCATTCTTCTTCATCCATCAAATGAATATCCGGATTGGGATTGCTCTCAACAAAGGAAAAACAATTATTATGAGTATTAATCTCAATACGCGATTGAAATATGCAATGGATGGCTTTCGCCGGAACCTCTTCAAGTTCGTTTACAAGCATAACCGTAACTGACCATATGTCATCAGATACCTTCGTTCGTAAAGCAACTATTTTTGCACTTGTTCCGTCAAGTTCTCTGTTTGATTCGGCATCAACGTATTCCCCTTTTGAAAAATCCAATATAAACTCCGAAATTTCATGCGGAACACGGACATATCCAGCATTGCAATAATCCACAAATCTATATGCTATTTGCTTCAAAATCTGATACTCGTTTTCGGGAATAGTATCTTTCTCGAAGATATCTCTGACTTCCTTTGCTTTGATTTGAGTCAGAAGTTTCATTGTCCCCGTATTCTTATCAAAAGACATTTTATGTGCAAGTTCCGACGGAACGGCATAATGTTCAGGATCGGCAGGAGTATACGGTATTGCACAATCCGTTATTAACGCCTTTCTATACGTTGCAAACGTTACTTTCCCCTTTATAATATCTGCATTTCCCTTTATAAGAAATGTAATACCCATTGATGACGGCATATACTGCATGGACATGCCAATCTCTTCATCCAAGTTTTCATCTGCCGTTTCGTCAAATTCAGACACATGTTTACGGGATTCTTGCACTGGTTCCGTTTGGATCTCAGCCTCCGCATCAGATTCTTCTTTATCGGTACTCCCCTCTGCTTCCGGTAAAGGGACCGTTTCATCGTTATCCTGATTCATTTGATTTCCCTGCGGAAAAAGTATCCCCACAGAATAACGGCTTGTCGGTGTGCTGGAAATCAGTTCATGTTCAATATCCGGCAGAGAAAATTCCGATCCCGGTCCAAGCAGTTCCGATTTGATAATTTTAATATACTCTTCTCGTGCATCAATCAATTGTTTTCTGATTTCACTTTCGTTCACATCAATACCTCCGCTTCCGTAATCGGTTTATTAACCAAGTTAATACTTACATTGACACTTTCGGACAACTCTATAACATTTTCTAATTCCAGCGTTTCCGAAAGATTATCCACATTATTATATACGACTTCAAGTACGCTTCCTTCTTGCGGAATATGCCCGCTCAACTTATTGTTAATTGCCTTTCCGATAAGTTCAAGGATTGTCCTACGTTCACGCCTAACGATACGACATGCCTCAAAATAACCGTTGATATCATTCAAAATCTTCACATCTTGAGTAACTTCGGCAATATATCCCATAGTTTCTACATCTCTGGGTCCTACAATATGGCTGTCCTCTACTAACCATGAACGGATGGTAGCCTCTTGTAATGAGCTTCCGATCTTACGCATTTTTTTTGCAATATCGGAATATGTATAGTTCCCCCGCATCTTATATCTCCTCAGCGCATCTTTCCAATATTCGGTCTTTTCAGAAGCTGCTATTACTTTTTCGCTCAGTTTCCCCGTTTCAAGTAATTTCTCATAAACGAAGTCTACAATATTTTTGGTGTAATCATCCCTTCTTGTAAATACCAAAAAGTCTCCCGGTAACAGCTTATCCACTGCCTTCTCCGTAACACTTCCTGCTTTATAATCAAATACAACCGCCGTATAATATTTTGAGAAAAAAATCCGTTCACCGGTCACGAACACGCCTACATGCTTAACCTCCGAAATAGGAGAATTGCTATTAGAAACAATCCCACTCTCTACAAATTTACCAATATCCAGAACATTTATTTTTTCAATATATTCCTCTAAATCCGAAAAATTTTGAAGAATATTTTTTTCTTCTTCATTAGCTGTTTCGATATATACATCCTCCAAATCCTCTTCATACTTAATTCCTCGAATCCTGAAATCCAATCTTTTCTCGGACTTCTCTTTTTTCTTCTTTCGATAACCAAACGATTTATTTTCGCATTCGTACAACAAAATATCAATATTTTTTGCTGAATGACACTGTAACGAATCAAACTTTTTTCCGCTTATATCTCCGACAACAAGAATCAATTCATAATCATGAGTTGAATCAAAGCGATTCGCCGTAACACATACAACATCATCATTATCATTCAAAATACCGGTCATAACCATCATCTCTGTATAATAAGCCTTTGGCACAACTATTGCAATTTTTCTGTCACTGTGTTCTGCCAAATACTCCTTTATCGCCAATGCCTTCGGAGATTGCTTCATGAACTCATAATATTTTTCTTCTATATCATTTACCACGGCGATACATAATTCTTCCATCGTACCGGCTTTTTCGGCAATATCCCATAATTTATCAATACGTTCTTTCGGAGATAAAACCGTAGTTCCGATCTTCAAATCCGTAATTGCATTTTCTATCTGACACATAGAAAACACGGATGTATTTAGTAAATTCAATAATCCATAAGCACACAAAATAAATTCGTTTTTCTGTTCACTAATCCAGTTGGATTGCCTAATCAAAACCAACGCATTCTTAATTCTACGATATTCATCCCAAGTCCACCCACCGGAAACAGTAATCAATGTAACCGTATTATTAACAATATTATCAATTTGCTTTTCCAACTCTACCGTAAATCTATTAACACATTTAATCTCACCTATACTTTTTGACAGACAGCTTTTCGTACAGGCAAATATATTCGCTTCCTCATACATATCTAAAATACGGTCACTTGCATCAACATTAAGCAGCAAAGCAATATGTACAAAATGAAGAGATTTTCTTCGTAACAAATCATCTATTTCAGAACTGTTTTCCGTCAAATAGTGTACTCCGTTGACAAGCAATCCGACTACTTTGTTTCCGTATTTATCAAGAACGAGATTTCTTGCAACAGACATTTTTCCGGCTATTTTAAGAACCGGAGTAGCTTTTGTCGGGTTAGGCCCGAATTGTATCTCTTCCTGCCCCGTATAATACGCCGCCGGTACAATGTCAAGCAATCTTATTCGTTTATTCTCTCCATATACAATACTCAAATGCTTACATATCTCCGAAAAGTCTCCCCTGCCGGATACAATGACTACCGCTACATTAATCAAACTTGGAACATCCGCAACAGGTATATCAAAAATATGAGATAAAAATTCCTCACGATTTGTTTTTGGTTTACGCACACCTCTTCCGTCAGTCAATGAAGACGTTCCATAATATGGCTTTACCAAATGTTTATAGCGCTTAAAGGATATTTTACGTATTGATTCACCGTTTTTGCCTTTCGCATCTTGTCCAAGAACCATATATTTAATTCCGTTACCATCTTCTAATCCTTTCCAACGATATCTTTTATTTTCATACATTACCATATCACCGATTTGAAGTCCGGATATGATATCATCATTTGTCCCAAAATTATAAGACAGACATCCTAATGTAACTGCCACAACCGATATAATATCAAAACAAATTGATCCTGTATGCAATGCAAAGCTGACAGAATGCTTTTCACCGACAAAAACATTATCGAAAAATTTGATATAGCGTTTTATAATACTTTCTTTTGAAATCAGTGCATCTCCATAATAAATATCACACTTATCAAGCATAACATTTATAAGATTATTATCCGTCATATAGATACACTCCTGCCTAATTATTTTTCATTAGCATATCAATACATTCCAAAATAAACGAAGCCATTTCTTCAATCACAGGAATCGTAACGGAATTACCCAATTGCTTATATTTTTGTAAATCCGGTAAATCTTCCGGAAATGAAAAGCTGTCATTCCCGTTACCGTCCATAAACGCATAATTTACAAATCCCTGCAATTTCCCCCATTCCGTTGGAGTCATAATACGAATCCCTTTATTATTTAACGGAGTCTTTTTCCCTTTAATTTCCATGCCCGCAATTCCTTCTTGCGGATCAAAAATCAGATTTCTTTCACGCCCGGAACCACCGGTTGCCAGCAACGTATTTGCAATCGGCTTTTCTACATTCGGTTCATTTACAATCCGATAACCGAATCCGTACCCTTTGTCTTCTTGTCTGGCTCTGTGTCTAATAAGTGTATCTAAATATCCGGATGCCATATAATACTTTGCATCCACATTATGCTCCAGTAAGTCATTCAGGTTATCATACAATTGTTTTTTCCTGGATTTCGGTAATTCCTTCGGCAAACCCAAAAGCCGTTCTTTACTGAATCTCTCCGTATCAAAGCCGATTAAATAAGTTCTGGGACGATTCTGCGGCACGCCAAAATCGCGAGAATTCCTAACAAAATCTTTAGGCTTGTATAACGGCTCCCCTTCTTCCGATAATTCTACACCTATAATATGATATCCCAATCTGATATTTAATGTTTCAATAATCTTTTTAAATGTTTCACCTTTGTTATGTGTGACAATCCTATCGACATTTTCCAAGAAGAATGCTATCGGACGGGTCTTTTCAATAATATCCGCAATATGAAAAAATATTTTCCCCTTCTCTTCATTTTCAAATCCTTCTTGAAGCCCGACTCTGCTAAAAGTCTGGCAAGGAAAGCCCGCAAGCAAAATATCATATTCAGTTTGTTCTATCAAGGTTTTAAATTCTTCGCTGGTTAAATCATTTTGGGGATTGTCACCAAACAAATGCTCATATGTCTTACACGCACACTTATCTATCTCTGCCGATAATACATTAGTAAATTTTCCTGTCAACTCAAATCCTCGGCGTATACCACCAATACCTGCACACAAATCAATTGTTTTATATGGTGCAACCGGTAACTCATGCAACTCATCTAAAATCACGGACATACAATAATCCAATTCCTTTTTTATCTCATGTCCCCAAAACCTTAATACTACCCAGCCTTCTTGCCGCAGACTCTCGGTTACAGCATCGTCACGCTTCATATTTCTTTCAATCTTAGTTATCCAAAATTCTTGATTACTCTTTATTTCTTCACGGGCACATTCCCAATTATATCCGTGCCAAAAATCTCCGTCACAAAAAATAGCAATCTTTCTGGTCGGAAATGTTATATCCGGTTTTCCAAATACTGATTTATCGTTTCTTTTAAAAGTTGTTATACCGTAACGAATCAGTTCTGCGCAAAGCATACTTTCAAGTGCCGTATCTTTATTCCGTACCCGACTCATATTATACTTAATTTTTTCCCTGGTTTTTTGGCGAGCCATTGTGCATCACCTCACTTCTCAGTTTCTATATAATCATAATTCTCATCTTCGACAAATTCCACTATATCCCCAATACTACAATGAAGCAATTTACATATTTTTTCCAAACTCCCCATAGAAACCGGTTGACTTTTTGCCAAACGTCCCAAAACATTCCCGGTTATTCCGGCTTTATACGCCATCTCCGTTCTCATCATATTTTTATCAATAAGGAGTTTCCAAAGTTTATTATAACTTATCGCCATTCAAAAACCTCCGACATCAAATAATTTGATATAAAAATACATTATATAGTTTATCACAATACCACCTATAACACAACTACCGTTCACGAAAATGTGAGTTCACTGCTCTTTCATAACTACCAGTAATACTTCAGAATGTTCTCCATACTCGCTCCCGTCACGGATGATCTGCGCATAGGCATTGCCCCATATCAATAAATGGCTCATCAGCGTCTCCCGGAACACGAAGGAAGTCATCTCCGGGTTCGGCTCGTCATGGAGTAAATAGTATAATGGGTGGTCATACACCCGCTCCTTCCCGGTATCCGTATAGCGGTACACATGGATTGGCAAAGACGCAATGGCCTCCGCCAGTATCCGCACACAGGAATAGACCGCCGTGGTCTGCATGGCGGTACGCTCATTCACATTTTTTCCGCTGGTGCTTCTCCCAAAGAAAAAGGAATAAGCCGAACCGCCGTAGCTGTCCTTTGGCTTATCCCTCGCACCCCTGTTTCCAAAAATGGATGGTAGTTTCATAGGCACCTCCTTCAAAATAGGAAAAAAGAAAGCACCTCCGAAGAGATGCCCTCATTAAATATAATTTAATACAATTTTGATTATCACCCTAAAACTTCTTCCAATAATTCCATTTCTTCATCCCGCTCTGTTTTTTTTCCAAAAAGATGCTTTACATCATCATGATTTGAGTATTCATAAACAGGTCTTTGATTAAACAGCTTTAAAATTTCATTGCAATAATCTATGCAGATATTTGATATTTCAAATATTTCATCATAGGTTTGGTCAGTCATTCCCCAATTATCGATATATGCCGCCGTAAACCAATGATACGCTTGATCGTTATGAGCGTAAACCTTATTTCTGCTATCTATGATGATATTCTTTACATCCTTGTACTTACTTAAATTGGATTTCAACTCCTTTTTCATATCACCTAATTTTTGATACATGTCTTTGAATTCTTCCAATTTTACCATTCCCCTATAAACATCTTTCGCCATTCCATAAAAATTCTTAGAATCCTTCAAAGTATCGTAAAGCATTTTATAGGTTTCCAAGATTATCCGAAATATACAATTATCTTGAATGTACTTATAAAAAGCCCCTGTACTTCTTTCTTTAAAATAAGGTTGGAGTTTCCAAACATCTCTTAAAATTTGAATATTAGTTTTTATACATAATGCCTGATTCCTAAAAGCTAATACTTCCTTCAACCACGGAAACTCTTTTGTAATTTCGCTATCGTCTATATTCACGTTCTAACTCCTTTACTTTTGTATATTATAAAATATCAATTACTGAATCAGTATACCATAAACCACATTTATCTAAAAGGACAAAATCCCCCTCTCATCGTACACGCTGCCCGTGCTGCCCCCGTTCCGTATTGCACGGTCAAGCCCCATGATGGTGGCGACAGCGCCGTCTATCTTCTCCGTGGATTTTTCCTTGTCCGGCTTGATGTTCCCCGCCGGGTCGGTACGGACGAAGATGTTATCCATCATCCACCGCAGGACAGGATGCCCGCCATGCGCGATGTTCTTCTCCAGCACCAGCTCCATCAGCCGCTTGGTGGGCGGCGACATATCCTTAAAGCCCTGCCCGAAGGGAACGACTGTAAAGCCTAATCCTTCCAAGTTCTGCACCATCTGCACCGCGCCCCACCTGTCGAATGCGATCTCTTTGATATGGAATTTCTTTCCCAATTCATCAATGAAATTTTCGATAAAGCCATAGTGGATCACGTTCCCTTCCGTGGTCTGCAAATATCCCTGCCGCTCCCACACGTCATAAGGCACATGGTCACGCCTCACACGCAGGCGCATATTTTCTTCCGGTATCCAGAAGTACGGTAAAAGAATATATTTCTCCGTATCGTTCCGGGGAGGGAATACCAAAACAAAAGCGGTGATGTCAATGGAACTGGATAAATCCAAGCCTCCGTAACATTCCCGCCCCAGCACTTCCCGCTCATCCACGGGGAAGGCGCAGGCATCCCATTTCTCCATCTGCATCCACCTTGTGGACTGCTTCACCCACTGGTTCAGGCGCAACTGCCGGAAAATATTTTCCTCTGCCGGATTGTCCTTCGCACTCAGATACGCATTCCGCACTTTCTCGATGTCAATGGTATGCCCAAGCGAAGGGTTCGCTTCCCTCCACACATCCTCCGATGACCAGTCCGCATCATCGGATGCGCCGTAGATAACGGGATAGAAGGTGGGGTCTATCCTCCTGCCCTGCAGGATGTCCTCCGCCTTCTGGTGCTGCTCGAAGCAGACGGAATGTCTGTCCGTCCCGGCTGTAGTTATTAAAAAGAATAACGGCTGCGTCCTCGCATCGCCGGAGCCTTTGGTCATGACATCGAACAGTTCCCGGTTCGGCTGGCTGTGCAGCTCGTCAAAAATGACTGCATGGACGTTCAGCCCATGCTTGGTGTAGGCTTCCGCAGAAAGCACCTGATAAAAACTGTTCGTTGGCTTATACACCAGCCGCTTTACTGACATAACGGGCTTGATGCGTTTCTTTAATGCCGGACACTGCTCCACCATATCCACCGCCACGTCAAAGACGATGGATGCCTGCTGGCGGTCAGAGGCACAGCCGTAGACCTCCGCGCCCCACTCATTATCGCCACAGGTCATATATAACGCCACGCCCGCCGCAAGCTCCGATTTCCCGTTTTTCTTCGGAATCTCCACATAGGCAGTGTTGTACTGCCGGTACCCGTTCTCCTTCACCGTGCCGAACACGTCCCGGATGATGGCCTCCTGCCACGGGAGCAGTTCAAAGGGCTGCCCCCGCCATTTCCCCTTGGTATGTTTCAGGCAGCCTATGAAATCCACGGTACGCTTCGCTTTTCCTCGTCAAACACTATCCCCCGCCTCCCTTAAAGAGCAAAAGCTCCATCGTGTCACTCTCTTTATCCTCGCCGTTATCCGCCACAATCCGGCTCCGGGAGGAAGGTGTAAGGCCGAACTGCTCACAGAAGCGGTTCATTATTTTCAAATAGGTCTGCGCGATGGATACCTGCGGGACCTGCTGCCAGTAGCCGGAGGGCGTCTTTACGATGGTGCCGTGCTGGGTGATGAATTCCTCCGCCTCTTTCCATCTGGCGTATGCCTGGCAGTACCCGGCAAATGCCGCCATGTCTATTTCCGTAAGGATGCCCAGCTTTTCCATCTGCCCCGCCATCCGCTTCCATTCTTTTTTCGCCTCGCCCTCCAGCCATGCCGGACAGCGGGGCGCTTTCTTCTCCGGCTTCGGCTCGCCCGTGTTAAGGCTGCGCTTGCCGGGGTTGCCCTCCAGCGCCTTGACCGCCGTGGGCTTGGGTTTCCTTCCGCTCTGCACTTTTGCCGCCTCCTTCCCTTAAATTTACGCAGCAGAAAAGGGCTCCCGGAGGAACCCTTTCCCGCTGCTATGTATGTGCTTTTATTCCTGTGCCGGAAGTGCGTCTGCCGCAGCCCTCGCCGCTGTCAGTGCGTTCTCCTCATAAAAATATGGGTCAACACTGCGGGAAACCTCCGCGCCGTTTTTGTCATGGACGCTGAATCCAAACCCAAGCGCCTCATCATCCCATTCTGTCTGCAATTCATATCCATTGTAAGTTTCCTTCATCGTGTTTTCCCTCCTTATGCCCTGCTGACCGCCCACTGCATTGCGTGGCCGCCGTCCTTAAAAGTTTCATCCGCGATCTCCACAAGGTTCAGCCTGCATTCGATCTCCCCAAGCCCCGTTTCCTCCGGCGTCTCGATGAACTCGTAAATGGCCGCCTCGTACTGCCCTCTCCAGTTCACCATCGTCACCAGCGCCTTTTCCCCGAAGGTAAGCGCGCCGCCGTAGCAGCAGGGGATTTTGTCCTGCAGGTGTTCGATTGTGGTAGTCTGTAAAAAGTTGATTTCATGTTTTTTCATTTGCTTTTTTCCCCCGTTTTCCTTTTTGTTAGACACATGTTACCTCTGAACGCGGGTATTATCCACTCAATTCGGAGGCATAAATGTGACAAAGATAACCGCAGATAATTGTGTACATTATGGCGGAGGGCTTATGCCTCTTCCGCCTTCATCCTGATTGCCGGGATGACCGCCCGCTCCTGTGTCTGCCAGTCCGTGTAGTTTGCCTTTACCTCGGTCAGCCCCGCCATCCGGAAGCCGTGCTTTTCGAATTCCGCAAGGGCCGGTATCAGGCTTGAAAAGGTGCTGCTGATGGTGAACTCTCTGATGCCGTTCTCCTTAAGCGCCTTTGTGATCTCCGGGATATCCCTGTCCCATATGGTCTCGCCAAAATCAATGCTGTCATTGCCCGCCGTGATGCTGCTGCGGTATGCCCAGAACAGTGTGGGGTTGATTCCGAGGTCCTTAAGGCTTCCTGCCTGCTCCGCAATGGCCCTCTCAAAAAGTTCAATCTTTTTCATGGTGTGTGCCCTCCGTTTTTTCGTGTTTTCCCTTTCGGCAGTACACATGTTACCTCTGAAAGCGCACATTATCCACTCATATCTACACCATAAATGTGACAAAGATGTGGATGGATAACTGTGCATCTTATGGCGGTTTATGAGAACTCCACCATATGTAACGTCCTGCAGATACGCTTATAATCCCCGCGCTTTAATGCTTCCCTGCCACTGTGCCTGACCTTCCGGTTCAGGTACTTTTTATTCAGGGAAATGCCGTGGCGCAGCTCGCCCCTCATACTGTAGGAGCCCCTGCCACGCTGCCAGCAGTTGCGCTTCTGGTGTGCATTTCCCGGCATCCGTTCCTGCATTGCCATGTCCGTCCACCTCCCTTCCGATTTCCGGCATTCATTTTCTGATCACACCGCGTGTCCTGACCTCATAGGCCGCCCCGATCCGCTTTCCGTTATAATCCTCACAGCCCACGAATCCCTCGCCGTACATTCCAGAATTGATGTTGATGTATCCGCACTGCTGTATCTCATCCACACCTTCCGGGTGGTAATAGACCGGGTACTGGCAGTTATTGCCGATGCCGTATGCATGGGTGACAGTATTCCCGATACTCATCCTGTAATGTTCCAGATATGCGCCGAGTTTCTCCCTCAGCATATACATCTGCACCCTGTCCGTCCCCCACTCATAGCGGACTATTTCTCCCACATTCAGGGCATCCATGAACTCCCCGACTGCCGCCGCCATCGTCTCCTGCATCGTGTCGTCATATACGATCCTCATGCTGCGTCCTCCCTCCCGTCAGTATACAAGGGCACTCACGCTTCCCCGCCTGTGGCGGACATCCGACTTTTTGCACCGGAACCTTAACAGTTCTTCAATCTCCATCTCCACCGCATATTCGGGATTTCCCGGATGGCCTTTGGGTTTCATCTCACCCGCCAGCACCTTTTCCGCATCCTGCGCCGTAAGGTCAATCAGGACAACAGGGTCCGCACATTCTTGCCTTGCAAGCTCCACCTGCTCCATCGCAAAGGCCACATACCCGTCCGTGCATTCCTCCATCTCGTCACAGTGGTAATCCGACACCGGGCGCTTGGACCGCCTTTTTAATACCTTTTTCAGCTTATGCTCCGCAAGGGCGTGGGCGGCGGTGCCTTCCTCGGCATAGACGCTGCCGCCCGGCTCATCCTTGAACTGCTCCTCCAATCGTGCGGAAGGCGTGCAGGAGAGCCACCGCTTTGACGAGGATGCGGAAAGCAATGCGTGTTTCCCCATCACAGCACCTGCGCTTCCTGCATCAGCGCCGGGTAGTCCTCCGGCTTCACCGCCGAGAGCTTCGCCGCGCCGTACTTCTGCAAAAGTTCCTTTATTTCCTTCGACTTGCCCTCCTGGGTCTTCTGCGCCATCAGCGCACGGATGCCCTCCAGCGTGGCAGGCTGCTCCCGCTGTACTTCCGCTTTTTCCGGCTCTGCCTGTTTCTGTGCTTTCACCGTTTTATCCTTCGTGCCTACCTCCGCTTTGGCAAGTCCCCGCAGGCCTTCCGCCACGATGGAGAAACCTTCCGCGATCCTCATTAATTCACTTCCCATTTACATTCCCTCCGTTTCCCTGAATATGATTTCTTTTCCCTGTTCTGTGGCATAGGCGATCTCTGCCGCCATCCCTTCGGTGGCTTCCCCGAACACCCACACCTCGTCACACAGGGCGAGCAGCTCCATCCCCATAGAGATGCCGAGCCGCCGTTCTTCCTCTATCCCCTCATTTAAGAACTGTGGGAATAAGAGGTGCGGCGCAACAGGCAGGAAACCCTGCTCACACGCCATGCGGCTGTAGGCCGCCGCTTTCCTTGCATTCCCTTCCATGTCGCCGCGGAAAGGGCTGCAGATAAAAACCTTCTTACGCATCAGCGCCTCCATCCTTTCTTCATTTTCCTGTCGTGCGCCGCCTTTGCGGCTTCGTAGGCTTCCACTTCCTTCTCGATCTGCATCAGCTTGGCGGCGAGGCTTTTCGCCACGATGCTGATCGCCTGTAAGATGCCGATAAGCTCCTGTGATTTTTCCATAGGCTCCGTTCCCTCCTTTCCGGGGCTGATAACCTTGTACCCCTTCACTGTCGTAATGACACTTTTTTGAAAACAGGCAATGAAAAATAAAACTTTTTTGAAAACCGTTCGACAAACGTATCTTTTCCTGTCGAATATGGAGAGAATCACACGTCAAACCCATGCTCCCGGAAAAAATGGCGCAGTTTCTCCATGACCTTGTTCTTGCGGAAATCAAGCGTCCGCCTGTTGCCGCCCGTCACCCGTGCATACTCATAAACGCTCATTTCCTCCCCGAACACCTTCATGGCAAGCTCCCTCTCTTCCGGCAGGAGGGAATCCATAGCGTCCTGCAGCACACCAAGCAGCATCCGCTTTTCCGCCAGTTCCTCCATGCTCTCCGCAAAAAGCTCCGTCCGCATATCGTTCTCTTTCCATTCCTCGTAGGATTCTTCCGTGTAGCCGTTCTGCTCCATCGCTTCCCGGTTCCTCTGCTCCCTTTTCTTCATCTGCCACCACGGCCTAAAGTAATTCCTGTATTCCTCTTCCGTTACATTCATTGTGAATTCTTCGTTCCCTGACTTGATCCTGATGTTTTTTTCAGACATAAAAGCGTTCCTTTCTTTACGCCTTCGTAAAGCCAGAAACGCTTCTATTTTTGATATGAAATTGATTTAAAACGGAAAAATGGCCGGAGTAAGCTAAGGCTCATTGTCTCTAGCTTCACTCCGGCCATTCGTGACTCGATGTCCCCTGGTCCCACTCGCTCGGTAGTAAGTTTTATTTAACTGTCTCCGTGACCTGTAGTAGCCATTCCAATTTGACTATCCTCCCGCACTCAGGGCACCTTACCTTTAACACTACGCGCCCTCCTGCGGTGGCAATTAAATCGCAGATCCGTCCTTTGCAAGCGGGACATCTGACCATACACATACCGTATACCTCCACAGCCTGTTTTGGATGACAAAGCCATGTTATGCATCCTGCATAAAATGTCCCATCGGTGGAAATTTCCATAAATTTCCATTGCCTGTTACCAGTATGTCCCGGAAAGCGCTGCCTTAATCATTTATGCATAAAAAAACAGCAGAATCACCTCCGCCGTTTTTTCCTCCCGTATATACCCGCTTCAATCCCGTCCGGCCCGCAGTACAGCCTTACCAGTTTTCCGCAGTGCTGGCATTTGATCTCCAGGACGGTCCACTCCGTCTCCGTCCCCTCATCGTCCAAAATGCGCCGCCTGCATTTGGGGTTGGGGCATCTGATCACTTCCATCTGCCACCGCCTCCTTTACATTCAGGCCAGTAACCGGCCTTATTTTATGACATCCACCACCGCCTCCCCGCACTAATATGTAATAAGGGAACCAGCCCGTCTCTGCCAGTTCCCTTTTATCGTTTGTGCATTATTGGTTTTCTTCCTATGCCCTAGCATCAAAGCCGCCCTGTACTTCCATCCCGGCAATGCCGGAATTTATCTCCTGCCTTGCCGCATGGTGCGCATCATAGTAGGCAGCCTTCAAAGCCCCGTGTACCTGCGTTTCCGCTTTCGACTCCTTCTCATGCCAGCCCACGCCCGCTGTGTAGGTCAGTATCTCGTCATCGTTCCCGTCATACACATGGATGGCAGAACCCGAACCTTCCGACTGGAACTTGGCTTCATACGGCTCCCCGAACAGGATGCGCAGCCACCGCTCGTCCGCCTCCCGTATTTCCTTCATATCCGCCATTTCCTGATTGACCTTCCCCATCAGCGCAGCCCTGTCCGGCGCGACTTTGGCGACCTCGCTTTTCCGCAGGGCGAGGAACTTATTCCCCATATAGACACCTTGCGCCGCATCCTCCCTGGCGTATCCGGCTATCTGCTCCCGGAGGGAATCAGACAGCTTCCATTCCTTCCGGGATGATGCCTTTTGGATGTCCGCATGATGGCTTTTTGCTATTCCTGTTATATCCATTTCAATCACCTCTCTCTGTTTTGCCGGAAAACCGGGGATGCCCGCCCTGCCTTGTCAGGCTGTGACCTTATCGGGGATATGCATCCGTAGCTTCATTTCCTGCTATGCTTTTATATCAAGGCCGCCCCGCAGCGTTCCCCTGCCCGGAAGGCGCAATACTTCTTTCGTAAGAGGCACAACACGCCCATTACTGACCGCATAATCCAATAGCTGCTGCATCGCTTTCAGATTCGGCTGGGACAGCAGCGTCCCGTTCTTCCCATATGCCCTGTTCCCCAGCTCTGAAAGAACTTCCTCCGTATATGCCATCTGCCCGTCCAGCCATTTCTCAAAGGCTGTCGGCTCCGCTTTCTCCCTGTGCAGGGCCTCCTCCCGCTCTTTACGGTAATTTCCCCAATATTGGCTGTGCCGGTTCCTGCTATCCTCCAGCCATTCCCTCTGGCCCGGCCCGTATCCGTATTCCGTATCAATGTCATATAGGCTGCCATTTTTATAGCCGATGGTAAGCCCGCGCTCCCCTTCCTTATCCCATCCTTCGTTAACAAATACCTGATAATCTTTATACAAGGATTCCATAGGCAGGGCATCTATCTCCCCGGCTGCCCGCTTTTCATTATACTGCTCTGTTACTGCATCCCACAGGTTCCGCCCATCCGGCGTATAGATCACCCCGTCCCTGTTTTCCAGTTCCCTCATATCCAGCCCCGTCATGTCATTTACAAAATGCCACATGACTGCCTTCTCCTGGTATGCCGTGTCATATAAATACTGCTTGGGCTGCTCAAACCCGTTATTTGCCGGATTGCACCAGCGCAGATGCTCATACAGGTATCTTCCATTGTTTCCCCTGTTCAGGACTTCCTCTATCTGCCTTGCCAGCGCCCCATCCACACCGCCTGCATGGATTTTATACTCATATGGGTCAACCCGCAGGCGCAGGTCTGCCCCTTCCGGTATGTCAATGCCGTTTTCCGCAAAAAGCCGGTTGATGGAATCATTCATGCCGCGCCGCACCTCATCATTCCATTCCTCATCGTTCATGATTCCGCCAAAGTTCTTCTGGATCACCGGGTCATAGCTGTTCACTGCTGCCGGAAGCCCGTTCAGGACACGCCTTTCAGATTCCGCGCATATCTCACGCTCCCTCTGTGTCAGCCCCTTCACATAATAAGGGGATTTTGTGTTATAGTATTTATCCCATATATGCTTTGACGGATTATCAAATTTTTTATTTTCTTCATTTACTTTTGCGTAATGCTCATCAATGGCCTTCGTATATTTTTCATATTTCGCAATGACAGATGGCATGGGAAATGTTGTTGCGCTGTCCTGCTGTGGCAGGCTGCTGCTTTGGGATGCCCGCTCCGCATAGACCGGAACGTCCTGCTCCCTTTGGCGTGTTTTCACCACATTGTCAGCCTTTGCAGATGTTTTTACTTCCCCTGCCCTGTGCCGGGATGCAGCCACCTGATTACTATAATATAAGGCGGAATATTCCTTTGCCGCACCGCTTCCGATTCCACTAACACTCATTCTTAAATATCCTCCATTCTTTTTCCGTTCTCCTCCTGCTCCCTCGATTCCCCAATCTGCAGGAACGCCGGGGATGCCTGCCCTGCCTTGTCAGACTGTAGCTTATTGGGAATATACAGCCGATGGAATCTATTTCTTGTTCATGAAATCCCAATACGCCTGCATACTGTACTGGTAATATGCCGCAGCTTTTTTCTGGCTCAACAGTTTCATATCGCTAATCTGCTTTTGGAACATATCCATGAAATTGGTCCTATCGTTCAATCCCATCATTCCCGTTTCAGGCGGTAATGATGTAAGCCCTCCATTCTTATCTACACCCATATAGGATTCCAATGCTGTCATTTCCACTAATGAAGCATTCCGGGGATTTATCTTGTTGATATGTATGGTCTGCTCAAATTCATTCCCATTCTCATCAACACCTTTTGCAATCACAGTCGGATCATCCTCTGTTGAGCCTTCCGCATATTTGATGTAGAAAGACAGCCCTGTCCCGTTACCGCCAGAGTACAGCATATCATCCGTTTTCATATAGACAATAGATGTATGTGGCTTTGCGCCTGCCACATTGTTTACCTGCTCCGCAAAACTCCTTCCTGCCGCATTCTGCTGTGCCTTTCTTGCTCCCTGCCATGCCGGATATCCTGTTGTTCCTATTCCATTTACGTTCATTTTTCAAATCCTCCATTGTTATTAATTATTTTAATGGCAGCCCTTCTGTCGTTCAGAGCCGCCCCTGCTCCCATGTAATAAGTCCGAGCGGTTCATTACCTCCATGCAGACATACCGCCTAACTTCCCCTGTCAAACTTCATGACAAACACCTCCCTTCGCTGAAATTACTGCAATTACTTTTTTCATTCCGCACTCCCTTTATGCGGTTCCGCCGAAATGATCTCCCCCTGCACGTTGGATTCATCCGAATCCCCGTCCAGCTCATCTTCGTCAAGCTGCGGCTCCACCGCTATCGGGTCATCATCATAGACCGCCGGACTGCCATCCTCAATCTGATGCACGGCATCCGGGGCGGGGCTTCCCTGTGTGGTGCATCCGCTGATTGCGGGAATCATCATTGCCGTAATAAGTAATGCCGATATTCTGCTGACACGCATTTTTCATGTTCTCCGTCATAAATTGAGGGAACCGGCCATCTGCTGATAATACGAACCGGCCCTCAAAAAAGTTTCATTCCTCTTATCTGCTGCGGCGGCCCCTCTCCTCCGGGTAAACCGCAGAGGCAAAGCATTATGCGCCTCTGCGGAATAGGGTGTAAGCAACATCTC
>ERZ779621.353-NODE-353-length-22108-cov-4.998095_pt1 | contig 22108 bp, 33 predicted proteins | sample MGYA00514215_ERZ779621 | MGnify/ENA primary metagenome ERZ779621 (study PRJEB29562, sample SAMEA4376715) | mouse gut metagenome | isolation source: Cecum | study: EMG produced TPA metagenomics assembly of the A DSS colitis mouse model was used to assess the...
CGATGTCAACTGGCCGCTGGTGGCGTCGGCGTCGGTGCTGGCCGGGGTGCTGTCCCTGTGCACCAGCGTGGCCGGACTGCCCGAGGTGGAAGCGTGAGCGCGAAAGCATCCTCCGGCGGAGTGTGCCCCCTCACTTTGGGCCGTGCCAACCACACCCCACCCACGGCCCTCCGCTCGCGGGCGCACTCCGCCGGAAGCGAGGAGGTAAAACCGTGAGCAATGCACGCAAAATTTGGGACAAGCTGCGCTCCGCCGGGCTGACCCCGGCGGGGGCGGCGGGGCTGCTGGGCAACCTTCAGGCGGAGAGCGGGCTGAACCCCCGGAATCTCCAGAACAGCTATGAGAAGAAGCTTGGATATACGGATGCCGCCTACACGGAGGCGGTGGACAGCGGGGCCTATGACGGCTTTGTCCACGACGGCGCGGGGTACGGGCTGGCCCAGTGGACGAATCCGAATAGAAAGCAACTGTTGCTATACTTTGCTCGGGTGGGAGCGTCCTCTGTGGGAGACCTAGACATACAGATGGACTATCTGATTTGGGAGCTGGGCGAAAAGTTCCCAGCGGTTCTGAAGGTGCTGCGGACCGCCGCCAGCGTCCGGGAGGCGTCGGACTGCGTGCTGCTGAAGTTCGAGCGGCCCGCCAACCAGAGCGCCGAGAACCGCGCCCGGCGGGCGGCGCTGGGCCAGGGGTTTTATGACGATTTCGCGAGAGGAGAGAATATGAACTATCTGATGACGGCGGCGGCGCTGTGCGCTAAGCTGAAAGACATCGCGGACAACCGCAAGACGGCCTACATGCTGGGGCCCTGGGGCTGGCCCGCCACCAGCAAGATGATCCAGCGGGCCACCACCCAGGGGAGCAACGCCAAAACCAACCGCCAGTGGCTTCCCCAGGCCAACGCCATCAAGGACAAGGGCTTCCTGTTCGACTGCGTGGGTCTCATCAAGGGCATCCTGTGGGGCTGGGACGGGGACCTGAGCCGGACATACGGCGGGGCGGGATACGCCTGCAACGGCGTGCCCGACTACGACGCCAAGAAGATGATCGACTGCTGCCGGGAGGTATCCACCGACTTCTCCGCCATCGCCCCCGCCGAGGCCGTCTGGATGGATGGCCACATCGGGGTGTATGTGGGCGAGGGGCTGGTGGTGGAGGCCACGCCTAAGTGGCGGGGCGGGGTGCTAACGTCTACCTGCGGGAACGTGGCGGCAAAGCAGATCCCCGGGACCGCTGGGAGTCGGAGGTGGACCAAGCACGGCAAATTGCCCTGGGTGGATTATGCCGCCCAGGAGACTGAAAAGGAGGATGCGGATATGGTGTATTTCAAGACTCTGGAGGATGTGCCCAGCTACTACAGGGGCGCGGTGGACAAGGCTGTCAAGGCTGGTGCCCTTAACGGCACCGGGGACGGGCTGAACGTCTCTGAGGACCTGTGCAGGACCCTCGCCGTGCTGGACCGGCTGGGTAAGCTGGATTGACCCTTGCTTTTTGCCCCAAATCTGTTATTATGTAGATGAAAGGGCGTGAAAGCATGGACGATAAAAATTTGGACAAGAAGAATGAAGCTACTCTTGCCTCTGAAATGTACGCAGACCTCAAGGAAACCAATATGTTTTTGCGCAAACTGTTGATTGGGGCGTTCATTGTCATTGCGATTCTTGCTGGCGGCATGATTGGTACGAATATTTACCACATCATTCAATGGAGTCAGTTTGATACTTATGTCGTGGACAGCGGCGAGGGCGGCAACGCAAATCTCGTTCAGGGCGACAATACTGGAGGTATCTTTAATGGCACGGATAGTAGCGAGAGTCCGCAAGAAAAGCAAGGGGAAGTCAAAGGGAACTAGGGTCAAGAAAAAGGGGTGACCCCTTGAACATCAAGACCGAGTTCACTGAACCAGAATGTGAGCGGTTCCGGCGGGAATGTAATTTCTCAGACGAAGAGCGGGCCGTATTTGACCTGCGTGTCAAGGCGCACTCCATCGTCGAGATACAAAGCGCCCTCAACATGTCTGAGGCCACCGTGAACCGCCGAATTCGGAACATCAAGCGGAAAATTTATAAGGTGCTATAAAGGCAAACCAGCCCCCGCTATGATCGGCGGAGGCTGGTCTCTTTCTTATCTCCCACAAATCCCACACAAATCTCTGCCAGCCGCACTTGCGGCGCTTGCAGAATTATACCAAACCTCATTTTCTGGCGGGATTCTCTTTGCTGCGCTGCAATCCCCCGTGTGGTATTTATCCGAATTGACAGTCCCTAATACACGCCCGCCGGAAAAATCGTGTGTGTATGTACCGTCTCCGTTCTGCGTGGTCCCTGCATTGCCCGCCTGTGTCGGCGCTGGCGTATTTTGCGCTGGCGGAACCGTCACAACTGGGGCGGGCGTCTGTACCGGTACTGTGGGCGCTCTGGTGGGCGCGGGTGTTGGCGTCGGGGCCCTGGTTTGAACCGGGGCCTGTGTCTGGGCCGCTGGGGCCTGGGTTTGCGGGGCCTGTGACGGCGCTGCTGTCGGTTCGGTGGTCTGCCGTACGGGTTCTTCCGTTTCCTCTGGCTCGTTGGACGGTTCCTCCGGCGGTTCGGTAGGGGAGGGGGTCGGCGTTGAAGTCGGCGCTTTTGACGGCAGGGTCCCATAATAGGATGGCTGGGCGGACGGTGCTTCTGCCGTTGGGCGCTCCCAGGATTCCGGGAAAAGGAACGACCCCGCCACAAGAGCGATGGTTATGAACGCTACCGCGCCGCCTAGCGCGGCCAGAATGGCTAACGCAATATCGGTAGCCGTCAGGCGATGAGGATTCTTTTTGTTCTTGCTTGCCATGTGGGGGCCTTCTCTCTCTTTCGTTTGTTCTAAGCGTAAAACAGTGCTCTTATTTTTCGGCGTTTTGTCCGGCTGGCACCTGATACCCCATCTTCCGGATCAGAGTATCCCTGTCCCACAGATCAACACCAACACGGCGGGCGGCGTCTTCAGCGCCCCGTGTAAAATAATTGTTGGTAATGACTACGCCTTTTTGGCAGGAATAAAACTGCTTCCCGGTGTGTACCTCTTGCACAGGCTTATTCCCCAGTTTGGAGGAATACCGTTTACACTGGGACGCATGGCGCACACCGTTTTTTATGGCGATAATGTCTACGCCCTGGTCCCCGCTCCCTTTGGTCAAATGGACGTTTTGATAGCCGCAGCGTTCCAAGAGCTCGGCGCAGAACTGCTCAAAGTCGTGCCCGTCCATTGCGTCAACGACGGCCATAGCTGCGTCAAGCTTTTGGTCCCCGGTTGGAGGGAAAGAGGCAGGCGGGGCGGGTGAAACAGTTTTGGACGGACGTTTTTTCGGCTTTGGGGCGTTTCCTTTTTGGAGTGCCCAGGCAGCGTAAATGACGGAAAGGCAGATGGGTGAGAGTACGGAAAATGCGGAGAACCACCCTATTTTTTCATCCAGGCCAGTGGAGCTGCCAAACCCTACAAGGAGCAAAGTTAGGACAAACCACAGCGGGGTGGCAATGGCGGCGGTTTTCAGGAACTTCAAAAGGCGGTTTTTCATGGATATCACCTCTCACAAAGGATATCACATTTGCTCATTTTGAGCAATTAAATTTTGCCATAAGGTTACCTCTTTCTTTTCTGTTTTACCGCCGTTCGACGGACTAGCTACTTGACATAATAAATAGCATAGGTTCTGCCGGATTTCTTTCGATTGATACGGCCTTGCTTTTCCATAGAATACAGGATGGATTGAATGTCTGACTTTACCGCTGGATGAAATTGCTTGTATATGTCGGTTTGCAGGATTCCGTTTGTTTTCTTTAGCAAAGAGACAAGTCGGGTTTCGAGGTCTTTTGATTCTTTCTCATGTATGGCTTCCTGCTTTTTTAATTCGCTATAATTATCCTTGATGTATTTTAGCCTAGTGTAATACCTCGCCACATAACTCGGTCCTTCCGGCTTTCCTTTCAATACCTGCTCCCAACTCGCATTGAAATATTCGACATAATCTGGGCCGAGTGCGTAGCATTTTGTTTTTAGGTCTTTGTAATTCTCAATAAGGGATTTCAGGAGCAAGATTTCATCATCTACTCTCCGGGGCCGCTTTAGAGCGACAGCGAACCCGACGATGATATTTTCTATCGGCTTTATCTCGTTTCGGATTTTTTCATAATATTGCATCGGCTTAGCGTTCTTGTCAAAAGCCGAATCATCCTTGATTTCTTTCCCGTTTTCATCATAAGTTATCACACGGATATTAGCTTTTTTCCTTTGTTTTTCGCTCAAAATAGATTTGAATCCATAACTTGACGCTTGAGAAGAATCCTCTTTTTTTAGAAAGTCAAATAATCCCACAGTATCACCTCCCTTCTAACAAAAATACCACATTGTTCATGGTTTGTCTATATTGTACGGAAAATATTTTTTTAAAACCTCTTGACATTCTTGCACGTACGGTTATAATATACTTGTACGGACAAGAAAGGCGGTGATACAGGGTGTCCCCAAGACATAAGTCCGACCAGTCCAAGAATATGCGGTTTGAGATAAGGATGACGAAAGAGACGGCAGATAAGCTGGAATATTGTGCAGAAAAGCTTGATGCCACAAAAACAGAGGTTGTCCAACGCGGCATAGATTTGGTGAAAAAGGAGTTGGACGAGAAAAAATGAAACAGCCTGCCGCCGGTCAAAGCATACAGACTGTTTCAGAAATACCAGCAGGTTCCCCCACTGGATACCTCAGTATACCACGCAGGGGACCTCCGCGCAAGAAGAAAAAGGAGGTTTTCAAAAAATGAGCGATCTTCAAATTTTCAACAGCGAGCAGTTCGGCAAAATCCGGGCTGTGGAAGTCGATGGGCAGCCGTGGTTCTGCTTGGCGGATGTGTGCAGGCCGTTGGGCCTTCAAGCCTATAAGTGCAGGAGCAGACTAAAGCAGGAGGGTATCCTTACAAGGGATACCCCCACCAACAGCGGTGTCCAAGGGATGCTTTGGGTCAACGAGGGCAACCTCTACCGCGCCATCTTCCAGAGCAAGAAGCCGGAAGCCGAAGCCCTTACCGACTGGGTGACGGAAGAAGTACTCCCGGCCCTGCGCCGTACCGGGGCATACGTTGCCCCATCCGCCCCGCCCCGTGTCACCTTCCCCGAGGGCGTATCCCTCAACGGACTTGCAAAGCTCATCTCCATCACCCGCCGCGTGATGTTGGACGCGGGAAGCAGCCCCCATGATGTGTGCGGCATGGTCCGTGAGACGTTCGGGGCTGTGGGCCTGCCGGTGCCGACCACGTTCCCCAAACAGCTCCCCGGCCAAATGAGCCTGTTCGCCCACGAAGGGGGTGCGGAGGCATGAGCGAGATCGAGAAGATGCAGCAGTACATCGAGCGGACGCGTCTGGACGATGGCGGACGCTACAAGATCGGGATGCACGAAGCGTTTGAGCTTGCGCGTCGAGCCCACAATCTTGACAGCCTCCCCATCGAAATCATTGACCTGGCTTTCAACTACGGTAAGGCCAAGGGCTACCGGGCCGCGAAGGCGGAGGTGCGGGCATGAACGAGAGAGCCAAAACCATCGGCCTGATCGCCGACATGCTCCAGCAGGCGAACGTCCGCGAGCTGGATTTGATCTGGCGCATTCTGCGCAGTATGCTGGGCGGAAAGGGGGCGGCGGTATGAACGAGCTGCAAATCTTCAATAACCCGGAGTTTGGAGAAGTCCGAACGCTTGAGGAAAACGGTGAAATCCTATTTTGTGGCGTAGATGTTGCAAAAATGCTCGGATATGTAAAGCCGCACAAAGCTTTGGCTGACCATTGTAGGTGTCCTCTGAAAAGGGGAGTACCCCACCCACAAAGCCCAGAGAAAATTCTTGAGATGGTTTTTATCAAGGAACCAGATTTGTATCGGCTGGCATTCCGCTCAACCCTTCCGGGGGCAGAGCGTTTGGTCGATTGGGTAACAGAAGATGTGCTCCCCTCCATTCGACAAAAAGGCACTTACTCCATGCAAGCCCTCACCCCCGCCCAGCTCATCGCCGCCCAGGCCCAGCTCCTGGTGGATATGGAGAAGCGCATGGACGAAGTGCAGGGCCAGACCCGCGCCCTGGAGGCAAAGGTAGACACGGCCATGAAAGCACTCAGCCGTCCTGCCGAGGACCATTGGCGCTCAGATATGGATAAGGCCATCAAGAACTTGAACGCAGACATGGGGTGGAGTCTCCCCAAACTGCGAGGCAAACTGTTCGCCGAGCTGGAGCACACAGTAAACTGCGACCTAAACGCCCGTACGCGGCGGCTGCGGGAACGCAAGAAACGCGCTGGCATGAGGGCGAAGGAGGCCAATGAGCTTGGCAAGCTGGACGCCATCGCAGCGGACAAGCAGCTCCGGGCTATCTTTGAGGGTATTGTGAGAAACTATCAGGCTCAAGTGGTGCCCACCGGGGAGGCGGCGGTATGAAGGACAACATGAAGCTCTACGAGCTGACCATCGACAAACACGGCATCCGTTTCCGATACGCTAACCCGCATCCATTGACGGGCAACCAGAAATACTATATTGCCCTGACTGTGATTTGCACGGTGTTCACATTTGGTTTCTTCTGGCTGATGACTGGACACTGACAGTTTTTTGACGGAAAAGTGATAGAAAAGCGAGGGAATCTTGATAGGTTCCCTCGCTTATTTTATGCGACAATGCAGTTATAGGAGGACGCGGGAATTCGGCGGCAAGGCTGCCACGCCAATAGGCATTTCTGCGCCCTCCTATTCTTTTTTGGAGGTCATTATGGACAACAAGGATAACAACGGCTGTAAATGCGGCGGATCGGGCAACTGCCAGGACTGCCCGAACCGTAAAAAATGAGCTACGCTTATTACAACGAAAACCCTCTTGGTAAATCTACCGGGGATTGCGTTATCAGAGCTATATCTAAGGCGCTTGGAAAAACGTGGGATGAAGTATACGTTGGCCTTTGCCTTGAAGGATTCCTCAATGGAGATTGGGGAAACTCTGATGACACATGGGGAAAATACCTGCACAGAAATGGATTTAGACGGCATTTCATACCGGATGACGGGCTTGGCGCATACACTGTTTCTGATTTTGCAAAAGAAAATCCGCATGGCACGTATATACTTTCCATGCCCGGGAAACACGTTCTGTGCGTAAAAGACGGGGTTTTGTTTGATTCATGGAATAGTAGCGGCGAAACTCCCTCGTATTTCTGGAAAAAAGAAAAGTAGCGAGGCCTCTCTTACTACTTCGTTTTCACCGGGGCAAATATATATTCCTCCGTCACTTCCTCGCCTTTCTCTATGAGTTTTCTATATCTTTTATGCGCTCTTTTGTACGGGAATCCCGTCTCAGTACATACATCTCTAAGGCGTCTCTTTTCTCCGTTATAATTGATGTATATAGTTGTGGTTTTGTTCCTCTGTTGCTCCGCCATCGGAACCCATCTGCAATTATCTGGATTATATCCCTTATTGTTATCTATCCGGTCAATTGTCATTTCTTCTGTATAACCATTTGTAAGCGCCCAATCCATAAACGAAACAAAATCTTTTTCCCATTCATCACAAACGGTTATGCCGCGCCCCTTATAATCTTTGAAATTTTTTCCGGTATCCCTATTGCATCTGACGCGCATATTGTACCATGTATAGTATAAGCGAGTTTTTGACATTTTATGCGTGTAATTTTTGCTTTCAAACTGTCTGCAACCACAAGAAATCGTGTGCCCAGAGGTTAAAGAAACCCTTGAAACAATGGTTTGTTTTCCGCACTTGCACTCGCAAAGCCATGTACTATTTTTCCTCGTGTTGTCCAGCCCTTCTCTTTTGATTACGGTTAAGTATCCGTATGTTTTTCCTGTTAAGTCATGTTCGTTCATTGGACTCACCTCACAAATAAGTTTTCATTTATTATTATAACACAATCCCCACACTATATCAATATTTAATATCGCCATCCAAAAATATTCCGCAAAAGGAGCGTTGACAATGGGACAGTATTATTACATCCCGGACCCGGGGGAACAGCAGAGGGGAGGATATGCGCCGGCAATCCCGGACCGACTGGCCCAGCTGCGGCAGAACCAGGTACAACCCATGATGCAGGGGCCGCAGATGGGGCAGAACCAGATGCAGCAGATTCCGCCCGCCAATCCGGCGGCAGGGTGTGCCCAGAATGGTATCATCTGGATTTCGGGAAAGGCCGAGGCAGATGGTTATCTCGTGGCCCCAAACAGCGCCGTGGCCCTGTGGGACGCCAATAACCCAGTGATCTATCTGCGCAAGGCGGACAGTACCGGCAAGCCCTCCACGGTTGTTTATGACCTGGTGGAGCGGACAGACAACCCTGGCCCCCAGCAGTCCGCGCCGCAAATCGACATGAGCCAGTATGTCACCTTGGAGCAGTTGGAAGCCATCCTGGCGGAGCGGCTTAAAAAGCCCGCCAAGCCTACAAAGCTAAAGGAGGATACAGATAATGGCTAACCCATTCTTTAACGCTATGAATGGCGCAAAAGGCCCGCAGGGCGGACGGCGCAACTTTGCCCCGGCTCTGCTTCAACACATCCAAGGGTTTCAGGGGAACCCCGTAGAGCAGCTGCAAAACAAGCTCAACAGTGGGGAGATGTCCCAGGATCAGTACAATCAGCTGCGTGGCATGGCGGAAAATATCGCCCGTCAGATGATGGGCGTTCTGCCTCATAAATAATTGTGCATTTGGTCTGGCCAGACTTTGCAAAATACATCACAAAGGAGAATCAGTATATGTCTCTTGGTTCTGAAAACGGCCTGTCCGTGGCGGATATCGCCGCTGTGACCGACCGAAACAACGGCAATTGCGGCAATGGCTGGGGCGGCGGCTTCGGCGAGATGCTGATTGCTATGATTATGCTGTTCCTGTTCCCCATGTTCTTCGGCGGCGGTATGTTCGGCGGCGGAATGTGGGGCGGTATGGGCGGCTGGGGCAACGGTGGCATGATGGCCGCTGCAAACGGTGCCCTGACCCGAGCCGACCTGTGCAGCGAGTTCAACTTCAACGGCCTGGAAAGCGCTGTGCGCGGCGTGACCCAGGGCCTGTGCGATGGCTTCTACGCCATGCAGAACTCCATCAACGGCCTGGGTATGAACGTCATGCAGGGCTTCCACGGCGTGGATAATGCCATCTGTAACCTGGGCTATCAGACCCAGCAGGGCTTTAACACCACCCAGGTTGCCATGATGCAGGGCTTCAACGCGGCCCAGGCCCAGGCGGCTGATTGCTGCTGCAAAACTCAGACCGGCCTTATGCAGGTCGGGAACCAGATCGAGCGTGGTTTCTGCCAGACCAACTACAACGATCAGGCAAAGACTACGGCGATTATCCAGAACGCCCACAACGACACCGACCGGGGGCTGGCGAAGCTGGACGCGATGGAGATGGCCAGAAAGGACGAGACTATCGCCGCTCTGCGCCAGCAACTGAATGTGGCAGACCGCGAGGCTTCTCAGCAGGCTCAGAACAATTATCTGGTGAACCAGCTTCGGCCCTGCCCGACCCCAGCCTATATCACCTGCAATCCGTGGGCGGCTCAGGCCCCCTATGGTAGCTGCGGTAATTGTGGCGGCTGCGGCTGCTAAAAACAGCTGCTATTTTAGCCACTGCTCCCCGGAATAACGGGTGATTATTTCGGGGCGGCAGGCTGTATGTCTGCCGCCCCTGACTTTTAGGAGGTATTTTTATGGCTTGTAAGCCTGTATGCAAGCTCTGCAATCATTTGATTATCAGTCAGGCCGTCACTTTTGCTGGCGGGAATCTGATTATTAACCTGCCCGCTGGAGCTTACAATAACGGCGAGAAGTACTGCATTGTGGTGGCCCAGGCGATCCCCGCTACAACCACCATCAATGCCCCGGTGGTCATCACTATTGGGGCGGGGACGCAGCAGTATCCGCTGACGAATCGGTGCTGTGCCCAGGTGACCGCGTGTGGGATCCGCACCCGGACGCGGTATTCCACTTTGGTCTCCACCAGTTCCACCACGGGCACATTTAAACTGCTGGGCAATATTTGCCCCTGCCCCACCAATAATCTGCGCAGCATTAACGGTACGGCCCCTGCCGCCCCCGCCGCGCCTACAACTTGAAAGGAGATACCAACATGGAAAAGCTTCATGAGCTGAAGGAAAAGCTGTGGGCCGAGCTGGAAGAACTGGCCGAAAAGCGCGACATGGGCGCGGGTGATTTGGAGGTGGTCCACAAAATCACTGACACCATCAAGAATATCGATAAAATCTGTATGCTGGAGGAAGAGGGCGGCTATAGTGAGGCTGTGGACGGCATGGACTACGGGCGCGGCTCCAGCTATGCCAACCGGGGCAAACACTATGTGCGGGGCCACTACAGCCGGGACGGCGGACGTGACGGCTACGGCTCCCGCCGGGACAGCCGGGGGCGCTATAGCCGGGATGACGGGCGCTCCGAGATGATGGAGCACCTGGAAATGGCTCTAGACAGCGCCAGCGATCAGGACCGAGAGACCATCAAACGCTTTATGCGCCAGCTGGAACAGGCGTAAGGGGGTGCGGCTATGTCCGCGCCAAACCTCAAAGAGATAGAGTGGGCCATCCAGGAGTTGGAGCAGGAGGAAAGCTCGTTCCCGGTCTATGCCAAGCTGGCAAACCTCTATACGGTTCGCAACGAAATGCTTGGCCTGTCCGCCACTCAGCCGCAGATTGCGGCATACTCTGGGCTGGCGGGCCCTGCCGTTGAAAGACTGGGTCAGTACGGTGACAGCGACTTCCTACGAGCTGTGGAAGGGAAGGACCCAACGGAAACGTGGGCTGTCATGGACGAGCTCATGGAAACGCTCCAGGTGGTCAACCGGCGGGCCTACGACAGTGTTATGAGGAAACTGGGGAGGCTGTAAAAAGGTGATGGCAGGGGGGGATTTATCCCCCCCTGCCATTTTTGTAACATATCTTATTCCGTAGAGGGGGATAAGTAAATAATTGGCATAAAGAAACCCTCCTTTGCTCTATCCTATGCGGAAGGCCAGGATTTGACAAAGGAGGGTAACATCAGTGCAGAGCACTTGCCAAAACGGCGTACTGCTCCAGGCTCAGCCGCTCGCCGCGGACGGTCTCGGGTAAACCGCAAGCCAGGATGATCTGCCGGAGCTGCTCCTTAGAAAAACGGCTTCCATAAGCAGCGGACAGCGCGTTGAGCAAGGTTTTGCGCCGTTGGGCAAAGGAAGCTTTCACCACGGCAAAAATAGCGCCCTCGTCACCTGCCACAGGCGGGGCGGCATGGGGAGTGAGCCGGACCACGGCGGAGGTGACTTTTGGGGCAGGGAGGAAGCAGTCAGGGGGGACCTCAAAGAGCAGCTCACATTGGGCGTGGTATTGACAGAACAGGGAGAATGACCCACAGTCTGGGTCACCGGGGGCGGCACAGATCCGCCGGGCCACCTCCCGCTGGATCATCACCGTGATGGATTGGAAGCAACCCGCCTCCAGCAGCTTGGTGAGCACCGGCGTAGTGATGTTATAGGGCAAATTGGCACAGGCTTTCACTGTAAAGCCAGAAAACTTGTCAGATATGATTGCGCCAATATCCAACTTCATGATATCCCCTGGAATAACCTCCACATTGGAACAGTCGGCCAAGGTCTCCCGCAGAATGGGCAGAAGGGAGGAGTCCAGCTCCACAGCGGCCACTTTTCCGGCTCGGAGCGACAATTGCCGGGTGAGGGGTCCAATGCCTGGGCCAATCTCCAGTACGGCGCAGCTTTTGTCCAGTCCGGCGGCGTCGGCAATATCCTGGGGAACCCAGCCGGCAATGAGGAAATTCTGCCCCATAGATTTGGAAAAATGAAAACCATGGCGGCCTAAGAGGGCTTTGATCTCTCTGATATTACACAGGTCCATTAAATTCCTCCCTATCTGCGGTCAGTAGGCCACAATTACGCCGCCGCTATTGGCGTAATAAGAGCTGAGCCCCCGTGTGGCTGTGATAATCACATCGCTGAACCGGCAGACCTTTTGAGCCAGCTCCCACAGCTGCTGCGCCCGGTCAGGGCATAAACACTGGGCAATGTAAAGGGTTTTCCCTTCATGCCGTCTGTCCGCCGCCATGATGTCCACCAGCTTGGCCAGCGCCTGCTTGATAGACAGGGCCTGACCATGCTTGCAGATCTCGCCCTCGGGTGTGGACCCCATGATGAGCTTGATGCGCAGCGCGCCGGTAAGCATGGCCTGCACCTTGGTGAGCCGGCCGTTTTTTCTCAGATTGTCCAGATTTTCCAGCACAAACAGGGTATTGGTGTCGGCCACGGTCTGCTCTGTCTGGGCGACTACCTGGGAGAAGAAGAGGCCGGATTTGGCCAGCCGATACACCGTCTGGGCCAGGAGCACTTCCCCGGCGGAGGCGGAGCAGGAGTTAAACACATGGATGTTCCGCTCCGGGTTCTCCTCCAAAAACATCTGCTTGGCCTGCCATGCGCTGTTATGGGAGCCGCTGAGCAGAGCGGAGAGGGTGACCACATAGATGTCGCCCTCCGCTTGCCGAAAGGCCTCCAGATAGTCTCCGGGGGAGGGGCAGGAGGAGGAAGAGGCATCCTGACTTTGATCCATGGCGTAGATGAGCAGGCTGGTATCCAGGCTCTGGTCATCAATGTAGTCTTTGCCGCCTACACGGATGGTCAGCGGGATGGAGCGAAACACCGGGTCCGCACGCATTTCGGGGGTCAAATCGCAACAGCTGTCAACGATAACGGAAAAGCTCATAAAAACAATCCCCTTATATAATAATACAAATTAGATTATATCAGCTTACAGGGGATTGTCAAGGGAGAGAACCCCCTTTAAATATTCTTTTTGACATCTGGGCCGGGATGTCTCAGCCGTTTTTCGTAGGCTACCCGGCGGGGGTCGTGGGGGGGGCGGGCGTCCACCAGCACATTTCCCCGGTATTGAAAGCCGCGCTTGCGCAATAGCCCAAGCATCGCCTTGTTCTTTTTGTGGGTATCCACCCGGACCCAGCTCAATCCCTGCTCCTGGGCCAAGCGCTCCCAGGCCAACGCCATGTGCTCCGCCAGCCCGGAGCCCCGGTATGCCGCCCCCACCGCGCAGCGGTGAATGGAGGCGTATGGCTCCTCAGCGCTCCATTTTCCGTTGGTGATGGCGGCGTAGCTGGCCTCAGGGCGGCTGTAGAAGGTAAAAACGGCCCCAACCTGTCCTGCGCAGGTCAGCACAAAGCACTCGCCCCGGGCCATGTCGCGCAAATAGTCCTCCGCGATGGGGTAATCCTCCGTCCACTGGTCAATGCTGTTGGCGTCCATCCACGCTCTGGCCTGTGCCACGATATCCACGATGGCGGGAATATCCTCCTCCGCCGCAGGACGGCACTCCACAGGCTGGGGCAGGGGAGTGCGGGACAGATCCCGCTCCAGCTCCACCAGCAGCTTCTGGTCCTCCTTGGAGGACAGGTCAAGCTTTTCATACAGGTCCGGCCGCCGCTCCCGTGTGCGCAGAAGGGACTGCTTGCGCCGCCAGCGCTCCACCTTGGCGTGGTCGCCTGTGAGCAGTTCGGGGGGGACGGCCCTGTCATGCCAGACCTCGGGCCGGGAGTACTGGGGGTACTCCAAAAGAACATCCCAATGACTCTCATTTTTGAAACACTCTGCGTCGGACAGCACCCCGGGCACCAGGCGGCACACCGCGTCCGCCACTGCCATGGCGGCAATCTCTCCGCCGGTGAGCACAAAATCTCCCAGGGAAATCTCCTCATCCACACACTCCTCGATGAACCGCTGGTCAATGCCCTCATAGTGGCCGCACACCAAGATCAGATGGTCCTGCTTCCAGGCCAGCCGTTTGGCGTCCTCCTGAGTGAAGGTCTTACCGCAGGGGGAGAGGTAGATGGTGTAGGGCCGCCGGTCGTATTTTCCACAAATATGGCTCCAGCACTGGTACAGCGGGTCGGCCTGGAGCACCGCCCCGCGTCCGCCGCCGTAGGGATAATCGTCCACCTGCTTTTGTTTGTTTCGGGTATAGTCCCGGATCTGGTGGGCGTCAATGCGCAGAATATCCCGTTCCTGGGCCCGGCCTAAAATGGACTCGGACAGCACGTCGCCCACAGTGTCGGGGAACAGCGTCATAATATCAATATGGTACATGGTTACATACCCTCAATGAGCCGGACCCTGATATACCCCGCCTCAATATTCGTCTCTAAAATGAACTCCGGCACGGCGGGGATCATAATCTCCCGCCGGCCCTCCACCACATAAATCTGCTGTACGGAGGGGGAGAGGACCTCCTTCAATGTGCCCAATTTGTTCCCATTCTCGTCCACCACGTCTAAACCGATAATGTCCGCCAGGAAAAAAGCGCCCTCCGGCAGCTTGGCGTCCGCCCTGCGCAGCTGCACCGTCTTTCCCTTGAGGGCCATGGCTCCCTCCACCGTGTCCACCCCCTGGAGGCGGGCGATGACGCTGCCCTTGTGGACCCGGCTGGCAGTCACTGCCAAGGCCCTGCCGTCCACATACAGAGTGGAGAACTGGCGCAGAAAATCCGGGCTGTCCGCCCAGGGAACAATGCGCACCTCCCCGTGAATTCCGTGGGTGTTGACGATTTGGCCGCAGTCTAGAAATTCGTTCATGGAAATACCTCCAAAAAAACAGGCGGGGGATGTCCCCGCCTGTTTCGCGTTTCAGTCTACGATGTCGACCGAGAGCTTTTTGCCCTGACGCTGGGCCACCGAGCGCATCAGCGCCCGGATTTCCTTGGCGATGCGGCCCTGGCGGCCGATCACCTTGCCCATATCGCTGGGGGCGACCCGGAGCTCCAGCACCGTCTCGGCGGGCGTCTCATATTCAGAGACGGACACCGCGTCGGGATCGTCCACCAGGCTGCGGGCGATATAAGTGAGCAATTCTTTCATGGGGCCTCCTGAGCAAAATTACAGGCCAGCCTTTTTCAGCAGGTCGCGCACCGTGTCGGTGGGCTGAGCGCCGGCCTTGATCCAGGCCTGGGCCCGGTCGGTGTCAATGTTGACAGCGGCGGGGTTCTGACGGGGGTCATAGGTACCAATCTCCTCAATGAAGCGGCCGTCCCGGGGATAGCGGGAGTCGGCGACCACAACGCGGTAGAAGGGGGCTTTCTTGGCGCCCATGCGGCGCAGTCTGATCTTAACCATTGTATATTCACCTCCAAAAAGTTGTTTGTTCATTATGGTAAAAGTCCCAAAGGGGACGTAAACCAACTGAGTAAGCGGTCAATCCAGCAGGAGTTTTTTCACATCCTGCGCATGAAACTCCACGTTTCCACACGCAAGGCACACAAAGCAGTCCACGCCGCATCGGCGTTCCGATTCAAAACGCCCGGGGCGTTTGCGCATCAGGTAGGGCGGCGAACCGATTCCACCGGTACAAAACTGGGCGGCGGTCATGTTCCCTCCGCACTTGGTACATTCCATGACGCGGCCTCCCTATCAGAAGGGCAGGCCGCCCCTCCCCTTGAACCGGCCAAACAGGCCCTTGGCCTTTTTGGGGTTGGCAAACTGCCGGGTGAGGGTCTGGATCATGTCGAACTGCTTCAGCAGGCGGTTGACGTCCACCACCTGGGTGCCGGACCCAGCGGCGATGCGCTTTTTCCGGCTGGAGTTAAGCACCGAAGGATTCTCCCGCTCATATGGGGTCATGGACTGGATGATGGCCTCAATCCGCTTCAGGTTGTCCTCGTCTGCGGACAGGTCCAGCTTTTTGCCCCCCATGCCGGGTATCATTCCCATGATGTCCTCCATGGAGCCCATGTTCTTGAGCTGAAGGAGCTGATCGTAAAAGTCGGCCAGGGTGAACTTGTTTTTCCGCAGCCGCTCCAGCTGCTCGGCGGCCTTTTGGGCGTCCAGGTTCTGTTCCGCCTTCTCGATGAGGGAGAGCACGTCGCCCATGCCCAGAATACGGCTGGCCATGCGGTCTGGGTGGAATACCTCCACCGCGTCCAGCTTTTCACCGATCCCGGCGAATTTAATGGGCTTTCCCGTCACCGCCCGGATGGACAGGGCCGCGCCGCCGCGGGCGTCTCCGTCCAGCTTGGTGAGCATGACGCCGTCGATATCCAGCGCCTCGTCAAAGGCCTTGGCGGCGGTGACCGCGTCCTGACCGATCATGGCGTCCACCACCAGCAGAATCTCGGTGGGGGAGACCGCCTCTTTGACCCGGCGCAGCTCGTCCATCAGCGCCTCGTCCACATGGAGCCGCCCGGCGGTGTCCAGAAACACCATGTCGTTACCGTGCTTTTTGGCGTGCTCCACAGCGGCCTTGGCGATGTCCACCGGGTCAATCTGACCCATTTGGAACACCGGGATGCCCAGCTGCTCGCCCACCACCTCCAGCTGCTTGATGGCGGCGGGGCGGTACACGTCGCAGGCGGCCAGCAGGGGCCGCTTGCCCTGCTTCTTCATCAGCCCGGCCAGCTTAGCGCCGTTGGTGGTCTTGCCCGCGCCCTGGAGGCCCACCAGCATGACGATGGTAGGCGGGGCGGGAGAGATGGCCAGCTTGCTGTCCCCTCCGCCCATGAGGGAGGTGAGCTCTTCGTTGACGATCTTGACGATCATCTGGGCGGGGGTTAGGGATTCCATCACATCCTGGCCCACGGCCCGCTCGGTGACCGATGCCACAAAGCTCTTGACCACCTTAAAATTGACGTCCGCCTCCAGAAGGGCCATCTTGATCTCCTTCATGGCCTCCTTCACGTCGGCCTCGGACAGACGGCCCTTGCCCCGCAGGCGCTTAAAGACGGCGGACAGCTTGTCAGTGAGACTTTCAAATGCCATAACAGTTACTCCTGCTCCAGTCTGGCTGCGTTTTCCTTGATGGTGCGGGCGATCTCGTCCAGCATGGCGTCGTTATAGCTGCGCCGGTCGATGGACTGGAGCAGCTTGTCGGCGGCTTGACTGATGGCGGCGATTGCCTGCCGGGACTGCTGGAAGCGGCGGATAATGTGGGTTTTGTCCTCAATTTCCGTCATGGCGGCCTCGGCCCGAACAATGACATCCCGCACGCCCTGGCGGGAAATCCCGTAGTTCTCCGCGATCTCCGCCAGGGACAGATCCTCATTATAATAGAGGTCGTAGAATTCCCGCTGGCGCTCGGTGAGCAGATCGCCATAAAAATCAAACAGCATGGCCATCCGGTATGCCTGATTTTTCATGGAACCCCGCCTCCACATAGTGTTGTGTAAAGTTCATAGACTTTACAATGCCACACTATACCACAGACGGCGTAAAAAGTCAAGAGGAAAATGGCATGATTTCTCCCGGTGCCGGGGCCGTTTTAAAAAAATTTACCATTCCGTGCAAAATAACAGGTGTCAAATGGCGGGGGATGATGTATAATATCAGTTCAGAACAAATTCATACCAATGAGGAGGAAGGCTATGCAGCAGCATTGGAAGCGGCTGGCCGACGGCGTGGAACTGGCCGTCACCCAGACCGATAAATTCAAGACCGGCTTGTTGGCGGCGACCCTCACCATCCCGCTCAGCGCCGATACCGCCACCGCCGGGGCGCTCATTCCGGAGGTGCTCTACCGGGGGAGCCGCCCCCACCCGGACATGGAGAAGCTGTCCGCCGCCACAGACGGGCTGTACGGCGCGTCCCTGAGCACAGGGGTGCGCCAGCGGGGGGAGAGCCAGTGTGTCAGCGCCCTGTGCGGATTCATTGACGACCGCTACGCTTTGGACGGGTCTGCGGTACTGGAGCCCGCCGCCGCCCTGATGGGCGAAGTGCTGCTGGACCCCGTCCTGCAGGACGGGGTTTTCCGGCGGGACTATGTAGAGTCGGAAGGGAACAACCTGGCCGACCGCATTGGGGCGCGGATGAACGATAAGCGCAGCTGGGCCCTGTTCCGACTGATCCAGGAGATGTGCGCCGGGGAGCGCTACGCGGTGGATAAACTGGGGGATGGGGCTCAGGCCAAGGCCATGACGGCGGAAGCGCTGTGGACAGCCTATCAGGCCCTGCTTCCGGCGGCAAAGGTGACCTTCTATTACGGAGGATCGGCCGGGCCGGAGCGGGTGGAGGAGGCGGTCCGCCGCTCTTTCGCGCCTCTGCTCACCGGGCGGACCGCGCCGGTGGACTGCCAGGTGGAGCCGGAGCCCAGAGGACCTGTCCGCACCGTGGTGGATTCCCTGGACGTGACCCAGGGCAAGCTGGCTATGGGTTTCCGCACCGGCGGGATTACCATGGGCAGCGGCGGCTACCCGGCCCTGCTGGTGTGCAACGCCCTGTACGGCGGTAGCGCCAATTCCAAGCTGTTCCTCAACGTGCGCGAGAAAATGAGCTTGTGCTACTACGCCTCGTCCATGCTTGACAAGATTAAAGGGCTGATGGTGGTGTCCTCCGGAGTGGAGTTCGCCCAGTTCGACCGGGCCCAGGAGGCGATTCTAGTCCAGCTGGAGGCGGTAAAGCGGGGAGACTTTACTGAGGATGAGCTGGCCGCCGCTGTCCGCACAGTGTCCAGCGGACTTCGGAGCCGGCTGGACAGCCAGTCCCAGCTGGAGGACGACCAGCTCACCCGTCTGCTGTTTCACACCTCTCTGGAGGGGGAGGAGCTTATCCGGGCGGTGGAGTCGGTGACGGCGGACCAGGTGATGGAGACGGCCAATAAACTGAAGCTGGATACCATCTACCGGCTGACTGGGAAGGAGGGCTGACCCGTGGACAAATTGGAATACACCGCTTTAGGGCAGACCCTTTACCACTGTGTTCTGCCCAACGGCCTGAACATCTATGTGGATGAGCGGCCGGAATATGGAAAGCAGTTCGCCTTTTTCGCCACCCGCTATGGCGGGATGGACCTGCGCTTCCGGGGCGAGGACGGGGAGTGGATGGACACACCGGCGGGGGTGGCCCACTTCCTGGAGCACAAGACCTTTGACACCGAGGACGGCAACGCCCTCCAGCGCATGGCGGCCAACGGGGTAAATCCCAACGCGTTCACCTCCGCGTCGGTGACGGGCTACTACTTCGACGGCGTGCAGGGCTTTGAGGAAAATCTGCGCACCCTGCTGTCCTTTGTGTCGGTGCCCTGGTTTACCCCCGAGAGCGTGGACAAGGAGCAGGGCATTATCGGTCAGGAGATCCGCATGTGTGAAGACGATCCCAACGACGAGGCGTACTACAGACTGCTGGAGGCCATGTATGTCTATCATCCCGTGCGCAACCGGGTGGCTGGGACGGTGGAGTCCATCTCCCACATCACGGCGGACACCCTCTATCAATGCCACCGGGCGTTTTACCGGCCAGGGAACATGGTGCTGTGCGCGGCGGGGAACATTGACCCTCAGCGGGTGGCGGACATCGCGCGGGAGGTGCTGACGGAGGCCCCCTCCTCAGCCACTCCCACCGACCACGGCCAGCCGGAGCGGCCCCAGGTCCGGGAGCGGCTCACCCGCCGGACCATGCCGGTGTCCATCCCTCTGTTTACCCTGGGCTTCAAGGGGACCCCCGCGGCCAGGGACGGGAGCCTGCGCCAACGGCTGCTGGCCGAGTTGGTGTGCGACGTGCTGTTCAGCCCCTCCGCGCCGCTGTACAACCGGCTGTATGAACTGGGACTTCTCAACAGCTCCTTCGGTGGTTTCTACTCCTCCGGCCCGGAGTGTGCCTTTATCGTGGCGGAAGGGGAGAGCCGTGACCCGGAGCGGGTGCGGGACGAGGTGCTGAAGGAGGCCGCCCGCCTTGGGCGCGAGGGCATTGAACCGGAGCTGTGGGAGCGGCTGAAAAAGGCGGCTTACGGCTCCATGGTCCGCCACCTCAACTCCCTGGACGACACCTGCTATGAGCTGGCCGAGGCCCATTTCAACGGTGAGGAGTATCTCAGCTTCCCACAGGTGTTCCAGAGCATTGAGCGGGCCGACGGGGAGGCGCTGCTGCGGGAGTGGTGCGTGGAGGAGCGTACGGCGCTGTCCATCATTGACCCGGAAGAATAGACGGAACGATAGAGAGGAATGACCATGACAAATACCGTTTTTTTCCCTGGGCTGGGACTGGAATTTGAGCTGAACCGGGTAGCGTTCTCGGTATTCGGCCACAACATCTACTGGTACGGCATCATCATTGCCGGCGGGTTCCTGCTGGCGGTGGCCTTTGGCCTGTGGAAGTGCTCCGAATTTGGAATGGACCCGGACACCATCACAGACGCCATTTTTGTGGTGGTGCCCTCGGCCATCATCGGCGCCCGGCTCTATTACGTGATCTTCAACCCCGCCGTATGCTACACGGCGGACGGATCCTTCAGCTTCCTGCGGGCCATCGCCTTTTGGGACGGGGGGCTGGCCATCTATGGCGGCGTCATCGCCACGGTGGTGTCCGCCCTCATCTTTTGCCAGGTCCGCAAGGTGGACTTCTGGAGCGGCATGGATATCACGGTTTACGGTCTGCTCATCGGTCAGATGATTGGCCGGTGGGGAAACTTCGTCAACGTGGAGGCCTACGGCAGCGTCACTGGCCTGCCTTGGCGGATGTGCTCGGAGTCCATCGCCAACGACCTATGGCGGGGCGGGCTGTTGGAGTCAAACCTGACCTATGAAAGTATCCTGGACGGCGCCCTGGGCGTCCACCCCACCTTTTTATATGAGTCCCTGTGGAATCTGCTGGGCTTCATCATACTGCTGGCGCTGATGAAAAAGGGCCGCAAATTCAACGGCCAGATGTTCCTCAGCTACGTGATCTGGTACGGCCTGGGCCGGGCGGCCATCGAGGGCCTGCGCACCGACAGCCTGTATTTCTTCGGCACGGCTATCCGCTCCTCCCAGATACTGGGGCTGGTGTCGGCGGCGGCGGCCATTGGGATCTATGTGTTTCGCAGAAGGACCGCCGGACCTGCCACGCCGCCTGCGGGTACCGCCTCAGCTGTGGAGAAGGTTGTAACGGATGAAACTGAGGAAGCCGCGACGGCAGCGGTTGAGGCCGAACCAACAGAGTCGGTTTTTGCGGAAGAACCGCCCGAGGAGGTCCAGACGAAAAAAGAACTCAAGATTGAGGAAAACTGCAAGGAGGAGAGCGGCAATGGCGGCAAAGCTGATTGACGGTAAAGCCCTGGCGGCAAAAGTGAAGGGACAGGTCCGGGCGGAGGCGGAAGCCCTGCCCCGGAAGCCCGGTCTGGCAGTGATCCTGGTGGGCGACGACCCCGCCTCCCGAGTGTATGTGACCAGCAAACGCAAGGACTGTGAAGAATGTAGCCTTTACGGCGAGGAATACGCCCTCCCGACCTCCACGACCCAAAAGGAACTGCTGGATTTGGTGCGTGAACTGAACGGCAGGGAAGATATTGACGGCATCTTGGTTCAGCTCCCCCTGCCAAAGGGGCTGGATGAGCGGGAGGTACTGTTAGCCATTGATCCGGCCAAGGATGTGGACTGCTTTCACCCCTATAATGTGGGACAGCTTACCATTGGCGCCCCGGTGTTCCAGCCATGCACCCCCGGCGGCGTGATGGAGATGCTCCGGGAGTACGGCATCGACCCCGCCGGGAAGCGGTGCGTAGTGCTGGGGCGGTCCAATATTGTGGGCAAGCCTATGGCCCTGCTGCTGCTCCATGCCAACGGTACGGTGGTGATGTGCCACTCCAAAACGCCGGACATGAGGGAGCTGGCCGCCTTCGCCGACATCCTGGTGTCTGCTGTGGGAAAAACGGGGCTGGTCACCGCCGACATGGTGAAGGAGGGGGCTGTGGTCATCGACGTGGCCATGAACCGCAATGACGCGGGCAAGCTGTGCGGTGATGTGTGCTTTGAGGAAGTGGCTGTAAAGGCTTCCTACATCACACCTGTTCCCGGCGGCGTGGGCCCCATGACCCGCGCCATGCTGATGAAAAACACGCTTACGGCGGCGAAACTGCACCTACTTTTTCTTTGAAAAGAAAAAGTAGGCAAAAAGAAACTTTTAGATCGCTGCGGTCCTTGTTTCAAAACTGAAAAGCGTGCGCCCGGTAACGAAATGATTTGCGGCGTCGGGCGGCAGAAAAAATCATATCATATATTTAAGGGCCGGGCAGAACCGAATCGTTTTGCCCGGCCCCTAGGTAGTGTTCACATAAGTGGGATTGTGATATAATCAAAGAATGGAAATAA
>ERZ779621.357-NODE-357-length-21708-cov-7.551748_pt1 | contig 21708 bp, 12 predicted proteins | sample MGYA00514215_ERZ779621 | MGnify/ENA primary metagenome ERZ779621 (study PRJEB29562, sample SAMEA4376715) | mouse gut metagenome | isolation source: Cecum | study: EMG produced TPA metagenomics assembly of the A DSS colitis mouse model was used to assess the...
TCTGTCCATGGAGCGCCAGAAAAACAATATCCGACTGAGCGCAGATTTTAATGACGCACAGGTGGTGTATATGAAGCAGAAGATTGCCAGACAGGACGCCCAGGAGTTCCAGAAAAATAAAATGCAGATTCTGGCGGAGCTGACAAAGCTCAGACAGATCTGCTGTGACCCGGGTCTGTGTTTTGAAAATTACAACGGGGATTCCGCAAAGCTGGAGGCCTGTGTGGAATTGGTGAACAGCGCTCTGGAGGGCGGTCATAAGGTGCTTCTGTTTTCACAGTTTACCTCCATGCTGGAGCTTTTGGCCGGGCGCCTTACACAGGAGGAGACAAGCTTCTACTCGATTACCGGCGCCACGCCCAAGGAAAAGCGTCTGCAGCTGGTAAAGGCCTTCAATGAGGATGATACAAAGGTGTTTTTGATCTCCCTGAAGGCGGGAGGCGTTGGCCTGAATCTCACCGGTGCGGATGTGGTGATCCACTACGATCCCTGGTGGAATCTGGCAGTGCAGAACCAGGCCACTGACCGGGCGCACCGGATCGGTCAGACAAAGAAGGTGGTGGTATACAAGTTGATCGCCAAGGGAACCATCGAGGAGAAGATTCAGGAGCTGCAGGAGAGCAAGAGAGCACTGTCGGAGCAGGTGATTCAGGGAGACGCAGGACAGTTTGCCGCCATGAGCAAGGAAGATTTTATTTCGCTTTTGTCCTGAAGAGAAGAAAAATTATAGAAAAAAGTACAAACAGGAATATTTTGCCAGCCTTGTCCATATACTGATATAAAAAGGTTTATGAAAGGAGAAGGTATATGGCAAGAGGACCGCGCAAGACCATTGAGGAAAAAATCAGCGCGAAGCAAGAACTGATAGATGCGCTGATGACCCGGGTTGAGTCAGAAAAGAGGGAGCTGGAGGAGCTTTACCAGGAGAAAAAAAGAAAGGAGCTGGAGGCTGTCAGCGACCTGATTCAGGATTCAGGAATGAAGCCAGAAGAGGTGGCGGCAGTGCTTCAGCAATATCTGTCAGAACGCTCGGCCTGAAGGAGGCAGGAGCGGGTGCTTCATAAAAGGTATCGTAAAAAGAACCGATCTTTTGTCAGTTAGAAACAAAAGGATCGGTTCTTTTCATTCTTCTGCTGTCGGATTATAAGGGCCTCAGGCAGGCTGGTCTGCGACGTTTTTTGAAGGATCCGTATTTTCTGTCTGCCTCAGATTTTTCTGGGCAGTGGACAGCATCAGCTTGATCCGGTTCAGTTGATTGACCTCGCTGGCGCCGGGATCATAGTCGATGGCTACAATGTTGGACTGGGGATATGCCTTACGCAGCGCCTTAATGACGCCCTTGCCTACCACATGGTTGGGAAGGCAGCCAAAGGGCTGGGTACAGACAATATTGGGTACGTTGTCGTGGATCAGCTCCACCATTTCACCGGTAAGGAACCATCCTTCCCCGGTCTGATTGCCGATGGAGACAATGGGCTCCGCAAAGGAAGCGATTTCCCGGATGGGAGTGGGAGCGGTAAAATGTCTGCTCTTTTTAAACTCCTTTGCCGCGGCGCCTCTGAGCACATGTTCGATGGCCCAGATACCAAGCTTTGACAGTCGGGCGGCTTTTTTGCTGGTGCCAAGGTTGTCGGCTTTATAGATCTGATTGTAAAAGCAGTAAAGCATGAAATCGATCAGATCGGGTACCACTGCCTCGGCACCCTCGGCTTCCAGAAGTTCTACCAGATGGTTGTTGCCCGCAGGAGAAAACTTCACCAGAATCTCGCCCACTACGCCCACCCGGGGCTTTTGGATGTCAAGCAGAGGGATGCTGTCAAAGTCCCGGATGATTTCCCGGCACATTTTATAAAATTTTCCAAGGCGGATATGCTTTGCGGATACAAAACGCTGAGCCTTTTCCACCCACTGTCTGTGCAGGGCGTCCACGCTTCCGGGAGTGGCTTCATAGGGACGCATCCGGTAGACGCAGCGCATGAAGATATCGCCCAGCTGAGCGCTTACCGCCGCCCGGATCAGCAGATCCGCATTCAGGTGGAAACCGGGATTGCTTTCGATTCCTGCCAGGTTCAGGGAAATGACAGGAATCTGCTCCATTCCGGCCTTTGTCAGGGCCCGGCGGATAAAGCCGATGTAGTTGGTAGCCCGGCAGCCGCCGCCGGTCTGGCTCATGATAACCGCAGTTTTATTCAAGTCATATTTGCCGGAGAGCAGCGCCTCCATGATCTGCCCCACCACCAGCAGGGAGGGATAGCAGGCGTCGTTGTTCACATATTTCAGGCCCACATCCACGGAGTGCTTATTGTCGTTGTCCAGCACCGCAAAGTGATAGCCGCAGGCGTTGAAGGCAGGCTCCATGATCTTGAAATGGATGGGGGACATCTGGGGACAGATGATGGTGTAATCCTTTCGCATTTCCTCGGTGAAGGACACCTTTGTAATGGCCTCAGACCGAAGAGTGCGCTGTTTGCGCTTTTTCTCCCGTACCTGAATGGCGGACAGGAGAGAGCGGACCCGGATCCTGGCGGCTCCCAGATTATTTACCTCATCGATCTTTAAACAGGTGTAGATTTTGTCCGAGCCTGAGAGAATGTCGTTTACCTGGTCCGTGGTCACCGCATCCAGACCGCAGCCGAAGGAGTTTAACTGGATCAGATCCAGATTGTCCGTGGTTTTTACAAAGCTTGCCGCGGCATAGAGCCTGGAGTGGTACATCCACTGGTCGGATACGATCAGGGGCCTGTCGGGACAGCCCAGATGGGACACGGAATCCTCCGTGAGCACTGCCATGTCAAAGGAGGTGATCAGCTCCGGGATACCGTGATTGATTTCCGGGTCCACATGATAAGGCCTGCCTGCCAGAACGATTCCCCGCTTGCCGGTTTGTTTCAGGTAGGCCAAAACCTCGTCTCCCTTGTCCCGGATATCCTGCCGGGCACGGGACATTTCCTCCCAGCCGGCGGCGCAGGCCTCCTGAACCTCCTTGCGGGGAAGCTCCCGGAATTCCTTCAGCAAAGCCTCCGTCACCGTGTTCACGTCCCGGAAGGACATAAAGGGGTTGCGCAGCTGCATTTCACCGCTGCTGATCTCCTCCACATTATTTTTGATGTTCTCCGAATAGGAGGTGACGATGGGACAATTATAGTGATTATTTGCTCCGGACACCTCGTCACGCTCGTAAAACAGAGCCGGATAAAAAATGAAATCCACCTTCTGCCGGATCAGCCAGGTCACATGTCCGTGAGCCAGCTTGGCCGGATAGCATTCGGACTCGCTGGGAATGGACTCGATACCCAGCTCATAAATTTTCCGGTTGGAGCTGGGGGACAAAATGACCCGGTAGCCCAGCCTGGTGAAAAAGGTGTGCCAGAAGGGATAGTTTTCATACATGTTCAGGACTCTGGGGATTCCCACCGTGCCTCTGGGCGCTTGATCGGCCTCCAGAGAAGGGTAGGAGAAGAGTCTGCGCAGCTTGTATTCAAACAGATTAGGCACGTTACCGGCGTTTTTCTGTCCTCCGATGCCTCGTTCGCAGCGGTTGCCGGAGATATATTGACGGCCTCCGGTAAATTTATTGATGGTGAGTCTGCAGCTGTTGGTACAGCCCTTGCATTTGGCCATGCTGGTGCTGTACTGAAGGGCGCAGAGCTTCTCGTAGGAGAGCATGGTGGAAACGCCGCCTTCCTCGTAGTGCTCCCTGGCAATCAGGGCTGCGCCGAAAGCGCCCATAATACCTGCAATGTCAGGCCGGACAGCCTCACAGTCTGCGATCTTTTCAAAGCTTCGCAGTACGGCATCATTATAGAAGGTTCCTCCCTGCACCACGATGTTCTTCCCAAGCTCCGAGGCATCGGAAACCTTGATCACCTTGAACAGAGCATTTTTGATCACGGAATAGGCCAGCCCGGCGGAAATGTCCGCCACCTGAGCTCCCTCCTTCTGGGCCTGCTTTACCTTGGAATTCATGAATACGGTGCATCGGGTGCCCAGGTCGATGGGATATTTGGCAAAAAGAGCCGCAGCAGCAAAATCTTGAACGCTGTAATTCAGGGATTTGGCAAAGGTTTCAATAAAGGAGCCGCAGCCGGAGGAGCAGGCCTCGTTAAGCTGGACGCTGTCCACGGTCTGATTCTTGATTTTGATACATTTCATATCCTGACCGCCGATGTCCAGGATACAGTCTACCTGAGGATCGAAAAACGCGGCGGCATAATAGTGAGCCACCGTTTCCACCTCGCCGTCGTCCAGGAGAAAGGCGGCTTTCATAAGGGCTTCGCCGTAGCCGGTGGAACAGGAGCGGACGATTTCCACTTCCTCCGGCAAACGCTCATAGATTTCCTTCAGGGCGCCCACGGCGGTCTTTAAGGGGTTGCCGTCGTTTCCGGAATAGAAGGAGTGCAGAAGGGAACCGTCCTCCCCCACCAAAGCGATCTTGGTGGTGGTGGAGCCGGCGTCGATGCCCAAAAAGGCTTTTCCCTTGTAGGAGGCCAGGTCTGCCGCGGCCACCCGGTGCTTTTCGTGGCGCTCTTTGAAAGCTTTATAATCGTCTTCGCTGGCAAATAAGGGTTCCATGCGCTCTACTTCAAATTCCATTTTGATATTGCCGGATAATTTTTCCAGCATTTCTTCCATAGTAAAGGAAACCTCCGCCTTTGCGTTCAGGGCTGAGCCGATGGCGGCAAAAAGATGGGAATTGTCCGTATCAATTACGTGTTCTGCGTCAAGTTTCAGAGTGCGGATAAAGGCGGCCTTCAGTTCGGAAAGAAAGTGGAGGGGCCCCCCCAGAAATGCCACATGCCCCCGAATGGGCTTGCCGCAGGCCAGTCCGGAGATGGTCTGGTTCACCACTGCCTGAAAAATGGAGGCTGACAGATCCTCCTTGGTGGCGCCCTCGTTGATCAGCGGCTGAATATCGGTCTTGGCGAACACGCCGCAGCGGGCCGCGATGTCATAGAGAGAGCGGTAGTTCTTTGCATATTCGTTTAAGCCTGACGCATCGGTCTGGATCAAAGATGCCATCTGGTCGATAAAAGAGCCTGTGCCGCCGGCGCAGATGCCGTTCATGCGCTGCTCCACGTTGCCGCCCTCAAAATAGATGATTTTTGCATCCTCGCCGCCCAGCTCGATGGCTACGTCCGTGGCAGGAGCCAGGGCTTTCAGAGAGGAGGCCACGGCGATGACCTCCTGGGTGAAGGGAACCTGCAGATGACCGGCCAGGGTCAGCCCGCCGGAGCCGGTGATCATGGGATGCAGGGTAAGATTTCCCAGCTTTTCGTAAGCTTTATTTAACAGAGAGGAAAGTGTCTCCCGGATATTGGCATAGTGGCGCTCATAATCGGAAAACAGAATATTTTGCTCCTCGTCCAGAATAGCAATTTTGACAGTGGTGGAACCGATATCAATGCCAAGAGTTGCATTTTTCTTTATTTCCATGCGGATCATCCTTCCTGAATTAATGTTGTTTCCGTGACATACGCGCTGTTTCGGTCAGTCTGTAGACTGCCGTAAAAGCGATATTGTGTCGACACAATGTGACACACGTGGACATTATAGTACACGCAGGCCGAAAATGCAACGAACAAAAGATGTAAAATGTTTATGAAAAAACTGATTTTTCTCTAAAAAACAAAATGCTCGGTTTACTTATGGGACAGGGGATGATAAAATGTATTCGTATGTCCCGCACAAAATGACAGCTGCGGGATTTGAAAGGAAATGATGATCGTATGAGTAAATGGGAACGGAAATTTGGGAAATACGCGATTTCGAATTTGACAATTGTGCTGATTTTGTGTTATGTGGCCGGATATGTGCTCAACTTTGCTGCGCCCTGGGTTCTGCAGTATCTGACCCTGGATCCCTATGCAATCCTGCACGGACAGGTTTGGAGGATTTTTACCTGGGTCATCTCGCCGCCCTCATCCTTTGATCTGTTTACAATCATTATGCTGCTGTTTTACTACAGTCTGGGCACGGCGCTGGAGAGTGCCTGGGGCACCTGGAGATATAATGTATATATTTTTACGGGTATGCTGCTGACCGTGCTGGGCAGCTTTATCTGTATGGGATTATATTACCTCCTAACAGGCGGCATCTCTCCGGAGACGGCCAGAGTGCTTTTTGCCACAGGCTCCCTTCAGTTCAGCACATACTATATCAATATGTCGATCTTTCTGGCCTATGCGGCCACCTTCCCGGAGGCGCAGATACTGCTGATGTTTGTGATCCCGGTGAAGGTGAAATGGATGGGGATCATCTACCTGGTGGTGATGGTACTGGATATGTTCCAGTATGCGGCTGCCTCCTCGCTTCTCTGGTTCAGTGTGGCAGCCATTGCGGCGTCTCTGGTGAATATACTGATCTTTTGGCTGCGGAATAAAAAACGATTCCGGTTAAATCCGAAACAGATCCGGCGCAGAGCCAGATTCCGGCAGGATGTGCGGCGGGGGGAAAAGGCCTCCGGCCACAAATGCGCAGTCTGCGGGCGAACCGAGGAGGATGATCCTTCCATGGAATTTCGTTTCTGCTCCAAGTGCAACGGAAATTATGAATATTGCAGTTATCACCTGTTTACCCATGAGCACAAAAAATAGCTTTAAAATGATCCTTCAGGAGGTTTTGGGATTTTTATGGACAGAGAGGTTTTTTTTGCACGGACCCTGGAGCAGGTACGGCAGCAGGCGAAGAACCAGGGAAATTGTATCAGCGGGGAGCAGGTGAGAGAGGCCTTCCGGGGGCTGGGGCTTAATGAGGGCCAGCTTCAGATGGTGTTCGACTACCTGATCAGCCATAAGGTGGGCATCGACAGCCCCGCGGATCCGGAGGATTATCTGACGGATCAGGAAAAGAATTATCTTCAGAATTATCTGGACCAAATCGCAGGCCTGCCGGCGCTGACTCCGGGAGAGCTGGAGGCTCTCACCCTGAGTGCCATGGCGGGAGAGGCAGGGGCCGCAGGCCGGCTCACGGAGGCGTATCTGGGCCAGGTGGCGGATATTGCAAAGCTTTACACAGGCCAGGGAGTGCCCTTGGAGGATCTGATCGGGGAGGGAAATCTGGCGCTGGCAGCGGGAAGCCGTCTGCTGAGCGGCCTGAAGGATCCCGAGGAGGCCCGGGGAATGCTGGCCCGCCGGATCATGGACGCTATGGAGCTTCACATCCGGGAGGCCGAAGAGAACGGAAGGACGGATCAGAAGGCGGCGGATAAGGTAAATCGTGTGGCGGATCGTGCCAGGGAGCTGGCAGGGGATCTGCGCAGAAAGGTGACGCCTGACGAGCTGGCCCGGGAGACGGGCATGTCTCTGAAAAGCATTCAGGAGGCCGTGCGGATCAGCGGTTACAAAATAGAGGATATCGAAGATGTACAGGACAGTGTATGAGGATTATAAATACAGCATGCAGGATACCGGCAGGATCTATGTAGGCTGCCGATATACCTTTGGCGAGCTTTTGGAGGCGGAGGATGCGGCATTTAAATTCCGCATGGTGGTGGAGCGCTATATTCTGCCCAAGGCGGATTTGGAGGACACTCTGGAGACCCATCTTTACTATCTGGAGCCGGACAGCCTTTTGATTAAGCTTTACGGGCAGATGAAAGCCCGGGTGAAGGTGAATGAGCTGCGGGAAAAGAAGGGGCTTTTCGGGGGTGTCAGGAAGGAATTTACCACCCGGCAGATGACCGTGGAAGAGCTGGCGAAAATTCCCCCTGCGGAAAAAGAGCGACGGGGACTGGTGATTCAGGAGCTGTCCGTGAGCAAGCTGGGTTTGATGGGGCTTTGAGGACGCAGGCAATCCTGGACGGCAATAAATGAAGGAAAAAAGGACATATTCAAACAATAAACAGGAAGTCCGCTGAAGCGGGCAAGGAGGAAAAAATGAGAATCGAAGATTTATCGGCCTATGAGGTGATTGAGAAAAGACAGATCGCCGACATCAACAGCATGACCTATCTGTGCAGGCACAAAAAGACAGGGGCCAGGGTGGCTCTGGTATCCAACGACGATGAGAACAAGGTGTTTTACATCGGATTCAGGACACCGCCTAAGGATTCCACAGGAGTGGCCCACATTCTGGAGCATTCCGTGCTCTGCGGCTCCAGAGAGTTTCCGGTGAAGGATCCTTTCGTGGAGCTGGTGAAGGGTTCGCTGAATACCTTTCTGAATGCCATGACCTATCCGGATAAGACCATATACCCTCTTGCCAGCTGCAATGACAAGGATTTCCAAAATCTGATGCATGTGTATCTGGATGCAGTGTTTTATCCCAATATTTATGAAAACGAGTCTATTTTCCGTCAGGAGGGCTGGCATTATGAGCTGGACGAGTCCGGAGAGCTTGGCTTAAACGGGGTTGTGTACAATGAGATGAAGGGAGCTTTTTCCTCCCCCGACGATGTGCTGATGCGGGAGATCAGTAATTCTCTGTACCCTCACACCACCTACGGCGTGGAGTCCGGCGGGGATCCGGATGTGATTCCGCAGCTGACCTATGAGCAGTTCCTGGATTTCCACAGAACCTATTATCATCCCTCCAACAGCTATATTTACCTGTATGGCGACATGGATATGGCGGAAAAGCTTGCCTATATCGATGAGCATTATCTGTCCGCCTTTGACGCCTTGGAGGTGGATTCGGAGGTGGGGGTGGAGCCTGCCTTTGATAAGCCTGGCCGGGTTGAGAGAGAATATCCTATCAGCGAAGGGGAGGATACAGAAGAAAATTCTTTCCTGGCCTGGAATCTTTCCGTGGGTAACAGCCTGGACCGGGAGCTGTATGTGGCGTTCCAGATTCTGGACTATGTGCTCTGCTCCGTACCCGGTGCGCCACTGAAAAAAGCGCTTATCGAGAGAAAAATCGGCAAGGATGTTTACAGTATTTACGACAACGGCATCAAGCAGCCCTTCTTCAGCGTGGTGGCCAGGGGAACCTCTGCATCCCGGGAGGAGGAATTTGGCAGGGTGATCCGGGAAAGCCTGGAAAAAATCGTGAAGGAAGGCTTCGACGAGAAGGCGCTCCTGTCAGCCATTAATTACTTTGAATTTAAGTACAGGGAGGCGGATTTCGGCTCCTATCCCAAGGGACTTATGTATGGACTTCAGGTTCTGGACAGCTGGCTTTACGACGAGTCCAAGCCCTTTATTCATATTGAAGCCAACGATACCTATGCCCTGATGCGCAGGAGGGTAAAGGAGGGATACTTTGAGGAGCTGGTGAAAACCTGGCTTTTGGAGAATCCCCACAATGCCATGGTAGTCTTGAAGCCCCAGCCCGGACTGGGACAACGCCGGGAGGAGGCCCTGCGCGAAAAGCTGGCGGAGCGCAAGGCGCAAATGTCTCAGGAGGAGCTGCAGCAGGTGAAGGATACCCTCCGTGCCCTGAATGAATTCCGGGAGCAGGAGGATAAGCCGGAGGATCTGGCCAGGATTCCTCTTCTGACCCGGGCTGATCTGAAGAAGGAGGCGGCCCCTCTGATCTATGAGGAGCGGACGCTGGGAGATACCCCTCTGATTTACCATAACCTGTTTACCAACGGAATCGGATATCTTCGTCTGGTCTTTAAATGCCGGGAGATCCCCGGGGAGTATTTCCCCTATATCGGGGTTCTCAGGGGAGTTCTGGGGCTTTTGAACACGGAGCACTATTCCTATGGGGATCTGTTTAATGAGATCAATCTTGTGACCGGCGGCATGAGCCCGGTACAGAATACCTATGAAAATATATATGACAGTGATGAGTATACGGTGACCCTGGAGCTTAAGACCAAGGCATTGCATGAGAACCTGGAAAAGGCGCTGGCTCTCATGGAGGAGATCCTGCTGAGGAGCGATTACGGGGATGCCGGAAGACTTCGGGAGATTCTGGCGGAGGGAAAATCCCGGCTGCAGGCCCAGATGACTTCTGCGGGACATACTCTGGCCGCAGGCAGGGCCGCGTCCTACGGAGGAGGCGCTTCGGCTGCTACAGAGGTCCTGGGAGGGCTTTCCTTCTACCGTTTGCTCTCTGATCTGGAGATGAATTTTGAAGAGCGGAAGGAGGAGCTTTCGGAAAAGCTCCGCCGGCTGGCGGAAATGATCTTCCGTCCGGAAAATCTGATGGTGGACTTTGTGGGGGATGAAAGCATCATCAGGACTCTGGAGGCGCCTGTGGCGGCTTTGAAGGAGAAGCTGTATACGAATCCGGTGGAGAAAGGAACCTACAGGCCGGAGGCGGTCAGGAAGAATGAGGGCTTAATGACCTCCGGCCAGATACAGTATGTGTCCAGAGCAGGCAATTTCCGCAAAAAGGGACTGGACTATAAGGGAGCCCTGAAGGTTCTGAAAGTAATGATGGGCTATGAGTATCTCTGGGTGAATGTCCGGGTGAAGGGCGGCGCCTACGGCTGCATGTGCGATTTTGGAAGAGCCGGAGAGTGCTTCTTTGTGTCCTATCGGGATCCCAACCTGGGAAAAACGCTGGCGATCTACGAGAATGCGGCGGAGGCAGTCAGCCGCTTTGACGCGGACGAAAGAACCATGACCCAGTACGTGATCGGGGCCGTAAGCGATCTGGATATTCCCAGAAATCCTGCCGCCAAGGGACTTATTGGGCTGACAGCCTATATGTGCGGCCTGACAGACCAGATTCTGCAGCAGGAGCGGGATGAGGTGCTGGCTGCCACTCCTCAGGATATCAGATCTCTGGCGGGGCATATCAGAGCTTTTATGGAGGATGACTGCCTGTGCGTGGTAGGAAATGCCCAGAAGATAAAGGCGGAGGAAAATCTGTTTATGAAGACGGAGAACCTTTTCTGAGACCCCTCACGTCTGGTATAATCCAATAATTGCACTTATTTTAAGCGCAGAATAAATTTTCAGCCTGCAAGCCGGCTGAACGAGGCGCAACGGCGGCCCTGTGCCGCCGCTGCGGGAAGGCAGATAATGGATACATGAAAAAAGAAAATACATCCTGTAAGTCCGGGTTTGCGGCGCTGATCGGCAGACCCAACGTGGGAAAATCAACCTTGATGAATCAGCTGATCGGTCAAAAAATTGCCATCACCTCCAATAAACCCCAGACCACCAGAAATCGGATCCGGACGGTGCTGACCCGGCAGGAGGGACAGATCGTGTTTCTGGACACGCCGGGGATCCACAAGGCAAAAAATAAGCTGGGAAACTACATGGTGGGTGTGGCGGAAAAAACCTTTGATCAAGTAGATGTGATACTCTGGCTGGTGGAACCCTCCACCTATATCGGAGCGGGAGAGCGCCATATCATCGAGCTGCTCAAGAAGGTGAAGACGCCGGTGATTCTGGTGATCAACAAGACGGATACGGTGAAAAAAGAGGCGGTTTTAACTTTTATAGATGCCTATCGCAAAGAAATGGATTTTCAGGAGATCGTGCCCGTGTCCGCTCTTAAGGGACAGGGCACGGATGAGCTGGTGTCCTGCATTTTCCAGTATCTTCCCTATGGCCCTGCCTTTTATGACGAGGATACCGTTACCGATCAGCCTATCCGGCAGATCGCGGCGGAGCTGATCCGGGAGAAGGCGCTGCGGCTGATGCAGGAGGAAATTCCCCACGGGATTGCGGTGAGCATTGAGAGCATGAAGGAAAAGGGCTCCGTCTGCCACATTGAAGCTACGATTGTCTGTGAAAGAGAATCCCACAAGGGAATGATCATCGGAAAGGGTGGTATGATGCTTAAAAAAATCGGCTCCGCCGCCCGTCCGGAGATCGAAGAGCTTTTGGAAATGCAGGTTAATTTAAAGCTTTGGGTCAAGGTAAAAAAGGATTGGAGAGACAGTGATTTCCTTCTGAAAAATTTTGGATATGACCCGAAAGATATCACCGCCGACGAATAGAAAAAAAGAAAATGCAGACCCTAAAACGGGAACATTACATGACGGATGACAGGGGATGCGGAAATGAACATGGAATACTGGAAGCAGTTTGAAAGCAGCGGAAAGATAGAGGATTATCTGTCCTTTGTGTCCTGTGAAAGGCGGGAGCGGGATTCCAGAGGACAGAAGCTTGAGGAAGGGTCGGATGCAGGAATATATTTCGGTGACAGGGATTGTGCTGAAGCAGTCTCCTGTGGGGGAATACGACAGGAACATCAGTATCTTGACTAAGGAGAGAGGAAAGATTTCAGCCTTTGCAAGAGGGGCCAGGAGGCCGGGCAGCAAGCTGTCGGCGGCTGCGGCTCCTTTTTCCTTTGGCACATTTCGGATGTATCAGGGAAGAAGCTCCTATACCCTGACGGAGGCGGAGATCCAAAATTACTTTGAAGAGCTTCGGGCGGATTATATCGGGGCCTGCTACGGCATGTATTTTGCCGAGGTGGCGGATTACTATACCCGGGAAAATAACGACGAGAAGCAAATGCTGAAGCTTCTGTACCAGTCCCTCCGGGCGCTGTGCGCGGCTTCTCTGCCAAATCCTCTGGTGCGGTGTGTTTTTGAATGCAAGGCCATAGCGGTTAACGGAGAATTTCCGGGGCCCCCGAAGGACAGGCCTCTGGAGGATTCCACTGTCTACGCCCTGCAGTACATAGCCGCAAGCCCCGTGGAAAAGCTATACACCTTTACTGTGACGGAGCCCGTGCTTGAACAGCTGAAAGAGGTGGCCGGGGAATATATGAGGCGCTTTGTGGGACGAAAATTTCACAGCCTGGAGGTCCTGCAAAGTCTTTGTTGAAAAACCAGTTTTTTTTTGATACAATATCTTCAATATGTGTTGCGGCACGACGCAGGAAGTACAGCGTCCGGAGCCGGCAGATAGGGGCATGATCATGATAAGAAAAAGAACTTTTGCGGTTTGCCTGGGGCTTCTGACAGCAATGCTGTCGGCCTGCGGTCAGGTGAAGGGACCGGATACGATCGATAAACCCACCCTGGTAATTACGGAGACCGGCAAAGTGACCGCGTATCTTGTGGGCGAGCTTGACAAGGATTATTATGAGCTGGCAGAGCTTGAAGCCATGGCTCTGGAGGAGGCGGCGGAATTCAACCGGCTTCATCCCCTGGACGGGGGAGAAATGGTAACCCTGGAGAGTGTGGAAGCCTTGGAGGAGGGCGGAACCGGAGTGGTGGTGTCCTTCGGATTTGAAAATGCGCAGGCCTACACGGAGTATACGGGTCAGCCTCTGTTTTTCGGAAGTCCGGAGGAGGGGCTGAAGGAGGCCGGTGATGGACTGCCCGTGCTGAAAAATGTAAAGGACGGCACCGAGGCCACGCAGGAAAGCTTAATGGCTCAAGGAGGAAAGCTCATTGCAGTAGGAGCCGGAACGGTGGTCTACTGCCCCTATCGCGTGACGCATGTCAGCCAGGGTGCGGTTCTGAATGCGGATGGAAGCGTGGACGCTCTTGGAGCGGAGGGAACCGTATACATTCTTATGAGATGAAGTAATAAATGAGCTGCAGCCGCGGCAGAATGAGAGGATGAGATATTATGGAAAAGACAATGGAAAAGATCGTAGCGCTGGCAAAGGCCAGAGGGTTCGTGTATCCCGGCTCGGAGATCTATGGGGGCCTGGCAAACACCTGGGATTACGGCAATCTGGGTGTGGAGCTGAAAAACAATGTGAAAAAGGCCTGGTGGCAGAAATTCATACAGGAGAATCCTTATAATGTGGGCGTGGACTGCGCTATTTTGATGAATCCTCAGACCTGGGTAGCAAGCGGCCATCTGGGCGGCTTCTCCGATCCTCTCATGGATTGCCGGCAGTGTCATGAGCGTTTTCGGGCCGACAAGCTGATCGAGGATTACTGCCAGGAGAAGGGAATTGCCCTGGAGGAAAGCATCGACGGCTGGTCTCAGGAGCGGATGAAGGCCTTTGTGGAGGAGCATCAGATCCCCTGTCCTTCCTGCGGTAAGCATGATTATACGGATATCCGGCAGTTTAATCTGATGTTCAAGACCTTCCAGGGTGTGACGGAGGATGCCAAAAATACCGTGTATCTCCGGCCCGAGACGGCTCAGGGTATATTTGTGAACTTTAAGAATGTGCAGAGGACTTCCCGGAAGAAGATTCCTTTCGGCATCGGGCAGATCGGTAAATCCTTCCGGAACGAGATCACTCCCGGAAACTTCACCTTCCGCACAAGGGAATTTGAACAGATGGAGCTGGAATTCTTCTGTGAGCCCGGCACGGATCTGGAATGGTTCCAGTATTGGAGAGGCTTCTGCCGGGACTGGCTGCTGTCTCTGGGAATGAAGGAGGAGGAAATGCGGCTTCGGGACCACAGTCCTGAGGAGCTGTGCTTTTACAGCAAAGGGACTACGGATATTGAATTCCTGTTCCCCTTCGGATGGGGCGAGCTGTGGGGCATTGCCGACAGAACCGACTACGATCTGTCCCAGCATGCGAATACCTCCGGTGAGGATATGAGCTACTTTGACGACGAGAAGAAGGAGAAGTACATACCCTATGTGATCGAGCCTTCTCTGGGCGCAGACCGGGTGGTTCTGGCATTCCTGTGCGCAGCCTATGACGAGGAGGAGCTGGAGGGCGGAGACATGCGGACGGTGCTTCGTTTCCATCCGGCACTGGCTCCTGTGAAGATCGGTGTGCTGCCTCTTTCCAAGAAGCTGAATCAGGGGGCGGAGAAGGTGTATCAGTCACTGTCCCGGAAGTACAATTGTGAGTTTGACGAGAGAGGAAATATTGGAAAAAGGTACCGCCGACAGGATGAGATCGGTACTCCCTTCTGTGTTACCTATGATTTTGATTCGGAGACCGACGGGTGTGTTACTGTCCGGTTCCGGGATTCCATGGAGCAGGAAAGGGTGGCCATCGCAGACTTGGATGCCTATTTTGCAGATAGGTTTACATTTTAACGATTTCACCGCCGGGGAGCAGAAGCCTTTCTGCTCCCTTTGCCTACGCAGGGGAAAAATCCTGCAAAAGGAAACAGGGGAAAAGCAGTATGAACGGTAGAGAAGCATTTCAGGTATTGGGGATCGATGAGACAAAAGAAGAGCGGGTAATCAAAAACGCTTATCGGGAAAAACTGGCCGTGACCAACCCGGAGGATGACCCGGAAGGGTTTAAGCGCCTCAGAAACGCCTATGACACTGCCTGTCGTCTTGCCAGGCAGGAAGATAAAGAGGAAGAGCCGCCGAAGGACGAGACGCCCTCTGGTCTGTGGGTGGAGCGGGCGGCGGGCATTTACGGAAATATCCGAAGCAGGCAGGATCTGGAGGCCTGGAAGGAGCTGTTTAGGGACGAGTGCTTCCTTTCTCTGGAGGAAGAGGAAAACTGCCGGATGAAACTGCTGCGGTTTTTGATGGACCATTTTCGTCTGCCGGACGCCGTATGGACCCTGCTGAACCGGAAGCTGTCCATCGTGGAGGATGCGGCGGCGCTGCGGGAGCGCTTTCCTGCAGATTTTGTGCGATATCTCATCAACAAATGTGAGCGGGGCGAGGACGTGGAGTTCGACCAGTTTCAGGGAGCGGAGGACGCGGACTACGACCTGTTTCTGCAGTATTACGACCGGTGCTGGCAGGCGCTGCAGGAGGGCAGCCTGGAGCAGGCAAAGCAGAATATTACGGATGCGGATGCACTGGGAATCCGCCATCCGGTTATGGAAATCTGCCGGGCTGAGCTTTTGACCAGGCAGGAACAGCCCGAGGAGGGCATTCGTCTGCTGGAGGAGCTTTGGGAAAGGTATCCCCGGGACGGGATGATCGGATACAACACTGCGGAAGCCTTGTGGCGTCAGGGGCCGGCAAAGGAAGACAGCAGGAGGAAGGCGGCGGAAATATATCGTCAGCTGAAGGAGGATAACGATACTCATTACATGGCCAACGTTCGCCTGACTGAATGGTATTATGATCAGAAGGAATACCGCCAGGCAAAAAAATGCGCGGAGAAGGTACTGGCGGCTGGAGGCGACGAAGCCTTTATGGCGCTGCTGGGAAAGGTGAATGCCCAAATCGAGAAGCAGCTGGAGGCGGAGTACCGCAAAGGGCAGAGCTGGGATCCGGCCCTGGAGCTGTGCTGGTGCTATCTTCAGGACGGTAAAATTTCCCGGGGAATCCGTCTTGCCCTGACCATTGAAAAACAGATTCCTCCCCAGCGGGAAGCCGAGTACAACGGGCTTCTGGCAAAGCTGTATGTGGAGGAGGCAGAGTATGAGACTGCAGTCACCATGAGCCGTCTCTGGGAGGAGGCCCTGGAGAAGAAGCTTGTGGGAGAGGAGGGCGAAGAGAAGGAGAAGGATCTGGACCGGCTCAAGCAGGCCCGGCTGATCCGGATGCAGAGCTTTCATAATCTGGGTTTTCAGAACAAGACAGGCTTTGAAGACGCTGTCCGGGAGGGCGAGAGCGTTCTGGCGGGAAATGTTAAGGATATCGGAGTCCTGCTGGAGCTGGCTCAGATCTATACGGAAATGGGTGAATACGAAAAATGTGAGGAGCTGGCAAGAAAGCTGGTGGAGGATTACCAGATCTATGCTGCCTATGCCACCTCTCTGGAGGCCTACAGACGTCAGCTGAACGCTTCCGGCGTGGTGCGCACCGGCAGTCAGTGCATTCAGTATTTTCCCAATTTTGCCAAGGCCTATGAGTATGTGGCCAAGGTATATCTGGATTTGGAGCGTCCGGAGGATCTGGACAAGGTATTGTCGGATGCCGCTCAAAATAACGTAAAAAGCGCCGTGCTGGAGGCCTATGCGTATCAAAAGCAGAAAAAGCCCATGGAAGCCGGTCTATTGGACCGGAAGCTGAAAAAATTCCGGAAGGAATTCCGTGCCCACGTGGAAAAAGGAGAATTGGCTTTTTATGACCAGGGGCTTCCCATTTTGACGGAATACCTGTACAATTGTCCTGACAGCTATATGTTTGTGGAACGGGGAATCTTTCACCGGGCGGCTCATCATTATCGGGAGGCCAGAGAGGATTTTGAGAAGGCTGCCGCCATGAGTCCGGCCAATCCCTATGCGCTCAACGGACTGAGCTTTGTGTGTAAATATACTGGAGATTTTGAAAAGGCGCTGTTTTTTATGAAGCGGGCCGTTTTATATATGGATGAAGACATGTCACCCGTTATTTATGCGGATATGGGAAACCTATACAGCCTTCTGGGCGATTATGAAATGGCGCTGGCTTCTTACAGGCAATATGAAGCGCTGGCGGGAGAAAAGCGTCCGGCATGGTTTTACGACAATATGGCAGAGATTCAGGCGAAGCTGGGAAATACACAGGAGGCTCTTGCCCTGTATGAAAAGGCCTGTGAACAGGATGGATTTGCTTTTCTGGAAAAGTCTACGGCTCTGTATGCAGGAATAGGAATCAATGATGAAGCGCGACTGAAGACCTGGAAGAATACGTTGAGAAATTCCGGGGATCGGGGAAAGCGCAGTTCCCGGGAGGCCAGACTGGCATACCTGCGGGGAGCCGGCTGGGCGGGCCTTGAGACCGGATCCAAGCGCAAAAGTCTGTACCTTTTGACGAAAGCGCTGCGGTACTGTCAGGAGGAGGAGCTGGGAGGTGCACTGGGAGATTTGGTGTTTGCATGTATGCTGTGGCAGGAGGACAGGAAGGGAAAAAAATACGGGAAAAAGCTCAGAGACTGGCTGAGGAGAGAAAAATTCTCAGGTCGAAGCGCTTATTTCAACAGAGGGAAGGCATACCTTCAGCTGGAGTTTTTAGCCGCCTGCTATCTGGAGCCGGAGGATAAGCTGCAGGAAATTCTGGACCGGGAAAGAGACTGTGAGATCTGCCATTTCTGCACCTGCTGTGTCTGCAAGGAAATGGAGGGTGTGCGGATCGCTTACCTGCTGCGGACGGGCCGCCGGGAGGAAGCAGGGGAGCGGCTTAAGAGAAATCTTGAGCTGCAGCCCTGGGACGAATATATGCAGGCTGTAAAGCATGTGGCATTTCAGGATCAGCTGCAGTAAAGCGGACAAAGGGGAAGATAAATGATAGTAGGAATCGATTTGGGTACTACAAACAGCCTGGTGGCATATTTCGCGGATGGTCAGCCGAGGATCATACCCAACCGGCTGGGAAAAAATCTAACGCCTTCTGTGGTCAGCGTGGACCGGGAGGGAAATGTATATGTAGGCGAGACTGCCAGAGAGCGCATGGGCCTGTATCCGGATTCCGTGGCCCAGACCTTTAAGCGCAGCATGGGCACGGAGCGGGATTACGTGCTCAGCGGAAGACATTTTAAGCCGGAGGAGCTTTCCAGCATGGTGCTGCGATTTCTGAAGGAGGATGCGGAAAGCTTTCTGGGTGAGGAAGTGACGGAAGCAGTGATCAGCGTGCCGGCCTATTTTGACGATAAAAGAAGAAAGGCCACGAAACGGGCCGGGGAGCTGGCAGGACTGAAGGTGGAAAGGATGGTATCCGAGCCCACAGCAGCGGCGGTGGCCTACGGACTTTATGATAAGACCCGGGACACCAGATTTTTGGTATTTGACCTGGGAGGAGGCACCTTTGACGTGTCTATCCTGGAGCTGTATCATAATATCCTGGAGGTCAGAGCCGTGGCGGGAGACAATTACCTGGGAGGAGAGGACTTTACCCAGGTGATGGCCAGGCTGTTTCTCCAGAAAGCCAAGCTCCAGCTCCAGGATCTGTCGGAAAAGGAGCAGGTAAGGCTTTATCGACAGGCGGAAAAGGCAAAGTGCGCCGTCAGCGGGCAGAACAGGGTATCCATGAGCTTTCTGTATAAGGAAGAGACACTGGAGAAGGAGATCTCCAGCAAGGAATATGAGGAGGCCTGCGAGGATCTGCTGATGAAGATCAGAGAGCCGGTGAAAAAGAGCCTGGCAGATGCGGGACTGAAGCTTTCGGATATTGATGAGGTGCTGCTGATCGGGGGAGCTACAAGACTTTCGGTGGTCAGGGATTTTCTGATCAGGCTGTTTCGTAAATTTCCGGATACCAAAATGAATCCCGATGAGGCGGTGGCTCTGGGCGCCGCAGTCCAGGCGGCCATGAAGGAGCGTCGGGAGGAAGTAAAGGAGGTCATCCTGACGGATGTGTGCTCCTTTACCCTGGGCACGGAGGTGGTGGTAGAGTATGAGGAAGGAAAGTTTGAGGACGGAAGGTTCTGTCCCATTATCGAGCGCAACACGGTGATTCCGGCCAGCCATACGGAGAGACTTTATACTGCCAGGGACGGTCAGGACAAGGTGCGCGTGCGGGTGCTTCAGGGGGAGAGCCGGTTTGCCAGAAATAATCTGTTTCTGGGAGAGCTGGAGATTCAGGTGCCTAAGGGCCCCAAAGGGCAAGAATCCGTGGATGTAACCTACACTTATGACATCAACTCACTGCTGGAGGTGGAGGTGACGGTGGTTTCCACAGGTGCCAGCCAGAAAATGATCATTAAGGGCGAGGACAGCCAGATGACTGACGAAGAGGCGAAAAAGCGCATGGAAGAGCTGGCCTACCTGAAGATACAGCCCCGGGACTATGAGGAAAACAGGCTGGTGCTGACCCGGGCAGAGCGTATGTACGAGGAAGCGCTGGGAGACCGGCGCAGAAAGCTGGACCACTATATCACGCTCTTTGAGGCGGCTTTGAAAAAGGGAGACCAGAATCAGATTCTGGAAACCAGGAAGGCCCTGAACGAAGCGCTGGGAGAAGAGGATGAATGAGAACAAAAAAAATTTTTTGATCGGAGGACAAAACCATGAGACCAATCGGTGTAAATGAACTGAGAAGAATGTTCCTTGAGTTTTTTGAGGGGAAGGACCATCTGAAAATGAAAAGCTTTTCACTGGTGCCCCATAATGATAACAGTCTGTTGATCATTAATTCCGGTATGGCGCCCTTAAAGCCCTACTTTACCGGACAGGAGATTCCGCCCAGGCGCAGAGTGACCACCTGCCAGAAGTGCGTCAGAACCGGCGATATTGAGAATGTGGGAAAAACAGCCCGCCATCTGACTTTTTTTGAGATGCTGGGAAATTTTTCCTTTGGAGACTATTTTAAGCACGAGGCCATTGCCTGGAGCTGGGAGTTTCTGACCAAGGTGGTGGGCATGGATCCCGACAGACTGTACCCTTCCATCTATTGCGAGGATGACGAGGCTTTTGATATCTGGACCAGGGAGGTGGGGGTTCCCGCCGAGAAAATCACTCGTTTTTACAGGGACGAAAACGGCGCCTGCGATAATTTCTGGGAGCATGGGGCAGGTCCCTGCGGCCCTTGTTCGGAAATCTATTATGACAGAGGTATCAAGTATGGCTGCGGCAGGCCGGACTGTAAGGTGGGCTGTGACTGTGACCGGTTTATGGAGGTATGGAACAATGTGTTCACTCAGTTCGATAACGACGGCCACGGCAATTACACGGAGCTTGCCCAGAAGAATATCGACACGGGCATGGGCCTGGAGCGTCTGGCAGTGGTAGTTCAGGACGTGGACTCCGTGTTTGATATCGACACCATGAAGGCTGTCCGGGACCGGATCTGTGAGATTGCCGGGGTGGAGTACCGGAAGGATGATGGAGCGGATGTATCCATTCGTCTGATCACTGACCATATCCGTTCCACCACCTTTATGATCAGCGACGGCATTATGCCCTCCAACGAGGGGAGGGGCTATGTGCTCCGCCGGCTGATCCGGCGTGCGGCCAGGCACGGGAGACTTTTGGGGATTCAGGGCAAGTTTATGGCCCGCCTCAGCGAGACCGTCATCGACGAGTGCCGGGACGGCTATCCTGAGCTGGAAGAAAAGAAGGCGTTTATCCTGAATGTATTGACTCAGGAGGAAGACAAATTTGACAGGACCATCGATCAGGGCCTGAGCATTCTGGCCCAGCTGGAGGAAGAGCTTCGCGGGGCCGGTGCCACTCGGCTTTCCGGCGAGAATGTTTTCCGGCTTTATGATACCTTTGGCTTCCCGGTGGATCTGACGGAAGAGATTCTGGCGGAAAAGGGCTTTACCATCGATCAGGCGGGCTTTGACGCCTGCATGTCAAAGCAGAAGGAGAAAGCCCGCAAGGCCAGGAAGACCACCAACTATATGGGTGCGGATGTGACGGTGTACGAGTCCATCGATCCCGAAATTACCACGGAATTTGTTGGCTACGACAGGCTGGAGCATGAGTCTCCCGTCACCGTGCTGACCACCGAGACCGAGCTGGTTTCTGCTCTCACGGACGGACAGACGGGAACCGTTATCGTGGAGGAGACTCCTTTTTACGCCACAATGGGAGGTCAGTGCGGAGATACTGGAGTGATCACCACGGCAGACGGAAGCTTTGAGGTGAAGGATACCGTTAAGCTTTTAGGAGGTAAGGTAGGCCATATCGGCACCGTTACCAGAGGCATGATCAAGGTGGGAGATAAGGCATCGCTTTCGGTGGACAAGGACAGAAGGGCTGCTGTCTGTAAAAACCACAGCGCCACGCATCTGCTTCAAAGGGCGCTCCGGGAGGTGCTGGGATCCCATGTGGAGCAGTCCGGCTCCTACGTGGACGGGGAGAGACTGCGCTTTGACTTCAGCCACTTTGCGCCCATGACAAAGGAAGAGCTGGAAAAGGTGGAAGCCATGGTCAACGAAAGGATCGGAGAAAATCTGCCGGTGGTGACACAGATCATGGATATTGAGGAGGCCAAGAAGACGGGGGCAATGGCTCTGTTTGGCGAAAAATACGGCGAGAAGGTCAGAGTGGTCAAAATGGGAGATTTCTCCGTGGAGCTCTGCGGCGGCACCCATGTGGGAGGCACAGGGGTTATCGCTTCCTTTAAGATTTTGTCCGAGGGC
>ERZ779621.358-NODE-358-length-21550-cov-12.755990_pt1 | contig 21550 bp, 18 predicted proteins | sample MGYA00514215_ERZ779621 | MGnify/ENA primary metagenome ERZ779621 (study PRJEB29562, sample SAMEA4376715) | mouse gut metagenome | isolation source: Cecum | study: EMG produced TPA metagenomics assembly of the A DSS colitis mouse model was used to assess the...
CTGACGCCTGTCTCATCTTTTTCGGCCCATACCCGGAAATAGTAGTACACGCTCTGCCATTTGGGATAATCGCTGGGCAGCATTCGCCATTGTATTCCACCCTGCACCACATACAGTACTGCACAAAACACATCGTACAAATCGTACTGTCTTGGACGAGTTCTTTTCCGTGCTCCTTCCAAATCCTCTCGAATCAAATCATATTCTTCCCGGCTGATATCGCTTGGATATTGATGCATCTCGCCTTCATCTCCCGCCTGTTTTTCCCTTATTATCTACTTCTCTCCCTCTCTTGTCAAAAGTTTTTAAACAGACTCTAAGAGTCCACGGTTTTGCGCAGGGCGGTAAGCGCCGTGAAAAAGCCGTGGTCCGTAAGCTGTATGGCGAAGTCCTTGAAATCGTTGCACAGCTTGTCAAAAACAGCGGACACGTTGTGGCCGGCGAAATATATTTGGATTTCCCGGCGGTGGCTCTGGTAGAGGACCTCGCTGTCCAGATGCCGGAGCTGCGCGTAGAATTCGTCCTCGCTCTCACAGCGGAGATAATCCTGGATGTTGTGGCAGGCCACCATAGAGGGCAGCGTATAGCTGTCCCCCTCGCGAAAGAGGACGTGGCCAAGGTAGGAAAAGGCGTTCAGCCAGGGGGCATAGGGAGAAAAGGTCCAGCGATATTCGTAACTGTGCTGGTGTCCGCTGTCGTCGGACGCCTGGACCGTGAGATATATCTTGCAGGGGGCACCCCATTTCCCGGTACATTTGACCCGGTTTTCCACCAACAGCCGGTTGGAAAAATCAAAGGGGTCCTGGCTGTTCTCGTAGGAGAAGTCGATCACGTCGTCATCCCGGGCAATACCGGCGCTGCTAAAAAACGAGAGAATCCCCCCCAGGAAATGGCAGACCTTCTTGTACGCGGATTCTTCCTGGGATTTGCTGTAGTCCGACAAAGAGATATCGCCGACCCTGACGCAGTAATGGAGTGGACAGGAATGGTACTGTTCCTGGAACCTGGCGGCGGATTCCAGGAACATCTTGGCATAGGCCTCCATGGGGGCGCCTGTCACGATGGAAGGCTTTTCCGATGTGGTGTGGGGCAGCTTTACCCCGATGATTTTGTTGATGATCCCGTAATCGGTTTTCAGCAGCTTTTCCCTGTTCTCCTTCAGGTTTATGCCGCGACGGAAATCGATCACACATTCCCTGAATTCCCGAAAATTCGCGAACACCGCGGTATCTGCCGGAAAAGCTGCATTTATATCGTCGACATGCTCAGTTGCGTACTGGTCGAATTTGCTCCGTAGCTTGTTGATTTCCGATTTGGAGGGGATATCGTCGGTGCGCTCGATAAAGTTGACGGCGCCGCGGATGATTTTCGCGGCCTCCATCCGTTCCTTACTGAGGGCGGGCACCTTGGGGACATCCCTGGAGGCCATGACGCTTGGGACCTGCCAGGTGGTATTCAGGGTTTCGCAGATATAGGCGATCAATTCCTGACAGGACACGAACCGCATTTCCTGCAGACCGTCAATAAAGCTGCTCAGCTTGAAAATGTTGATATTGATGCTGGAAAAGAGGGCTTTGTACAGGGTGTGGACAGCCTTGCGGGCCTCGCTGCTGTCAAAGGCGTTGTTCCTCAGCACATCCGCGAACCACGCGCTGTAGTCTGCCTCCAGCTCCTGAATGATCTCCAGGGGAGAGATCACGTAGGTCGTATCCTTCAGACTCCCAGCGTCGTCAGCGGCCATCTCCGTTCCCATCAGCAGCACCAGGGAGGTCTGGCCAGCCGGTATGTTGGGCGACTCGTTTCTCCACTTTGTGATCGCGTTCTCAAAATCCACAAAGCTGGCGGCGTCGTAGGCCGCGGAGCGCTTCTGGGCATAGGCCACGTTTGAGCCCTGGTGGAGGTACCGCAGCGCCTGCTCCCAGGTGGGCTGTTCCGCGGCGGAGAACTGGCGGTATTTTTCCAGGGCAAGCTTGGCGATGAAAATAGGGATGCGCCCGCTGCTTTGCAGCTGTTCGCAGACGGATTTGTAAAGGATCGGGTAATCGAAATTTTCCAGGCGCACCATATTCACTTCGCCGGGACGGATCTGTTGGGCGATCTTCCCGACAATGACTGAAATGAGCTGCTTCATTCGTCTGTAACCTCCCGTTCATAGGGGTTTTCCACAATGGATGTCGCGTCGGAGAGGTCCCGCAGAAAGCCGCATTCTTTCAGCTTTTGGGCAAACGCCTGGAGATTGAGGGCCAGGAACGACGTATCGCCGACCTCCATCACAGACCCGCGGCGCATTTCGCTCTCGTACTGCCTGGGGCCGATAACCATTCCGAAATGCTCATAGAGCAGGTCCGCGAAAACGTCCAGCGTTACCATCTGCCTGGGCGGGATCAGCGAAAGAACAAGAAATTTGATGATATCCTCTGAGAGAGAAAAGCGCATCCCCGTTCCTGTGTTCGGAATAATGACGCCGATCATTTTTCCCAGTTTCCGGAACAAACGGTACGAGTCGTCCGCGGCGTTTTTGATCAGGGACAGGTCGTCCTTTTCCGGATTCAGGAGCGGCCTGTATTCTGTGAGCCCCTGGTATAAGTAGGTGCTGATGACCTCCTCATTGTGCCGGAAGGCGGAAATGGCCCGCTTTTTTGCCTCCGCGTTTTCATAGCCAGCGCAGTTCACGTCAATGACCCAGCAGTTGCTCTCCCGCTCCGTGGCAGCGGCTAGATACATCATCCGGATAATCTGTAAGATCATGCCGTTGGCCAGGATCTCCATCTTTTCAAAGGGATGCGATCTGCTGCACAGAAAATTCTCCAACTCCTCAAGAGTCTGGTGGTTCCGCTGGGAAAAGCCGCAGGGAATGGAGCCGAGCTCTTTGCTCTTCTGTGGTACTGCACTGCTTGCCGTATAGTAGCTTTCCCAGTTGTTCTGAACAAAATTGCAAAGATGGGAGAGCTGCGGAAAGCTGGTGATAATTTTGCGGAGCTGTCCTTCGATCACGCTCTTATACTCGGGATATTCCGAGATGGCGTTCAGAAGGTGCAGGTAATAGACCTCACCGCCGCGGCACATGTAAGTGTATCTTTTGTAATCAAACTCGCCATCTACGTCAGGGTCGTCTGCGGAGAATACAAGATCCTGCCGTTTGCTTTTGATGCCCATCCCCTCTGGCAAAATCACCTCTGGGCAGACCGGCAACACATTCTGGTCGAACCAGGACCGGCTTTGATTGACCGCGCTGAATCCCGTCAGCAGGCTCTGGATAACGGAGATGCTGTTTTTCTTCTGGACAGCGTTTGTGCCGTTTATGTTGTCCTCAAGGACCTGTACGCAGGCGGCATAGGCGTCTTTATCGACATTTGCCTTCCCGTCCAACTTGCTTCGGGGAAAGAAAATAAAGCGTTTCAGGTTGATTCTCTGACGGGGCACGTACAGAAAGCGGCCGTCCGCGGCCTGCTGGATGGGAAACATTTCCTCTGTTTCAAAGGGCGGTATGTCGAGCAGATCGTCCGGGGCCAGCTTTTTTGCGATGGCGACCTGGTAGAATTCAATCAGATACTCGTATTTTGTCTGACTGGGCTGGATACGATGGCCAAAAAGAATGCTCTGCAAGGGATATTTTTTCTTCTTGATCTCCACGTCAGACAGATTGGGATATCGTTCCAATTTTTATCCCCCCCTTTATTGAATCGTCAGGCGGTTTCCCTCGATGGAAAAATAGGTGATATCCTGCCCCCGGGTCGTGTTGATGAGCAAAGCCAGCTCGCAGCCCTCGTCAAGGTCCGCCGCCTTGCTGCCAAACTGCTCCAGCAAAAGCGCGTCAAGCTGGGCGATCCCGTGGGTGAGCGCGGGGTTGTTGTTGGAAGAGATGGCCCCGTTGAGCAGGTTATTGAAGTAGGTAATCATGGGTAGTGAAAGCGGGAAATCCCTTTCCTTCACCCGCAGAACGAGCCGGTACTTCTCATCCGCGTCCTCAAAACGGTTTTGCGATTTGACCTGCAGCACATTCATGGCGGTTTTCCCGACCTGTCCCAGGACGATCATGACGCTCTGGAACACATCGTCCTTACGCCGCAGCGTTAAGGGGAGCTCGCTCTTTTTGTGGGGCAGGGCACCGGTATTTTTGATGTACAGCGCGTCAAAGACATCGTTCCTCAGTTTAGTCAGCATCATCTTGGGCTGCTTGGCGGAAATCAGCTTTTGATAGTCCGTATAGGAGGGGCCGAAGATCTGGTTCAAGATGCCCTCCGTATCCGCGGCGGATTCCGCCAGGCTGAACAGCAGGTAGAACCGCCGGACGGCCCTGCGGAATAGGAGCTCCGACTGATGGTGCCCTTCGCCGGCTAGACTGGCCTCATCGGTGATCTGATAATGCTTCCGGTCCCGCTGGGTGAGGTTGGTCAGCTCCGCTTGCACCGCTGAGGGGAAACAGGCATAGTCGTGGCTGACGAACAGTCGGTAATCCACATCCAGCGCGATGCGGTCCAGGGCCAGGTCCTGGATCTGCTGAATGCCCTGGATCTGCACCGCGTCCCGCGCCTTTTTCAAGCCCTGAAAGCCAAAAAACAGGTTGGCGAAGTGGTACATAAACAAGGGCTCCCGCAGATGATGGTCTGCGATGCACTGGCAAGTCAGGTTTCCCGTCAGTGCGTAGCTGATTTGTCCCACCATCTGGCGGATCGTCATGCGCTTGTCGCTTTCATACAGGTAACGGTAAAAACTCTCCACAAACCTGGAAACCCGGTCAAACTGCTTTTGGACAAGGTCTCGGTTATTCTTGATGGGACACCGCTCCGCGCAGGAGCAGTCGCTGCAGGGCTGCCACAGCTCCTGCGCCAGGATTTTTTCCATGATGCGTGTGGCGAAGGGCACGTTGTCTACGCGGGCAATGTTGACCAGGACAAAGCGGAATCCCTCCAACTCCAGTTCGCCGTCTTTGTTCGTATCAAGCTGGGCCAGCAGCTTCGACTGCACGCGTATCCGGTCCTCTTTGGAAAACGGCCTGCCCTCCAGAGCCCAATTGTTTTGGATGATCTTCTCAAAGACCTTCAGCAAGGGCCCGGTATTGCTGATGAGCAGACTGGTTTTCCCGTTGCTGGGCGCACGCAGGGCCCGTTCCAGAGCCGCTGTCTGCTTCTCCTCTGGAATTTCACTCATGTCTTTGACATAGTAAAAATCATCGAATTCTTTTTCAATGGAAAGCCCCTCGCCAGCGGGGAGCCTGCCCTGCTCCTTCAGGGTCTGGACTAGGACGCTCGTCTTGCCGTCTCCAGCGTGGCCCGTAAGGATATAGGCCTGATGGTGCCCGTTCTGTACGCAGTCTGTAATATACCGCCCCAGCTTTCGGTCTACCTTGATGAAGTCGTAATACCTGCTTTTGACCTGCTTTTCCGCAAGTGAGCCTGTGGAGTCGCCTCCGACATTGTTGGTGGAGTTCAGATAGTTGACAAAATCGTTCATTCCAGGTCCCCCATAAGATCTTTCACCGCTACAATCAAGGCGTCAATGTCCGCCTCTGTGTTGAAAAAACCGATACTTGCGCGAACAGTTCCCTGTGTGGTAATTGTATCTAGCAGCCCATGTACGAACGGAGCGCAGTGATAGCCGCTCCTGACGGCGATGTCAAAGTCCTCGTTCAGGATCATTCCAACTTCATTGGCCTGATACCCGGGAAGATTGAAGGACACTACACTTGTGTGGCCCACATCACCGCCCGGCAGATAGAGCGTTGCCCCGGCAGTGGTCAGTCCCTTAGCCAAGCGGGACACCAGCGCCGTCTTTCTTTCGGCAATGCTCTCTGGGCCCATGCGGTTGATCCACTTGAGGGATTCATTGAGACTGGCAATCGCAAGGATATTCGGACTACCCGGCTCAAAGCCGCCGGGAAAGCTGCCTGTCATATCCAGGTTCAGGGAATCGGAGCCTGTGCCGCCTGACAGTGCCGGTTTGAGAGGGTATCCGCAGTTGCGGATAAACCCGCCGACTCCCCAGGACGCGTACAAGTTTTTGTGCCCGGCAAAGATCAGGTAATCTACAGGCGATGTGTTCAGGCTGGCCGGGATGAGCCCCAGCGACTGAGAGGCGTCGACGATTACCAACGCGCCGGACTCTTTGGCCCGCCGGGCGACGGCATCCACCGGAACCACCACGCCTGTGACATTGCTTACCTGATTCAAAAAGACATAATCCGGCGGGTGCAGCGCGAACCTGCGGGCGAGTTCCTCCTCCTCCAGGGTCTGTGTCGCGGCGTTGAAGGGGAGGAGCCGGAGCTCGATCCCATATTGACCGCACACACGGTGAAGGGGCCGCGCGATGGCGTTGTGCTCAAAGGGCGTCACGTATACGGTTTTATATGGGCCCCATTCCAGCCCCAGGATGATCTCGTTGGCCGCGATCGTCGCCGAGGGTGTCAGCACCACGCTTTCCGCTCCGCTGGCCCCCGCGAAGGCGGACAGCAGTTCTCGCGTCTCATCGACAATCTCCATCGCCTCCATGGCCGCGCGGTATCCGCCCCGGCCGACGTTCACGGCGATGGTCCGCTGAACGGCGTCGACCCGGTCGTATACGCACGCCGGTTTGGGAAATGTCGTGGCGGCATTGTCCAGATAAATCATGTCGCCCCTCCTTAGCGCAGGATCTCGCTGATGAGTTGCGCGATGATCGCCAATTGTTCATCCGGCGAAAGGGTGTCGCTGTAGTCCTCAAACACCGAGCGCAGATTGTTCAGCGCCGTCTTGCCCAGCGGGGTGATGACGCCGGCAGCGAACGTTTTTTCAATTGGGGCTTCGCCGGTAGAAATCAGAAGCCGCCCCTCCTGGCCGGCGGCCTGCCGGGGCTCAGTGCATTCGCCGATCCGCTGGACGGCGCCAGCGGCATTGCGAAGGAAGGTGTCCGCCATGGCGTCGTTCCAGTCCTCCACCGCTATGGAGGCGAAAATCGCCACCAGCTGGTCTAGCAGCGAGTCATCGTCATAGGAATCGATGGCTGCCGCCGTGGCCAGAAGAGCGTTTGCGCTTGCGTCAAATAAATGGGTCTTGGCAGAATCAGGCAGGTTATGATACCAGTCCTTCAGGGAACGCGTCAGACTGCCCTGATAGCCTGGTGCGAAGAGACCGGTCAGTTTTTTGACGAGCTCCTTGCGACACGTCCTCAGGTGCGCGTCCAGCAGTTCCTTCGTTCTGCGGACAGCCTCGTAGCACTCTTCCAGATCCCCGTTGGCGCTCAATTTGCCCCTCCAGGTATCAAAAAGCAGCTCGCGGGAGTTGATCTCAAACTTTATCAATTCGCTGCGGATGGCCCGCGCCGCCGAGTCGATCTCCCTGATCTCTCCATTCTCAAAATAGCGCTTAAATTTTTTGGTATACTCCGGAAGAGAACGTATCCAGTTCTGCATGCTCTTTACAACGGAATACACGCGGTTGCTGCTGGGACTCCGGAGGTCCACGTACTTAGAAAACAGGGCTTGCAGCCGCTCCAAATAGCGGTCCTTGTCTGCGGTGCCCCGCTCAATCAGAAGCTCATAGCTTTCTGGACTATCGTTCAGGCTGCTCAAGGTGGAGGCGGAGAGCTCGATTTCCTTCCCCTTGAAATAGAGCACAATACTGTCCTGATACTGCCGCATCGTGTAGGCGATATACAGCGGGATGATGCCCTTGCGCATCCCATAGGGAGCCGCAGTAAGCGCCTGATAGATGGGCTGGAAATTCTGCCTGCGCCCCTCGGAATCGCGCATGAACCGGCCGATGAGCTCCAGCACCTCGTTCATTCCCGGGTCGGCGGCGGTAGAAGAGATGTCAAGGCCCGCTTGCCTGTAGGCGGATTTGAAGATGCTGACCTCCGGCCCATAGCCCTCCATACAGGGGAGGGTGGAGTCTTCCGCGTGCTGCAGGATCCAGTCCAAAACGATATTCCTGGCCTTGATGATCTGCCCACTCAGGACACGCTTGTTGACCATCTCGTTATTGACAACCGGCGTCCTGCCGTAAGTCCTGCCGCAGATTTCCGACACGGCGTGGTTCAGGTCCGTCCGCCTACTTACGTCCAGCGTTCCTTCGCAATTGGCAAAAACACTGTATTCGCTGGAAGGCGCGTACATGGAGTACACGATCTCCCGTATCCGTTTTTCCAGGTCCTCCCGCAAGATCTCCAGTTCACCGGCAAAGTGGGGGTCCTCGTTTTTCGCGAGAAGAGCCTCAGCCGCCTCGTACTGCTTCAGCAAGCCCTCAAGATCAAAGGGGAGCTTTGTCGCGCAAACGACGATCTGCGGGAAGCCGGCATATGTTCGAAGCCGCTCCAATATATGGGGAAGCGCGTCACCGTCCGTGCTCACAAGGTGGACTATCAGCCCGTCATAGGGATATTCGCCGAGAAGCTGCCGTGGGTCCATGCTTTGCATAAAGGCGCCGGCGTCCATATAGATGTTCTTGAAACAGCGGAACATACTGTAGCGGTCGTTATAGGCCCGGGGAAGCACAAAGCCCAGGTCACAGGCCCGGGCAAGCGTTTCGCAGAAATTGAGCTTTGCCAGGGATGTCTTTACGTAGTTGTCGATGCTCCGCTGGGCGTCCACGCCATCGGCGGTCAAAAGAACGTATTCCGAGGAATTACGCTGGGAGAGAATGTGCCGCTTTAAAAGCGCGCCCGCCGCCCGCTGGAAGTCGGCGTCATCCATCAGAAGTGCCGCCTTGATGTGCGAAGAGACTGGGCGCAGGCGCTCGTCCGCGATTAGGTTGATTACCGCGATTGCCTTGAGGACCCGCGTCTGGGCGGGGGTGTCCGCATGATGGAGGGCGCTGTTGGTTTTGGCCCAGACGCTGTGAACGGCCTGGTTGAACACCTCTTTTTTCAGCAACACCTCGAAGTAATCGTAAATGTGATCCACCGTGATCCAGGCGGGTGACTCCGTTTCCTGTTCAATAAAAGCACCGAAGGAGCCGGTGTCCTTTTGTGAGAGGAAGGTAAACAGGGTCCGTTCGTTTTGCCCCACGAGCTCGCTGACGCGCAGCAATGAAAAAACGCTCAAAGGAGCAAGGGGGAAGCAGCCTGAGACAATGAGCTCCTCATAGGACTCCGGAGTCAAATCGCTGAATAAGGCCATCATCGTCCCCGCTTCCGCGACAGACTGGAAAGCGGCGGCCTGTTCGCTTCGGAACTTCCGGAAGGAGGGCTTCTTGACGATTGCGTTGGCGATCAAGCCATAGCTCTGCTCGGATGAGTCTACAAAGTGGAGATTCCGGAACCGCCCTTCCACCGTTTTGAAGCTGTCGCTGGAGGAATAGTCCAGAATGTCTTTGTGGGTGATACAGGTAAAGTGCAGTTGGGCCTCTCTGCTTCGGACCGCCGCCTCAGCCAGGTCCTGGATGAGCTTGAAATTGCGCATTTTGCTCTTTTCGAGATTGGCCTCCAGGAACTTGCTGAATTCGTCAAAAATCACGGTCATCCCGCAATAAGCGGTTTGCTCACGGAGGGAAGCCGCGACGGACATATAGAGCTTCACAACGTCCATGTTGGACAAGGGGTTGAACTGCGCGCCCGCCGCGATGAGGGGATAGCATTGGCAAAACAGGTCGTACGCTTGCTGCTGGAACTGCCCGAGGCCAATTCGCAGATTCTCGATAGTCGTCTTGTGCTTCTTCAGTTCCCTTGCCAGAGCCTCGTAGGCCTTGGGGAACTCCATCTCCCACTTGTCGATCATGGCCGTGGCGGAATCAAAGTACGTAGAGGGCAACAGAGTTTGCAGCTCCGCCTGCTCCAGCGCATCGTGGATGGCGGCCAGAAACGCCTGGTTCATGTCGGTGGAGTTGCTGTTGATGATGACGGGAAGCGTCCGTATCCCAGAGTCCACAATGGCGCGGGCGAGGGCTCCCGCCGCTTCGTCAACCCGCTGGATCCTGCCGCAAAGCTCGTTTACAATTTTTTCCGCCTGTTTCCGCTCCTTTGGCGTGCGGGCTCGTACATCCAGGGATGTGAGGGCAGAGAGGACCAACAGGAGGTGGGATTTCCCGCGCCCGTAGGGACCGACCAGAACGGTGGCCCGGCCAGCGGCTTCGCTTTGATAGTAGTAAGAACGAAGAAAGGCGCTCAAGACCCCGACGGACTGCTCCGTGGGGATGTAGTTCTGGACCTTTTCGATCCTGTTCAGATCGTACTCAAGATTGACAGAAGCCTGGAAGCCTTCCCGAATCTCGATCACATCACGATATTTCATCATTACCGCACCTGTATCTTCTTGTAGTAGTCCACCATGATCTCCTCCGGCCGAATACCCGCAGTGACATAAACCATATCCAGCCCCGCAGTACGATTGATGCTGAGATGACCGGAAATGCGCAGCTGGTCCAAATACTCGTTGATGGCCACGCGGTTCAGGTTAAAGACCCTGCCGGCGTGATTGGGCGCGTTTAAAAGGTCGCCGATACTGACGGAAGTCTTCCCCTTCTGGAGGTTTTTGACGGTCACATACAGTACCGCCGACTTATCCAGCAGATCGCGGGAGGGCGCCGCTTTTACATAGGCATTTTTCACCCGAGTACTCTTTTGCAGCAGGCCCAACTCCGCCAGGGGACAGGCCAGGCTGTCCTCTGGGTGTGTCCCGGCATTGTCGGGATCGATGTACATTCTGAGAATGCTGGAGCAGTCGTCCGCAAGGGACCTCTCCGAGAAGGAGCAGCCCTCGTCCATTTTTTTCGCGAGAAGGGCCTTGCAGGATTCCGTCATATCTTCTTTGGTAAAATCCTGGCCCTCGTATTCGTTGAAGAAAATGTTCCACATCATACAGAAGGAGGCGTTGGACACGATGTGGTAATGCAACAGGAACAGTGTGAAAGGATCGTCAAAATAAGGGTCCCATTGCCGCACGACCTTCCCGAAGTCCTCCGTCAAAACCTGAAGACGCCCCCGCCCGGCGGCGCCAGGCCGCTCCCCGCACAGGGAGGCCGCCTGAAGCCAGAAGCGAATCGATTTTACCATCTTGCTGCCGACGCCAAGACGCTCCATCACATCGCTCTGGGCAAACAGCTCCGGACAGGCCTCGACACAGCGCATCCCTTTTCGCAGCCAGCCTTCCCGGAAGTTGAAGGATTCATTTCCCTTGAGGCGTACTTTTTTCAATTTGCTTGTCATATTCGGAATACCCTTTCCCGCGGGGCAGCAGCACCCTGCGCATATAGCAGCCGCCCGTAAAATGGCTGATGCAGGCAAAGCAGTGGGCGCACTTGTTCTCGTCGATCTTATAGCAGTAATCCGTGTCGCCCGCGCCGGTCTTTACCAGCTTGATAGCATCGCACCGGCACACAGTTTCACAGGCGTGGCAGCCCGCGCACAACTGGTATTTGGTAATCTGGCATTTGAATTTGAGCTCCGCATCAATAATCCTGGTCTTTCCCGCGATCGGCATCGACAGGATAGAGATGTGCAGCTCCCGGGAGCCAACACGGCCCTGGAGTTTCATAATCGGCTGTTGGGTCTTGGCGTCGAGAATGTAGACCTCACCCAGCCGGGCCTTGCCCATATCAAAGTTTAAAGTCCCGAAGGGCTTGAAGAGCTCATAGAGTTCTGGAGTGATCGGTTTGTTGAGGGCATAGTGAAAGACCTTGGCGTCAGTTGCGCAGGGCTTGAAGTCTATGGCGACATTCTTACTCAGTTCCATCCCCGCGCCGCCTTTGCGCAGTTTCCACCCGCCGCTTTTCACGTACTCCGCCGGATCCCGCTTGCCCATTTTGGTCGCGAAATCCATCAGGATTGCCTGGAACCGCCGGGATTGCTCCGGCATATAGATGCTGGAGAGAAACTGTGCCCAAGCTGTGTTGTTGGGGCAGCACCAGCAGCCAACGCGGGTGTAGCCATAACGGTAGGCGTCATTGAAATCGACCTTGGCCGTCAGAAGGTAGAGCCAAATGTCATAGTCCAGCCAGTCAATGATGGGGGAGGCCACATACTGCTTGGTGATCTTTTTGCCTGTGGAGGAACGGTCATAGCTGTTTCTGCTGTTGGATTCTCCCCGCCGGATTCCGTAAAAGGTCAGTATGCTTTTTTTGTCTCCAAAGGTGCGCTTGATTTTTTCACCGATAAAACCGGTCTTAAAAATCGTGCAGCACCAGCGCAATGTCCTGCTGGGGGGGCCAAAGACCTGGCAGAGATTGAAAAAATCCTGCTTCGTATTCTCCGCCCGCAGAACGGGGGTCCTTCGGTTTTCCTGCTTGAACCGCCGCAGATAGTCGTACGTCTCGGGAAATTCCAGGGTGGTGTTCCCGAATATATGGATGATATCCGGCCTTCCCAGTGCCTTTCGCACCAGATCGCTAACAACGGTGGAATCTTTCCCGCCAGAGAAGGAAACGAACATCGCGCAGGTATCGTCAGACTGATAGGCCTCGGACAAGTCTTCGATATAGATCCGAGCCTCATCATTGATATGGCGGTATCGGCCCGCGTTGGCTTCTGCCCACCGCTCCACCATGGAGTTAAAGGCATCGTAACTGTTTTGCGGACTGTATTTTTCAAGTTCTCCCCTGACCTCGTCTGCGTCCAGGTTTTCTATGGACGACAGGGAAAACGGAACCTTTTCTCCGTTCACGTAATAACGGTTGCCTGTACCATTCCAGACGGAATCGCGTAGAAACGCCAGCGGCTTCCTGAGAATGATTTCCAGGAGAAGCCGCTCTTCCGGGAAGACTGGCCGTGCGTCAAAGGTGAAGTCGATCCCCTTAGTGTGGCACCGTGGGCACACCTCGTCGTAGAGCGGGATGTTGCAGGTTTTGCACCAGTAAAGCATGCTGCTATGCAACTCTGCCCGTCCTCCGCAATAGCGGCAGGTGCTGTCACGTCCGTTGATTCCGTCTGGAGTATACACTTTGTCACACTTTTTGCAATAATACTTTATCATATAGCATTTCTGATCCTTCTCGCGCAAAAATCGACATAACCCTCTTTAGTATACTCCCAAATCCCGTAATGCGCAAGAAAAATAGGCTATTTCATCAGGGTATTTTGCCATCTGCAAAACTGAAGTTTCAGCGATCATCGCAAAAGAAGGTCTATGCCTGTCATTTCCGCAGCAATGTGCTGAGATTCACCTTCGGCAATAGAAATATAACCACTTGAATGTCCATTTTGGTGTCATAGACTGTATTAGGCATAGTTTCCGCTGATATTGGGGATGGGGTTAAAGCCAGCACCATAAAATACTTTCTTTAAGACTAACTATAGCGTAATTGCTTGATTTGATGATACTGCCGAACTTTGAAAACGGAAAAAGGCGGAGTCCGCAGGGAGCCCGGACAGCGTTACAAGGTGGTTCCTCTGGAGCATAAAACCGGCAGCTTGAGGATATACTCCCGAACATTCAGGTTCCTCATAAGAGCCTCCAGCTTCTTCGGTTGATGCTTCGTCAAGTTCTTCAGAACATTCAAAAATGCCGGGTCATCCTGCAAATACTCCATCCTCAGTTTTTCAAATACATAGGCGTTGTGGGCATTTCCAGCGGTAATGCGCCCCTTGACTTCCGATATATGACGGCTCTCTCCATATCCGCGCCACAGAGAAGTGCCGCTGGCAAGATTCAACAATCCCATAAGCTCTCCTTATTGATATGTTCTTCCGATTCCTGCTCGCAGTTGTGACGTCGCTGCCGATTTTGTCCTCATGATTTTCTTTGCCACCTAATAAGCAGCCTTGGGAGTTTCTCCGTCACCCCAGAAGCTCCCACTCAAAATTTTCTCATCGCAGCCGGCTCCCCACATCCGTGCCCTCCGGCAGCAGGAGCATGGACACCTGGTTGTCCACGCCGGTGTCGCTGACCATGCAGGCGTAGTCGCCGTTGATGTTTTGGACGGTGTAAAATACGGGTTCTATACAATATCCCCCTGTCTAAACGCGCTTTTTCGATACGGTCCCATTATACCGCCGGCACCGAAATATGGCAAGCGGAGGATTCCCGCGGGAAGCTGTCATTTTTAAGAAAATTGTGAACCCGGTAACCATGCAGCTCAAATTCCGTTTTCTTGCATTTTCCTCCTATCCGTCGTAAAATAATCCTGACACACATTCCAGGAGGAATCTCACCATGCCCGAATCCATCCAAATACGCGGGGCCCGGGTCCACAACCTGAAAAACATCGACGTGGACGTGCCCCTCAACCAAATTGTCGCCATCGCCGGGGTCTCCGGCTCGGGGAAATCCTCCCTGGCCCTGGGAGTCCTCTACGCCGAGGGCTCCCGGCGCTATCTGGAGGCCCTCTCCACCTACACCCGCCGCCGCATGACCCAGGCCGCCAAGGCCCCAGGTGGACGAGGTGCTCTACGTCCCCGCCGCCCTGGCCCTCCACCAGCGGCCCGGCGTGCCCGGCATCCGCTCCACCTTCGGCACCGGGACGGAACTCCTGAATAGCCTGCGGCTCATGTACTCCCGCCTGGCCAGCCACCGCTGCCCCAACGGGCACTATGTGCCGCCGACCCTGGCCGTGGCGGCGGAGCAGCCCATTTTCTGCCCAATCTGCGGCGCAGAGGTTCGCGCCCCGTCGGCGGAGGAGCTGGCCTTCAACAGCCAGGGGGCCTGTCCCACCTGCGGCGGCACTGGCATCGTGCGGACCGTGGACGAGTCCACCCTGGTGCCCGATGAGTCGTTGTCCATCGACCGGGGGGCGGTGGCCCCGTGGCAGACCCTGATGTGGTCCCTGATGAAGGACATCGCCCGGGAGATGGGGGTGCGGACGGACGTGCCCTTCCGGGAGCTGACGGCGGAGGAGCGGGACATCGTGTTCCACGGCCCCGCCGTAAAAAAGAACATCATCTACCAGAACAAGACCAGCGGCGCGGCGGGGGACATGGATTTTACCTACTTCAACGCCACCTACACTGTGGAAAATGCCCTGTCCAAAGTAAAGGACGAGAAGGGCATGAAGCGGGTGGAAAAGTTCCTGAAACAGGACATCTGCCCGGACTGCGGCGGCACCCGCCTGTCTGAGGCGGCCAGAGCGCCCAGGCTCCGGGGCATCTCGCTGGACGAGGCGTGTAAAATGACGCTGTCCCGGCTGGTGGAGTGGGTGGCCGGCGTGCCCGGTTCCCTGCCGGAGGAAATGCGGCCCATGGCGGAGAGCATCTGCCAGTCCTTCCAGGCCGTGGCGAAGCGGCTGCTGGACCTGGGCCTTGGGTATTTGTCCCTGGACCGGGCGGCGTCCACCCTGTCCACCGGGGAGAGGCAGCGGATGCAGCTGGCCCGGGCCGTCCGCAACCGCACCACCGGGGTGCTCTATGTGCTGGACGAGCCCTCCATCGGCCTGCATCCCGCCAACATCGTGGGCCTCACCGGGGTCATGCACGACCTGGTGTCGGACGGCAATTCTGTCATTTTAGTGGATCATGACACCCAGATTCTGCGGGAGGCGGACTGGCTCATCGAGATGGGGCCGGAGGCCGGAGCAAAGGGCGGGCGGGTGGTGGCGCAGGGAACCATCCCGGAAATCGCCGGGAATTCGGATTCCCAAATCGGTCCGTTCCTGGCCAGGGCGGCGGACCTCCGCGTCCGGGAGCGGGTAGAATCCGGCGAATTGTTTACTCTCGGGACCATCCATCTTTCCACCGGGGCCATCCACACGGTGAAGCCCCTGGAGGCGGACACCCCCAAGGGGCGGCTGACAGTGGTCACCGGCGTGTCCGGCTCCGGCAAGACCACCCTGATCCTGGAGGGCCTTATCCCCGGCCTGACGGCGGCCATCGGCAAAACAAAGCTGCCGGAGCACGTCCGCAACCTGGAGGCGGAGAGCATCCGGCAGGTGAAGCTGATCGACGCGACGCCCATCGGCGTCAACGTCCGGTCTACGGTGGCGACCTACGCCAACGTCCACGACGAGCTGCGGAAGATTTTTGCCCGAACCCAGGACGCGAAACAGCTGGGCTTCAAGGCGGGAGATTTCTCCTACAACACCGGGAAGCTCCGCTGTCCGGTTTGCGACGGCACAGGGGTCATCGACCTGGATGTGTAGTTCCTGACGACGTGACGATTCCCTGCCCGGAGTGCCGGGGGAGCCGGTACGGGAAGGACGCGGGCCGGGTGCGGCATGGAGCGCACACCCTGCCGGAGCTGATGGCCATGGACGTGAACACGACGCTGGAGGTCTGCAAGGACATGAAGCTGGTCCGCCAGCGGCTCCAGGTCTTGCAGGACCTGGGGCTGGGCTATCTGACCCTAGGGGAGGAGACCCCCAGCCTGTCCGGCGGCGAGGCCCAGCGGCTGAAGCTGGCCAGCGAGATGGGGCGGACCCAGGGCGATTCCGTCTTCGTCTTCAACGAGCCCACCATAGGACTTCATCCCCTGGACGTGCGCATCCTGCTGAGGGTGTCCCAGACCTTGATCGAGCACGGGGCCACGGTGGTGGTCATTGAGCATGACCTGGATGTGATTCGGAATGCGGACTACATCATCGACATGGGCCCCGGCGGCGGCGAGGCCGGGGGACAAATCATGGCGGCGGGGACGCCGGAGGAGATCGCGGAGAATCCGGAGAGCGTCACGGGGCGGTATTTGAGATGACAAGGACGAAGGGACGGCATCCGCCGTCCCTTCTATACGCTTATCCCAACAGCTCCCGTTCAAAATTCTCCCACTTCAGCCTGCTGCCCACGTCCGTACCCTCGGGCAGCAAGAACATGGCCACTTGCTTCTCCACCCCTGCATTGCTGGTCATTTCTGCGTAATCCCCATTAATGTTCTGAACAATATAAAATACAGGCCCCATAAAGCGCCCTCCTTTGCGGTATTTTTAATCTATTTCGCCCTCCAACTTTTCAAACTCCTTCAAATTCAGTTCCCGCTTCAGCTCCTCCTCCGTCGGCAGATAGGGCATATACTTCGCAGCGTAGATCTGCCGGTTGTCCTCCGGCAGGGTCAGTTGCACCAGCGTGTCGCTCTTCTGGGCGCACAGGAGCAGCCCCACCGGCGGGTTGTCCCCCTCGTTCATCTGATACCGGGTATAGTAGTTCACATACATCTGCATCTGCCCGATATCCTGATGGGTGAGGTCGCCGGTTTTCAGGTCAATCAGCACAAAGCATTTCAGAATGTAGTTGTAGAACACCAGATCAATGTAAAAATGCTGCCCGTCCACATTGAAATGCTTCTGCCGCGCCACAAAGGAGAACCCCCGGCCCAGCTCCAGTAGGAACTTCTGCAAGTGGTCGATCAGTGCCTGTTCCAGGCTGGACTCATAGAAATGCTCGTTGGCCGGGAGGTCCAGGAACTCCAGCACATACGGGTCCTTGATGATCTGCTCGTACTCAGGCTTGGGCTCCGTGGTCTGAATCTCCGCCGCCACGCTCTCCTTGTCCCGGCTGGCAAGAAGCCGCTGGTAGAACATAGTGTTGATCTGCCGCTCCATCTGGCGGGAACTCCACCCGGCCTTTGCGCACTCCTCCATGTAGAAAGTCCTTGCCTTGGTGTCACCGACCCGCATCAGAGAACGATAATGCGTCCAGCTCAATTCGGGACGCAGTGCGTCCTGAATTGGAAACGTGAGATAGAACCGCCGCATATTGCGCAGGTTACTTATATCGAACCCTTTCCCAAACTCCTCCGTCAGCCGTTCCGAAATATACAGCAGCACCTGCTTGCCGTAGGCCGCCCGGTCGTTCTCTCCGCAGGCTTCAAAAATCGACTTGCCGATCTTCCAGTAGGCAGTCACCATGGCGGAGTTGACCGCCGTATAGACCTGCCGCTGGGCCTCGATCACATAGCCCCGGATGGAGCGATAGGCGTCCACTGACTGGGGCACATTTTCCGGTTTTGTCAGTTTACTCATAACGTGCAACCTCAGTTTTTTCAGAATCGTCTCATCCGCCGGGCAGAACTCATACTGCGGGATCTCCTCCGGCGTAATCCAGCGGATGTCGTTGTGTTCCAACATCTGGGGGACTCCCTCCGAAATCGCCGCGTTGAACAGCGTCAGGTGAACGTTCAGGTCCGGGTAGTCGTGGTCCACCTCCATGAACACGCTGCCGACTGAGACGGCAACATCCAGCTCCTCCCGACACTCCCGGCTCAGCGCCTGTTCCTTTGTCTCTCCCGGCTCCACCTTGCCGCCCACAAATTCCCACAGCAGCCCCCGGGCCTTATGGGCCGGACGCTGGCAGATCATAAACCTGTCCCCGTCCCAAATCAGCGCCGCCACAACCTCTGCCACGTTTTTCTCCATATTCATTTCTCCCCAATGCGATATTCCATGCGATTCCCGCCAAAACAGGAGCACGGAATCATTTGCTTTCCTGTCTCGTTTGTGCTATTTTATTGAGTATACCACAAATTTCCCGTTGCGGGAAGTGCAAAGGAGTGTTATTTCACGTGGACATAAACGATTGCATTGCACGTCTGACGGGAAAGAACGCCAAGGATGCCTACGCCTTTGCCCAGCAAATCACCGCTGAAAGCAGGGTATCCGATGTCTGGTATCCTCACTTTAATGACTTTTCTATCCTCCTGCGCCATAAAAATTCTCTGGTCCGCAATCGTGCTATCTCTATTCTTGCTGCCAATGCCCGCTGGGATCAAGAGGGTAAATTTGACACGCTGCTGGATGAATTTCTCTCCCATGTGACTGACATAAAACCCATCACAGCCCGTCAGTGTGTGGCAGCTCTCCCGGAAATCGCGGAGGCAAAGCCGGAGCTCATCCCCCGCATCCGGGAAACGTTAGAGCAGGCTGACCTGAGCGGTTACCCGGATAGTATGCGGACCCTGGTGCTCAAAGACATCATGGCCGCGCTGGAAAAAATGAACCCGGCGGGAGATTAGGGAGGGGCTGACCCATGCGCATCATCATCGCTCCGGCGAAGAAAATGGTGGTGGACACGGACAGCTTCGCCGTGGACAGTCTGCCGCAGTTTCTGGAGCAGACGGAACGGCTGAAAGCGGTCCTCCAGGGCATGTCCCCCAAGGAGCTACAAGCCCTTTGGAAGTGCAACGATACCATCGCCAAGCTGAACGTGGAGCGGCTGGAGCATATGGACCTGCGCCGCAGCCTCACCCCGGCGATCCTCTCCTACGAGGGCATCCAGTACCGCTACATGGCCCTCGGCGTGATGGAGGCGTCCCATCTGGACTACCTCCGGGAACATCTGCGCATCCTCTCCGGGTTTTACGGCCTGCTTCGCCCCTTTGACAGCGTGACCCCCTACCGGCTGGAGATGCAGGCCAGGCTGGAGATAGACGGTTGCCGGAATCTGTACCAGTTTTGGGGCGACCGCCTGGCCCGCCAGCTGGTCTCAGAGACGGATCTTGTGCTGAACCTGGCCTCCAAGGAGTACAGCAAGGCGGTGGAGCCCCATCTGCCCACAACAGTCCGATTCCTTACCTGCACATTCGGGGAACAAAAAGGCGGCAAGATCATCGAAAAGGGCACCATGTGCAAAATGGCCCGGGGTCAGATGGTGCGCTGGCTGGCGGAGAACAACATCACAAATGCCGCCGATATCCAGGCCTTCGACCAGCTAGATTACCAGTTTCGGCCCAACTTGTCAACAAAAAACCACTTCGTATTTCTCAAAACCGAAACTTAAAAGCAGACCTCCCACGATCCTATGTGGGAGGCCGTTTTGGTTATTTATTCTCTTTGAGATACGCCAGGATCTCCGCCGCGTTGGTGTCCGGCTTGACCTTGGGCATGACCTTCTCAATGACGCCGTTTTCGTCGATAATGAACGTGGAGCGCACCACGCCCATGCTCACCTTGCCGTAATTCTTCTTCTCCTGCCACACGCCGTAGGCCTGAATGGCGGACAGTTCCGGGTCAGAGAGCAGAATGAACGGCAGGCCGTGCTTCTCCGCGAATTTCTGGTGGGAGGCCACGGAGTCCTTACTGATTCCGACCACCACCGCGTCGATTTTCTTGAACTCCTCAAACGCCCCCGCAAAGGCGCAGGCCTGGCGGGTACAGCCGAGGGTGTTGTCCCGGGGATAGAAGTACAGCACGACCTTCTTCCCTGCGAAGTCAGTCAGGGATACGGAACTGCCGTCCTTGTCCGGCAGGGTAAACTCTGGGGCCTTGGCTCTAACTTCCAACATATCTATATCCTCCATGTAAAAATTTTTGCCTTTGTGCCGCTCACTTGCCAAACAGATCGCTGTGCGTTCCTGTTCGGGACAGCGTCAGCACCAGCACATCACCCTCGATGCGATAGATTAGGAGCCAGTCCGGGAGGACATGGCACTCCCGGTGCCCGGCCCACTTCCCCGACAGGCCATGGTCCTTGTTCTTTTTGGGGAGTGGTTCACCCATGGCAAGCGCGGCGACCACGTCCTCCAGAAGTTTCACATTCATGCGGCGCTTCAAGGCCATCTTATAGTCCTTCTTAAACTGCGTGGTAACCTTGACATGGTATTTTGTTTTCCTCATGCTTTCAAATCCGCGAACAGTTCGTCCAAGTCGTCATAGCCTTTTACCGACGGGTCTTTCGCAATCCTTTCCGCCTCCAGCATGGCAGCGATGGTCTCCTTGTTGGGCTGATTCAGGGCGATATCAAAGGGGATCCGTCCCTCCCGGAGGGACTGCCGGACAAAGATATTGAACGCCGTAGAGAGGTTCATCCCAAGCTCCGCAAAGAGGGCATCAGCCTGTGCTTTCAGCTCGGCATCCATGCGGATGCTGATGTTAGTGGTAGAGCCAGCCATATCATCAACTCCCTTTCGATTCATGTCTATATTATATGCTATCAGCACGAAAAACGCAATGCTTTGCACGAAGATTTCCCGCTCTTTATGTACCGCCCCACCCCATCCGTTTCTCCAATCCCATCATCCCGAAGCAGAACCGCTCCCACCATTCCAACGTTATCTGTGACGGGTCGCCCTCTCGGATACGCATAGTGCGCCGGATTTCCTTAGGAATAACGACGCGCCCCAGGTCGTCGATGCGGCGCACGATTCCGGTTGCTTTCATTCTCGATTCCTCCCGTATCTGCCGCGCCGGGGCGCGGCGAGTATATTGTATCGCTTTGGAAAACATGGATAGTATCCGCAGAAGCTGGGAAGGTATGCAGATTTTTGGCTGGATTTGTTTCCCTGCCCGAGGGAGAAATTTCCATCAAAATCGACCGCCTGCCGGCTATTGCCGGCAGGCGGTCTTAGACCGTCAAAAAAGTTGCGTAGCCACTTTTTTGACATGCAGACACCGCTCCGCTCTTCAGAAGATGCTTTCGGGTAGCTTGTCCCACTTTTTCGCCGCCGGGCGGAAAGCATCCTTACTTACCCGTTTTTTCTCAAATAGTCCAGAATTTCCGCCGCGTTGGTATCCGGCTTCACCTTGGGCATGACCTTCTCGATCATCCCGTTCTCATCAATTACAAAGGTAGAGCGCACCACGCCCATGCTTGTTTTGCCGTAGTTCTTCTTTTCCTGCCATACGCCGTAGGCCTGAATGGCTGCCAGCTCCGGGTCGGAAAGCAGAATGAACGGCAGATTGTATTTCTCCGCAAACTTCTGATGGGAGGCTGCGGAGTCCTTGCTGACGCCAATGACTAGAGTCTGTTTGAAAACGTTAGATATTGTGTGTAAAGTGCTGAGATGGTAAAA
>ERZ779621.359-NODE-359-length-21536-cov-14.556538_pt1 | contig 21536 bp, 18 predicted proteins | sample MGYA00514215_ERZ779621 | MGnify/ENA primary metagenome ERZ779621 (study PRJEB29562, sample SAMEA4376715) | mouse gut metagenome | isolation source: Cecum | study: EMG produced TPA metagenomics assembly of the A DSS colitis mouse model was used to assess the...
CTTTGAAAGGCCGGCAGGCGGAGTTCTACAAGTACCAGAGCGGCTGAAGAAGGACCGGCAATTCGGAGGCTTCGCCTGACCAGAAACCCCGCCGCACAGCCCTTTACTCCCTCGCCGAGGATTTGCCGAACAGGCAAAGCCGAGAAAGGGATTCTTAAACCGCAGGTTTGAGCGCGTTTTTGGTTACTTTTGCCGCGCGGCAAAAGTAACCGCAGGGTCCGGGGGCGCGCAGCCCCCGGGGTTCGTGAAGAAGCGGGCAGCGGGCGGCCCGCAGGGCCGCAGAAACCTCACTCCTCGATCTCGTTAAACGTAGTGCCCCCCTCCAGCACCCTGGTATTAACATACCCATAAAATTTAAGCCTGTTCTGTGTAAGATACGCCCTCTTCCCCTTGGCACAGACAAGAAGCAGCTTATCCTCTCTGCCCAGCCCGGGGACCTCCCCATCGACCTTTGTGAGATTCAAATACTTCTTCCCCGGCAGGGAGGGCTCGATCGCACAGTCAATGATCTCATACCCCTCCGCCGCACCGGCGGCAAACTCCGCCGGCGTGAGGGTCTCCAGCTCCCCATCCAGCTTGTTCATCAGAATATTGACACTGTGTGCAAAAGGATGTATCGCCGTGGAGAAGGGCGGTGCGTAAGCAAAGTCCATAACCGCCAGCTGGTCCACCGTGGCCCCCAGAGAAATTGCCGTCACGCCGATATCGGTGATCTTATCCACCGCCCCGGCGCCCAGCACCTGAACGCCCAAAAGCTTCCGGGTGGCCTTATCTGCGGTGAGCTTGACGACGAAGCTCCCCGCACCGGGATAATAGTGTGCCTTGTCGTCCACCACCGTGACGACGGTCTCCACATCGTAGCCCTCCGCCCGCGCGGCGGTCTCCGTGAGCCCCGTGCGGCCTGCGTTCAGCCCGCCGGGCAGCCTGGCCACTCCGGTACCCAGCACGCCGGGATAGGCAATCTCCTTCCCCGCGATGTCTCTGGCCAGAATGCGCCCCGCGATATTGGCGGTAGATCCCATGGGGGACCAGGCCGCCTTGCCGGTCTGCCGGTTGGTGACCATGGCGCAGTCCCCGGCGGCGTATACGTCCGGCACATTGGTGCGCAGATGCCGGTCGGTGAGGATGGTCCCCTTGAACATCTCAATACCGGAGCCCTCCAGGAACCCGGTGTTGGGCCGGATGCCGATGGCCAGCACCAGCGCGTCGGCCTTCATGCCCCGCCTGCTGGTGAGGACCTTCTCCACCTTCCCGTCGCCCTCCACGCCCTCCAAAGATACGCCGGTCATGGGCATGATTCCCGCCTCAGCCATTCTGTTCTCCACGAACTCGCTGAGTTCCGGGTCCAGAAAATTGGGCAGTACGTGGGGCGCAAAATCAATGACCGTGGTCTTCACGCCCTTGGCCGCCAAATTCTCCGCCACCTCCAGGCCGATGAAGCCCCCTCCGGCCACCACGGCCCGCTTGATCTCCCCGGCCTCCACCGCCTCCCGCAGGCCGATAGCGTCGTCGGGCGTGCGCATCACGAACACGTTCTTCAGGTCCAGCCCCTGAACAGGCGGCACAAAGGGAGAAGCGCCGGTGGCAATGACCAGCTTGTCATAACCATACTCGGTTATCTCGCCGGTTTTCAGATCCTTCGCCTCCACAGCATGCCTGTCCGGATGGACGGCTACGGCCTCGGTCTCCGTCTTCACCCCGGCCCCTGTAAGGGCCGCGAACTTCTCCGGCGTATTGACAATCAGTCCGCTTTTTTCCTGGATCACCCCGCCCACGTAGTAGGGCAGTCCGCAGCCCGCGTAGGAGATGTCCTTCCCCTTAGTAAGGACCGTCACCTCGCAGGAGCGGTCTTCCCGCATCAGCTTGGCGGCAACCTTGGTGCCGGCGGCTACGCCGCCTAAAACCAGTACCTTCATTGCTCTTCTCCTTATTCAATAAATATCTGTTCCCAGAATACTCGATTTCCGCCGGGTTGTCAACGGGAAACGTCCCCCGGCCTGAGGACCGCCGACAGCTGCCGGATATACTCCGGCGTGGTGCCGCAGCATCCCCCCAGAACGCCCGCCCCGGCTCCCGCCAAGACACCCATATGTCGTGCAAACTCCTCCGGCCCCATGTCGTAGTGGGCCTGTCCCATTTCATCCATTACCGGCAGTCCCGCGTTGGGCTTGGCAATCACGGGAATGTCCACCGCCTCCCGGATGGAGCGGATAACAGCCTCCAGCTGATCCGGCCCCACGGAGCAGTTGACACCCACGGCGCTGGCTCCCAGCTCCTGCGCCATGGCCGCCGCCTCCCGGACCGTCCCGCCGAACAGCAGTCCGCCGTCGGCTTCCGCCGAGAAGGAGACCATGACTGGCAGTCCAAGGCCCGACGCCGCGTCCAGAGCGGCTAACGCCTCGTCCGCCCCCATCAGGGTCTCCAGGGCGAACAGGTCCACTCCGGCCTCCGCCAGAGCCTCCATCTGCTCCCGGTAGACGCCGTAGGCCTCGCCGTAGGGCAGGTCCCCCACTGGCTCCAGCGGACGCCCCAGGGTGGACAGGTCCCCCGCCACCAGCGCCCGGTCTCCGGCGGCTTCCTTCGACAGGGCGGCCAGCGCGGCGTTCAGCTCCTTCAGACGGTCCTCCAGACCGAAATGCCGCAGCCCCGGCCGGTTGGCGGAAAAAGTAGGGGCCATGATGACCCTGCTCCCCGCCTCCACATAACCCCGCTGAAGTTCCAGCAAAACCTCCCGGTGTTCCAGCACCCACAGCTCCGGGGAAACGCCCACCGGCATCCCTGCCGCGCGGAGGCTGGAACCGGTAGCGCCGTCCAGCAGCACCGGTCCCCGAGCGGCCAGCCGGGAAAATTCCTCTTTCGTCATCCGGTCCTCCCCTTTATCATTTCACCGCATCCCGGTAGAAGGTCAGGATGCTCTCCATAAATCCCTGGTCCAGCTCCCGGACGCGGAATTTGTCCACCGAAGCGTAATACTCCCGCAGGACCTCCTCCGGAACGTCATAGCCGTACTGCTCATTGATCCGGCTCCCGATCTCGTTTATCTCGTCAGCGTAATCCAGGGCCTCCAGAGAATAGAACAGGCTGTTGTGCCCATTCCGGCGGCCCACATCGCAGACAAGATACCGCACATTGGGATTGGTTATCTCATTTTTCTTCGAAATAATACTCACCGTATCATATCCCACGGTGGTATCCTCGTCCCCATGGAGGATCAGCACCGGCGTATCCGTGGAATTGATGGCATCCACCGCCGTCAGGCCGAAGGTATCGCCGAAGGTCAGCTTCTGGTTCAGCCAGATGAATGGCTGCTCCAAATAGATCAGCGGCCCTATCATCCCCCTGCCCCATTCCATAATCATGGGCATGGCCTCATTGAACCCCGCCACGCTGGCGGAGGCTGTAATATCATGGTCAAAGTGGAAGATGGCCGCTGCGGCATACCCGCCCCAGCTGTGCCCGAACAGAAACACCGGCAGGCCGTCAAACCGGCTCTCCCCCTCCACCCAGGTCAGGGCGGCGTCCAGGTCCAGCACCGACTGATTCAGGCCGATGCAGTTCTTCCCTTCGCTGTCCCAGCAGCCGGTGTTGCTGTAGCACAGCACCTGATAGCCGTGGTCCGCGAACCACATCATCTCCGGCAGATAGCTCCCCTCGCCGCCGCCCAGACCGTGAGCGATGACCACCAGTCCCCCGGCGTTATCCCCGCAGTAGAGGTGCCCCGTCAAGCGGTTCTCCCCGGAGAGAAAGCTCACCGGCTCCCGGTCATACCGGTCCGCAATGTCCTCATAGAGGATGCTGGAGGTAAGCCCCGCCTCCGGCGGCTCCGTGCGGGCAAAGGTATCGTTCATCAAAATCTGCACCACAAAGGGAGACGCGGCGCAGAACAGGACCAGCAGGGTCAAGAGGACAATGCCGGTGATTTTCAGGACCTTTTTCTTGGTTTTCATTGTATTGCCTTTCTTTACGCAAATTGTGGGACCGTCATTAGGCCTGCGGCCCAACGACCGGTCCGGCGGCGCACGCGCCGCCTCCCTGCCGCAGCCGCCACCGCAGCCCGCTGTACCGCCGCTGCTGCTTGTCGTTGGCCGCCATGCGCCCCAGAGCGCCGTCGTCGCCCACCACCACCAGCAGCTCCCTTGCCCGGGTGACGCCGGTATACAGCACCCCCCGCACCATCAGCGCCGGAGCGGCAGGCAGGGCCACCAGCACCACCGCTTTGTACTCGCTGCCCTGGCTCTTATGTACCGTCACGGCGTAGGCAAGCTCCAGCTCCCCCAGCATGTCCGCCGTATAGGTGGCCGTTCGATCGTCGAACCGGATGCTCAGCAGCTCCCCGGCGGGGTCGATGTCCTCCACCACGCCCACGTCGCCGTTGAAGATCCCCGACCCGGTGACGCCGTCCCCCCGGACCCACAGCACATCATAGTTGTTCCGAATCTGCATCACCCGGTCCCCGGTGCGGAAGGTCAGCTCCCCCCACACCTTCTGCTGCTTCTCCGGCGCGGGCGGATTCAGCGCCGCCTGAAGGGCCCGGTTCAGCGCCCCGGTGCCCCACTCCCCTTTCCGGGTGGGGCACAGCACCTGAATCTGCTCCGGCTCGACCCCCATATTCTGCGGCAGCCGGGTCTTACACAGCTCCACCACCAGATCCACCGCCGTCAGGGGGTCCCGGCGGCGCATAAAGAAGAAATCGCTCTGTGCGGTGTTCCGCAGCTCCGGAACCTGCCCCTCGTTGACCGCGTGGGCCGCCCGGATGATGGCTGAGGCCTGGGCCTGCCGGAAGATCTCCGTGAGCCCCACCGTCTCCACCCGTCCCGAGCGGATCAGGTCCCCGAACACGTTCCCCGGCCCCACCGAGGGCAGCTGGTCCGGGTCCCCCACCATAATCAGGCGGCAGTCGTCCTTGATTGCGGACAGCAGCGCGTGCATCAGCGGCAGGTCCACCATGCTCATCTCATCCACCACCACGGCCTCCGCCAGCAGGGGCTCCTTCTCATTTTTCTGGAAGGTCAGCTCCCCGGAGTCCTCCCGCCAGCTCATGCCCAGACACCGGTGAATGGTCTGAGCCTCTCTGCCGCACAGCTCACCCAGCCGCTTGGCGGCCCGTCCCGTGGGCGCCAGCAGCAGGGTGCTGCACCCCATCCGGTCCAGCATCGCCACAATGCCCCGGACGGAGGTGGTCTTGCCGGTACCGGGCCCGCCGGTGAGGAGGACCACGCCCTGCCTGGCCGCCAGCTCCACCGCCCGCCGCTGGGCGGGGGCGTAGGTCAGTCCCTGCTCCTCCTCGATCTGGCCGATAATGGCATCCACCCGGTTGGCAACGTAGTCCGGACGGTCTGCCTGACAGCGGAGCATCCGCTCCAGCTTCTCCGTGACGCCGGTCTCCGCGTCATACAGCCGCCGGAGGTAGCAGGCCTCTACCCTTGCCACCTGCTGGCAGCAAACGGCTCCCCGCCCGATGAGGGCGTCCAGGGAGGTCTCCGCCATATCCGCCGGGCAGTCGATGAGCTGGGACGCGGCGGCGATCAGCTTGTCCCTTGGCAGGAAGACATGGCCGTTGTTCAGATTATAAGTCAGCTCAAAGAGGACCGCCGCCTCCACCCGCCTCCGGCTGTCCCCGGCAATACCCATGGACAGGGCGATCTCGTCCATGACGGCGAAATCCACCCCGTACAGCTCGTCCACCAGCAAATAGGGATTTTCCCGCACCGCGTCCAGGGCCTCGCCGCCGTACCGGCGGTACAGCCGCAGGGCCAGGGACAGGGGCAGATCGTTGGAGGAGAGGAAGGACATCAGCCGCCGCATCCCGGTTTGATAGCGGAAGCTCTCCCCGATCTCTTTGGCCCGCCGGGGGGAGATTCCCTTGATCTTGGTCAGCTCTCCCGGATCCTCCTCCAGCACCATCAGGCTGTTGGCCCCGAAGCGCTGGACGATGGCGCTGGCGGTGGCGGGCCCCACGCCCTTGACCACCCCGGAGGACAGATAGCTCAGTATCTCGTTTTCCTCCGTGGGCATATACCGCTCCACCTGATGAACATCCACCTGGTCCCCGTGGACCGGATGGCTCACCCACCGTCCCGTCACCACCAGGTCCTCCCCGGGCGCGGCAAAGGGGATGGACCCCACCGCCGTCACCGCCTCGCCGTCGGAAGTGACCAGCCGGAGGACCGTGTAGCCGTTTTCCTCGTTCTGATAAATAACATGGGAGATGGTCCCGCTGATCGTGCATTCATTCATGGTGCGGAACCCCCTCCCTGTAATCAAAAAAAGAAAACTATACGGAAATACATTGGAAACGGTAAACAAATGAGAAACCGTTTCCCTGTGCGGCTCATCCTGCCAGAAAATCTGCCGCCTCGTCCCTGCCGCAAAGGATCACCCAGCGGTATCTCCCCGACAGGAGGCGGGCCAGCTTACGGCCCTCCTCGTTGAGGCCGCAGTCCACCAGAAGCGCCCTGCCGGACAGCCCCCGCTCCCGCCGCAGTCCGTCCAGAAACCGGAGCTGTTCCTCCAGCCGCTCCCCGTCCCCCTGGGCGGGCAGTACCAGTCCGATCTCCCTCCGGCGCTCCGGCCCCGCGAACAGCACCGCCCGCACCGCCGTCCACACCAGGGACGCCAGTCCGATGGCCGCCAGCAGCGCCACCACGCCGTCCTGCCATAGCTGCATAGCTTCCTCCTTCCGCCGCCCGGGGCGGCTCTCCGATTCGTTATGCCAGTCTATGCGGGACAGTCCGGATTTGACAGCCTCCGGCCGGCCTCAGATGAGGCTGGCTACGCCGAAGGTCAGGATGCTGATGGCTATCCCTGCGGCCAGCACCCCGGCAAAGATGGAGGGAATGGCCTTCCGCAGGGGCATGTCCAGAAAAGCGGCGGCCAGGGCCCCCGTCCAGGCCCCCGTCCCCGGCAGGGGGATGGCCACAAACAGCATCAGGCCAAGATACTTGTATTTCGTCACCTTCTGCCCCTTCAGATGGGCCTTTTTTTCCAGCTTGTCCACCAGCCGGTTCAGCCGGGGCAGCCTCCGGCGCATCCACTGGAAGATCCGCCGGATATACACCAGTATGAAGGGCACGGGCAGCATATTCCCGATGATGGCGGCCAGATACGCCGCCCACACCGGCAGGCCCCGGGCCACGCCGAAGGGGATGCCTCCCCGCAGCTCCACCACGGGCACCATCGACACCAGGATCGTAAAGCAGAACTCTCCCGCCGGGTTCTGCGTCAGCCACTGCATGATATCCATCGTAAACTTCTGCAACCTTTCTTTCCAGCCGCCCCCCGCAGCGGGGCCGGTCATGCAAAAAGGCCCCGGCCCTAAAGCCGGGACCTCGATAATTCTATTTTACCACATCCGTTCCAAACCCGCAAGTGGTTTTCTGCGGGCAAAGCGGGGCGGGTTACCTCTGCATCCGCCCCGGCCAGCAATCCCGCCAATCCAAAATGCTTTTGACTCCCAAGCGGCCGCAGTGCCGCAAGGGAGTCCAGCCGGAACGGCCAGCAGGACTGTCCGTACGGTCCCCGCTGGCTATATTTTCTCATTGACATACAACGTCACCCGCCGCTGAATCAGGTCCACGGTCTCATCCAAAGTCTTGTCACCGGCAAAGTAGGCCTCGCAGGGCTCCTGTATGGTATCCAACAATTCCTGGTCATATATGCCAATCTTATCGATACGGCTAATAAAGTCCGTCAGCCGGTCATAATGCTCCTCCTCCAGAGGCGGAAGATTGCTGGCAGGACCATAGATGCCATAAACAAAAACACTGTGGCTGCCTCTCTGCTCAGCCTCAAAACGTTTTCGGAAGTCGGCTCTATTTACAGGGAATCCGTTCTCACTTTCTGCCGGGGTATACTGGGGCAACAGCATCCTGCGAAGGAAATCCCAGGCGGCTTCTTTATTCTTACAGCTGGCGGACATGGCGAGCCGTCCGCTCCGGATAGAAAAAAAGCTGCCTGTACTGCCGTCCGCCGTCGGATAGCCCACAAAGCCCGCGCGCCCGCCGCACCATGCGTCTATCTGCTGTATATCCCGCGCACACCATATTCCAAAGGTGTTCAGCATTTGGAGACCCTCCATCTGCCGCTCGCTCAGTTCTCTGTTTACCGCTTCATCACCGGTCCAGGCAAACTCCTGCGGAAAGCTGTTGATAAATTCCAGGCTGGAACGGAATCCTTCGCTGTCGAAAGAACACTGGCCGGTTTCCCAGTCAATATAGCTGTCCGCAAGCATCGGGAACAGCGTTGAGAATATTTCACCCTTGTCAGAGCAGTAGTCCAAAACCGTGGCATCCTCCGGCATAGCGGAAAAAGCCTTCCATAACTCATCCAAATTCCAGCTGAATTGGTCGCCCACCACCTCCGGCGCACCCGCAAGAGTGCGGATGGCAAAATTGCTGAAAAGCATATAAAGCCCCCCATCCACCTCTGCGGCTTTCAGGGGCGCCTCCACAACGCTGTCCCGGCCCAACTCCGGGTCACTTTCGATATAGGGCCATAAATCTTCCAGATATCCCTTTTTTGCCATCTGCTGATAGGGAAGCGCGTTGATCCTGCCGCTGTGATTGTTTGTTGTTGTAAAGGTTTCCAGAATGTCAGGACATTTACCTGCCGTAATTTCTTTGAGCAGCCGGTCCATGCCCTGATGGCTGCCTTCGTCAATCCCCTCGGAGTAATCCACCACTTTGATCTGAATCTCGCCCTCATGTTCAGCGTTGAATCTGTCCACCATTTCCCGGTCCACCTGGCCAGACAAGGTTGCGTATGTCAAAGTGGGAACGCCATCCTCCCGCTGTTCGCCGCCTGCATCCTTGCATCCGGCCAGCACCAGCAAAGTCGCCAGCAGAACCATCCATACACGTCTCCGCTTCATAGCATCCTCCCCCGCCAAATCTGTATTTTTGTACTACCACATCCGCCCCGGACATACAACCCCACTCACCCTAAAACGCATTCAGCTCCCAAGCGGCCGCAGCGCCGCAAGGGAGTCCCGCCGGAACGGCCAGCAGGACCGTCTGTGCGGTCCCGCTGGCTACATACTCTCGTTGATATACAGTGTCACCCGGCTCTGGATAAACGCCACCGTCTCGTCCAGTGTCCTGTCTCCGGCGAAGTAAGGCTCCAGATTCTCCTGAACAATGTCAAAAATCGTCTTATCGCTGAGTTCAATTTTATCAATACTGCAGATCAGGTCCTCATATCGCCGGGTTTCTTCCTCTGTCGCTGCGCGTATGATGTAATCCGGTGCCAATCCGAAACCGTCACTGATACCTTGAGATATATCGCATTTCTTAGATAACTCATAGTCGCTGCGGTTAATGGGAATGGGCCCCCAGGGTTCCCTGACTCCCTTTGGCAGGAACATTTGACGCAGGAAATCCCAGGCCGCTTCTTTGTTCCGGCAGGTGGAGGACATTGCCAGACTGTGCCCCGGCAAAAAACTGCTGCCAACACTGCCATCCTCCACGGGGTATCCGACAAAAGCGGCCTTGCCGTCAAATATGCTGTCTAAATGTTGGACGTCCTGAAGCCTGCCGATTGCCTGTGTACTCAGCATCTGCCGCCCGCCATACAATCGTTCCGCCAGATCTCTGTTCACCGCCATGAGAGCCTCATAGTCTGTGCAGGAGATTTGATCGAATATGGAGTGCGTCGGAAAGCTGCCAACAAATTCAATAAGTGTACGGAAGTTCTCACAGTCAAAGGAACATGTCCCTGCGTCCCAGTCCACATAGTCGTCCAGGCACATGCTGGCGATATAAACAAAGGCGTCCCTCCTGCTAAAAGCATTCGATAAAACAGTAGAGTCCGGAGGCATGGAAGCAAATGCTTCCCGAAGTTCCTCCAGCGTCCAGCTGGTCCGGTCCCCCACGATGCTTTCCGCGCCCACCAGCGTATTGATCCGCACGGAAGGGAAAGCGATATAGAGCCCTCCACTTATCTCGGCAGCCTTCAGCGGCGGCTCCAGGAGTGCGCCCCGGCCCAACTCCGGATCGTTTTCAATATAGGGCCACAGGTCTTCCAGGTATCCGCCCCGCGCCATTCTCTGATAGGGCAGGAGCGTGGTAAGGGAATCCACCGTAAACCCCATGTCAATAATGTCCGGCCCTTTGCCGGATATGATTTCCGCCAGCAGTCTGCTCCTATCTCCGTTGCCCTCCGCGTCAAGATAGTCCCGGACCTCGATCTGCACATCCTCATGGGTGCGGTTAAATTCGTCAATAGCTTCCCGATTGGAGCCCGATTCGCGCAGGTTCGCATAGATCAGAATATTCTCTGAATGCTCCTGCTGACCGCCTGCATCCTTGCATCCAGCCAGCACCAGCAAAGCCGCCAGCAGAACCATCCATACACGTCTCCGCTTCATAGCATCCTCTCCCCGCCAAATCTGTATTTTTGTACTACCACATCCGCCCCGGACATACAACCCCACTCACCCTAAAACGCATTCAGCTCCCAAGCGGCCGCAGCGCCGCAAGGGAGTCCCGCCGGCTATGTATTCTCATTGACGTACAGCGCTGCTCTCCGCTGAATCAGGTCCACGGTTTCGTCCAGCGTCTTATCCTCTGCGAAATAAGCTCCGGCAGCTTCCTCAACGATTTGGTAGACTTCATTATCAAATAAATATATCTTTTCCACGCTGTTGAGGAAGTCCTCATACCGTTGGACCTCCTCCTCTGTTGCGGGACGGAGTTCCAGTGTAGGACCTGCAAACAGGGCCATCTTGCGGGAAGGGTATTTTAGATCACGGGAGCTGTCGGCCTGGATCAGCACGTCATAATCGGCGCGGTTGATCGGGATGTTGACTGCTTTGCTGGTCGGGGAGGCTTCTGTTTTGCGCAGAATATCAACACTCTGAAACAAAGGCTTCCGCAGGAGCAGCCTGCGCATGAATTCCCACGCGGCATCCTTGTTTTGGCAGGCAGATGACATGGCCAGCACTGAGCTGCCTTGGATTTGGAAGCTGCTGCCCACGCTTCCGTCTCCAACAGGATACCCGACCGGTACGGCACGTCCGCCTTGCCCATAAAACGCGTCAATATACTGCATGTCTGCTGGCCGCACGATGCAGATACGGGACAGCATCTGCAATCCGTTGAGTTTCCGCTTTGTGATTTCGGCTTCTGTTTCCCTCCAGTTGCTTTCACCGCCGGTCTCATCCGGGAAACTGTTGATGAATTCGAGATCAGACCTGAATGCCTCGCTGTCAAAGCTGCACGTACCGGACTTCCAGTCCACGTAGCGGTCTACATTCATGCCGAATATGCACGCAAACATTTGACCCCTTGTATAAGTATACTCCACAACGGTGGACCCCTCCGGCATGACTGCAAAGGCATCCCGCAGTTCATCCAGGGACCAGCTGGTCCGGTCTCCCACCAGACTGGCCGCCCCTGCCAGCGTGTCTATCTGTACCTCGCTGAATATGGTATAAAGGCCGCCGTCCACTTCCGCAGCTTTTAGTGGAGCTTCTACAACGCCCTCCCGGCCCAGATCCGGGTCATTTTCAATGTAGGGCCAAAGGTTCTCCAGAAAACCTCTTTCTGCCAGCATCCGGTAAGGCAACCTGCACCCACCTGCAGACAGATCTCCGCCCAGATCAATGATATCGGGAAATCGACCGGCGGCAAGTTCGGTGAGCAGGCGCTGACAGCCGTTTTCATCGGAGTAATCCCTGATTTCAATCTGCACGTCTGTATGCGTCCGGTTAAATGTGTCTACCGGCTCGCGCTCCCCGCCATTCGCGCTGATTTTGGCGTAGATCAAAGTGGTGACCTCCGGCACAGGATTCTCCCTGCCTGTGTCCTTGCATCCGGCCAGCACCAGCAAAGCCGCCAGCAGAACCATCCATACACGTCTCCGCTTCATAGCATCCTCTCCCCGCCAAATCTGTATTTTTGTACTACCACATCCGCCCCGGACATACAACCCCACTCACCCTAAAACGCATTCAGCTCCCAAGCGGCCGCAGCGCCGCAAGGGAGTCCCGCCGGAACGGCCAGCAGGACCGTCTGTGCGGTCCCGCTGGCTACATATTCTCGCTGACATACAGCGCCACCCGCCGCTGAATCAGGTCCACGGCCTCATCCAAAGTCTTGTCACCGGCGAAATAAGCAGTGGCGTTTTCCTCTATAATGTTGTAAATGGAGGCATCATACAGCTGGATTTTATCTATACTGTTGAGAAAATCCTCGTACCGGGCCAGTTCCTCTTTCGTTACCCCGCGGATTGAGATGCCGGGCGGAGCATACATCTTCCGTCCGACAGCGCCCGATTGGGAAAACTTTATCATCCGGTCGTAATCGGCACGGTTAACAGGAATGCTGAAACATCTCCAAATGGTTTCTGCGTCATACCTGGGCAAGAGCATCTGCCGGACATATTCCCATGCCGCCTCCTTGTCCTTGCAGGCGGTGGAAATACACAGCCGGGTCGATGATGGATGGAAATAGCTGCCCATGCTGCCATCCGCTACAGGGAATCCGACATAAGCGATCTGTTCTCCATATAATTTTTCCCATAGCTGAATATCGGCAGGAAGCGCAAGGAGATCGTGGACCAGCAGCTGCTGTCCACTGGCAACGCGCTTCTCACTGTAATGGCTGTCATCGGGAATTCCTGCCTCTTCTATTTCCTCCTCCTCCGGAAAGCTGCTGATAAACTCCAGAAAGTCTCGAAAGCTCTCACTTTCAAAGCTGCATTCCCCCGTATCCCAGTCCACATAGCCCTCCAAAAGCATGGCGCTCAAATAATAAAACAGGTCCCTTTTATGATTTGTATAATAGTGCAAAAGGTCAGACCCCTCCGGCATGGCGGCGTAGGCCTCCCGCAGCTCATCCAGCGTCCAGCTGTACCGGTCTCCAACACGGCTCACCGGACCTGCCAGCGTTTCAAATGAGACAGAGGAGAAAACCGTATATAGCCCGCCGTCTATTTCCGCCGCCTTCAAAGGCGCTTCCAAAACGCCGTCCCGCCCCAGATCCGGGTCGCTCTCGATGTAAGGCCACAGATCCTCCAGATACCCCTTCTGCGCCAGGCTCCGGTATGGCAGGAGGGTAGCCGCATAACTGTTCGCGGTAAATCCCAGATCGATGATATCCGGAATATCGCCCGCCAGCATCTCGGTAAGCAGGCGCTCTTTTCCGCTCTTTCCCTCCCCGGCATAATAATTGCGCACTTCGATCTGTACATCCGTATGGCTCTTGTTGAATCGCTCGATCGCCTCTCTGTCCGGACCGATCCCTTCCCCTTCCGTCAGGTTGGCGTAGATCAGGGTGGTGACCTCCGGCTCCTGCTCCAACGGCTCCTGACCGCCTGCGTCTCCGCAGGCGGTCAGGGTCAAAAGCAGCGCCGCCAGTACAGGCAGGAGGCTCCTTCTTGTACTATACGGCATCATGGGAGTCACCCCTTCACACAGCCCAAGTCTTCCATGGGGCCATATGTGGTGCCGTGAACCGGGCATGTGTAGCTGTCCCGATAAACGACTTTATGCGAATGTTTACCCGCATTGTCGGTGCAATACCTTTGGATCGTACTGTAAATATCTCTGACATTGCAAAGGCGGCCGCATTCGGGGCAGTCAATTCCCGCGCCCAGCGGCATAATCTCCTCATCCTCCGCCGCCATTGCAGACATCGCCATGCAACTGAGGGACAGCATCAAAGCCAGCGCCAGCGCCAGCAGCTTCTTTGTTTTCTTCATATTCGCGTCCTCCCTGTAGGCAAGTAATATTTTATCCGCAAAAGGCGGATAATTGGGGTTCCAAAGGCTTCCGCGGTTCCTTTCGGTATCTATACGATACCATATTTACCCTTTTGTGTCTATGCCGTTTGGGGAAAATTAAGATTTGCCTCAAACGGCAAGTTCCTGGCCTTGACATCTGTGAGAATATGCGCCATAATAACATAAAAAGGCAAACTTCTAAAAAATAAATACAGAAAGCAGAAAATATCATGGAAGAAATGTTGATAGGCCCATACATCCGGCAGAAGCGGCTGGACAAGGGCTGGACCCAGGAATACCTCTGCGATGGCATCTGCACCGCACCAACCCTCTCCCGCATTGAAACCAACGACCGCACACCCTCCAGCAGTGTACTCAAGGCGCTGCTGGAAAAGCTGGGACTGCCTGCCGGACAGGTTTTGGCGCTGATGGGAGAAAATGATCTTGAGATCGAAAAGCTGAAAAAAAGTATCCGCCAAAAAGATTTTCGCCTCCGCCGCGCGAAAAAATCGGAACAGGACAAACTCCGAAAGCAGATTCTTGTAATGTTGAGCAAGCTGGAAGAATTAGGCGGGGAGGACAACCGGTTTGTCCAGCAGTACATATTGAGTACGAAAGCCAGCATCGGCAGGCCTGATGGACCATACAGTCCCGAAGAACGACTGGAAATGCTGCTGGAGGCTATTCGGCTGACGGTCCCCCGCTTTGACTTGAAGAACATTCCCGCTTTTCACTATAGCGTGATGGAAGTGATTATTATCAACCAGATCGCAGTAACCTGTGCAAGTGCGGGAGACAGAAAAAAAGCAATCTCCATTTCCAGAAGATTGCTGAAATATATTGAGAAATACAATAAAGGTCTGGACAAATATCCCCAGCAGTTCTGCCTGATCGCTCATAACTGCGCCATCGATCTTGCGCTGGAAAAGCAGTATGAAGACTCTCTTCAATTGGCAGAAAAAGGCCAGCAGGTCTCTGTCCAAAAAGGTGATTACCAGTTTCTGCCTGGATTCCTGTCAACCCAGGCAGAGTGTCACTTTTTCCTGGGAAACCTTGAAAAGAGCAAACATTTCTACTATGAGTCATATTGTCTTTATGAAATACTCGATGACGATGTCAATCGAATTATCATAGCAAAGGAAATGAAAGAACGCTTGGGACTGGAACCTTTTCACTAAAGGAGATGGTTCTCTTCCTTTTGCCCCACTTCCTCACTCATTACCATCACCGGCTCCTCTGGAGGCTCCGGACCCAGAGGCTCTTCGATGACAGGAGGCTGGGGCAAATCAGACTCCTTGGCTGCATAGGCATGTCCTGGCAGCAGCGACAGGCACAGCAGGAAAGACAACAGTAAAGAAGTTAATTTTTTCAACATGGGAGTTCCCCCTTCTCTTTTTCCCATTATACACCATATTGCGGAGTCTGTCATTGCCGTTTCAGGTAAGTTTCAAATTTACCTGAAACGGCAAGTTGGGCCGGGGCATACGCCCCGGCCCCTTCTTTTACCGCGCCAAAAACCGTTACTGCTCCGCGCCGGTGATATAGGCGACAATCAGCGCTTCCAGCTCATCCGCCGTATACGTTTTATCCGGCTGTTTTTTGATGATCTGGATCAAATCGAACATCGCGGCCTTCTGGATAATGGCAATTTCCTTTTCGTCTGGCATTTCAACAGCCTCCTTTTATTGTCGATAGTTATATTATAACACATCGACCGAAAAACCTAAAGAGCGGAAAACGCCCCGGCCCCTTCTTTTACCGCGCCAGCACCTTCCTCAGGTACTGCCCCGTATAGCTCCCCTCGCAGGCGGCCACCTCCTCGGGGGTGCCGGTGCAGACGATGGTCCCGCCGCCGTCGCCCCCCTCGGGGCCCAGGTCGATGATATGGTCCGCGCACTTGATGACGTCCAGATTATGCTCGATGACCACCACCGTGTTCCCCGCGTCCACCAGCCGCTGCAGGACCTCCAGCAGCTTGCCCACGTCGTCGGTATGCAGGCCGGTGGTGGGCTCGTCCAGAATATAAATGGTGCTGCCGGTACTCCGCTTCGACAGCTCGGTAGCCAGCTTCACCCGCTGTGCCTCGCCGCCGGAGAGGGTGGTGGATGCCTGGCCCACCTTAATATACCCCAGGCCCACGTCACACAGGGTCTCCATCTTCACCGCGATTTTGGGCAGAGGCTTGAAGAACTCCCTGGCCTCCTCGGCGGTCATCTCCAGCACCTCGTAAATATTCTTCCCCTTATAGCGCACCTCCAGGGTCTCCCGGTTGTACCGCCTGCCCTTGCAGACCTCGCAGGGCACGTAGATGTCCGGCAGGAAGTGCATCTCGATTTTCAGCAGCCCGTCCCCGGAACAGGCCTCGCAGCGCCCGCCCCGGACGTTGAAGCTGAACCGTCCGGAGTTATAGCCTCTGGCCTTGGCCTCCGGCGTGGAGGCAAACAGCTCCCGGATATCGTTGAACACGCCGGTGTAGGTGGCGGGGTTGGACCGGGGAGTCCGGCCGATGGGGCTCTGGTCGATGTTGATGACCTTGTCCAGATACTCCTCCCCCTCGATGGCCTTGTGCTTTCCCGGGCGGCACTTCATCCGGTTCAGGTCGGCCCCCAGCCGCTTGAACAGGATTTCATTCACCAGAGAAGATTTCCCGGACCCGGACACGCCGGTGACGCAGGTCAGCGTCCCCAGAGGGATGTCCACATCAATGCCCCGCAGGTTGTTCTCTGCCGCTCCCCGGACGGTGAGGAGCTTCCCGCTGCCCTGCCGCCGCTTCTCCGGAACGGCGATATACCGCTTCCCGCTGAGATACTGGCCTGTGAGGGAGGCGGGATCGGCGGCCACCTCCTCCGGCGTACCGGCGGCGATGATGTTCCCGCCGTGGACCCCCGCGCCGGGGCCCACGTCGATGATATAGTCGGCGGCGCGCATGGTATCCTCGTCATGCTCCACCACGATGAGGGTGTTGCCCAGATCCCGCAGCTTCCGCAGGGTCTCCAGCAATTTGTCGTTGTCCCGCTGGTGGAGCCCGATGGAGGGCTCATCCAGAATATACAGCACCCCCATAAGGCTGGACCCGATCTGTGTAGCCAGCCGGATACGCTGGCTTTCGCCTCCGGAGAGGGTGGCGGCGGACCGGCTGAGGGTCAGATACTGGAGCCCCACGCTCCTGAGGAAGCCCAGCCGGGAACGGATCTCCTTCAATATCTGGTCCGCGATCATGCTCTGCGTCCTGGTGAGGGTCAGCCCCTCCATGAATTTCAGCGCCTCGGACACCGGCAGGGTGGTAAAATCGTGGATGCTGCTGCCTCCCACGGTGACGGCCAGACTCTCCATTTTCAGCCGCCTGCCCTTGCATACCGGGCAGGGGCACTGGCTCATGACCTCCTCCAGCTCCCGGCGGGAGGCCTCGGACTGGGTGTCCCGGTAGCGGCGCTCGACATTGTTGCAGATGCCCTCAAAGGGCTGGCGCAGAGTGCCCTTGCCCCGGGGCTGGTCATAGTGCAGCTCCAGATTTTCCCCCTTGGTGCCGTAGAGGATGATATCCCTGACCTCCCTGGTCAGGTCCTTCCAGGGGGTAGTGAGCTTGAACCTGTATTTCTTCGCCAGTGCGTCGAAGTACATTCGGCTGATGCCGTCCCCCCGGATGTTGTTCCATCCGGAGCATTGAATGGCTCCCTCCAGAATGGTCTTCTCCCCGTCGGGGATGATAAGGTCCGGGTCCACCTTCAGCTGGCTGCCCAGGCCGGTGCAGGCGGGGCAGGCTCCGAAGGGATTGTTGAAGGAAAACATCCGGGGAGCCAGCTCCTCGATGGACACACCGCAGTCCTCGCAGGCGTAGTTCTGGGAGAACAGCAGGTCCCGCTCCTCCTGAAGGATGTTGGCAATGACGATGCCCCCCGCCAGATTGGAGGCGGTCTCCACGCTGTCCGTCAGCCGCTGGCGGATGTCCGGCCGGACGATCAGGCGGTCCACCACGATCTCGATATTGTGCTTTTTGTTCTTGTCCAGCCTGATCTCCTCAGTGAGTTCATAGAGGGACCCGTCCACCCGCGCCCGGACATAGCCGGACTTCCGGGCGTCCTCGAAGACCTTGGCATACTCGCCCTTCCTGGCCCGGACCACCGGAGCCAGAATTTGAATCCGCGCCCCCTCGGGAAGCTCCAGGATCTGATCGATGATCTGGTCAATGGTCTGCTGGCGGATCTCCTTCCCGCAGACAGGACAGTGGGGGGTGCCCACCCGCGCCCAGAGGAGGCGGAGGTAGTCGTAGATCTCCGTCACCGTGCCCACGGTAGACCGGGGGTTCTTGCTGGTGGTCTTCTGGTCGATGGAGATGGCGGGGGAGAGTCCGTCGATATAGTCCACGTCCGGCTTCTCCATCTGGCCCAGAAACATCCGGGCGTAAGAGGAGAGGGACTCCACATACCGCCGCTGTCCCTCGGCGTAGATGGTGTCGAAGGCCAGGGAGGATTTTCCGGACCCGGACAGTCCCGTCACCACCACCAGCTTGTCCCGGGGGATCTCCACGTCCACGTTTTTCAGGTTGTTCTCTCTCGCGCCCTTGATATAAATTTTATCCTGCATGGGTGTCGTCTCCTGTTTGCGTTAGAGTAGCCTTCCGCATGGCTACCATAAGAATAAACGAACAAATTTTCTGTGTCAAGCCCTGATCTGAATTTTTTTCGCCAACCGCAGGGCGCCGTCCCGAAGAATCTCGATATTTTCCTCCTCCAGCACCGTGTCCTTATTGGTATGGATACGGTCCATGTAATAGCCGAGGCTCTTCTTCCGTTTCAGGGCGCAGACCCCCACACCCTTTCTAAACGCCTTGTTGTCGGAGGGGTAAAAGCCAAAGCCCCGGACCACCTCCACGACCTTCTCCCCCCGGCCCTGGAAGGCCGCTTCAATGCGGTCCAGCATCGCCGGGTCCTTCTCTTTCATAGCCCAGCCGGGAAAGAACTGGATGAAGTCCCCATCGGACACGCAGTCGAAATTGATGTTCAGCGTCTCTTTTTTGGCTTTTTTGTGGGCCTTGGTGAACGCCGCCGAGCCGAACAGGCCCTTCTCCTCGTTGTCAAAGAAGACGAAGCAGACCTCTTCCCGGTCCGCCTCCGGCATGGCCAACGCCGTTTCCAACAGAGTAATCACGCCGCTGGTGTTGTCGTTGGCGGTGTGCCGGTTGGCCGGGCCGTCGATGATCCACCAGACAAAAAAGATGCACAGCGCAATGGACGTGACGGGCATCAGCGGCAGGAGTACCGGGGAGTGCAGTTCCACGGTCAAGGCGAGAAGGATTCCCTCCACCACCGCCACCACCAGGAACAGCGGGATCACCAGCAGCAGCTGGTAGCAGATATAAAAGAGCATATTCCGGGGCGTGATAAAATTGGGGATGGGCAGCACGGCGCAGGTGTCATAATGGGCGGAGAAGATGACCTTCGCCGTGTCCGGGTCGCCCGCGACCACGTTTTTTGCGGCGAAGCCCTCTTCCACCTTGGGCGCGCAGCCCGCGGCCTCCAGCTCCCCGCAGAGCCAGGCGCGGAAAGCCTCCTTTTGCTTTTTGGATTTCCGGACCTGGAAAGCCTCCATAATTTTCATAGACTGCGGCAGCATCGTTACGTTTCCTCCGACCGTCCTAATAAATAATCTGTGGTCACACCGAAATAGTCCGCAAGGATCATTAAAGAAATGCCGGGAATATTGATTTCTCCATATTCAATTTTTTGGTAATGACTTGTCGTACAACCCAATAATTCCGCCATTTCAGATTGTTTCTTTTTCTTGTCTTTGCGCAGTTTTTTTAATCTTTGTGCAAATTCCGCCATTTCAGGCTTTTTCTGATTATTCATAAAAACCTCTTGAAACATAGTAAAATTGGGTGTACCCTAAATACATAGTTAAACTGTGTATTTAGGGGGGGACGACTTGATGAAAAATATTTATCTTTGGCTCTACGAGCGTTATGCTGTGCCAAAATTGAAAGATCTCAATAAAGCGCACACAGAAATCACAGCAACATTTGCCGAGCGCGTAGGGTTGTCTCAAACAAACCGTTTGCGCCTGGACGATTTGACAGGCAATATGCGTTTGCAATGGGGCGCAGAAGTGTTTGCCCTAGGGGTCCGATTCGGTTTGCGCATGAACGCACCGCGCACCCAACCCAAGGATTGCTCCTGGCTAACTTACTTCCTTCCGCAGCTCGATGATCCGGTCTCTTAGCACCGCCGCGTACTCGAACTCCATCATCTTCGCCGCTTCCTTCATCTGCTTCTCCAGCTTGGCAATCTCCTCCGCCACCTCGGACCTGGTCAGCTTCTTCCCGGACCTCTTCTGGGCCTCCGCCTCGGACTTCGACAGCTCCAGAATCTCCCGCACAGACTTGATGACCGTCTTGGGCACGATCCCGTGCGCCTTATTGTAATCATCCTGTATCTTCCGCCGCCGCTCGGTCTCATCCATAGCGGAGCGCATACTCCGTGTAACGGTATCCGCGTACAGGATGACCATGCCATCCGCGTTCCGGGCCGCCCGGCCGATGGTCTGGATGAGGCTGGTCTCACTGCGGAGGAAGCCCTCCTTGTCCGCGTCCAGAATGGCGACCAGACTGACCTCCGGCATATCCAGGCCCTCCCGCAGGAGGTTGATGCCCACCAGCACGTCGAACTCTCCCAGCCGCAGGTCCCGGATCAGCTCCATCCGCTCGATGGTCTCTACGTCATGGTGCATGTACCGCACCTTGATCCCCGCTCTTTGCAGGTATTGGGTCAGATCCTCCGCCATCTTCTTGGTGAGGGTCGTCACCAGCACCCGCTCATTCCGGGCGGACCGGGCGTTGATCTCTCCGATGAGATCGTCGATCTGTCCCGCCACGGGCCGGACCTCCACTCTGGGGTCCAGCAGGCCCGTGGGCCGGATGACCTGCTCCACGATCTGATCCGCCTGACTGCGCTCATACTCCGCCGGGGTGGCGGAGACGAACACCGCCTGATGGAACCGCTCCTGGAACTCGTCGAATTTCAGGGGCCGGTTATCGAAGGCGCAGGGCAGGCGGAAGCCGTACTCGATAAGGCTCTCCTTCCGGGCCCGGTCGCCGTTGAACATGGCCCGGACCTGGGGCAGGGTCACGTGGCTCTCATCTACGAACAATACGAAATCGTCCGGGAAGTAGTCGATCAGCGTCATGGGCGGGGACCCCACAGGCCGTCCGGAGATGACCCTGCTGTAGTTTTCGATGCCGTTGCAGTACCCCAGCTCCCGCATCATCTCGATGTCATAGGTGGTCCGCTGGCGGATGCGCTGGGCCTCCACCAGCTTGCCGTTCTCCGCAAACCAGCGCTCCCGGTCGTCCAGCTCCCGCTCGATCTCCCCCAGAGCCCGCTCCATTTTCTCCCTGCTGACCACGTAATGACTGGCGGGCCAGACGGGGATGTTGGACAGCCGCCGGGTGATGCTCCCGGTAACGGGGTTGATCTCGCTGATCCGGTCGATCTCGTCCCCGAAAAATTCCACCCGCAGGGCAGAATCCCTCCAGTAGGCGGGCCACAGCTCCACCGTATCGCCCCGCACCCGGAACATATTCCGCTCGAAGGCGATGTCGTTGCGCTCATACCGGATGTCCACCAGCCGGTGCAGCAGCGTGTCCCGGCCCATGCAGTCCCCCACCCGCAGGGAGACCATCATCTTCTCAAAATCGTCCGGCTCCCCCAGACCGTAGATGCAGCTGACGGAGGACACCACGATCACGTCCCGCCGCTCCAGCAGAGAGGCGGTGGCGCTCAGCCGCAGGCGGTCGATTTCCTCATTGATGGAGGCGTCCT
>ERZ779621.360-NODE-360-length-21525-cov-7.404984_pt1 | contig 21525 bp, 22 predicted proteins | sample MGYA00514215_ERZ779621 | MGnify/ENA primary metagenome ERZ779621 (study PRJEB29562, sample SAMEA4376715) | mouse gut metagenome | isolation source: Cecum | study: EMG produced TPA metagenomics assembly of the A DSS colitis mouse model was used to assess the...
CCTGATTGCTGCCGGAACAGGAAGACCCATAGCCGCCCTTATCTGCCCAGAAACGGCACAGCGGTTTGACAATGCTGAAGCAATCCGCAGGATTCAGGCTGATTTGAGAAAATTGCAGAAAGGCGGTGCAACGGTATGAATTACAAGAAAATGATTATCCACCTTTTAAAGAAAATCCATAACGAGAAGTTTCTCCGGCGTATCTACATTTCGCTCCAGGAGTATGTGAAAGAAAGTGAGGGTGCAGCATGAAAGAAACGTATCGGAACCTTATCATGGAACTTCTGGATGCACTGGATGCCAAAGCCTTGCAGAGCATCTACAGCTTCATCCGGGGCATGATGGCCGGGAAAGGCGGTGTGGCATGAATTATAAGAAGCTGATAATCGAACTTCTGGACAAAATCGACAATCGGAAATTTCTGTATCGGGTTTATGTTTCCCTATTGGAGTATGTGAAAGAAAGTGAGGTATAGCACATGGCAGATTTAAGGGCATTATCTGCTGTTGTGCGACACAGTCTTCCAAGAGGAATAACCGTTACACAAAACCGTACTAAAGGGTGTCTGTTAGTCGCAGATGCCCTTTTCTTTGCCTAAATTTGTCTATTACCATATGTCTATTACCTGTCTACTACTTGTCTATTACGCGGCAAAATTTAAGGCTATCGCTGACAACCCATGTCAACGATAGCCCTTGATTTTACTGCATTTCTTAGAACTTGCCTTCCTTGGCGGCTTCCTCGATCAGCACGGCCACGGCCACGGTAGCGCCGACCATAGGGTTGTTGCCCATACCGATCAGTCCCATCATCTCCACATGAGCGGGAACGGAAGAGGATCCTGCAAACTGCGCATCGGAATGCATACGGCCCAGCGTGTCGGTGAAGCCGTAGGAAGCAGGGCCTGCCGCCATGTTGTCGGGATGCAGGGTACGTCCTGTGCCGCCGCCGGAGGCAACGGAGAAGTACTTCTTACCGGCTTCCGTCCTCTCCTTCTTATATGTACCTGCAACAGGATGCTGGAATCTGGTAGGATTGGTAGAGTTGCCGGTGATGGACACATCCACGTTTTCCTTCCACATGATGGCCACGCCTTCGGGCACGCTGTTGGCGCCGTAGCAGTTGACCTTTGCCCTGAGTCCCTCGGAATAAGGAATTCTCTCAAGCTCCTTCACTGTATTGGTATAGGGATCATACTCGGTTTCCACAAAGGTAAAGCCATTGATACGGGAAATGATCTTTGCGGCATCCTTTCCAAGGCCGTTCAGAATTACCCGCAGAGGCTTCTGGCGAACCTTATTAGCCTTCTCCGCAATACCGATTGCACCTTCAGCGGCAGCAAAGGATTCATGTCCTGCCAGGAAGCAGAAGCAGTCGGTATCCTCCTCCAGGAGCATCTTGCCCAGATTTCCATGTCCCAGACCCACTTTACGGGTATCTGCAACAGAGCCGGGGATACAGAAGGCCTGAAGTCCTTCTCCGATGGCTGCGGCGGCATCAGCCGCTTTACGGCAGCCCTTCTTGATGGCGATAGCGGCGCCCACGGTGTAAGCCCAGCAGGCATTTTCAAAGCAGATAGGCTGGATCTTCTTCACCTGCTCATACACGTCAAGACCCGCGTCTTTGGTGATCTTCTCCGCTTCTTCGATAGAGGAGATCCCATAGCTGTTCAGCACAGCATTGATTTTATCAATACGTCTTTCATATGATTCAAATAAAGCCATTTTTTCCTGTCCTCCTTATGTTTTGGAAACTTCTCAACTCACTTCGTTCATTAAGAAGCAGCGCATGACTGTTTTCGCAGCTACACGCCTCATTCTTTCCTGGGATCGATGATCTTTACAGCATCTGCAACACGGCCATACTGACCCTTCGCCTTCTCATACGCTGTGTTGGGATCGTCGCCCTTTTTGATGAAGTCAGTCATCTTTCCAAGGCTCACAAACTCATAACCGATGATCTGATCGTCCTTGTCAAGAGCGATACCGGTCACATAGCCCTCTGCCATCTCCAAATAACGGGGACCCTTTTTCAGAGTGCCGTACATAGTTCCTACCTGACTTCTGAGACCCTTGCCCAGATCCTCCAGGCCGGCGCCCACAGGTAGACCTTCCTCAGAAAAGGCACTCTGGGTACGTCCGTAAACGATCTGCAGGAAAAGTTCTCTCATAGCGGTATTGATAGCATCGCACACAAGGTCGGTATTCAGGGCTTCCATAACGGTCAGGCCGGGAAGGATCTCAGCCGCCATGGCTGCGGAATGGGTCATGCCGGAACAGCCGATGGTCTCCACCAATGCCTCCTGAATGATACCCTCTTTCACGTTCAAGGTCAGCTTACATGCGCCCTGCTGGGGAGCACACCAGCCCACACCATGAGTCAGGCCGGAAATATCCTCCACCTTTTTTGCCTGAACCCACTTTGCTTCTTCAGGGATAGGCGCACAACCATGATGCACACCCTGAGCGACTGTGCACATTTCTTCAACTTCCTTTGAATAAATCATGTGAAATCTCCTTTCGATTATGTAGGTTATTATAATATCATTTGTACTATTGATAAAATAATATCATTCGCTTTATTCTCTCATATTTGGGGCAAAAAATCCAGAGGTTTTTACAAAAAAATGCAGACATGTAACCAACTATTAACTACTCCGCTCTTCAGGCAAGAACCATCCTGTCATTGGCCAATTCACCGCCGCTGGCTTCCTCAAATTTTCGAAGCAGATCAGGCACTGTCAGCTTTTTCTTGTCTTCCCCGGACACGTCATAAATCACATGGCCCTCGTGCATCATGATCAGCCGGTTTCCATGGGCAATGGCATCCTTCATATTGTGGGTAATCATGATTGTAGTCAAGCTGTCCCGTTCCACAATCCTGTCCGTTGCCTCCAGCACCTTGGCAGCCGTCTTGGGATCCAGCGCCGCGGTGTGCTCATCCAGCAGAAGGAGCTTGGGCTTCTGGAGAGTAGCCATGAGAAGCGTCAGGGCCTGGCGCTGGCCGCCCGAGAGAAGTCCAACCTTTGTGGTCAGCCGGCTCTCCAGCCCCAGCTCCAAAATTTCCAGCTGCTCTTTATAGGACTCCCTCTCTTTGGAGGTGATCCCCGGCCTCAATGTTCTGGGCTTTCCCCGTCTGGAGGCCAGTGCCAGATTTTCCTCGATCTGCATGCTGGCGGCAGTTCCGGTCATGGGATCCTGAAATACTCTTCCCAGGTACCTGGCTCTCTTATGCTCCGAAAGCCGGGTCACATCCACACCGTCAATCAATATACGCCCCTGATCCACAAACCAGGTGCCGGCGATAGCATTCAGCATGGTTGATTTTCCCGCGCCGTTGCCTCCGATGACCGTAACGAAATCCCCCGCCTGCAAATGCAGCTCCAGACCGTTCAGCGCTCTCTTTTCATTGATCGTGCCCGCGTTAAATGTCTTACTGATCTTTTCCAAATCAAGCACGGCTGTCACCTCCCTTTCTCACAGGATGGGAAAAATATTTTTCCTTCAGATGGGGAATGGAAAGGAATACGGCCACAATAACGGCGGAAATCAGCTTCAGATCATTCGCGTTCAGTCCCAGCCACAATACCACCTGCAATACCAGATAATAAACCACTCCGCCCATGGCTACAGAGAACAGCTTAAAGGCGAAATTGCCGCGGATCCTGCCAAACAGTACCTGGGCGATGATCACCGCCGCCAAACCGATGACGATGGCTCCCCGCCCTGCATTAATATCCGCGAATCCCTGATACTGAGCGAACAGACCGCTGGAAAAGGCAACGATTCCGTTGCTGAGCATCAATCCCAGAATCTTGTTTCTATCCGTATTGATTCCCTGGGCTCTGGACATATGGGGGTTGGAACCTGTGGCACGGATTGAGCACCCCAGCTCCGTTCCGAAAAACCAGTACAGAAGCCCGATCAGTATCACAATAATAACTATGGCCACCAGCAATGTATTTTTATAAAACGGAACATCTCTGATATAGCGCAGAGACACCAGCAGATCATACTTGTCCACGGCAATGGCCTGGTTAGCCTTGTTTGCCATGATGCGCAGATTGATGGAATACAGACCCAGCTGGGTCAGAATACCTGCAAGAATTGCCGGTATTCCCAGGAAGGTATGCAGCGCTCCCGTCACAAAACCGGCCAGCATTCCAGCCAAAAAAGCAGCCAGCAGGGAAACCCACACCGAATGTCCGGACAGCATCATCATGATGCAGACGGCGCCTCCGGTACACATGGTGCCGTCCACAGTCAAATCTGCCAGATCCAGGATTCTGTATGTAATAAATACTCCGATAGCCATAATTCCCCATATGAGCCCCTGAGCACAGGCGCCGGGCAATGCATTTAACAAAGCAATTATATTCAACCGTTCTTCCTCCTGCCTGTCAGGCAAAGATCACTCTTCCGCCGCCGGCCCGATCTCAGTATAGCCTTCGGGTATTGTAATCCCCAGCTGAGCACAAATTTCCGCATTATATTTCTTGGTCACATCGGGCGCATACTGAATTTCCATAGTGGATATATCAGCACCATTCACCAATATCTCGTAAGCCATCAGGCCGGTCTGATAACCAATGTCATAATAGCTGATGGAAAGCGTAGCCACACCACAGCCTCTGCACATATTCTCTTCCCCGGTAACCACAGGAATCTTTGCCGGAAGGCACACATTGTTGATGGTATTGGTGGCCGATGCCGCCGTGTTGTCGGTAGGAATATAGATCACGTCACATTCCGCCACAGCTGTGGCCGCCACGGCAGCAATATCGTTGGAATCCGCAAAGGTATACTCCTTACAGGTATACCCCATTCCCTCCAGCTCCGTCTTTACAATGTTTACCTGATATGAAGAATTCGGTTCACCGGAGCAGTACAGCATTCCTATATTTTTCGCATCCGGAAAAAGCTCCTTCAGCATGGCGGCCTGCTCAGTCAGAGGCGCCAGATCGGAGGTACCGGAAATATTCATGCCGGTAGATCCTGTCCAATCGTCGATCTGCAGCGCGGTGGCATAATCGGTGATAGAGGTTCCCAGAATGGGAATGGAATTGGTAGCGGCCGCCGATGATTGCAGCGGAGCCGTAGCATTAGCCATAATCAGATCCACGTTAGAGGACACAAACTGATTGGCGATGGTTCCGCAGGTGTTGGAATCGCCCGATGCGTTCTGCAGATTGATCTTGACCTGGTCTCCCAGCTTCTCCTTCAGCGCTGCCTGGAACCCCTCGGTGGCAGCATCCAGGGCGTCATGCTGAACCAGCTGGCAGATTCCCACATTATATACCTTTTCACCGGAACCGGCATCGTCTCCCTGCCCTGATTCACCGGGATCGGAGCCGCAGCCTGCCAGAGACGACAGCGCTCCGGCACAAATCAATAAAAGAGCCAATAACTTTTTCTTCATAGATATCCTCATTTCTGCGCTGCTTTTTGCGCATTTTTTGATATGCTCTGTTGCGCTTTAACGCGCCAACGCGTTGCGCTAACGCACTACAAAACTATACAACATACTTATGAAAAAGTCAATGACCCTTTTGGTATCAACACTATTATTTAATTTTGCTTCTCTACAACGTTCTCTCTGTTTTTGTAAATACTGTTGGCCGGTACCACGCCGCGTACCATGGATGTAGGATAAATATTGGTATTTCTGCCGATGACAGTCCCGGGATTCAGCACGCTGTTGCAGCCCACCTCCACGCAGTCTCCCAGCATGGCTCCCATCTTTTTCAGCCCTGTCTCAATAGATATTCCCTGTCCCTTTACTGTTACCAGGGTTTTGTCACTCTTCACATTGGAGGTAATAGAGCCGGCTCCCATATGAGCCTTATAACCCAGTATACTGTCACCCACATAATTATAATGAGGCACCTGCACCTTATTGAAGAGTACAACGTTTTTCAGTTCAGTGGAATTCCCCACCACGGCTCCCTTTCCTATAATGGCATTTCCTCTCACAAAAGCACAATGGCGCACCTCCGCCTCCTCATCAATGATCAGCGGCCCATTCAGGCAGGCCGTAGGTGCTACCTTTGCACTTTTTGCCACCCAGATATTTTCCCCTTTTTTTTCATACAGTCCCTCCGGAAGGCGTTTCCCCAGTTCCAGAATAAAGTCGTGGATCCTGGGAAGAACCTCCCATGGATACATTGCTTCTGCAAAAAGCTCCCCTGCTATCGTCTCATTCAGATCATATAAATCCGTTATTGCAATACCTGCCATAAATATCTCCCTTCTAATGCTTTTCCCCTTTTTGTCAGAGGCCTTCCCGGCCTGCCTTTTTGCCCGCAGCAATCTTTGCCGGCTTTTCCGGCGCATGCCGCTGTCCGAAATGTCATCCAATATCATCCGGCTGCGCTCATCTCCAGCAGCTTATCCCGCATCTCCTTCTCTATCTTCTGCAGCTGAACCTCCGCCTGAGATCTCTTTTCCCGGCCTTCCTTCTGAATCTTCATCACCTCGTCCAAGGTGCTGATCAGCGTCTGGTTCGTGGCCTGAAGGGTCTCAATGTCCACAATGCCCCGCTCACTTTCCCTGGCAGTCTCCACTGTGGCTATCTTCAGAGTCTCTGCATTTTTCTTCAAAAGCTCGTTGGTCATATCACTGACCTCCCTCTGTGCCCTTGCGGCATCGGTAGAATGATTCAGGCCGATGGCTATAACCATCTGGCTCTTCCACAGAGGAATGGTATTCACCAGCGTAGACTGGATTTTATCGCTCATCACAATGTCGTTATTCTGAATCAGGCGTATCTGGGGCGCCATCTGCAGAGAGACTGTGCGAGTCAGTTCCAGATCGTGTATTTTTTTCTCAAATCGATTGCACATTTCAGAAAAATCCCTTGCCGCCTGAGTATCCTCGGGAAGGCCGCTTCTTTCCGCCTTGGCCACCAGTGCGGGAAGCTCCTCATCAGCAGCCTTTTTCAGCTTCTGTTTGCCGGCCAGAATGTACATGGACAGCTCCTTGAAATAATTCAGGTTCAATTCGTACATCTTATCCAGCATGGTAACATCCTTCATCAGCGTAACCTGATGCTGCTCCAGAATTTCGCTGATCCTGTTTACATTCACCTCGGCCTTGTCGTACTTCGCCTTCATGTTAGCCAGCTTATTGGTATTTTTCTTAAAAAAGCCCAAAAATCCCTTGGTATCCTCATCCTCCTCAAATTCGCGCAGCTGTGCCACCACCTGAGTCAGCATCTCTCCCACCTGCCCCATGTCCTTTGTGCGTACACTGCTTAAGGCAGTATCGGAGAAGTCTGCGATCTTCTTCTGACAGCCGGCACCATACTGGAGTACCATCCGGGTATTGGACAAGTCAATGCGGGCGGCAAAGTCCTCCACCATCTTCTGCTCCTCCGGCGTAAGCTCTATCTCCAGTGCTTCCTCCTTCTCCGGAACCGGCACAGTCTCCCGAGCCGGCGCCACGGCGGTATCCTGCTCTGCCTCGGGAAAAGCATCAAATGTTAAAACAGGCGCCTCCTTCAACATTTCATCCAAATTACTCATATCAACTCTCCTTTCGTCAGCTCTTTCGCACTTCTTCAAATTCCGGTTCTACAGCAAGGCCTTCCCGGGCCAGCATGGCCTGAAGCACCTGGGCATCCGCCGTCACGTCGTAAGCGGTCTCCCGGAACAGCTTGTTCAATAATTCTCCAAAAGCTTTGTTTATGGTGTCCAGGGTTTTTTCGATCTCCTCCTTGGCTTCCCGGATATCCTCCCCTTGTACGCTCATGGAATCAAACTCTTCGTATGCGCCCACCAGCTTGATCGTTGTAGGCAGATAGTAATTCATAAACTTTCTCATCTGGGGCATCTGCTCCGGATGGTCTCTCAGCCTGTCAAATATCTCCTTCAGCAGGTTTTCCAGACGGAACAGCTTTGTGGAAATGGACTCTCCCGGGATATTATCATTCATATCCCGCAGTCTCCGGATATATACCTGTCCCTCGGATATCATATCCTCCAGCTCCGAGTTTACGCCGGTACCGGCCTCCGCTCCCTGATTTCCGGCCTCTTCCGGCTTTTGTCCCTTCCGCCCTGCCTTTGCAGATCCGGCACCTGCGTCCTTTGCTCCTGCCTGGCCGTCCCCGGCCTGTCTTTCCCGTTCCTCCATTCTGCGCTGCTTTTCCAGAGAAAGATACTCCTGGTAGATCTTATCATCCAGCATCAGGCAGCTTTCCTGCCTGTCCAAATGCCCCTCCGGGAAAAAACCGGCTGTCAGCATCTTCTTAACATCCTTCAAAATAAACTTCAAGGGTTTGTTTGTATGAAGCGCCAGATCCTCCAGATTGACGTAATGCCGATGGCCTGAAAGCTCCCTGTACTTCTCTGCTCTTTTCAGAACGGATTTCTGATGACAGCCCACATTGATCATAATAATAAATCCGATCAGCAAAAGCACAAAAATACAGAAGGATACCTGAAAGCCTCCTCCAAAAACCAGCCCAAGCACCAGAAACACACAGGACAGGGCAGCCATGATTCCGGTTCCGATTCCCCCAAAGACCTGATACAGAATACCGGAAATGCTTCCGATCTTCCTGAAAGGGGCCTTTGTCTGAACCACTGCCGGCTTTTCCTGCTGTTTTTTCGCCTGTCTTCCGCTCTGCCAGGCCGAAGTCATTCCTCCGAACAGGATCTCCTGCAGATCCGGCACCCGGCGCCCTGAGTATCCGCCCGCCTTACCTGAACTGCCATATCTATAGGCTCCGGCGTCTCCTCCGGCGCCAGCAGCTCCGCTCTGACCGTGTGCACCTCCTGCACCTGCAGCCCCACCCTGACCGTGTGCACCTCCGGCGCCAGCAGCCCCGCCCTGACCGTGTGCACCTCCGGCGCCAGCAGCCCCGCCCTGACCGTATGATCCGCCCGTTTCCGATCCGCCGTTTTCCTCCGGCGGCACATCCATCTGCTCCGGAGCGGATACCCGGGCAATCTGCTCCTTTACGGTATGGATCGCACTGGTGACGGTATCCGAGAGCACATCACTCAGCGGAACAAAATTTCCTGTCTCCACGGCATCCTCCACCGCATTTCTGATTTCCCTGCCAAGATTACTCCATGTCTGATTCTCGCCCATATGTTTCGCCCTTATATTATACAGCCGTCATTATATTGCGCGCCTGTCACCATATGATACAGCTATTTCGTTACTGCCCACATAACGCTATTCTATTTCTCGTAGCACGCTGATGTCTTCTGAAATTGTTTCCACAATATTCCCTGATTGTTCAGGCGCTTTACATACTCTGTCCTGCGCCCTACAAATCCGGTAAGCTTATCCATATACTCCCGGGAGGTGATATCGCCTCCCGCCACCATGGTGAGTCCCTTTTCCCAGCTGGCCGTCAGCGACGGATCCAGCAGAGCCCTGATCGAGCTCTCCACCACATCATACACCATCTCTCCCAGGAGAGTAGGCGTCAGCACCTGACTCTTTTTGTTCAGCGCCAGATATTCAATATTCACGAGCTTCTTCAGGATCTCGGCCCGGGTGGCGCTGGTGCCGATACCGCTTCCCTTAATCTGAGCCCGAAGCTCCTCGTCCTCAATAAACTGTCCGGCATTTTCCATGGTCAAAATAATGCTTCCCGAAGTATAGCGCTTCGGCGGAGAGGTTTCGCCCTCCTTAATCTCATAGGAATCTGCCTGTAACCGATCACCTTTCTTCAATGTCTGTAAAAGCACAAGGAAGGCTTCATCACCTTTGATTTCCGTCTCCACCTCTTCCCGCTTTCCCTCTGCCTGTCCTTTCCCGGCTTCCTCCTTCAAAGGGGCTTTATCCTTTCCGGGTCCGGCATCCTTTCCTTCGTCTCTTCGAAAGGAAAAAGCGGCAACCTTCAGATAACCTTCTTCCTCCAGTACCTTAAAGCCGGCAAAAAACCTTTCGTCCTTGACCCTGATACGCAGAGAAAACTTCCTGTACACTGCCGGCGGATAGAAAATACTCAAAAACCGGCGGGCAATGATCTCATATACCCTGGCCGCCAGCTCCGGAAGACCGTTAAGGCTCCCTGTCTGCCCCGTGGGAATAATGGCATAATGATCCGTAATCTGCTTGTCATTTACATATCTGGTTTTAGAAATACCTTTATAGCTTCCCTTTTTCAGGATTTCCGCCGCATAGGCTGCCGCCGGACCATAATTCTGAAGTCCGCCGATATTCTTATGGATCTCCTTTGCCACCGCCGTAGAAAGCACCCGGGCATCCGTTCGGGGATAAGTCACCAGCTTTTTCTCGTACAGCTCCTGAACAATACGCAGAGTCTCGTCCGGACTGATTTTAAAATATTTGGAGCAATCGTTCTGAAGCTCTGCCAGATTATACAGCAGCGGAGGATTTTTATTTTCCTTTTTCCTCTCGATGCTTTCCAGCAACACGTCTCCCACAGGTTCTTCCTCCAGCCGGCGTATCAGCTGCTCCGCATCCGCCTTGTTCCGAAAGCCGTTTTCCTTATACAGCTTCGGAGAGCCAAACAGCGGCGAGCTTTCCACAGCCCGCCATTCTCCGGAAAAAACCTTTTCCTGCAGCCTGAAATTCCCAAGCACACGATAAAAAGGAGTCTTTACAAAGGAACGGATCTCCCGCTCCCGGTTTACAACAATTCCCAGAACACAGGTCATTACTCTTCCTACGGAAATCACCGCCTTATCCCGCTTCAGATAATCCTTTACCGTTCTCCCGTACTTCAGAGTCAGCACCCGGGAAAAATTAATGCCCATCAGATAATCTTCCTTTGCCCGCAGGTACGCGGCATCGCTGAGGTGATCGTATTCCTTCAGATCCTTAGCCTCCCGGATCCCCCGCAGAATCTCTTCCTCCGTCTGCGAGTCAATCCAAACTCTTCTGCGCTCCTTGCCTGTGACTCCGGACATCTGCTCTACCAGACGGTATATGTATTCCCCTTCCCTTCCCGAGTCGGTGCACACATAAATGGTAGTCACATCAGGCCTTTTCATCAGACTGCTCACAATTCCAAATTGCTTTTTTGAGCTGTCAATGACTTCATATAAAAATTTTTCCGGAAGAAACGGAATGGTATCCAGACTCCACCGCTTGTATTTTTCGTCGTATACCTCCGGATAACTCATGGTTACCAGATGTCCTACACACCAGGTTACAATCGCTTCCCCTGACTCCAGATACCCGTCCCGGGAAGTGGTTCTGATCCTGAGAGCGTTGGCAAATTCTCTGGCAACGCTGGGTTTTTCCGCAATAAACAAACTCTTGCCCACAAACTACCGTCCTTTTATATAAATCACTCACAGCGAAGTGTTCAGCATTCCCTCCACCTCCTCCGGCGGAAGAGGCCTGCTGAATAAATATCCCTGAATCACGTCGCAGCCGGTGGCATGCAGATACTGATATTGCTGCTCGTCTTCAACACCCTCGGCCACTGACTCATAGCCCAGAGATTTTACCATGTTAATGATCGATTCCGTAATCACCCGGCTGGCGGAATCCGTGATCACATTATCTATAAAGGATTTATCGATTTTCAGCGTGTCGATAGGAAGCTTTCGCAGATATGACAGAGCTGAAAAGCCCGTTCCGAAATCATCCAGCGAAATGCGGATTCCGTATTCCCGAAGTTGGTTCAGCTTCTCCGAAACCGCCTCGAAATCATCGATCAGCACGCTCTCCGTGATCTCCAACTCGATCTCCGCCGGTCTTACTCTGTATTTCTTCAGCACATTTATGGTAGACTCCACAAAATCCTCTCGTTTATACTGAAGCGCCGAAATATTTATAGACATAATAAACGGGAAGCCAAACTGTGCCTTCCAGGCGGCATACTGCTTCACGCTCTCCTCCACCACCCATTTCCCGATGGGAATAATCGTGCCGCTTTTTTCTGCAACGGGAATAAAGGTGGCCGGGCTGATCATCCGGGAATCCTCATCCCTCCATCGAATCAGAGCCTCCACCCCACGAAGCCTTTTGTTGCCGGTATAGTACTGCGGCTGATAGTACATGAAGAAATCCTGATCATAAACTGCTTTTTTCAGCTTATTCTCCAGCTCAATGGAATTCAACAGGTCATCCATCACCGGAGCGTTAAAATACTGAATTGTATTGTGTCCCAGCTCCTTAGAATTGGCGCCCACGATCTCCGCACAGTTCACCAGCTCCAGAGCGGAAACTCCCGCCTCGGGATATTCTGCAACCCCTGCGCTTACGGTAATCCGAAGCTCCTGCCCGCTGATCAGGCGGAAAGGATCCTTTACCCGCTTCTGAATGGCTCTGTAAAGAAACTCTGCACTTCTGTTTCCCGCGGGGTCATAGATGGCAATGCAATAAACGTCGCTGTGAAGGTGGCAGGCAATGATTCCCTCCCCGCACAATTCTTTGATAAAGCAGCCGAACTGCTGAACCAGCTCATCTCCGGCCACAATCCCCAGACTGTCGTTAACCTTCCGGAAGCCGTCGATATCTACCGTCATAACACTGATGATGCTGTTGCTGTCCTCAGCCCGTTTTACATACTCTCCCAACAGACGCACAAAATAATTGCGGTTATAAAGCCCCGTCATATTGTCATAATAAGCCATATATGCCAGTTCTTCATTCTGGGAACGCATCTTTGTAATGTTATCGATATAGATCACCTTGTCTGTGGGAATGCCCTCTCTGTCATAATACACCTGGGCACGGAATCGAAACCACGCCCTTTTTCCTTTCAGACGGCACTCTGTGGTCCTTGACTCCTCTCCCGTCCTTTCCAGGAAAAGCAGTTCCTGCAGGGACAGCAGACCGGACTCTTCCACCAATTCCAGCAACAGGGCAAATTCCTTTGTCTCGCTGATATCAAAATCAAAAAATTCTTTCCACCGGCCCAGAGCACACACCCTGTTTTCAACAGGATCACAATACAGGAACGCCCCGTCTGCGGACTCACAGACCTTTGCATACATTCGTTCCTTCTCTGTCAACTTCTGGTTCATGGCCTTCAAGAGATCCAATTGATAACGTAATTCACTCATAGCCGCCCCTTATTTGTGATATACCCCTGAGCCTTCAACAATTCCGCGCACAAAATTGCGCCGCCTGCCGCGCCTCTGACGGTATTATGGGACAATCCTATAAACTTATAGTCGTAGACCGTATCCTCCCGCAGACGCCCTACGCTGATGCCCATGCCCTTTTCGTAATCCACATCCAGCGCTACCTGAGGCCTGTTATCCTCCTCCAGATACTGAATAAACTGCTTGGGAGCACTGGGCAGCTCAAGCCTCTGAGGCTCACCGCTGAAGCTTCTCAGCTTTTCAATCAGCTGGTCTCTGCCAGGCTTATTACGGAATTTCACAAACACTGCCGCCGTGTGGCCGTTCAGCACCGGTACCCGGATACACTGACAAGTAATCACAGGAGAAACTGCCGGAACAATGACGCCGTTCTCGATCTTTCCCCATATCCGCAGGGGTTCCTTCTCGCTTTTCTCCTCCTCGCCTCCGATATACGGAATAATATTGCCCACCATTTCCGGCCAATCGCCGAAGGTCTTTCCTGCGCCGGAGATAGCCTGGTAAGTAGTGGCTACTACCTCCACTGGTTCGAATTCCTTCCAGGCGGTGAGCACAGGCGCATAGCTTTGTATGGAGCAGTTAGGCTTGACGGCCACAAAGCCTCTTTTCGTGCCCAGTCTCTTCTTCTGGAAATCGATCACCTGCATATGCTCCGGATTGATCTCAGGAACCACCATGGGCACATCCGGTGTCCATCTGTGGGCACTGTTGTTGGAAACCACCGGCGTCTCGGTCCTGGCATAGTCCTCTTCGATCTTCTTAATCTCTTCCTTAGTCATATCCACAGCACTGAACACAAAGTCAACCTTTTCCGCAACTGCTTCCACCTCGTTTACATTCATGACAACAATATCCTTTACCGCCTCCGGCACAGGCGTCGTCATCTTCCATCTGCCCTCCACAGCTTCCCTGTAGGTTCTGCCTGCGGAGCGGGGACTGGCGGCAATCGTGGTTACTTCAAACCAGGGATGATTCTCCAGCAACGCAATGAACCGCTGTCCCACCATACCGGTTCCGCCTAAAATACCTACTTTTAACTTCTGACCCGCTCTCTTATCCATTCTTTCTCTCCTTTTTATCTGATCTATGTATTGAATAAATCTGATTCATCTGCTTTCAAGGTTTATACCCTTCTGTATTTATTTATGCTTTTATGTTCATTGCAATTCAATTACTCTTTCTCCAGGTACGCCCTGTACCCATCCATAGCCGCCCTCATGGCCTTCGGTCCGGGGGCTCCGGCAGTGAGCCGCCTTTCTACACAGGCCTTCAGAGAAACCGCCTCATACAGATCCTCCTCAAACTGATCGCTGATCCCCTGAAGCTCCTCCATGGACAACGCACCGATAGAAGTATTTTTTTCCAAACAATACAGCACAAGTCTGCCCACAATCCCATGAGCATCCCGAAAAGGAACTCCCTTTCCCACCAAATAATCCGCAGCATCCGTTGCGTTGGAAAATCCGTTCAGGGCACTGGCCGCCATGCGGTCCTTTCGAAATCTCATGGTGCGAAGCATTCCGGTAAAAAGAGTCAGACAATCCTTTACCGTATCCGAAGCGTCAAAGAAAACCTCCTTGTCCTCCTGCATATCCTTATTATATGCAAGCGGCAGTCCCTTCATGGTAGTCAGCAGCGCCATCAGATCCCCATATACGCGGCCCGTCTTTCCCCGCACAAGCTCTGCAATATCAGGATTTTTTTTCTGCGGCATAATGCTGCTTCCTGTGGAAAAGGCATCGTCAAGCTCCACAAATTGGTATTCATTGGAATTCCAGAGGATGATCTCCTCCGAAAACCGGCTCAGATGCATCATTATAGTAGAAAGCGCCGCCAGAAATTCAATCAGATAATCCCTGTCAGAAACCGCATCCATACTGTTGACGGCAGGCCCGTCAAAGCCCAGAAGAGAAGCCGTGTACTCTCTGTCCAGAGGATAGGTGGTGCCCGCCAGAGCGCCTGCCCCCAGCGGACAATAATTCATTCGCCGATATATATCCGTCATGCGCTGTCTGTCCCTGCGGAACATCTCAAAATAAGCCCCGTAATGATGGGCCAAAGTGGTTGGCTGGGCTTTCTGAAGATGAGTAAAACCCGGCATATAGGTCTCGGTGTTCTCCTCCATAACCTCCAAAATAACCTTCAGAAGCTCCTTCAACAGCCGGTCTGTCACCATTACCTGCTCCCGGGTGTATAATTTCATATCCAGTGCCACCTGGTCGTTGCGGCTTCTTCCCGTATGAAGCTTCTTCCCCGCCTCACCGATCCTTCTTGTCAGCTCGGCTTCCACAAAACTGTGTATGTCCTCACAGCCTAAGTCTACGGCCAGTCTGCCTTCCTCCACGTCCCAAAGAATTGCCTCCAGGCCTTTTTTAATAGAAGCCGCCTCTTGCGCCGTCAGGATTCCCTGTTTTGCAAGCATATCCGCATGAGCTATGCTTCCTTTAATATCCTGATCAAGAAGCCGCTTATCAAAGCCTATGGACGCATTGAATTCATAAACCATGCGGTCAGTTTCCTTTGTAAAACGCCCTCCCCACAATTGTGCCATATTTTTCTCCGTTTCACTTTATCATAATCTTCCTGTAAACTTCCGCTGTCCAAATGATCTTACACATCATCTGTCAAACGAACTCACACTTGAAGCAAATGATACCACAAACCGCGCCTTTGTGCAAGATGTAACCTCTTTTGCCGTGCTGTCATATCCTATTTATAAATCAATATTAAGGAAAACAAAGTCCAAAACCGGACTTGGGAATGGCACTTTATGGCAAACATTCTGGAATTAAAAAATATCAGCTATTCCTACCATAGTCTGAACGGAGAGACCCGGGCTTTAAAGGATATCTCCTTCGGTGTCCGTGAGGGCGAATTTATCGCCATCGTAGGCCCAAGCGGCTGTGGGAAATCCACTCTTCTGTCCATCATTGCAGGCCTCCTGCCCCCGGAGAGCGGAACGATCCTGTTCAACAATCCCGACGGCAGCCTCCAATATCCCAAGGTGGGATATATGCTTCAGCGGGATCACCTGTTTGAATGGCGTACCGTCTACCGAAATGTGACTCTGGGTCTGGAGCTGCATCATATGCTGACTCCTGACCGGCTCCAAAAAGTAGACCGCCTCCTGACAGAGTATGGATTAGATAAATTTCGTGACAAACGGCCCAGCGAGCTGTCAGGAGGCATGAAGCAGCGCGCCGCCCTGATCCGCACTTTAGCCCTGGAGCCTCAGCTGCTCCTGCTGGATGAACCCTTCAGCGCCCTGGATTATCAAACCAGGCTGATGGTCTCCGCGGACATCTGCCGACTCATACGAGCTGCCGGAAAAACCATGATCATTATTACCCACGATCTGTCCGAAGCAATCAGCCTGGCAGACAGGATCATCGTTCTCTCAGGACGTCCTGCAACAGTAAAAAAAGAGGTCTCCGTCAAGCTGACACTGCAGGAGGACACGCCCCTGGCCGCCAGAAATGCACCGGAGTTTCAGCAATACTTTAACAGGCTTTGGGAGGATATGACACATGAAAAATAGTCCGAAAAAAGAATTGACAAAGCAAGAAGAATTTATGAGACAGCACAGAAGGCACCATCATCAGATCACCTCCTGGCGCACCTTGATTTTTATACTGTTTCTGGCTTTGTGGGAGGTCAGCGCCGCCCTGGGCTGGATCGACAGCTTCTTTTTCTCCAGCCCCAGCCGCGTAGCTGCCTGCTTTGCAGACCTGCTCTGCAACAAAGCTCTGCTCTCACACATCGGCATCACACTGTTTGAGACCATAGTCAGCTTTCTTCTGGTGATCCTGTTCAGCCTGGTCTGTTCCACATTGTTATGGTTTTCAGCAAAGCTGTCCGAGTTCTTCTAGCCATTGGTTGTGGTACTCAACAGTCTGCCCAAGTCAGCTCTGGCCCCGCTCTTTATCGTATGGCTGGGCACCGGGGCAAAAACCATCATCGTAGCCGGAATCTCCGTGGCTGTTTTCGGCTCCATTATCAGCTTTTATACCGGCTTTCAGCAGGTAGATCCGGAAAAAATCACTCTGATCTACACGCTGGGCGGCAGAAAGCAAGACGCTTTTTTCAAGGTAGTGCTGCCCGGCTCTGTTCCTATCCTGCTCAGCACCGCCAAAGTCAATATCGGTCTGGCTCTGGTAGGCGTAATCATCGGTGAATTCCTTGCCGCCAGGCGAGGCCTGGGATATCTGATCATATATGGTTCCCAGGTTTTCCAGCTGGATATGGTGATCACAAGCATTATCATCCTGTGTATCATCGCCCTGCTGTTTTATCAGTCTATTCAGTTTATCGAGCACAGACTTAAGAAAACCTTTAAAATGTAGCACTAAGGGCCCAAAGGCATATGCCGGAAGGCCTTACATATCCGTCAAAAATCTTTCTTTGATTCTCTTCTCCTGTCTGCAGCCGGTTATTTAGCTGTCTGTATCTGCAGACGCTTTTGAAAGACGCAAATATCTGCTTTTTTATTACTTAACACAGCATCCTATGGTATCCTCATAGTACAAAACTCAAAGGAGGAAATTAGCATGAGCCATTTTTCAGAAACACTAAAGCAGCTCCGGCATAAAAAGGGCATGGGGCAAAAACAACTGTCATCTTATCTCCACTGCTCTGTGGGCACCATATCTAATTACGAGTCCGGCACTCACTGCCCCGATCTGGATACCCTGGTCAAGCTGGCGGACTTCTATGAAGTCTCTGTCGATTATCTGCTGGGCCGCACCAGTTATCCTTATTTATCAGATATTGCCTCCCAGACGATCAGCGGACGGTATACGATTGACCGGCTTCTGCACCTGTTAGAACATCTTTCTGAAAAGGATAAAGCCTTTTTTGCCTATGGACTCATACTTCTGGAAAAGCTTCGCAGCCCGGGTCAGGATTCATGACCTAATGCCCTATTTCCGGCACCAGTGCCACCTGGTGCCGGAACAACAATTGTTACAGATACTCTCTGGAAGCCTCCGGACTCAGATTATACTGCTCCTGAATCTCGCTCAAAATTGTCTGTGTAGGAATACCTAAATTCTTCAATATGGAAACCGTTCCCCTGATGCCTTTTTCCATACCTTTCTCTATACCTTTTTCCATTCCTCTTTTCATACCTTCATTCAGTATGGTTTTTGCCTCATAATCCAGAACCTTTCCGCCCATAACTTCCTTCACTCCCTTTCTGACCAGCTCATACTTCCGTGCAATATGCTCAAGCACCCTGTTTGACATATCAATAATTGTACATTTGACATATTCACTGATAACCCTTTGTTCTAAGCGCTCTTCCAATTCTTCCCTAACCATCTCATATTCTTTTTCCAACAATCTGCGTTGCGCTTCGTCCTGTTCATACGCTGCAAATCTGTCTTCATGGGAGAAGATGTGGAACGGAATCAGAAACAACAGATTTTTATTAAAAATTTCGTCCAGCGTAAACTGCCTCAATTTCATTACGAGAACACCATATTCCAGATTTCCTCCGGGTGTTACCATTCTTATTTTCAATTTATCCGGCGTGGACGCGCCGCATCTCAAAAAAAGTACAGCCGAATGTGGAAATGTCACTGTAAGAACATTTTCGCTCAACTCCCCCTCGTCAAGGGCAATCTGAGTGTCATATTCAAAAAATCTAACCAGCATACTGCTGTCCGCACTGCTCTGACACTCCAAATGGTATTTCCTGATCTCCCTGCCCAATATTTTAAAACAGGTATCTGTAACCCGTTCGCCCTCTATTCCGTCCTGTCGATTCATGAAATGTTCATTAGGTGAGAAGACGATTCTCTCCTTTCCGGAATAGTCTTCCCTGAACACTTCATTAATAACCGGGATAATCAGACTGCTGCAATCGTTCAGCAATGTGCGGAATACATCATCGTAAGGTCTTGCAGTTGTTTTTCCCTCCTCCACATTCATACCTCTCTTTCTGATTTTATCATTTCCAAAGGATTTACTCAACACGTTTTCATAGTTTTTCAAGCATAATCACGCTCACTAAATCACGGATTTTATAAAAAAAAACATGCCCCTTGGTATTGACCCTCGCGGCATTCGTCAAATACCCATGCAAGCATGGCTATTTTCCTCATTGCTCGCGGGAATAAACTCTCGATAATATTCCATTAAATAAGATTATTATATTCTGAGTATACGGCAGATCATGCCTGAATGTGCAGACCGCACAGTTCGATGATTACTCCTGATATACCTATTATATACTTTAAAAACGATCTGTCAAGAAAAAAATACGGTGGAAAAACACCTCTCGGAATAACCTTGTGAAAAATAACCATCAGATGCTATACGATCAGCCGGCTTCCGCACCTGTTGGAGCATCTTTCTGAAAAAACAGAGCCTTTTAGTTTATGGACTTTTACTTCTGGAAAAGCTTCGCAGCCCGGGACAGAATTCATGACCTAATGCCCTATCTCCGGCATCAGTGCCACCTGATGCCGGCATAAATGTACTCGGGCCGGCCTGCTGGTCTTTTTGCCTTTGGACGGCTGTTGCGTTTCACCTCTATAGCATCCGGAATAGACCGGCTGATCGCATATTAATGCTTTTTCGTTTTAAATATCGTCGATTTTATTTGCTTTTTCGTCATTCTATGCAGTTTGTGTTCTTGCTTTTTCGTAAAAATTATAGTATATTTACAAGCACAAACCTGTTAATACTTACAAACCGCCGATTTCTTTATCACTATTGCATTCTTGCTTTAGAAAGACCACAAAAACCATACTAATACCAGGAGGGACCATCCTATGCTGAAAAGAAAAATTTACGATGAATTGCTTGATTGGAAACGCAAAAGCAATGGACAGACTGCACTTTTGATTGATGGAGCCCGCCGTGTCGGCAAAAGCTATATTGCAGAATTATTTGCCAGGCAGGAATACAAGAGCCACATTATAATTGATTTCGGTAATGCACCACAGGATATCTGTGATCTCTTCATTCACGAAAGCTCTGATCTTGATTTATTGTTTGCAAAACTGTCAGTATTTTACTCCACTGTACTTCACAAGCGTGAATCACTGATCGTCTTTGACGAAGTGCAGCAATTTCCAAGAGCAAGACAGCTAATTAAGTACCTGGTTGCCGATGGCCGATATGACTTTCTTGAAACAGGATCTCTCATTCGTTTAAAAAAGAACACTGAGAATATCATAATACCCTCAGAAGAGGAACACAAAGAAATGTTCCCCATGGATTTTGAAGAGTTTCTATGGGCTCTAGGTGACGAAACAACTATACCTCTGATCCGCAAATGCTTTGAGACTAAAGTTCCCCTTGGGCAAGCTCTTCACCGCAAGATCATGAATGATTTTCGACAATATGTTCTGGTAGGCGGAATGCCGCAGTCAGTACTTGCCTATCAGAATGAAAAAAACTTCGCCGCCTCTGATGAAGCCAAACGCAGAATTCTGCACCTTTACCGGGACGATGTATCTAAATCTGCCGGAGGATACGAGGAAAAGGTTTACGCTGTTTTTGACGGTATTCCCGGTCAGCTTTCCAAAAAGGAAAAGAAGTATAAGCTTTCCTCACTCAACAAAAACGCCCGCTTCCATTCCTATGAAGATTCCTTTATTTGGCTGAATGAAGCTATGGTAACAAACATATGCCTTAATACCACAGATCCCAATGCGAGTCTGGCCCTCAGCGCGGATAATTCCACTCAGAAGTGCTATATGGCAGATACCGGATTGCTTGTCACACACACATTTATGGATACCGCATTCACAGAGAATGAACTATATAAAGCCATACTCTTTGATAAGCTTGATATTAACGAGGGCATGATCATGGAAAATATTGTGGCGCAGATGCTCCGCCGCAACGGCCACAGACTCTACTTCTACTCTCGGAATGATAATATCAGTCGTGAAAACCACATGAAGATCGATTTCCTGATTATCGAAAAAGGAAAGATATCTCCTATAGAAGTGAAGTCCGGCAATTACCGCTCACACTCCTCCCTCGATAAATTCAGGAAAAAGTTTTCCTCAAAAATCGGAACTTCCTATATTCTCTATCCAAAGGACGTCATGGAAAAAGACGGTATATGGCATCTGCCGCTTTACATGGCAATGTTTTTATGAGTGTTCAGTTTTCTGCAGCATATCGCACAGGGAACGGATATACCGCATATCTTGTACAGAAATATCCGTTCCCTTCTTTAATACCTTCTGCTGCCCTTCGCCAGGTGCATTATAGCACTTGATACAGTGCCTGATGAAGCTTGCAGTACTGCTTTTATCAAAACAATCACAATGCAGGAATCTTCAGCAACATTCCGCCACGGATTTTCCCCGGATTAGTGATCACCGCCCGGTTGGCCTCATAAATCCATCTCCAAAGCCTTCCGTCGCCGTATACCCTCTGGGCGATCTTCCACAGGTTATCTCCAGAAGCCACTCGATAGGTGTTATCATACTCACCGGATTCTGTGGATGCTTTGTCCTTTGTCA
>ERZ779621.361-NODE-361-length-21503-cov-5.592549_pt1 | contig 21503 bp, 14 predicted proteins | sample MGYA00514215_ERZ779621 | MGnify/ENA primary metagenome ERZ779621 (study PRJEB29562, sample SAMEA4376715) | mouse gut metagenome | isolation source: Cecum | study: EMG produced TPA metagenomics assembly of the A DSS colitis mouse model was used to assess the...
CTGCCTCGGCTTCGGCTGTGGGTATCAGCTTATTGAGAATAAACTCCGAAAGAGGTTCGGGCTTCACATTGATTTTCGGAGCCGTTTCCACAGTGCCTTGCGGAATATCCTTCAGCATTTCCTTTGCCCACTCAATAACCTTACTTTCAAAGGCGGATTGGTTTTCGGCGTTCAGAACCGCGGCAGCCGCGACAAATATAGTGCGTTCCAGACTGTAAGAGGTGAGATGATCGTGTGCCGCAGAGCCGTCAAAATCCTTGTCAACAACATAATAAAGCGAGTTCGCGCAATATGTGTTTTGCCTGTTGCTGTAACTGAGCGCTTCGATCTCATTATGCCTATATGCGTATGCTGCGGAATTAAGGTACAGCTCGGGGTCGTTATCCGCGGTGATTTTTGTTTCGTTTGCGCCTGTTACCGCCGCCAACTGTTTTATTGTTTTCAGAAACTTGTCGACCTGGATCACGGTAAGCTCTCCCGTTTCAAAGTTTATCTTCCTGCACGTTGCGCACATATTTCCGCGGATATATTTTTCATGTTCGCCGCAAAAATCCGCGAGAGCGGTTTCGCCAACATCGTCCGAAAAGGCTAAAAACGTTCCTTTGTCGCGGGTAGTCAGCCAATAGGCGGTCGGCAGGGGAGCGGGTATCTGCTCATTGCGTCTTAATATATCGGCTATATCGCTGCCCAAATCTGCCTGTCCTTGTTCCACCTCCTGTACAACACTTATCTGCATATGCTCAATTATTTCGGATAGGTTCATACTATTTCCTTTCACAACATTATATGGTGCGGCACGATGCCGCACCTCTGAAAATCAAAGTTACATCTCGGGCGAGCAGTCTTCGTCCTCGTCGTCCTCGGAAGCGTTTTCGTCAAACACTTCTTTTTCGGCTTCGCCGCCCCCGAACTCAAGCTGAGCATTAAGGAACGACTGCCTTTCAAGCAGCTTTGCAAGCTCACCCTCGCTTTCAAAAGGCTTGCCGTACATTACTTTAGCGCTCGGCAGATTGGGTTTGACAGATTCCATATCCTTCTGTATTTTATCCGGCTGCATTGAAATGCCCGCGTACAGATTATCTATACGCGTTGTTGCGCCGTAACCGCTGAACGCGTAGCCGGTGCAGTATGTATTCTTTCCGTGCAGCAGCAGGTCGATGGTGTTCAGCCCCTTATTCCTTATGCCGATCTCAAAGCCGTGAAATCTGCCGATCATGACTTCCTTATAGCTTCTGTAATCATCTCCGCTTTTCATATATTTTTCTACGCTGGCTTCGATTGCCTTTCCTGCCGGAGTCCGTTCCGTGTAGGTGCTGCCTTCTATCTCTATCCGAAAGTTATCCGTAAGAGGGTCTTTTTTTACAGACTCGGTATCCTCGACTGCGTTGTCATAACGCCTTTGTTGCTTTGCAAGTGTGTCAGGATAGTTCTTTTCAATGTCATCCGCCAGTTTTGACTGCTGCGCGATGTGTTCATTTTTCAGCATTGTCAGCCTTTCCACATCATTATCCACCGTCAGCTTCTCGGCTATAAGGGGATTGTCGGTAGCCGCCGCTTTCATCTCGGCGAACGTAAGAGCAACCTCGTCTATATCCTGGCAGGTTCTTGCCGATGGTTTGCCGGACATGATCTGAGATATGGTTCTCTGTTTTTTCTCCAGAAGCTGCCAACGGTAAGTGTCGAACGTACCCTTTGTCGCGTAATAATTTACCGCAACCATTGAATTGCTGTTTCCCTGCCTTATTCCGCGCCCGTTGCGCTGCTCTATATCCGATGGACGGAACGGAGCGTCGAGATGGTGCATACCGATAAGCCGCTGCTGAATATTTGTACCTGTTCCGAGCTTCTGGGTCGAGCCTATTATCAGGCGAATTTTAGCGTCGTTTATCTTCGCGAAAATTTCCATCTTCTGCTTGTCGTTTTTAGCGTCATGGATAAACGCTATCTCTTCGGGCTCGTACTGCCCCGAAGCCACCAGTTTATCCTTTATATCTCTGTAAACGGAAAAGACGTTATTGTTGGGAGTATTTCCGTCACAGAAAACCACTTGGGCGGTACGCGGATTTTGTTTATCAATTTCAAGTATTTCTTTTACGCATTCATTGACCTTGCTGCCTTCGTAGTCCTCGGCTTCGGGATCGAGTATGCGACCGTCGAGCGCTACCTTTGTCATATAGGTGCAGATAGCCAACATGTTATCTTCTTCGGGCTTGACCATTTTTTCTTCAATAAGTCTTGCGCGTTCAAGACCGATCTCCGTTTGTTCCTCCTGCGCGGGAGATTTGTCGCAGATGATCATCTTAGGCTTGCCGCCCGCGATTTGCGGCAGATTAAGGTCAAGATCGGCGGTTTTAACTATATCGGTGATCTCTCCGAAAAGATTGCACAGCTCGGGAAGATTGCAGAACTCCGAAAACCGTGTTCGCATTCTGAAGCCCGAACCGCTGGGCTTTACCTCAAGGGATTGCGTTATCTTTCCGAAAACGCTCGCCCAGTTGTCAAAATATTCAATCCCCATTTCTTTCAGACGGGGATACTGCAGCAGATACTGCCACACGAACATTTCAGATATGGCATTGGATATCGGAGTACCCGTCATAAGGATAACTCCGCCGCCGTTGTTTATCTCCTGCAGATACCTGGATTTGCATTCAAGATCGAAGGCTCTCTGTGAGCCGCCTGCTGTGTTTACTCCCGCGACATTGTTCATTTTGCTGAACAGCGAAAGGTTTTTATAGTTGTGCGCTTCGTCTACGATAAGATAATCGCAGCCCAGATCTTCAAAGGTAATAAAATCGTCCTTTTTGAACGCCGCGCGCAGCTTCTCGATATTTTTTTGAAGAGATTGCCGCTGACTTTCAAGCTTTTTCACCGACAGTCTCGAGCCTTGGTCCTGTTTCATTACGGCGATCGCGGTGGTAAGCTCTTCTATTTTTTCATCGTACATTTCCTCCTGTCTTTCAAGCGACAGCGGAACCTTTTCAAACTGCGACTGCGAGATTATAATCGCGTCGTAGCTGCCCGCTGATATTTTTGAAAGAAAACGGCGGCGGTTTATTTTTTCAAAATCCTTGTCGTTCGCCACAAGAATATTCGCTTCGGGGAAAAACCGCATAAATTCTTCACCGAATTGCCCTATAACCGCGTTAGGCACTACATACATCGGCTTGTTTACCGCGCCGATGGATTTAAGATACATTCCCAGAGCGGCTGAGAAGCTCGTTTTACCCGCGCCTACCTCATGAGCGACCAGACCGCAGCCGCCCGCCGCATATCTTGCGATAGCGTTTTTCTGATGAGGATACAGATTTAATCCCGCCGCCATCCCCGGGACGCTGATGTAGCTGCCGTCGTATGTCCGCGGCGTGACCGCGTTAAAGCGATCATTATATATGTTCTCGATTGTCCTTATACGTTCGGGGTCGGACAGCACCCACTCTCGGAAAGCATTCTCGATTTTGGTCTGCTTTTCGCGGGCGAGTATGGTTTCCTTTTTGTTGAGGATATATTTATCTTTGCCGTTTTCGTCCTTTATCTTGTCCTTGACCTCCGCCCGCTTCTGATTAAGGGTCAGCTCCGTAAGCTCATAAGCGTTCAGCCGCCTTGTGCCGAACATTTCATCAACCTTGACGTTTCCGTCCTTGGTTTTATTGGGTATCCGCCACTCGTTCGTTGAGGCAACGTATTCCGCGGATATAAGCCCCTTTAAAAAAACGGTGCGGGAACGGTGTAAAGCCGGGGTTTCAAAGGTGTCCCACATAAACTGCGTGAACATTTCCTGCGGTATAAACATCGAACCAAGCCTGAAGCCTATATCCACAATTGGGATAAACGGCGGCTGATGTTCTTTAAGTGCTTTGACATTGCGCGAGAACAGATCGGGGTTTTCTTCGGCTTTCACCATAGCAAGCCCGAGCTTCTGTTTGGTATATCCCGAAAGATATTCCTCGGCGGTTTCCCATCCGCTGTACTTATCGCCGTTATTTTTGGCGGGATTGCAGTAGATGTTATTGCCAAGCTCGGATATGACCTCGTCCTCGCTCTTACCGCAAAGCTGCGCCATATAATGAAGATCTATTTTCCGCTTGAGATTAAGGGATATGTGCATAGCCTCAAGCGCGTTACCGGCATGATCGGGACTGCGCTGCGGATATACTGTGCGCTTTGAAAATATATCCGCTTTGGAATAGGTTATATCCTTTCCGTTGACCTTGTTTTCTATCTCCAGAGCGCTCAGCTTCGGAGCGCGTATATCGTCCTGAAACGCGCGGCGATTGGTCTGGCTGTTGATATTTCCGTATTTCTTTACGAACAGATCATAGCGCTCATTCAGAACGCCCTGCGCTTCGGCAAGCTGCTCATCGGTGCAGTCGTTCCTTTGCAGGGATATTACCGCGTCGACCTGCTCGGCAATGCCGCACATATCCATAATGCGCAACCGTTCCTTGTCATCCTTTGCCTTATATTCCGCGGCACTGTCCGCTTCCGCAAAGTACAGTGTGCCATCGTCCACATAATAGGTAAAGGGACGAACACCTTCGGGGATTTTTTCTTTTTCACTGTTTTCCTCGGGCAGATCGTCAATGGTAGGCTCGGCGCTGAAATGCGCGTCCAATGTCCGTATTGTGTTTCCGAGCAGCTCTTTAAGGTCGGCGTTTTCTTTGGGGGCAACCGTATTTGTCGGTCCGTAGGGACCGTTTACCATTTGCATATCGCCGAGAATGTTATTGGAATTAGCCGCAAAATATGTATTGCAGTTGAACCAGTTGCCCTTTATCTGAATACCGTCGCATTTTATCCAGTCGGGCAGCTCGTTTCTCGGAATTTCATCAACGTTTCTTTCCTGTCCGATTTTCTGAAAGAAAAGAATATCCGTGACGGTGTCCGTTCCCGCGGTCCTGAAAGCGTTATCGGGCAGCCGTATTGCTCCTATAAGATCGGCGCGTCTGTACATTTCAAGACGCGCCGTTTTATCGAATTTATCCATAGTGCCGCTTGAAGTAATAAGCGCCGCTATACCGCCTGTTTTCAGCTTGTCAAGCGATTTTATGAAAAAATAATCATGAATATAATATTCATTATCATAGCTCCTGTCATAGGGCTTGAAGTCCCCGAAGGGGACGTTTCCCACAACGACGTCAAACTCGCCGTTGCCGAATTTCGTATACTCAAAGCCCTTGTTCTGTATTTTTGCGGCAGGGTAGAGCAGCTTTGCTATACGCGAGGTAAGACTGTCAAGCTCCACTCCGAAAAGCCTGCTGTTATCCGCCATCTCCCGCGGCATATTTCCGAAAAAGTTTCCCGTACCCATTGCCGGGTCGAGAATATATCCGTCCTTGAAGCCAAAGCGCTCCAAGCCCTCATATATACTATTTATAATATAAGGATCGGTGTAAAAGGCGGTTCGTGTAGAAGCCCGCGCCGCTTTATATTCGCTCTGCGAGAGCAGGGCTTTAAGCTCCACATACTCCCTGTGCCAGTTATCCCTGCTTTCGTCAAAAGCGTCGGATATACCGCCCCAGCCGCTGTAACGCGCAAGCACCTCCTGCTCCTGCGGCGTTGCGGCTCTGCGTTCCCTTTCTACCGTTTGCAGCACCTTTATCGCCGCTATGTTGTCCTCATACTTTGCCTTTGCTCCCTTAGAATATGAGAAGTTTTCGGGGAAACGGTAGTTTTGCGGAGGCTCGGCTATTTGTGTTTTTTCCGCAGGTGCGACATGATGCCGCACCTCTTTCAGCCTGTCGCGTTCATCAAAAACCTTTTTGACTATATCTTCATAGGATATTTCCGTAAGCTGTTCGTTATCCGATATAGCAGCCCGAGCCTTATCAAAGCTCCGATAAACCTTATTGTCATACGCCCTAAGCTGCCCTTTGCCATCGGCGGTCACAATGCGGTAAAGCTCCTGCGTTTCTCCGAATGAGCCGTCTTCGTTCTGAACGTCAGTATTGATAAGTTCGTTGTGGAAATCACTGTTGGAGTAATTGTCCGTGCTTTCAACGGCAGCTTCTGTTATACTTGCGCTCTGTTTTTCGCCCGGCTCGCCTGCCTTTTTATCGGAGGAAACGGCGTTATCCCGTGGGATATATTCAAAACCATCGTTTTGAAAATGCTCTTTCCAGTGCCCTATTATACTTCTTACGGGCGTAATTGAGCTTTTATCGGTATTCTCAAGACTGACTGAGAAATCTCCGTCGATCTCGCTTATTTCCCAAACTTCGCCGTCGTATCTGACGCGATCCCCGACCTGCAATTCATCAACGGATTTTGGCAAATCATCGGCGGGCTTTGCCGAAGTCGCTCCGACATATGTGTCGAAACCCTCCACATGATCCGCGCCGCCGTAATCGAAATCGGGCATATGCTCGTCGGCTTCTTCCCAAGTCGGGTACGCGCCTGAAAGCGGATCGCCGTACTCGTTACATACATACCATTCAGTTACATAGTTCTCACGCGGATGAGGTTCTTCATTTTCCTCGCTTGAGTCGCCGTAGTCCTCTATTGTGAAATCATTCTTCTTCAGATAATTAAAAACCTCGGCAGGCTTTGAATCACCGAACGAACACAAGTAAACGCCTTTCAGGTCGTCCGTATCGGCAACGACAGCAGGATTGCCGTCCTCGTCGTATTCGATTCGGAAATTTTCAAAACTTCTTTGACGTGCGTTGTCTATCGGGATACCCACCTGTCTGTCGCTGTCATGCGGCACATCAAGCAGTACAGTCCTACAGTTGCGGATCGCTCGGTCAAATTCGCGGGCGCTATCTATAAAATCTTTCAGCTCAGATATTCTTGAAGGACTGTCCGAAACGAAAATATAACTCTCTGATACACTGCCGCTGTTATTAAGAAAACCCTCCGCGTATCCTACAAATTCCGTATCGGTAATATCCACAAGCGACACTTTCGAAGCGGAATCAATATAGCTTGCGGGATCGCTGCTCAGCAGCGCTTCGTCTATATCGTCAAAATCGAAGCGGTTGTACACAAGCTGCCCGCCCTCGGAGCTGTCAGGATTGTAATATACGTCGGTCACATGCTCAGACTCGAGGTTCACAAAAAACTTGTCGCTGTTGCCGTATTTCGCCATGATCTCAGCGACCTTTTCCTCAATCTCTGCGGGGAGATTTTCGGTCAGATCGGATTCATTTTCAGCAAGGAGCCCGTATTCCCTTAAAACAGTCTTTGCGTACTCTATCTGATATGTGTCAAATTGGTTTGACGGACGATAATTTTTTAGAGTTTTCTTCGCTCGTTCAATTCTTTCATCAATTTCTGCCTGAGTGATATATTCGCCGCTATCTATAAGCTCCGCGGTAAATTGCGCGACCTCGCTCCAACCGAAACGGGCGGTAGATATCCCATCAGGAGCGAGAACGTCCTTGACACTTATGCGTATCCCCTTGGAGTCGTGATTGATAAAATCAACATCGCCGTTTCCGCTGTGACCGCCTATGCCGTATTCCTTTTTCACAAATGCGGCAAACTCTTTGTTTGTGGGCGCTTCGTTTAAATAATATTCCTGAACGCGGAATTTGCCGTCAACAAAGCCCGTCCCGCGGAGAATTTCTTCCTCAAGCAGCGCAAGGCGGTTATACTCGCCTATAAAAAGACCGTTTGTATCTTCCGATGGTTCATCGGTGAAAAAAGAAAGCTGCTCTCCGTCGCTGACAAAAAAGGCGGAGTCCTCATCGGATTCCGCCTCATCGTATTCTTCTTCAATCAGTTCGTCATCATACTCAGATTGATATTCGCTATCTCCGTCAGCATACCCCTGCTCCAAATCTCCGCCGACAGCCAGTTCACGCACTGACGTATTGTATACCAAGCCGCGCTCTGTGACTGCGTTTCTATCGCTGTGAGCTGCGCCGCCCTCGCTTCGTAGTCCCCGCTGAGTATCATTTTCTTTTTCAGCGTTTCCTCCGTCAGCGTTCTGCTCTGCTCCGCTTTCGCCGCTATTTCCTCCCATATCGTCCGGTAAAGACCGCTTATGTTGATCATTTCCAACGCCGTTTTGTCCGTTTCGTTCATCAGGTCTAACGCTTTCCTCGCTGTCGGTGACATCTGCGCTCTGCCGTAACTCTCGAATTTCGGATATTTCAGACCGTCCTTCTCTTCGTAAGGGATATCGTAGATGTCGTCCGCATACTGCAGCTTCATACTGCTCATATTCTTTCCTCCTTATCGTCCTGTCAACGTCCCTCAGTACCTCCCGCGCAAGCACCGCTGCCGCGTTTCCCATTGCAATTATGGAAAGATCGCTTCCGAGCTTTTCCGTAACGGAAAAGTCATATTCGCGGTCGATACCGCATCTTGTCATGCATATACACTTTGCACTTTCGGATATCAGCCGCAGCACGCGCGGGTCGTTTTCTATTGTTTTGGTTAGTTTGCTATCATAATTATACACCAAATCTATATTTTTGTCAAGGGCTTTTATAAGAAATTCTTCCAGGGAATTTACCTTTTCATCGTTTTCCGCGTTAAATTTGCCAACGATCCCGTCCGCTATCCGCTCGGACATTACCCATTTAGGATTAAACGCCGCGCCGTAGGTCTGCGAGATATCGAAAAGATATGTAAGCTGCGTGTCGGTTCTGTCCTTGAAAACAGCGACAGACTTTTCACCGCGCCGGACGTACCGCCCGCACTTGTTCCACTGCTGCAGGGTACCGCACACTGTCGCATTGGGATTCTGCTCGGTAAGCAGCATTGCTTCGCAGAACGACAGCCGCCAGAAATTGGATGTTCGTCTGAGCGTGTCCTCCCACTTCTGCGGATCGCGCAGCACTTTCAGCTTGCGGTCGTAGACCTGCGATATTTCTGTTACTCTTGCCATATTATTCTCCTTTTAGAGGTTAAAGTATTACCAAAGCCGATATGCCTATGCTCACCAAAGCACTTACTCCAAGAAATGATAAAATAAGTATCCATACGGCAGCTATAGGTTCATAATCTCTTTCTTTTATTTTTCTCACGATATCACCTACTATAATATATTTGTCGGGTAAATCCATGACAGACCAGTCATGGTTTACACGCACTTGTTACTTAAGCTATAATGGAAGCAGTGATTGGACTGACGATCATCACCTTGGGACACCACGCCCGCGAGGGAGACTGTCATCCATGCTTTCATTACAGCGTTCGATTTTGCAGGTAGAGCCCACTATATGCGCTCGTATCACTCAGTAGACAGAATAGGTAATGAGTAAAGTGTGGAATCACCCGATCACAAATTCAATGATAGGAGAGATGTTTATGAACGCAGTAGGTATCGACGTATCCAAAGGAAAGAGTATGATTGCGATTACGCAGCCGTTTGGAGTTGTCGTGGCAGAACCCTTTGAGGTTTCGCATGATGGGCAATCGCTGAGCGAGCTCGTAGAGCGAGTGAAGCGATTGCCCGGCGAAACGAAGGCGGTTATGGAGTACACCGGCACATATTATGAGCCAATTGCCAACGCGCTCCATAACGCGGGTATATTTGTTTCCGTAGTAAATCCGTTGTTAATTGACGACTACGGTACAAACCGTGTTAGAAAAGTCAAGACCGATAAGAAGGACGCGTTTAAGATTGCCAATTATGCCCTTGATAAATGGACTCAGCTTCGCGAGTACATACCCGCTGAGGACACGCGCAAAACGCTTAAAGTCCTTAATCGGCAGTATACTCAGTACAACAAATTGCTCATCATGCAGAAGAACAGTTTAATTGCTCTGCTTGATTCCTGTTTCCCAAACGCAAATACATTGTTTTCATCTCCTCGCAGGGAATCCGACGGTCACGAAAAATGGGTAGACTTCGTGCTGCAATTCCCACATTTAAATACCGTTTCAAAGCTCTGTCCGTCAATATTTAAAGCCAAATATCAGAGTTGGTGTAAAGCCAATCACTACAAATACAGCGAAACCAAGGCGACACAAATTCACGCCTATTCAAGGACACAGGTAAGTTCGCTGCCGATTACGGACGCTATGATGAAAGCTGTAGAATTATCCGCAGCGCTGCTTAATTCCACGCTTGAAACGCTCGCCGCCATCAGAACCGAAATGGACAAGTTGTCGTCAACACTTCCCGAATACGAAACCGTTATGAGCCTGTACGGCGTAGGTCGAGTTATGTGTTCGCAGCTTATCGCTGAGATTGGCGATGTCAGACGTTTAAAATGTTCAAAATCGCTCGTTGCAATCGCGGGTATTGATCCTCCGCCCGATCAATCGGGGCAGCATGATTCTAAATCTCGAAGCATATCCAAACGCGGCTCTCCGCTGCTGCGCAAAACTCTTTTTCAGATCATACAGGTGATCCTTCAGAAACAGCCGGTCAATGAGCCTGTATACCAATTCCTTGACCGCAAACGCGCCGAGGGTAAGCCTTACAGAGTTTACATGATCGCCGCCGCGAATAAGTTCCTCAGAATTTATTTCGCCCGCGTTATGGAAGCTTTAGGCTAACGAGTTCCACCGAATCCGTTTCATTTCCAAGCTGCCAAAAAATTCAGCTTTGGCGGCGCTTTTGTCATACCCTTTTTACTTTTGTGAAAGTTTGATGAAACCTTTATTTTACCACTTGACTTTTATTTGCAGGTCTCCTTCAAATAAGCGGCTAACGCCAGCTCTATGATTTCTTCCGCTTCTTTTACGGTTTTGCCCGACAGATATTTCTCCGCAGTTTCGGGCGGAACCACTATTTTCGGAGCAGGCTTAGGCTTGAGGATTTTTATTATATTATCCTCCGTCAGCCGCTTTGCCTTTGCAAGCTCCGCCGCGTTTGCGGACGTTATCTTAAACGCGCTGCTGTCTGCAATGTCATAAATGCTCCGCTGAGTTGCCTGCGGAAGCTCAGCGAGAATTTCCGCCGCGGCTAACGGCAATGAGTTGTCGTCAAGCATCAGAAGCAGGGGCTGCACCAATCCGTTAAGTAAGACATATTTTTGTACCTGCTCCGATGTAATGCCCAAATCTTTCTCTGAGCGTTCTCCGAGAACCGCGGACACCCGCACCGTTTCCGAAACCGTAAGCTCTGCAAAGCGGTGTCTGTTGCTCTGCACAACGATCATATCTGCCATATCGTCTGTCAGAATATCATTGTCCGCGATACGGCATGGAGCCTTAGTCCATGCAAGACGTTCCGCCGCGGCTCTGCGTCTGCCGCCGCTTAACACCTCATACTCTCCGTTTCCTATGGAGCGCACAAGCAGCGGCTCGGTGATCCCGCTTCGGTTTATGTCCTTAATGAGGTTTTCATCGGGAACAGCAAGAAAAATATTTTTCCGATATGGCAGAAGTCGCTCAAGTTCGATATTATAAGCCTTTTCGGGGAAACACTTTTCAATGATATCCCCAAAGCCCTCATTGTCATTGTCTGGCATTTCAGCAGTCTGCGCTTCCCGGTATTCGTCGGGAATGGGCATTATATCTTCATCGTCATCGATGGGGATATAGATTTCCTCGTCTATCTCCGCTGCCGGCTCTTTGGATTCCACGTATGCTTCTACGGACGTTTCGCTTTCCGTGCTATCCTGCTCGCGCTGCTTTTTTGCGTAGCCCTTCAGCTTATTTAAGTCAAACATATTTCCTCCTTATCAGCCTTTATAGTCTTTAAAATCCGCACAGTTCCTGAAAACCCATCTGCAGTTGCACCATCTTTGAAGTCGCTTTATCTCGCGCGGCGCGGTTTCCTTTTGATATACCATAACATAGGGATTAAAGCCGAGATCGCGCAAAGTATAGATACGGTGCAGGTCCTCGTCAATAGTGCTGTTGTAATTTACAAGGACATACACTGTGCGGTTTCTCTCGTTGTTTATTGACGTATGCTCGGCAAATCCTTTGAAATAACCTGTTAAGTCCTCTTTGGCGTTATCCCAAGCGAAGTGCAGCGAGTGCACCCGCACCGCGTTAAGCAGTTTTATGTTATCGGGATTTGTCAGCCTTATGTCAAGCCCCTGTGTAAAATCTATCTTCGCTCCGCTGTCCGCCAATTCTTTCAGCAGCCGCTCATGATTTTTGCAGGCTAATATATTTGGATCGAGCAGCTTTATAAGGCGCTGCCCCCGCCGGAATTCCGAAAGCTCCGCTACCTGTTCCGAGCACAAGCCCTCTTTCCTGCCCACCACGCAAAATCCACAGCCCCTCGGACAGCCGCGAGTGAGAAATCCAACCGCGTAATCATACTGGGGATACAGCCCGTAATCGGGATAGATATGCTCTATTTCCTTTGGCAGGGGGATATTTTTCTTTTCATCAAATATCTCTCTGCCGTTCTCAACGGTAATACAGTACCCCGTGCCGCCATTGCGAAGCTCGTCGGCGCGGACAGCGTACTCATCGTCAATATCCTTGGTGAAAGAAAAAACCTTTGAAGCATACACCAGATCATAATGCTCCAAAGGTATGTAGCGGCTTACGCTGTCGCCGATGGATTTGTGGTACGCCGACAGCTTCATCAGTGGCAGCGAGGGGAAGTTGTGGCAGTCAGACCATAAACCTATTTTCATTTTCGTTACCTCGCCTTAATTATTTGGAGCGCCTTACGGGAATTTACCCGCTCCGGCACAGATGTCGGGGACGCACCGAAAGTGATCCGCGCGTCCCCATAGGAAAAATGGATGGTCTTTATATATTAACCCCATGTGGCAGGGGATTATTGTAAATTCTTTAAATCAACAATACCAATTATCGGTTTTTTCACACTGACCTTTTCTGCATTATCCGGATCATATCTTATAGATATAAAGTCCCCGACCTTTACATCAAGGTCTATGTCAACAAGTACTTTGGCTTCTTGTTCGCAGCCGTAAGCATCCGTAAACCGCACCACCATTCCCCGCGATTTTCGATTTTCTGTTATCTCACCGACCGATATTATTTCAGCCGATGTTTCTACTGCCGATAAATCAAATGTGATATCAATCATCAAATCGTTAAGAATAGCCATAGAGAGCAGGCTTATTACAAATAAAACCGTCATGCAGATTAAAGGACCAAAGCCTTCAAAAAAGCATGTTATTTCAAACCATATATCATAAAGTTTATCAATTATCTTTTCGACGGTTCGCTTTGGTGTGCTTTCCTGAGCTTCGGTAAAATCATCGTTTTCATCAGTCAGCGGCTCTGCTTGTCCATCGCTTTTGTGTGCGCTTTTTTCTGCCAAGTGAGAAGAAACGTGCTTAATGCGTGCTGCGCTGCTTATACCGCCGGATTCGGATTTTATTTGTATGTTGGGATTGTCACAAGGCAGTGACATTGTTTGCCGGACGCGCTTCTGTATGCTTTCTTCCTCGTCCATCAAGTGAATGGGAGTATATTCGCGCATTTTCTGCGGAAGCTCGGGTTTAGACAAATCTACCTTTACGCTCTTTTTCAGCGACACTGCCATGATCTCGCCCCCGAATCACATCTCATTATCGTCAGATTCATCGTAATCATCTTCATCTTTGTAATCCTTGTTATACTCCGCTTCCGCAAGCTGCCGCCACTCATCAAGAAGCTCCTCGTGCTGCAGACAGAAATAAAAAAACTCCGATATGTCGTCGTTTGACATATCCTCTCCGATTATCTCCGTAACTTCTTTGCGGTTGAGAGTTATTTTTGCGGCTGGGGCGTTTTTTTCAACGCTTTTCCCCGGCGAGAGCAGCTCAAGCACCTTTTTGGATGTAACATACTGCATATCTCCAAGCTCGTTTACAAGCTCGTTCGCCTGATCCGCGCTTATTTTCAGCTTTGGTTTGTCCTCCAACACCAATCCTATGGTTTCCTGCACCTTTGGATTCAAGCCCGACAGCTTGACCGCGGCGGCGAAAATAAGCCGTCCGCTGTCGAGCATATCCATAAGCTCGGGGCACAACCGCGCACACGATATGTAGCGCTGAATCGTCCTGCGATCCTCGTCGTAATTGTCGGCTATCTCCGCTGTTGCCCGCTTGCTTCCGAGAGCCTGAAGCGCTTCCTGCTGCGCCTTATACGCATATGCTCTCTCCGATGGCATCAGCTCCGTTCTCTGGCATAAATTCGTGTCCGCCATCATCAGCTTTGCGCGGTTCTCGTCCACGTCCTTAACTATGGACGGTATACTTGTCATGCCGATCTTGCGGCATGCCTCAACACGGTTGTGTCCCGCTATAATGCGGTATTTCCCCTCATCGTCCTTTATCGGGCAGACAATAATAGGGGAGAGCAGTCCGTTTTCTTTTATGGAATTTGCAAGCTCGTTCAGTTTAAACTCGCTGTACATTTTAAACGGCTGATTTTCCCACGGCACAAGCGAATTTATATCTATTTCCTTTTCAGCGGCAGGGGCGGCACTGTTCGCGCCGCCCAAGAAATCCGTCATGCTGAGCTTGTTGCTGTTGCCCGAAGTCCCCAGATTAAAACCCATTTCAATTTTCCTCCTTGCTCAGAAGCTCCGCGACAAGCTGTCTGTACTGATCGCCGACAACACTGCTGCGTTTCGTTATAAGAGATTTCTGCTCGGCGGTGCTGTTGGCAGCTTCTATGCGCTTGCTTATCGACGTATTGAAAACAAGACCGTCATAGCGTTCTTTAAGTGCCTTGTCTACTTCCCTCGCCATATTCGTACCGTCGGTCATTGTTTCAAGGATACCGACGATATTCAGCGCGGGATTGATGTTTTCTTTCACCAAATTGAAAATATCCTCAAACTGCACGATACCGTTCAGCGCGAATTTCTGCACCTGAACGGGAATGATCACACCATCAGCCGCCGAGAGTGCGTTTGTGACAAGCACTCCGAGCGACGGAAGGCAATCTATCAGAATATAGTCGTACCTGTCGGCGGTCTTGTCCGCGTCGAGGGCGCGTTTCAGCACCTGTTCGCGGCACATTGTCTGAGCGAGAAACATATCCGCTGTCGCAAGCGTGATATCCGCGGCTATGTAGTCGATATGCTCCGCTTCGCATGTTACGATACTATCCGACAGCGCCGCGTTTCCCTTGAAAACATCGACCACCGTGGGACGCGGCAGCGAAAAGTCATATCCGAGATAATCACTCAGATTGCCCTGCGGATCAAGGTCAATACAAAGCACTTTTTTGCCCTGCTCGGCAAGCCCCGCCGCTATATTTACGACAGTAGTTGTTTTGCCTACTCCGCCTTTTTGGTTTGCGATCGCGATAATTCTTTCTTTCATAATTGTGTCCTCCTGCTCTTTGAGCATTATATTATAATAGTGTGTCCTCCAAGTTGTATTTGGCATAGAAAAAGGCGGGGAGAACACCAACCGCCTTTTCAAGGAGCTACCTTGTCTATGCCGTTAAAGCCCTTTCGGGCGTTTAACCGTTAGGGTTCAAACTGTTCGTCGTCCTCGGCGCATTCTTCGCTCTCGCCGCTTCCGCTCATACTCTGCAGCATTTCATCAAACGCCCTGCGGTACTGCCGCATTTCTTCAATACCGTCTTCAAGCGGCTGCGGCTCTTTTCCGAGGTGCGTTTTTCTGTCGTATTCGTAGCAGATGGCGTATTCGTTGTAGTAGCCGAGGATTTCGTCCTCAACCCTTTGTAAATCTTCCTTGAACTCGGCGATTTCTTTTTTGATTTCCTCAGGCGTCATTCTGGCATCCCATTCATTTTGCCCCGCGGCTAACACATCAACACAGACGTCACGATCATCGATCAGATCAATTATATTATCATAATACTCACACTCAAGCGCCCAGCGCAGAAAGGTGTAATCGGCTCCCATACCATAGCAGCACCTTTCAAAATACTCGTCGGCGAGCATTCTTTCATCGCTTCCATTAGAATAGGTTCCGTCGATCAGATCGCCCAGAAATCCCTCTATAAGCTCGGATGGGGTAATCCCGTTTACATACGTTTTCCCAAAAAGCCTTTCAACGTCCGCGTCTAATAAATTTATTGTTATATTGCGCGGCTTTATGGTTTTTATCTCGGCTTCCTGCCGTTCTCTCGGTGTCATTGTTGTGTGCTCCTTTCAATAACGGTAGCCGTCAAGGGACAGCTTCTCCATAATGTTGTATCCGTTTTCATAGTCATCGCATATAAGCTCCGCAAAATATTCCTTTTCTTCCTCCGAAAAAGGAACCACGTTTTCCGACCACGGAAAAACATAGCGTTTCCCATAATAATAAAGATCATTTTTACCCCATTCGCCGTTTGCCACAGCCTCGATTACGTACTCCGTTACAGAAACGGCGTTAGCGTCGCCGCCGAGATATCTTTCGTATTCCGATTCGGTAAGCTCTACTGTTCCAATGGAGCTGATCGATATACAAAGTATATTTTCGGAGCCGTTCATCTTGAATTCGTCGGAAATCGCAAATTTGTATATCCCGCTTCTACTATAAGTGCGGATGTCAAGATTGTTGGGAGTAGGCTTGACCGGAGATGATACACAAACCAAAAACACAACGGCGAACACAATCGCGGCAACACCTGCCGGAATTGAAATAAGGGTTGTAATCACTTCGGCATTATCGTCTTGTTTCAGCCACCTTCTGATACTTCGCGCTGTATTGAAAATAACGGACGCAAAATGTGGTTTTTCGTTGTTTTCTCGTTTGCCTATGTCATGTTTGCGCCTTTTCGAATGCGCCTTGCCGGAATCGGCGGCAATATGTTCGGCTGTGTTGTTTTGCGTAAAAGATTTCCCGTCAGCCCCTCTGCCATCGGAATTTTCCCTTGACAAACGAAACCTTTTACCGGCTTCCTCCTCACTCATAAGATGAACGGGAGTGATCTCTCCGATGGAGCTTTCTTTTTTCAGCGATATCATATACCAACCTCCTTATTATCCTTTTGTAATGCGGTTTGCCAGAAAATCCTTAAAAGTTTGTCCGGAATCCATGCTTTCGGAAATCAGCTTCAGAAGCATAAGCACAAATTCCAAAGTCAGATGACCAAAATCGTTGCCGCTGTCGACAATGGTATTATGTTGTAATGCATATGCAAGCCCGTGGATAGAGTCACTGTTCATTTCACCCAGTCTTTCAAATGTTGGACAGGGAAAAGCACTGTTTTCTATTTTTTTGTTCAAAAAGCAAATCTCCTTTCCAAATCGTTCATAATATATCCAATTGTCTTTCGCTGCGGATTCCAAGAAGATAATCTACCGACACCGCGAACATTGTCGCTATGCTTATAAGAACGGGTATGCTTGGCAGTCTGTCGCCCATCGTGTAATAAACCACGCTCTGGCGGGATGTGCCTATTATATCCGCGATACCCTCTAAAGTCATATTACGCTCGTCTTTCAGTGCCTTTAGGCGCTCCGCAAAGACTTCGCATATTTCTTTGTTGATCCGAGTGTAATACTCAATTTGTGGCGGTATTCTCATGCTTACACCTCATCGCTCATAAAAATGTGCGTCCGTTTCTGAGCCAAAATATCCCGCAGGATGAGGAAAGCAATTATTTTCCTCATAATAATCCAACTCTGTCTTTTCCCGTGCTTTGGCATTTTCTTCCGCTTTGTCAGCGTACATTTTTCCGCGCTCCTTGCGTTCGATCGCGCGGAGCATCGAAACCGCGTTTTCAGTCCAGCCGTTGCGCCCCGGGGTTATATGTGCCATACCTATCCTCCGTTTTTTCATTCGATTTTTTATCTGAGGTGCGGCACGATGCCGCATTTTATAGGACCCATTATGGCGGGACGGCGGGAGCACTGTAATTTCTATGCTGCACTATAAAAACGCAGGCGAATGCAATGCTCCCGCCGTCCCGCCATCTGCTTCCCTCCATTTCATTGACCGTCGGTCGTTTCTCAGCAGGTCAGTGAATATAATTGGCATACGTTCCACTATGATGACAAACAGATCGCACAACTCATAAGGAGCGATGTAATCTCTTTGCCATATAATCGTATATAAAACACAAGGCAGGAACAAGACGCTCGAAAACATGATTGTCCTGCCTTGTGAGTTATAATTTCTTTTGGTGCTTCCACCTACACGCACATTCGCAGAGCGCAGTCAGTGTCAGGTTATTGACCTGCTCGCTCAAATCTCATCTTTCCATCAGCATGGACAGCAGCTATCGTTATCAAGCTGAGGTTTTCATTGAAAACAGAAAACGCTGACGTTGGTGTAATCCCTCTGTTTAGCCAGCTTCACAGCTGTCACACTCGCTCATTTCATGGCGTAGTCCTAAGGACAAGATAACGTTTGTTATTGTATGGTGGCATTCAATTTGTATTGAAACCTTACAAAAGTAAGGAAACAAGCTAAATGTTTTAAATGACTGTCAAATTATGTAAATGAATTTAGGCAAAAAAATAACAGCTACACTAACAGACACATTCTCGTTAAGAGGTACGGTGCGTATACCATATATGGACATACGCCGAGAATGTGCCTGTTACTGCAGCCGCAGAACAAAAAAATAAACGTGCAAGAAAATCCTTGTGAACGCGCTCCACCACTGCGCTCCGTACCTCTTGCATTTATTATAAAACTTTTTAGTTGATAACCAAGGGCAAAAAAGCCCTTGACAAACCGGGTGGAACATGATATAATAAGAGCAATAATTTAAAAACGTTGAACATGTGTAAGTAGCTTTTCGCACAAGCGGCTCAGAGAATGGACGTCATCGGCTGGGAGCGTCCCGCCGCCGCGAGGGGTGAATTTCAGCATGGGAGTTGTCCGCGAAAGGGCGAGAGTTCGTCTATAAACGGAACGTTGCGCCGCGTTAAGGTGTGTCAAGTGCGGAGCAATGCTCCGAATTTGGGTGGTACCGCGAGTTATCTCGTCCCATTTATGGGGCGGGATTTTTTGTTGTATAATAAAAACAAACAGCGACATCTCACCCGCGCAGAAAAGCATCGTAAACAAGGGGCAACGCTTTGCTCACGCAGCAAAGCAACGCAAGCGAAGAACAACGTTCCGCCCACGCAAGAATTTTCCCGCAATCCTCTTGTGAAAGCGTAGCGTAACGAAGTGGAGCAGAGCTTTTACGAGCGGGATATCAAGAACGCTGCAAAGCAGCGTTCTTGCGGTGCGGGAAAATTCAAATCAAAATAAGGAGAACGGTATGAAGGATTTCAGCGAGATTAAAGAGCAATACAAGCAGAAGATCGGGGACGTGCTCGACAGCGAGCAGCTTTCGGAATTCTGGCAGAAGTACCTCGGAAAAACAGGTGTTATTTCGGGTCTGATGAAGGAGATGAAAAGCGTTCCCCCGGAGGAAAAGCCCTCTTTCGGAAAGGCTGTGAATGACGTGCGCGTATGGGCGCAGGAGCTTTATCAGACCAAGCAGGCGGAAATTAAGCAAAAGGAGCTTGAGCGCCGCTACGAAAAGGAAACGATTGATGTTACCCTGCCCGCGCTTCGCCGCGCTCCCGCAAATCTGCACCCGATATCCATAATGCGGCAGGAGATGATAGATGTTTTCGCGGGAATGGGCTTTGATATTTACGAGGGTCCCGAGATCGAGGACGACGACCATAACTTCACCCGCCTGAACGTGCTTAAGGATCACCCCTCGCGTGATATGCAGGACACATTCTGGCTGACGGACGATCTGCTGCTGAGAACGCACACTTCCCCCGGACAGATACGCACCATGGACAGGCAGAAGCCGCCGATAAAGGTTCTTGTTCCGGGAAAGGTGTTCCGCTCCGACAGCGACGCTACGCATTCTCCGATGTTCAGCCAGCTTGAGGGTCTGGTGGTGGACAAGGGCATAACGCTGTGCGACTTGCAGGGTATGCTGGACAGGTTCGTGCTGAAGATTTTCGGCGAGGGTGCAAAAACCCGCCTGCGTCCGTCGTATTTCCCGTTTACCGAGCCGAGCGTCGAGGTTGACGTAAGCTGCTTTGAGTGCGGCGGCAAAGGCTGTTCGCTTTGCAAGGGCACTGGCTGGATAGAGGTGCTCGGCGGCGGCGTGGTGAACAACAGGGTGCTTGAAAACTGTGGGTTAGACCCCGATGAGTATTCGGGAATAGCCTTTGGAATAGGCATAGAGCGTATTACCATGCTGAAATACGGCATTCCTCATATGGGTAAATTTTTTGAGAACGATCGGGATTTTCTCGAGCAATTCAAGGCGTGATAAGGGGGGAGAACGGATATGAAAATTCTGTACAGCTGGTTAAAGGATTATGTGGATATGGACGCGCAGCCGTCTGAGCTTGTGGAAAAGCTGTTCGGCGCGGGTTTGGAGGTTGAGGAACCCATCTATCTCGGCAAAGATATTGAAAACGTCGTGGTCGGTGAGATAACCGCGCTTGAGAAATATGAGGGCACGCATCTTCTTATATGTAAGCTCGATTGCGGAAAGCACGGCAGGGATATTGTTATCCTTACGGGAGCTGACAACGTGTTTGTCGGCGCGAAAGTTCCCGCGGCGCTGGTGGGAGCAAAGCTGCCCAACGGCATTAGCATAGCACCCCGCAAAATGCAGGACATGATGTCCTACGGAATGCTTTGTTCGGGCGGGGAGCTTGGCGTGGACGATAATTGGATAAATGGAGCTGAGGTAAACGGCATACTTATCCTGCCGCCCGATACGGAAACGGGAAAGGATATCAAAGAGGTGCTGGAACTGGACGACTGGCTTTTCGACGTTTCCATTACCGCGAACCGTCCAGATTGCCAATCTGTGCTGGGCATTGCCAGAGAGGTTGCGGCGTTCCTTAATAAGCCGCTGAAAGAGCCGGATTACTTCTACGAGTGCGACGGCACGACAAATCCCGATATCTCGGTGACGGTAGAGGCAAAGGACGTCTGCCCGCGCTATCTGGGTCATTATATATATGATGTAAAGCACTTTGAATCTCCGCAGTGGATGAAGCGCCGACTTTCGGCGTGCGGCTTTGCAGCTATCGACGCGATAGTTGATGTGACCAATTACGTTCTTCTTGAGATAGGTCAGCCCATGCACGCGTTCGACCTGTCCACGCTGGACGGCTCTTCGATAGTGGTGCGCAGAGCTAAGGAGGGCGAGGAGCTGATAACGCTAAATGAAAAATCTAACCTGCTCAACCCCAGCAATCTGCTTATATGCGATAAATCAAAGCCTGTTGGACTTGCGGGCATCATGGGCGGTCTTAACAGCGAGATAGTTCCCGAGACAAAGGCGATACTGCTTGAATCCGCGAAATTCATGCGCGACAGCGTACGCAAGACCGCCCGCGCACTGGGGCTTCATACCGACGCGGCGGCAAGATATGAAAAGGGCGTGGACGAATACGGCGTGGAGTGCGGCATGGCGAGAGCGCTAAATCTCGTGCAGTCGCTGGGAATAGCCCAAATAAGCTCCTCCCACTTTGACGAGAGTGCGGGCGCTTCAACAAATGAGCGCGTGATAACCGTTCAGACCGCGAAAGTAAACGGCGTTCTGGGCATAGAGGTACCCGAGGAAAAGATAATTTCCATACTGAAATCGCTTGGATTCGGCGTGGCGCAGAACGGCGGCAGCCTTGAAATAACCGTTCCCCGCTGGCGCGAGGATATAGACGGATATCAGGATACCGCTGAAGAAGTAATACGCGAATACGGCTACTCTCACCTTACCCCGACGTTTCT
>ERZ779621.362-NODE-362-length-21369-cov-6.374777_pt1 | contig 21369 bp, 20 predicted proteins | sample MGYA00514215_ERZ779621 | MGnify/ENA primary metagenome ERZ779621 (study PRJEB29562, sample SAMEA4376715) | mouse gut metagenome | isolation source: Cecum | study: EMG produced TPA metagenomics assembly of the A DSS colitis mouse model was used to assess the...
TGCCTATCAGTATCATGAGTCGGACGCAGATATACTGGGGCGTACGGTTCTGAATTATCAGGATGAGATGAGTCTTGAATATGAAGAAAAAGAATATTTTTATCAGACAAAAGAACAAGAACCTATAGAAAAAGTAGAATATTTCTTAAAAATAGGGAAATACAGGGTAGGATTCGGAAGTACCGGAAATAAATATAAGGATTGGGAAATCTATCAAAGGGAGTTCGACAAGATTGCTGCCGAGATGCCGAAGATATCCAAGCGCAAGCGTAAATCATCAACGAAAAAAAAAGAAGTAAGGAGGAAAATTCAAAATGGCGAAATATGATTTCAGTGGCTGGGCCACAAGAAATGATTTGCAGTGCGCCGACGGAAGAATTATCCGTAAGAATGCTTTTAAACAGCAGGATGGCGAGACTGTAAGCTTGGTTTGGAACCATCAGCATGATTCCCAGGACAATGTTTTGGGGCACGCACTGCTGGAAAACAGGGACGACGGGGTTTATGCCTACTGCACGTTCAACGACACAGAATCCGGTCAGACAGCTAAAAAGCTGGTTCAGCATGGCGACGTTGTTTCTTTGTCTATCGCGGCGAATCAGTTAAAGCAGATGGGAAAAGATGTCGTTCACGGTATTATCCGTGAAGTGAGCCTTGTTCTGGCCGGCGCAAATCCCGGAGCCTATATCGATACGGTTATGAATCACGGCGTTGCCGTCGAGGATGAGCTGATTATCAATTACAACGAGAACATCATGCTCTATCATTCGGATGAAGACACCAAAGATAAGAAGCCGGAGGATGGCGGTTCTAAAGAGGAAAATCCGGAAAACGATGATGAAACGGTCGACGAGGTCATGGAAAGAATCCGGCATAAGCTTTCCGATAAGGAACAGGATGTAGTGTTTACAATGATCGGTATGGCTGCTCTTGATAAAAAGGGAGGGTCAGAGGATAATAACGATTCTAAAGGAGGAAACGAAGATATGAAACATAATGTGTTTGACAGCAAGGGCGAGACTCAGGAGAATGTCCTGTCCCATGCGGCTCAGAGTGAAATTCTGAAGCTTGCTAAATCCAGCAATGTTGGTTCTCTCAAGCTTGCCATGAAAATTTACAGCGAGGAACATGGGCTTCAGCACGCAGATATCAGCGGCTTTGTCCAGACCGGCAACGGAAACATCACCACCATGTTCCCGGAGTATGTTGAAGCTCATCCCAGCCGCACTCCTGAGCTTATCACTAACGATATGGGATGGGTTGATGCTATCATGGCCAAGACCCAGAAAATCCCTCATGGCCGGGTTCGTACTTCTCATGTGGATATCCGCAACATCGATGCGCTGGCCGCTAAGGGTTATCAGAAAGGAAAAGAGAAGAAGATTACCGGTAACTATGCCCTGGTAAGGCGTACTACCGACCCTCAGACCGTGTATGTCACTTCTGAGCTGCATCGTGATGATGTGGTGGACATCGAGGATTTCGATTATGTTCAGTTCCAGTACAGCATCGACCAGATTTCCTTGAAGGAAACTCTGGCTGTTGCTACTATGCTGGGTGATGAGCGTCCCGACAGCGACCCTGAGAAAATCTTCCCCGATAAGATTCGGCCTATCTGGATTGACGATGAACTCTACACCATCCACAAGGATGTGGACTTCGCTGCCATGGCAAAGGAGCTTCAGGGTGCCAACACCGAACAGTATTTCGGGGAAAGCTTCATCTATGCTGAGGCTATGGTTACGGCTCTGCGCAAGGCTCGCAAGGATTTCCGCGGTACTGGTAAGCCCGACCTGTTTATCACTACCGACATGCACAACACTATGATTCTCGCCCGTGACCGTAACGGCCGCCGTATTTACGAGACCGATACCGAGCTTGCTGCGGCTTTGGGCGTTGCCAATATCTATGAGGTTACGCAGTTCGAGGGGAAGGTTCGTACCGATTCTGACGGCGTTAAGCACAAGCTGCACGCGATTTGCGTGAATATGGCTGACTACGGATACGGCGCATCCAAGGGCGGGGATGTGACTCACTTCACCGACTTCGATATCAAGTTCAATCAGCTTCAGTCGCTGCTGGAGACGCGTAAGTCCGGCCAGCTTACCAGAATCAAGTCTGCTATCGTCATCGAGGAGAAAGATACGTCTGTCAGCGGCTAATGTCCAGGAGGTGAAAATTCAAAATGGCGAAATTTTACGGACCAATCGGCTATGCTGAAACAGTGGAAATAAGACCCGGCGTATGGGAGGAGCAGATTACCGAGCGTATGTACTTTGGTGATTTGACCCGGAATATGCGCAGGCTCCAAAGCGCTGAAACGCTCAACGACGACATCAACGTCGCAAATGAGATCAGCATCGTCGCCGATCCGTTTGCCAATGAGAATTTTCATTCGATGCGATACGTTGGGTTTATGGGTGCTAAATGGAAGATTTCAAATGTAGAAGTTCAATACCCAAGGCTGATTCTGACAATAGGGGGTGTATATCATGGCGATGAACAGACGTCTTCTGCTACATGAGATATTCTGTGAAATCCTTGGAACGAGGAACGCTTATTTTCAACCCCCGGAATCGGTTAAGATGAATTACCCCGCCATCGTATACGGTCTTGACAGTATCGAGAACACGTATGCGAATGACGGGGTTTATTTGTCTCATCGAAAATATTCGGTAACAGTTATCGATAAAGACCCGGACAGCCTGCTCGTAGGTAAAGTAGCCGCTTTGCCTGCCTGCCAGTTCGTCCGGCATTACGAAAAAGACAATCTAAATCATGATGTCTTTACCATATTCTTTTAAGGAGGAACAAATCTATGAAACTTGTTTGGGATAAAACTGGTGAGCGTTTGTATGAGACCGGTGTGGATCATGGCGTTCTTTACCCTATTCAGGCTGGCGGCGCTTACAGTAAAGGCGTTGCGTGGAACGGCCTGAGTTCTGTGTCGGAAAGCCCTTCCGGGGCGGAGGCTTCCCCGATTTATGCGGATAACATCAAGTATCTGAATCTGATGTCTGCGGAGGAATTCGGAGCCACCATCGAGGCGTATATGTACCCCGATGAATTTGCGGAGTGTGATGGATCCGTCGAGGTTGTGCCCGGTATGTTTGCAGGTCAGCAGTCCAGAAAGACGTTTGGTCTCTCTTACCGGACGATTCTGGGCAACGATGTTGATAATAATGATTACGGCTATAAGCTGCATCTGATTTACGGTGCTTTGGCGGCTCCTTCGGAGAAAGGCTACTCGACTATCAATGATAGTCCGGAACCCATCACCCTTTCCTGGGAGATCAGCACGACTCCGGTGGCTATCAACACGGTTATCGATGGTAAGAAGCTCAAGCCGACGGCGTGCCTTACTTTCGATTCCACCAAGTTTGATGCCAAGTTCATGGCTAAGCTTGAGGAGATTCTGTACGGTACAGAGCCTACCACCGAGGGCGGCGATGACGGAACTACTGCAAGGCTGCCGTTGCCGGATGAGATTCTGAAGCTTTATCAGGAGTCTCAGACAGCGGGCTAATTCACATTTTCATATTTAAGCAGATTGGGAGCCGTTTCAGTGTAAAAGCTGGCGGCTCCTTTTTTTATTGTTGAAAGGAGAAAAACATTATGTTAAAGAAAACGATTACCTACAAGGATTACAACGGAACTGAGCGCACCGAGGACCATTACTTCAATCTTTCTGAGGCTGAAGTTATGGAAATGGAGATGAGTACGGCCGGCGGGCTGGCTGAAATGATTCGTGGAATCGTGGCGGCTCAGGATGCGCCCGCGATCATTAAGATTTTCAAGGATCTGATTCTGAAAGCTTACGGTGAGAAAAGCCCGGATGGAAGACGGTTTGTCAAGTCTGATGAGCTGTCCAAGGCTTTTTCTGAAACGGAGGCTTATTCTGTGCTGTTTATGGAGCTTGCGACGGATGCCGATGCAGCGGCAAAGTTTGTAAACGGTATCGTCCCGAATTCCAGGCAGGGAGTTCCTGCACCGGCGTTGGCTCCGGTAGCAAATTAAATCTGAAAACAGGAGGAGGCGAAAGGGATGCTGCGAATTACAATACCTGCTGGCGAGGAACAATGGGATGAAATAAACCAGATGTTTATCTACCCCAAAGAGCAAACATTGCCGTTGGAGCATTCCCTTGTCTCCCTTTCAAAATGGGAATCCAAATGGTGCAAGCCCTTCCTTACCAAACAGGAAAAGACGCTTGAGGAAACGTTGGATTACGTGCAATGTATGACGCTTACGCAGAATGTGAATCCGGAAGTGTATAACTATCTGACGACATCCTGTATCGACCAAATTAACCAATACATCGATGCTCCGATGACCGCTACTCATTTTACAGAGGAAAAGGCAGTAAAAGCCAGCAGGGAACAGGTTACAGCAGAGATTATTTACTACTGGATGATTGCCCTGAATATTCCGTTTGAGTGTCAGAAGTGGCATCTCAATCGTCTTCTTACTCTTATTAAGGTATGTAACATCAAAAATTCGCCGCCTAAAAAGAGAAGCAGAAGGGAAATCATGAAACGCAATGCCGCTTTAAATGCGGCACGAAGAAAACAGTTAAATTCGAAGGGGTGATGATTATATGTCTAAAGAGCGTGGAGCAGATATTTCGACTTGGCAGGGGGATGTGGATTTCAACAAAGTTAAAGCTTCCGGAATCCAGTTCCTGATTCTCCGGTCAAGCTATCGCCAGACGGTTGACGGAAGATTTCACGGGTATGTAAAGGCAGCTAAAGCGGCAGGAATCTCGGTTCTTGGCGTTTACCATTTCAGCTATGCGCTGAACGTTGAGCAGGCCAGGCAGGAAGCCGTTTTCTGTATTTCACAGTTGGAAGCAGCCGGTCTTGGAAAAGACGTTATCGTGTTTTTCGATTTCGAGTACGACACGATCACGAAAGCAAAGGCTGCCGGGGTTAGTTTAGGACGGACTGAATGCAACGCCCATACCAAGGCGTTTTGCGAATATGTCACGGAGAAAGGATACAGAGCTGGCATCTATTCCAATATCGATTATTACAGGAATATGTTCGACCACGACCTGCTGGACAAGTATGTATTCTGGCTGGCGGATTGGAGCGGGGAAGCTGATTATCCCTGTGATTTCCACCAGTACACAAGCAAAGGCGTCGTGGACGGAATCAAAGGGAATGTGGACATGGATTACCGCTTCGTCAATTCTGATGAAAAGAAGGAGGAAGCGTCCATGAGCTACTCAAGACAGGCTGTAGTCGATTTGGCAAGGTCCTGGATCGGAAAGAACGAGTCCGATGGTTCGTATAAAGAAATCATCGATATTTACAATTCTTATACCGGCAATTTTCCCCGAGGAACAAAGATGCTTTACGGTTGGGCATGGTGTGCGGCAACATGGTCGGCTCTGGCGGTTAAGCTGGGCTATACAGCGATTATGCCGATTGAGATTAGCTGCCATTACATCATTGAAGCCGCAAAGCGGATGGGCTGCTGGATTGAGGACGACGCATATGTACCCTCTCCCGGTGATGCGGTTTTGTATGACTGGGAGGATTCCGGAATCGGTGATAACACCGGTAATCCGGACCACATCGGTACCGTTGAGTATGTATCCGGTGGTTACATTACGGTTATCGAGGGAAACTTCAGCAATGCGGTAAAGCGGCGTACCTTGTCGATTAACGGAAAATTTATCCGCGGCTTCATTACGCCTAAGTATGATGAGGGGACAGTTGCTCAGCCTGCGCAGAGTGAGAAAAAGAGTATCGACACGATTGCTCATGAGGTTATCACGGGTATTTGGGGGAATGGGCCGGATCGTAAAGCTGCTCTGACAGCGAAAGGATACAATTACGATGAGGTTCAGACTCGTGTCAATGAAATTCTGAATGGTTCGGCGACGAAACCCAGTACCGCAGTTCAGAACCAGAATCAGCCGGCATCAAAGAAAGTTACGGCTACGGTTTATGCGAAATCTTTCAACAAGAGTTTGGCAGGTACATACAAGGTGGCCACGAAGGATGGGCTCTACTGCCGTAACGATGCCGGAACAAACAAAAAAGCGCTGTGTCTCATTCCGTATGGAACGGAAGTTCAGTGCTACGGTTATTACACGGCGTACAACGGAACAAAGTGGCTGTACATCCAGTTTGTTATGGATGGCATTCAGTACACCGGTTTCAGCTCCAGTGTGTATCTGAAAAAGTAAAGGAGTGTTCCAATGATAACGTTCAGACAAAAGGGCGACTTCTCCAAACTGACAAGGTATTTGGAGAGGGCAAAAGAGGTCGTTAAACTCGGAGACCTTGACAAGTATGGCCGAGAGGGAGTTGCCGCCCTTGCGTCTGCAACACCTGTCGATTCGGGGCTGACGGCGGCTTCGTGGTCATACGAGATTACGAACAGGAATGGATCTGCAACGATCTCATTCAAGAATTCAAATATTCAAAATGGAGTTCCGATTGCCATCATTCTGCAATACGGGCACGGAACAAGAAACGGCGGCTGGGTACAGGGGCGAGATTATATCAATCCTGCTATCCAGCCTATTTTTGACAGAATTGCTAACGAAGCGTGGAGGGAGGTTACGAAGCTATGAGTAAGACGATTGACGAAAGAGTCGTTTCAATGCGGTTTGACAATAAGCAGTTTGAACAGAACGTTCAGACCAGTCTCTCCACGCTTGATAAACTGAAACAGAAATTAAATCTGACCGGCGCCGCAAAAGGATTGGAAGAAGTAAATTCCGCAGCCCGTAAATGTGACATGAACCCCCTTAGCAATGCGGTGGAGACTGTAAGGGTAAAGTTCTCCGCGATGGAGGTAATGGCAATTACGGCTCTCCAGAACATAACCAATTCTGCGCTTGCCGCAGGTAAAAATATTATTTCGGCCCTTACGATTGACCCGGTTAAATCCGGTTTTCAGGAGTATGAAACACAGATCAACGCCGTCCAGACAATTCTTGCAAATACGTCTTCCAAAGGGACGACGCTGGAGCAGGTAAATAAGGCACTGGATGAACTGAATCGCTATGCCGATATGACCATTTACAATTTTACGGAAATGACCCGTAATATTGGTACGTTCACTGCGGCTGGCGTTGATTTGGATACTTCCGTAGCGGCAATTAAAGGTATCGCTAACCTCGCTGCTGTATCCGGTTCTACTTCCCAACAGGCAAGCACGGCTATGTACCAGTTATCCCAGGCGCTGGCGGCGGGAACAGTGAAGCTTCAGGACTGGAATTCGGTTGTAAATGCCGGTATGGGCGGTCAGGTATTTCAGGATTCCCTAAAAGAGACGGCCAGGGTGCATGGTATAGCAATTGACCAGATGATTGAAGATGAGGGCTCTTTCCGTGAGACGTTAAGTAAAGGCTGGCTCACATCGGACATTTTAACAGAAACACTCTCGAAATTTACGGGTGATCTGAACGAGAAACAGCTCAAGACCATGGGGTATACGGAGGAGCAGATCAAATCCATCATAAAAATGGGACAGACTGCGAATGATGCCGCGACAAAGGTAAAGACTTTTACCCAGTTATTTGACACATTGAAGGAAGCGGCTCAGTCAGGATGGACTCAGAGTTGGGAAATCATCATTGGCGACTTTGAAAAAGCGAAAGAGCGGCTGACGGAGTTATCAGATATATTCAGCGGAATTATCGGACGTTCGGCGGACAGCAGAAATGCAGTCTTGGAGGGTGCGTTCAGTTCAAAATGGGATGTGCTTGTAAACAAGCTTAATACTGCTGGCATTGAAACAGAAACTTTTCAGAACAAGGTCAAGGAACTGGCTAAGAGCCACAATGTTGACCTGGATGCAATGATAGAAAAAGAGGGTTCCTTTGAAAAAGCTTTAAAAAAAGCCTTTAACGACGGAACTCTAAATAAGAGTATCCTGAAGGATGCACTTAAAAGCTTGGTGGGGGATCTTACCGGAGCAACAAAGTCTACGGAAGAAATGGCCGGACAGATGGAAAAGTACGGTGAAATCGTTGATAAAGTTATCCGTGGAGACTTTGGCAGCGGGGAAGCAAGAATAAAAGCACTGACCGAAGCCGGTTATGATTATGCAACGGTTCAGAATTTGGTTAATGAGAAACTTGGCAGTAGTGTCCGCCATATGTCTTCCCTGACGGAAGAACAGTTGAAAAATGCTGACAGTCTGGCTTCTTTATCGGACGAGCAGTTGAAAAACAAGGGGTATACGGAAGAACAGATTACCGCGCTCCGTGATTTGCAGAGGGAAGCAAATACAGCCGGTTCGTCCATAGATGAGTTGATAAACGATTTTGAGAAACCATCGGGAGCTGAGTTGGTGTGGGGGTCCGTTCTCAATGTAATCCATAGTGTTGTGGATTCTCTCGGCGCGGTCAAGAAAGCGTGGAACGATACATTTCACCATGGAATGACCGAAGATGATATCATCAAAGAACGTTCTGAAAAACTCTATAACCTGATTAAAGCCATTAACACATTTACCGAAAAATTAGAGATTACCGACGATAAGGCAGATAAGATCACAAGAACTTTTAAAGGGCTGTTTGCTATTCTCGATATCATCATGACAGTTACGGGAGGCGGATTACGTCTTGCGTTTAAAGGGTTGTCTGTGATTTTAAATGCGTTTGACATGGATGTTCTTGATCTGACGGCGAAGGTGGGTGATCTGATTTCAGGATTCCGCGATTTCATTCTCAACAATGACCGTGTGACCAGGGGCGTCAAGGCGGCGGCCAGCGGGATAAAAACAGCCTGTACGGAGGTTAAAAAGTGGATTGATGCTTTTATGGCGCTTCCGGTGGTGCAGAAGAATATCACACGCTTTGAAACTGCCTTTAGCAATACGTTCTCCGAATTTGGCAAGTATTTCCGGGGCGGAATTGACCGGATTAACGATTTTATTGAACGTGTGAAAGCTCTGGACCATATTACCTTAGATGATCTCAATAATATTTTCAGGGATTTCAAGGATAACGTGATTGATTATTTTCTGGATGTTGACGGGAAGTTTGACGACATTAGAAAAGCTATTAGGGAGTTTAAAGATGATGTCAAGAAGCATTTTGCGTCTGTCGGAGAAGATCTTGACGGCTTAAAAGAGAAAATCTTCAATTTTGCAAAATCCATAAAGCAGAAATTCAGCGACCATATCGGCATAGGGGAAATCCTGACTATTGGTCTTGGCGGCGGTTTGATTTTGTTCGTCAAGAAAATTGGAGATGCTTTGGAAACGCTGGCCGGCCCATTTGATGATTTGTCCGGAATTCTGAGCGGGTTTGACAAATTGCTTAAGAGTGCATCTAAGGCGATCAACGCTTTTGCGATGAAGACAAAATCCCAGGCGTTAATGAATGTCGCCATATCCATCGGTATTCTTGCGGCTTCCATTGTTGCTTTAACGCTTGTTGATCAGACGAAGCTCTGGTCTGCTGTTGGAGCGCTTGGCGTTTTATCTGCCGGTCTTCTCGGTGTTTCTGCGGCAATGGGAATCATTGGCAAAATTGGTGGCGGAAAAGGCTCAACATCTATGCTTGGAATCGCCGCTTCTCTGCTGATTCTTATTCATACACTGAAATCCATGGAAGGTCTTGACCAGGATAAAGTATGGCAGAATGTGGCTGTTCTTGGTGTGATGGCTTCCGGCCTTGCTGTTATTGCTGGACTACTTGGAAAATTTGCACCGAAGCTATCGAAAGGTTCTGTTGCGTTGCTGGTGATTTCTGGTTCTTTGAAAATCATGGTCAGCGCACTTAAGGATTTGGACAGCCTGCAACTGAACAATCTGGATCAATCGATTAAGATTCTTCTTGGTGCGATGGGCGGTCTTGTGGCTCTGGCTGTAATCTGTAAAAATATCAAGCTTGGTTCCGCAGTTACGATTCTTGCTACCGTGGTGGCATTAAAAATCTTTGTAGGAGTATTTGACGACATAGCAAATCTGGATACTACAAAGATGAAAACCAACATGGAGGCTTTTGTAGGGATTTTTGGAACTTTTGCCGTCCTTATGATCTCTAGCAAGTTTGCCGGGGCAAATGCGGCTAAGGCTGGGGTTGGTATTCTGGCTATGTCTGCGGCGCTTCTTCTGATAACGGCAACCTTAAAGATACTTGGAAAAATGGAAGCCGGTGATTTGCGGAAAGCTACCGGTGCCGTTGCGCAGTTGCTTGTACTGTTTGCCGGAGTGGTCGCTGTGTCTAAGTTCGCGGGTGCAAATGCTGTTAAGGCAGGAGCGATGCTGTTGCTGATGTCAGGGGCTTTATTGATTTTATCCGGGGCAATGGTAATTATCAGTCACATAAAACCGGATGGATTAAACCAAGCATTAAAAGCTATAGCTCTGCTTGAGATTTTATTTGCGGGATTGATCGCTGTTTCATATCTGGCGAAAGACTGTAAGAGCACTTTAACCCTTATTTCTGTAACAATCGGAATTCTGGCAGTCGCGCTTGGTACGCTTTCTATGATTAACCCGGAAAATCTTTTCGCAGCATCTTTGTCATTATCCATGGTGATGGCGATGTTTGGCGCCCTTGTTGCCTCTACGTCACTGGCAAAAAAGGCTAATGGGACTCTTGTTGTTTTAACGGGGGTAGTGATAGCTTTGGGCGGGGTTTTATATTTATTGTCCGGCTTACCAGTGGATTCGGTAATGGGCGTTTCTGCAGCATTATCGTTGTTGCTATTGTCCTTGTCGGCATCCATGCTCATTATTAGTAAAGCCGGAAACGTAGCTCCGGGAGCGTACGTCACGCTTGGCGTTATGACTTTGGTTATAGCCGGTCTAGCTGGAATTATAGGCGTGCTTGCTTACATGAATGTTGGATCTGTTTTGGAAATAGCGGAAGGATTATCGATTCTGTTGTTATCATTATCGGCATCATGCCTGATATTGAGTGCTGTCGGCGCCACAGGTCCAGCGGCTTTTATCGGGGTCGGTGCGTTACTGACTCTTATTACCGCTGTTGGCGGGCTTATGATTGGAATCGGTGCACTTGCCAAGCATTATCCAGGAATGGAAGAATTCTTAAACAAGGGCCTTTCCCTTCTTGAAAAAGTCGGATACGGGCTTGGCTCCTTCTTTGGGAATATCGTAGGCGGGTTTGTTGCCGGCGCGACGTCCGGGCTTCCGGAGATAGGGACAAATTTGTCTTCGTTTATGGGAAATGCCTCCCCGTTCTTTGAGGGAGTAAAAAACTTAGACGAAGCGGCAATGTCCGGGGTAAAAGCATTAGCTGAAACAATTCTGATTCTTACGGCGGCCGATATTCTTCAGGGTATAGCCTCTTGGATTACTGGTGGTTCATCCATGTCAGATTTTGCGGAGCAGCTCGTTCCATTTGGCGAAGCCATGAGGGACTTTTCGATTGCGATAGGCGATATGAAGAGCGAAGTAGTAGAGCAGGCGGCTACAGCAGGTAAGGCATTGGCGGAAATGGCTGCGACACTCCCGAACAGCGGTGGGGTCCTCGGTTTCTTTGCTGGCGAGAACGACATGAAAGCTTTTGGGGAGCAGCTTGTACCTTTTGGCGAGGCTATGATGGAATTTTCGCTTGCGGTGACAGGTCTTAACGCGGATACGGTGACGAATGCTGCAACTGCCGGAAAAGCTATGGCTGAGATGGCATCCACTATTCCAAATTCGGGCGGGGTTGTCGGTTTCTTCGCAGGCGAGAATGACATGGGTGAGTTCGGAAAACAACTCGTTCCGTTTGGTAAAGCCATGAAGTCATATTCGGAGGCCGTGGATGGTCTTAAGACAGAGGTTGTTGTAAATTCGGCAACGGCTGGCAAAGCACTTACCGAATTAGCAAGCACGGTTCCGAATACTGGAGGATTGGTTGGTTTCTTCGCAGGCGAGAATGATATGGGCGAGTTCGGGAAACAGCTTGTTCCGTTCGGCAAAGCTATGAAGTCATATTCAGAAGCGGTGGAAGGAATGAGCGTTGATGCAGTAACAAATTCTGCAACAGCAGGAAAGTCCTTGGTCGAGCTGGCGAATACACTACCAAATACCGGTGGTGTTGTAAGCTGGTTCACTGGCGATAATGACATCGGAGCGTTTGGTGAAAGCCTGGTTCTGTTTGGAGAGAATTTTTCAAAATACTCCAGATTTATGGAAGCCGTTGATGCCGGGATTGTAACTGCAACTACAAATGCTGCCACATCTATTGTTGAGCTTCAAAAGAGTTTACCTAAAGAAGGCGGCTGGTTTTCGGATGATATGACCTTAGCTAGCTTCGGTAGTGATATGGCTTCTTTCGGCTCATATTTCAGTTCCTACTACAATTATATTAGCAGCATTGATACCGGAATGTTATCCAGCGTGATTACGCAGACAAACAGATTGGTTGATATGGCAAATGGTATGGCTGGATTGGATACCAGCGGAATGACATCGTTCGGCTCCGCTCTGACGAAACTTGGAGAAGCTGGAATTATCGGCTTTATCAATGCGTTTAATAACGCAAATTCAAAGGTGACGGCGGCCGCATCTAATATGCTGACAACCTTTGTGAATGCCGCAAACGCCAAAAAAGGCACGTTGACAACGACGTTCACAGCGTTGGTTCAGGCGGTGCTTACAGCCATCAACGCAAAGCAGCGGGATTTCCAAACTGCCGGTTCCACTCTGATGGTGAAATTCATTGCCGGGGTGAAAACTCAGGATAACAGTGCTCGGAGTACATTCACAAACATCATCAGCGGCTGTCTGACGGCGATCAAGAACAAGTATTCAGAGTTTCAAAGCGCAGGCGAACAGTGCATGGTGAAATTCATCGCCGGGGTAAGGAGTAAAGATGCTGATGCAAAGAATGCATTTACATCCAGTCTCGGTGGGGCTATCTCAGGGGTTAAGGATTACTACGGACAGTTCTACGATGCCGGTTCCTATCTTGTAGATGGCTTTGCGAAAGGTATCAGTGAGAACACATACAAAGCTGAAGCGAAAGCAAGAGCTATGGCAGCAGCGGCAGCAAGGGCCGCAGAGAAAGAACTTGACGAGCACTCCCCTTCCAAGGTGGGGTACCGGATTGGTGACTTCTTCGGTGTGGCATTTGTAAATGCGATTGGCGATTATACAGAGAAAGCGTATAAGGCCGGTTCCGGAATGGCAAAAGCTGCAAGGACGGGACTTGGTAACGCAATCTCTAAGGTCAAAGATTTCATTGACAGCGACATTGATACTCAGCCGACCATTCGTCCGGTTCTTGATTTGTCGAATGTGGAAGCCGGAACGAGCAGATTGAACGCAATGTTCAGCAGAACGCAGGCGATGTCCATCAGTACAGGCATGAATCGGCAGGATACCGCAGATGTTCAAAATGGAGAAAATTCTCCGAATGAAGGTAGTACGTTTAACTTTAATCAGTATAACTATTCGCCTAAGGCACTGTCGAGAGTTGAGATTTATCGGCAGACAAAGAATCAATTCTCGGCGATGGAAAGGATGGTGAAAGCGTGATTAAGTCAATCACCGTGACAAACTATCTTGGCGATAGTATTAAGTTGGTACTTGCGAGGCCGGAGGAATCCGGTTTCGTAGTTACCTCCGTAACTGGTCTGGGGTCTGGAAAAGCGGACATCAACACAACCGAAATTGCTACAACTGACGGGGATTTGTTCAACTCTGCCAGGCTCCAGAAACGGAACATAGTTATTTCTTTGAAGTATCTCTGGAAAGATTCGATTGAGGATGTGCGTCAGTTATCGTACAAGTATTTTCCGATAAAGAAAAAACTTACGCTGCTGATTGAAACAGATAACCGTTCGGCAGAAATTGACGGGTATACCGAATCGAATGAACCGGATATATTCAGTAAAGATGAGGGTTCGGATGTCTCCATTGTATGTCCGAATCCTTTCTTTTACTCTGCCGGAGAAGATGGAATCAACACTACTATTTTCTATGGCGTGGAACCTTTGTTTGAGTTCCCTTTCAGCAACGAATCCTTGTACGAATGTCTGCTGGAAATGGGCGAGATTCAGAATCAGATGGAAAAGACGGTTGTGTATAGCGGAGATGCCGAGATTGGTGTGACGATTACCATTCACGCCATCGGTGAAGCCCGCAACATCACCATATACAATACTGGAACCCGTGAAATCATGCGCATCGATACAGACAAGATGAAGGCTTTTACGGGCTCTGGAATTGTAGCAGGCGATGAAATCACTATCTGTACCGTCAAAGGGAAAAAATCTATTACTCTTTTGCGGAACGGAAAAACAACCAACATTCTTAACTGTTTGGATAAAGCGGCTGATTGGTTCCAGCTTGCGAAAGGAGATAATGTGTTTGCGTATACGGCGGAAGAAGGAAGCAGTAACTTGCAGTTCAAGATAGAAAATCGAATCATTTACGAGGGGGTATAGCGATGGATTTGATAGTTTTAAACACAAATCTGGATGCCGTCTCCATCGTGGATGTGTACGAGTCCTTTATCTGGACAGACCGGTATTACGAGTATGGAGATTTCGAGCTCTTTACCTCTATGACAAACACTATTCTCAGTTACATACGGCAGGATTACTATTTGCAGAATCGGGAATCGGAGCATTGCATGATTATTGAAAAGATAAGAATCACTTCGGATTCCGAGGATGGAAATCATATCACCGTAACCGGGAGGTCGTTGGAATCTATCTTGGACAGGAGAATTATCTGGGGGCAACGGACCATAAGAGGGAATCTTCAAAATGGAATCCGAACACTTCTGAACGAAAACGTCATTTCCCCTTCCGACAGTAACCGCCGTATCAGTAACTTTATTTTTGAAGCATCTACGGACCCGGCAATTACAAAGCTGACAATTGATGCTCAGTATACGGGGGACAATCTATACGATGTGATAAACAAGATTTGCAGTGAACGTGATATCGGTTTCAAGATTACACTGAACGATAAAAAGCAATTCGTGTTCAAGCTCTATGCCGGTGTTGATAGGTCTTACGACCAGACTGCAAATCCGTATGTGGTCTTTTCCCCCAATTTCGAGAACATCATCAACAGCAACTATGTCGAATCAAAGTCGGCGCTGAAAAACGTTACGCTGGTTGGCGGTGAGGGAGAAGGTTCTGCAAGAAGATACACGACAGTTGGCGGCGGAAGCGGTTTGAACCGCCGGGAGCTTTTTACCGATGCAAGAGATATTTCTTCAGATGTTGGCAACGATGTCACCCTAACCGATGCAGAGTATACGGCATTACTGCAACAAAGAGGGAGAGAAAAGTTAGCGGAAAATACGGATGTCACATCGTTTGAGGGTCAAGTGGAAACCACCGTCATGTTCAAATACGGTGAAGATTTCTTCAACGGTGATGTCGTTCAGATTGCGAACGAGTATGGGCATGAAACGAAAGCCCGGATTGTGGAAATTGTCATGACCGAAGATTCTGAAGGAGCATCCGTATATCCAACATTTAAAACAACGGAAGGAGGCGATGAATAATGAGTGTTACCTATGGGTTTTACAATTCCAAAAACCATGACCGAAGATACGACGCAATTCAAATGTCCCGTATTTTTGATGGGATTATTCGGGATGGAGTTTTGCAGCATTATGGGACTGCCATGATGGTCAAGGAATCCGAAGGTATGATGGTGAATGTCGGAATCGGCAGAGCATGGTTTAATCACACATGGACATTGAATGATGCCCTATTGCCTCTGACGCTTCCCTTGTCAGAAGTAATTCTGAACCGGATTGACGCGGTTGTGTTGGAAGTCGATGCCAGGGAATCGGTGCGGGCGAACTCAATCAAGATTGTCAAAGGAACTCCCGCATCCAGCCCGAAGAATCCGACGCTGATAAAGACGAATGACCGCTGGCAGTACCCTCTTGCTTATATTCGTGTGAATGCCGGCGTGACATCAATCAGACAGGCAAACATTACGAACTGTGTCGGTACATCGGCGTGTCCGTTTGTAACAGCTCCGCTTGAAAAGATGTCCATTGATGCTTTGGTGGCGCAGTGGGGAGACCAGTGGAAAACGTTTTATGGCGCTCAGACTGCCGATATGGAGGCGGCAAATTCTTTCTGGAAAAACCAGTGGAGGATATGGTTTGAAGCTCAGACAACAGAGATTCAGGAAGCCTATCTGAACTGGGAACATCAGTGGGAGGAGTTTTATAACGCACATGTGAATGAAATTGCCGACACTGCTGATTACTGGAAAAACATGTGGCAAAAGTGGTTTTACGACTACGTCAACAACAGCAGCCGGGAACTGGCATACTGGAAAAAGCTTGTAACCGATGATTTCAAAGAGTACAGCTCTTTCTGGAAAAACCAGTGGAGGATATGGTTTGAAGCTCAGACAACAGAGATTCAGGAAGCCTATCTGAACTGGGAACATCAGTGGGAGGAGTTTTTCAGCAGCCAGACCGTCGAAATGCAGGAGACGAACGCTAATTGGAAAGCTCTTTGGAGCGGTTGGTTCTATGATTATGTGAACGCCAACACCAAAGAGTTCGCTGATTGGAAGAATTCCATCGACAAGGACTTCCGGGACTGGTGGGACTCCATTAAGGACCTTATTGATGGGGAGGATGTTTCAGCATTTGCCAACGAGCTTGTCATTCTCAATGAGCGGATAAATAAGCTTGTGGATTTTCAAAATGAGCTTACAAACACCCACTCGATTTATGGCAGCCTTAACGACTCTTCTGACTCGTCAATTCTGGATGGCGATAATAAGCCGATTGAGGGAAAACGAGTTACGTTCGTTGTCGAGAAGGGGTCCGATGTCAGCGAAGAACTCGAAGACGTAAAACGACGGTTGGCGGCTATTGAGCAGGCGTTTGACGAACTCGCCAATGAATTCACGGTCTATCAGATTCTGACCGATGGCGGTACATGGCTGTATGTGAACAATCCGGAGGCAGATCAGACAGAGCAGCTCCTTGATGATAAAGGTGATGTCATCAGAGGCAAAACCATATTTGTCACGAAGTAAAGGAGGAGCCTATGTTTGATAACATCTTTGTGTTCTTATCAGCAATTACAGATGCGGAGAAAAATCCGGTTATGGATAACAATGAGAATCCAATTGAGAGCCGGACCTATTCCGATCTGTTGGCAAAATTCATGGAAGGCATACCGAAAGAATTTCAAGTGTCCGGATACCTCAGAGATAATGCAAGAAGAGGTTTATATTCTGTATTAGACTCCGTGGAGGATGTTGTAAAAGACAGCGATTCCAGGGGCTTGAACGGTCGGTCTTATTCAACCGAACAAATTCTTGACAGCGGGAACAACCCGATTTTCAGTCAGGCTATATTTGTTAGAAATTAAAAAAAGAAAGGCGGATTAAGTAATGAAAATTACAGATTACGAAAAAGTAACGCAGCTCCTCGCCAACAATGTTCTGCTTGTGGACGGGGATGGCGGGACAAAAACAATCCTTGCGAGAGATTTGCTTGCGGCACTCGTGGCGGTTAGTTCGTCTCAGGACTATCTTGCCAAGATGGATGTTTCGCAGCTTACCCAGGTTTCGTCGGTTTCTGCGACGGACAAGCTGATGGTTTCTGCTGCGGACGGCAATAAGGGCATTACGGTCAACGATGCTTTTTGGGGGATTTTGGATGCTGTCATCTCTGTGGAGCAGCGCCGGAATATTTTCCGTGGAAAGAATCTTGGAACGGCTTTGACAACGGACCAGAAAGCCCAGATCAGGGCTGGCACATTCAAGGGGTTCTTCATCGGGGATTATTGGAGCATCGGAGACAGGATTTGGAGAATCGTCGATATCAACTATTGGTTGAATTCTGGCGACACTTCCTGTACAACTCCTCATCTGGTAATCATGCCGGATGCTGCTCTGTATAACGCAAAGATGAATGAAACCAATATCACCACCGGCGGTTATGTCGGCTCACTGATGTATACGGCTAATCTGGCCAATGCAAAGACTTTGGTGAACTCGGCTTTCGGTTCGGCCAATATTCTCACACACAGGGAATATCTGACTAATGCCGTAACCAACGGTTATCCTTCTGCCGGAGCTTGGTACGATTCTACGGTTGAACTTCCGAATGAAATCATGATGTACGGGAGTCTGGTGTTTACCCCGGCCGGAGACGGTTCTTTCGTTCCGAACCGTTACACCATCGACAAGACCCAGTTGGCGTTGATGAAGATGTATCCGAGATTTATCAATCCTGGAAGATACTGGTATTGGCTGAGAGACGTCGTTTCTTCGGCTAATTTCGCTAATGTGAGCAGCCATGGCGGTGCGGACTACCACGGCGCTTCGGGCTCTACCGGGGTTCGTCCGGTCTTCGGGTTGGTTGGCTAAATCTGGGGGCCTCGTGCCCCCTCGCTCCGAAAGAAAACACCGTACTCAGGTGACAGAATCTTGTGTTATAACAGTAAAAAATTAAGTGAAAGGAAGAATCAAAATGGATGAGAAAACTTATAGAATCACCCTTGCCGATGGAACCGTCCTTGACAACCTTACCATGAACGGGAACAATTTCATTTCCGAGGAGGCTATTGACGCTTCCATCTTCGACGGAACGTGTTCCCCTGTCATCATCAACGACGGAACCAATGAAGAAATTCATGAACACATGGATTTGGTTCAGGTGACAACTGTTGATGAAAAGTCGTGGTTTGTCCTTCGGGATATTCCGCAGAAAGAACTGGAACAGGCAAAGCTCAAGTCCGACCTCGAATATCTCGCTATGATGTGCGACGTCGAGCTTTAAGAAAAGAAAGGAGAGCACCATGGAACATAGCAAGAATTACGACAAAGTAAAGGGCTTCTACAACAGAAAGCTGTGGGATTTGACCCGCGTTCGTAATGCCGTAGTAAAGGGCTGGATTACCGAGGAAGAGTTTGCTGAGATTACCGGAGCCGCTTATTGATGAGTGTTCTGGCAAGCAAACGGAAGGAATCCAAATTTGAGGCCATTACCTTCTCGATAGATTTACATGACATGCTGCTTGATCTCATGCAGAGAAGTTTTGGGGTAAAAGATTTAGACCATCTGGTACGGGTCCGTTATGCCTATGGAAAGGATGAGACGGAAGACTTTGCAAAGTATCGATATTTGATGACTAATTTCAAAAATCGAATCGACCAGTTGGCATCCCAATTGACGAGCAACGTAAGGGCGGCTAATTCGACTTACCCCACTTCTATGCGCGAGTATGAACAGCGGCGGGACTACCAGAATAATGCGATTATAAATTGCGAGCAGATTCTCAAAGAGCTTCAGCGAATCGTGGAAATCTTCGAGGTGGACGTTAATACCTATGGCAGATATGTTAATGCTATCGACCGAGAAATCGGTTTGATAAAGAAATGGCGTCAGCGTGACAACAAAATCAAAGCATACCTACAGGGCAATGTCTAAATCGCGTCGTTTCTTCGGCTAATTTCGCTAATGTGAACAACAATGGCAATACGAACTACAACAACGCTTCGAACTCTAACGGGGTTCGTCCGGATTCTCTGTCTAACCAACTGAGAAGGAGACGTTGTCCTTTCCGTCGAGGATAAATGACAAAGCTGGACGCAATTTACTACGGTAAGTATTGCTATCACGGTGAATAATTATGACGTATGAAGAGATTTTGTCTGACGCCAACAACTTGTATAGGGCTTACAAGGCTTCCGTAAAAGGCAGCAAATGGAAAGAAACGACGCAGAAGTTCATGATGAACTTTCTCAGGTATATATTTTCTATCCAGGAAGACCTTCTTAACCGGACATTGGAAAATGGTCCTGTTGAAGAGTTTTCTTTGTCTGAACGGGGCCGAGTAAGACCTATTTCAAGTATCCGAATCAGAGACCGTATTGTTCGCCATGCTTTATGCGACGAAATTTTGTTACCAGAGGTCAAGAAGCATATTATCTATGATAATGGCGCTTCCATCAAAGGTAGAGGAATTTCACACCAAAGAGAGCGTTTTGAGGTGCATCTCCGACGGTACTACAAGCAGTATGGCAACGAAGGATGGATTCTGTTCGGAGACTTCTCAAAATTCTACGACAATATCATTCATGAGATAGCGAAGCGGGAACTGTTAAAGCTCTTTGATGATGACGAGTTTATCGACTGGCTTCTGACACTTATATTTGACGGGTTTAAAATTGATGTTTCTTACATGACAGATGAAGAATACGCCAATTGTATGACCGATACGTTCAACAAGCTGGATTACAGGGAAATACCTAAGGAACAATTAACCGGCGAGAAGTGGATGGAAAAATCGGTAAACATTGGTGATCAGCTTTCACAAGTCATCGGGATTTACTATCCATACCGCATTGACAACTATGTGAAATATGTAAGAAGCCAGAAATTTTACGGTCGTTATATGGATGACTGGTACATCATGAACCCAAGCAAAGAAGAACTGGTGGACTTGCTTGAGCATATTCGTGTAATTGCCAAAGAACTGGGTATTCACATCAACGAGAAGAAGACTCGCATCGTTAAAATATCCAGTACATACAAATTCCTGCAAGTGAAATACACACTTACCAAGAATGGAAAAATCATTAAAAGAATCAATCCGGATAGGGTTACGACAATGCGCAGAAAATTGAAGAAACTGGCTGTTAAGGTTGCAAATGGAGAAGTTCTCTATGAAAATGTGGAGAATATGTTCCGTGGTTGGATGGGTAGTTTCTACAAGATTTTATCCAGGCAGCAGCGTCAAAATCTTATGCGGTTGTATGAAGACCTATTCGACAAGACAGTAACAGTCGTAAACAAGAAGCTGGTTATATTTGATAGGTCGCCACAAAATATTTTACAGGAGGTATGAGATGGAACAATGGTTTCAAATATTACTTACCATATTTAGCTCAGTTCTTGCGTCTTCTGGGCTGTGGGCCTATATAACAAAGCGGCTTGAGAAAAAAGACGTGAAAACGGAAATGCTTATAGGGCTTGGACATGACCGGATTATGTATTTGGGCATGGTCTACATAGAGCGGGGATACATTACCTCGGATGAGTATGAAAATCTCTACGAATATCTCTATAAGCCTTATGAGAAGATGGGCGGAAACGGCTCCGCCAAACGGATCATGAACGAGGTAAACAAATTACCTATACACAAGTCACAATACAAGGAGGAAACAAATCATGAAGATGAGTAACAAAACCTATGATACCCTGAAATGGATTGCACAGTATCTGCTTCCGGCAGCCGGCACTTTATATTTTGCGCTGGCTGGCATCTGGGGTCTGCCCTGTGGCGAGCAGGTAGTCGGTACCATTACGGCTGTTGACACTTTCCTGGGCGTTCTTCTGGGAATCAGCGCTGCAAACTACAACAAGGACACCAAGTAACATCGTAAAAGCACTGTTCGTCCGGATAATTGCTGAACAACGTTCCGGTAACTATT
>ERZ779621.368-NODE-368-length-20970-cov-7.143342_pt1 | contig 20970 bp, 20 predicted proteins | sample MGYA00514215_ERZ779621 | MGnify/ENA primary metagenome ERZ779621 (study PRJEB29562, sample SAMEA4376715) | mouse gut metagenome | isolation source: Cecum | study: EMG produced TPA metagenomics assembly of the A DSS colitis mouse model was used to assess the...
GAAAAAGACCCCATGGAAAAGATAAAGGATTTGGAATTTACGGTACTGGCGGAGGAAAACATACCGGGAGAGCTCAAGGCGGTAATAGAGGAGAAGAAAGGAAACGCCTTCAAAGTGACCTATCAGGACAACGGATTTCTGTACATATGCATCGGTTACGGAGAACAGGTAAGCGGCGGCTACAGTATCGTGGTCAATGCGCTGTATCTGACGGACAACGCGATTTATGCGGATACTACGCTGCTTGGGCCTGACCCTTCGGATACAGGGGTAAAAAAGAATTCCCCGTCTTACCCTTATATTGTCATCAAGACGGAATTTCTGGATAAGCCGGTGGTGTTCAATTAGAAGACTGCCGTTTATCTGGCGGAGCACAGCGGAGGACACATTTTTTAAGAAAAATCCCCCAATAATTATCTTGAGAGCCTGTTATGTTTCTGATTTCTATTGCCATGCTAACTGCCGTCGGAAAGGGATGAGGAAATGAGAAATATATTGTTTCAAACGATCTGCAGAGTGGGAATTTTTATGATCTGCGCCCAGGCACTGGTGCATTTCAGGCCCAGGGAGGCCTATGAGAAATATTTAAAGCTCCTGGTCAGCGTCATGATCCTGATCCAGCTGTTTTTGCCCATAGGAAGCCTGTTTTTGGGCGGAGGAAGGCAGGACGCAGCCCGGCAGCTGGAGGCTTTTGGAAGGGAGCTGGAACAGGAGATGCAAAAGGCCCAGGAGTCTGCTTTCCAGACCGACGGTCTGCTGGAGCAGATGACCCTGGAGGAGGTGCGCCGCCGGATAGAGGAGCAGACACAGCAGGAAGAGCTTCCCAGGGAAGCGTCAGGGGAGATCCGGACAGACGTAGAGCCTGTGGAACCGGTGAAGATAGGGGAATAGCGGAATGGGCGGGACAGAGAAGGAAGGTGAGAAATATGGGTAAGGACTGGAAGCAGTGGATCAAAAAAAAGGGGCTGGAAAAATACTTCCGCAGGGACAATCTGCTGATCCTGGTATTGGCGGGGATTCTGCTGTTTATCATTGCGCTTCCCACAAGTGACGGAGAAAAGGCGGATTCCGGGATGAAGGAAAAGACCAAAGCTTTATCGGGAGAAACATTGCAGACCGGGGATGGACAGACGCCGGGCGTAAACCCGGGAACAGGAACTGACGAGGATTATGCCGCTGCCATGGAACAGCGGCTGACAGAGGCTCTGGCGGATATGGCCGGAGTGGGGAAGGTGAGAGTGATGATTACCCTGAAATCCTCCCGGGGACTTGTGGTGGAGAAGGAGGAACAGATGGAGCAGTCTTCTGTCAAAGAGACGGATTCTCAGGGCGGCAGCAGGATATCGGATCAGGCCAGCAGGGAAGAGACAGTGGTCCGGAGCACGGACGGAAGTAATAGCGAGCCCTATGTGGTGAAAAGCTATGTGCCGGAGATAGAGGGGGTTCTGGTGGTGGCGGAGGGAGCCGGCAGCGGTACCATAAACCGCACGGTGACGGAGGTTGTGCAGGCGCTTTTCGGAGTGGAGGCCCACAAGGTAAAGGTTGTGAAAATGAATTCTGCCGAATAGCATATATCCCTGACAGGGCTCATACAATAAAGTAGCAAAACGTAAAGAAGGGGAAAACAGTGAAAAGCCTAATCAAAAAAAATCAGCTTATGATAACCGCGCTTGCGATCATGATCGCCATTGCAGGATATCTGCAGTTTGCGGGAACCGGACTGGAAGAGGAGTACTTGGCAACAGACAATGAAAAAAAGGGAAATACAGAAGCGGCGAATCCTGCCGGATCGGACGGGGTTATCTCGGAAAATTTGTCCTCGGACGATCTGCTGGATCTCTCGGAGGAGGACTTACTGGCAGCAGGACTTCCGGATATCCAGAGCATGGATTCCGACACCGAAGGAGAACTGGTAAATGATTATCTGGATACGGGACTGCAGGCCTCTCAGGACACAGGGTCCGACGCTGTCCAGGCGGAGGCAACTCCTGAAGTGGGTGAGATTCCCGGGGAAGCCGTATTCACCTCCAATAACGGCGTGGCGGTGCTTTCCGAGGCCAAGCTTTTGAAGGAGCAAACCCGTGCCAAGAATAAAGAAACACTTTTGGAGATCATCAACAGCACCGGCCTGACAGATGCCCAGAAGCAGGAGGCCGTGGACAGCATGGTGCAGATGACCGCCATTGCGGAGAAAGAAGCTGCGGCGGAAATCCTCCTGGAGGCAAAGGGCTTTCAGGACGTGGTGGTGAGCATCAACGGAGATGCGGCGGATGTGGTGGTAAACGCCACAATGCTGGATGATGTAATGAGAGCCCAGATCGAAGACATCGTAACCCGCAAAACCGATATCCCCCCTGAAAATATCATCATCAGCACAGTGGTTGAACGGTAAAGACGGAAAATACAAAAAAAGCTGTAAATACATAAAAACTGTGGTATACTGTCATGATAGGATGAAAGGACACGGAAGATATGAAGAGAGTATTTTTAATTGTTTTGGACAGTTTTGGAATCGGACAGATGGAAGATGCGCCGGAGTACGGCGATGTGAATGTAAATACCCTGCGCAGCGTTTCATCCAGTCCCCTCTTTCACGTGCCGAATATGCAAAAGCTGGGACTTTTTGACATAGACGGTGTGTCTGTGGAGGCCCAGGACGCCCGGGGCTTCCAGGAAGAGCAAAGCCTTCATAAAGGGGTGACAGCCCGTATGACGGAGGCTTCAAAGGGAAAGGATACCACCATTGGTCATTGGGAGATTGCAGGCATTTACTCTCCCCAGCCTCTGCCCACCTATCCTCATGGTTTTCCGGAGGAGGTGCTGGAGCCATTTCGGAGAAAGACGGGAAGAGGGGTGCTCTGCAACCTGCCCTATTCCGGCACGGCGGTGATTCAGGAATACGGAGATGCCCACTGCCAAACAGGGGATTTGATCGTGTATACCTCTGCGGACAGCGTGTTTCAGGTCGCCGCCCATGAGGACGTGGTTCCGTTGGAGAAGCTTTACGAATACTGCCGCATTGCAAGAGAAATTCTGCAGGGACCTCACGGGGTTGGGCGGGTGATCGCCAGGCCCTTTACGGGTCCCTGCGGCGGACAGTTCACCAGGACCTCCCACAGGCACGATTTTTCCATTCTGCCCCCTGGAACCACCATGCTGGACCAGCTGAAGGAAAGCGGGAGAGATGTGATCGCCGTAGGAAAAATCACCGATATATTCTCGGGAAAAGGGATCACGGAATCTGTGTACACCAGCGGCAACGAAGAAGGGATCCAGAGGACGCTGGAATACCTGGATAAAGATTTCGAAGGACTCTGCTTTATTAATCTGGTGGATTATGATATGCTTTACGGACACAGACGTGATATTGACGGCTACGCAAAGGCCTTGTCCTTCTTTGATGACAAGCTGCCGGAGATTATGGGAAAAATGCGGGAAGATGATATTCTGATGCTCACCGCGGATCACGGATGCGATCCGGCCTACACGGCCACCACAGACCACACCAGGGAATATACGCCCTTTATCATGTACGGGCCCGGGATTGTCCCCCGAAATCTGGGAACTCGAAAAACCTTTGCAGATATAGGGGCAACTGTGTTACAATACTTTGACATCACGCCGGCTTTTGCCGGGGAAAGTATGCTCCGGTAAAGCCAGAGCGCAAGATTAATTTTTTGGAGGTTTAAGAGACCCATGGGTAAATTTACGGAAGAGATCAACCGCCGCCGCACCTTTGCCATCATATCCCACCCGGATGCGGGAAAGACTACTCTCACGGAGAAATTTCTGCTTTATGGCGGAGCCATCAATCTGGCAGGAAGCGTCAAGGGGAAAGCCACGGCGCGCCACGCAGTGTCCGACTGGATGGAGATCGAGAAGGAGAGAGGTATTTCCGTGACCTCATCCGTGCTGCAGTTTGAGTATGACGGCTTCTGTATCAATATTCTGGACACACCGGGGCATCAGGATTTCTCGGAGGATACCTACCGGACCCTGATGGCGGCGGATTCTGCCGTTATGGTCATCGATGCGTCAAAGGGCGTGGAAGCCCAGACCAGAAAGCTGTTTAAGGTGTGCGGAATGCGGGGGATTCCCATCTTTACCTTTATCAACAAGATGGACCGGGATGCAAAGGATACCTTTGATCTGCTGGACGACATTGAAAAGGAGCTGGGCATCGCAACCTGTCCGGTAAACTGGCCTATCGGTTCAGGAAAGGAATTTAAGGGTATATACGACAGAAACGAAAAATGTGTGATTTCTTATGCCGATACCGAAAAGGGCACAAAGGAGGGAACCGCCACGAGAATTCCTCTTTCTGAGGAAGAGCGGCTTCGGGAGATGATCGGACAGGAGCCTGTGGACAAGCTTCTGGAGGAAATCGAGCTTTTGGATGGAGCCAGTGCGGAATTTGATCTGGAGCTGGTGCGGGCGGGGGGCTTGACGCCGGTTTGCTTTGGTTCCGCCTTGACCAATTTCGGCGTAGAAATCTTTTTAAAGCATTTTCTGGAGATGACCACCACGCCTCTGCCCAGAAAGGCAGATATCGGACTGGTGGATCCTGTGGAAAACGAATTCAGCGCCTTTGTGTTTAAGATTCAGGCAAATATGAATAAGGCCCACAGAGACAGGATCGCATTTATGCGGATCTGTTCCGGAAAATTTGACGCCAGCATGGAGGTGCGCCATGTGCAGGGAGGAAAGGTGCTGCGGCTTTCCCAGCCACAGCAGATCATGGCGGATGAGAGGAAGATTCTGAGCGAGGCCTACGCAGGGGATATTATCGGCGTGTTTGATCCGGGAATCTTTTCTATTGGAGATACGCTGTGTATGCCAAAGGAAAAATTTCAGTATGAGGGAATTCCCACCTTCGCGCCGGAGCATTTTGCCAGGGTGCGCCAGGTGGATACCATGAAGAGAAAGCAGTTTGTAAAGGGGATCGAGCAGATCGCCCAGGAGGGCGCCATCCAGATTTTCCAGGAATTCAACACGGGCCTGGAGGAGATCATTGTGGGTGTGGTGGGCGTGCTGCAGTTTGACGTGCTGAAATACAGGCTGGAAAATGAATATAATGTGGAGATCCGGCTGGAGAATCTGCCCTACGAACACATCCGGTGGATCGAGAATCAGGACGAGGTGAACGTTGAGAAGCTGACGGGAACCTCCGATATGAAGAAGGTCAGAGACATGAAGGGTAATCCGCTGCTACTGTTTATCAACTCCTGGAGCATCGGGATGACCCTGGATCGCAATAAGGGCCTGGTGTTGACGGAGTTTGGCAGATGAGAAATAGAGTATGGATGAAAGGCATATGCTGGCTGGTTTTCTTTGGGCTGGCGCTTTGCAGCTGTTCCCTGGAGGAGCTTCTGCAGGAGGTTCCCAGGGACTATGCCATTTCGGGGACGGCGCCCCAGGATTCATCGGAGGAAACAGGGGAGCTTTTTCCTGAGGAAGAAGATGCAGGAGCGGAGGACGGAAGCTTCCACGGCGAAGGAGCTGATGAGGAGGAAACTTCCTTTCTGATGCCGGAGGCCGTACGGTTTGCCTGTGAGCGCCTCAGCGAGGCAGAGCGTGTCTGGTACTATGATATGGAGCGGATGCTGGGAAGCTTCGGCGATAAAGTTCAGCTTGACAATGCGGGCCTGGAGGCAGGGCTGGAAGCGGAGGATGTGGACCGTATCTTTCAGTGTGTGCTCAACGATCATCCTGAGTTATTTTTTGTGGAGGGGTATTCCTATACCAGATATACCCGTGGAGAGCGGACTACCGCTATCGAATTTTCGGGAACATATACCATGGACCGGGAGACGGCTGCAAAGCGGCTGGAGGAGATTGATGCCGCGGCGTCCAGGATCCTTTCGGGAATCAGCCCGGATGCCGGGGATTATGAAAAAGTAAAATATGTGTATGATACGTTGATCCGGGAGACAGACTATGAATTGGGAGCACCGGATAATCAGAATATCTATTCCGTATTTGTCAACCACGTTTCCGTGTGTCAGGGATATGCCAAGGCTACCCAGTATCTTCTGAACCGGCTTGGAGTGGAGTGCACTCTGGTGCTGGGCACCGTGGACGCAGGGGAGGGCCATGCCTGGAACCTGGTGAAGGTGGAAGGAGACTACTATTTTGTAGATACCACTTGGGGCGATGCTTCTTATCGGACGGAGGAAGGTCAGGGGGACGCAGAGGAAACAGATTTCAAGGTGCCGGAGGTGAATTATGATTATTTAAATGTGACCACGGCGGAGCTTCTGCGGACCCACACGCTGGGAGGAGAAGTGGAAATGCCCCTCTGTACCCAGGTGAAGGCCAACTACTATGTGAGAGAGAAGGCGCTGTTTTCTGCTTATGACGAAGAACAGCTGCAGGAGCTCTTCAACAAAGCACTGGAGCAGGGCCGGGATGATGTCACTGTGAAATGTGCGGACAGAGCGTGCTTTGACGCGATGTATACCGCGCTGATCCAGGAACATGAGATCTTCCAGTACCTTCCGGACCACAACGGCAGTGTGGCCTATGCACAGAATGAAGATCAGTTATCTTTGACATTTTGGGTGACAAATGAATAAGTGATGTGGTATAATGTTCACGTAGGCAAACCTGCATTTGCAGCACTACAAGTATTGCGGAGAATTCCGCAACAGATGCGCATCATGGCGCAAAGGGGTATGAATATGGAAAAAGAAATGACAAAAACTACAGAAAAAGCCGTTATATTGCAGGATGAAAAAAACATGGGCGTGGTACAGATCGCGGATGATGTGGTGGCTATGATCGCATCTTTAGCGGCCACCGAGGTGGAAGGCGTCAGCGCCATGGTGGGAAATATTACAAATGAGCTCATGAGCAGGGTGGGCATGAAAAACCTGACCAAGGGCGTGAGAGTGGACGTAAAGGATGGCAGGGTCGTGGTGGACCTGGCTGTTACCATGGAATACGGTTACAATATTCCTGCGACCTGTCAGAAGGTTCAGGGCAAGGTGAAGGCGGCAATTGAAAATATGACGGGGCTGGACTGCACGGATGTCAATATCCGAATTGCCGGTGTCAGAGTAAGGTAAGAAATATACTTTAAAAGGATAAATGCACACCATGGGACGACATGAACAAAGAGAACAGGTCTTCAGGCTTCTGTTTCAGGTTGAATTTTACGATCCCCAGGAGATGCCCAGGCAGATGAGACTCTTTTTGGAGGGCAATGAGGATATCACTTCCTCAAAGGATGCGGACCGCATTGAAGCCAGATGCCAGGCTGTCCGGGAGAAAATTTCCCAGATTGACACTCTGATCGATGAGAATACAGAGGGGTGGGACAGAAACCGCATGGGAAAGGTGGAACTGACGGTTCTGCGGCTGGCGGTGTACGAACTGCGGTTTGACGATGATATTCCTGCCGGCGTGGCCATCGACGAAGCGGTGGAAATCGCAAAAAAGTATGGACAGGAAGGCTCAGGCGGATTTGTGAATGCGATCCTGGGCAAGATTGCAAAGCTGGGTGATTGATATTCGAAATGTATATACGGTAGGACAACTGAATTCCTATATTAAAAATATGTTCAGGCAGGATTATTTATTGCAGAGCCTTCTGGTAAAGGGTGAGGTAAGCAATTGTAAATATCACTCCTCTGGGCATATTTATTTTACGTTGAAGGATCCCAAGGGTACCATTAGCTGCGTTATGTTCGCAGGCAGCCGTTCGGGTCTTTCTTTTCGCATGTCTGAAGGACAGCAGGTCATTGTGGCGGGTATGGTGGATGTGTATGAGCGGGATGGCAAGTACCAGCTGTACGCCAGGCAGATTCTGCAGGACGGAAACGGCCTTCTTTATGAGCGGTTTGAACAGCTGAAGCGTGAGCTGGAGGAATCCGGAATGTTTGCCCCGGAATATAAGCAGCCCATTCCCCGGTATATCAGGACGCTGGGAGTGGTGACTGCGGATACGGGAGCCGCCGTGAGAGACATCATTCAGATTGCAGGAAGGCGGAATCCCTATGTGCAGATTATTCTTTACCCGGCTATCGTCCAGGGAGAAGCGGCGGCGCCCAGTATCGTGAAGGGCATCCGTGCTTTGGAGCGATTGGGTGTGGACGTAATGATAGTAGGGCGTGGAGGCGGCTCCATCGAAGACCTGTGGGCCTTTAATGAGAGAGAGGTGGCCCAGGCTGTTTTCGACTGTTCCGTTCCCGTGATATCGGCTGTGGGTCATGAGACAGATACCACTATTACAGACTTTGTGGCGGATCTGAGAGCGCCGACACCCTCCGCTGCAGCGGAGCTGGCGGTGGCGGACATCCGGGAGATTCTGGGAGAGCTTGCATCCGGCGCAGAGCTGCTGGACCGGCAGATCAGGAGAAGACTGCAGGAGAGCCGGGGGGAGATCCGGTATCTGCAGCAGCGACTGAAGAGCGCAAGCCCGGCCAGCCGGATCCGTGAGAAAAAAATGTCCCTTTTGAGCGCTGAGGAGCGGCTTCAGGACAGGATGGACAGGCTTCTGGAGGGCCGGCGTCATGAGCTTGCCCTGTATATTGAAAGGCTTAAGGGGCTGTCTCCTCTGGAGAAGCTAAGCAGCGGCTATTCCTACGTGGCGGACAGCCAGGGAAAAAATGTGCGTTCCATAAGCCAGGCGGAGCCGGGCCGGGAGCTTTCTATATATGTGAAAGACGGAAGAATCAATGCGTCGGTGATTTCGGTGGAAGGAGGCAGCGTCCATGGATAAGAAAACGGAAGAATATACCCTGGAGGAGAATTTTGCGAGACTTCGGGAAACCATAGAGCAGCTGGAGGATGAGAATATATCGCTGGAGGAGGCCTTTGGGGCGTACAGCGCCGGAATGGCGATCTTGAAGCAGTGTAACGATCAGATCGACAGGGTGGAAAAACAGGTTCTGAAGCTGAGCGAAGAGGGACGGCTGGAGGAGTTTGAAAATGGAAATACAGGAGTTTGAGGAAGCGCGGAAGCAAAAAGCCGCGCAGATCGAAAGAATTCTGGAGGAATACCTGCCTCCTGAGTCGGGATGGCAGAAAACGGTTGCGGAGGCCATGAATTACAGTCTGAGAGCGGGAGGAAAACGGCTTCGCCCCATGCTGATGCTGGAGACCTGCCGTATGCTGGGGGGAAGCCGGATGGTGGAGCCCTTTATGGCTGCCATTGAGATGATCCATACCTATTCGCTGATCCATGACGATCTGCCGGCCATGGACAATGACGAGTACCGAAGAGGGTGCAAAACCACCTGGCGGGTATACGGAGAGGCCATGGGGATTCTGGCGGGGGACGGTCTGCTGAATCTTGCGTTTGAAACGGCCATGCGTTCCTTTGATTATTGCTGCATAGAAGAGGATTATATACGGGCTTCCCGAGCTCTTCGCCTTCTTGCCGCAAAAGCCGGGATCGGAGGCATGATCGGAGGCCAGACCGCCGATATTGAAGCGGAGGGCCAGGAGAATCCGGTGACGGAGGAACAGCTGCTTTTTATCCATGAGCATAAAACGGCGGCATTGATCCAGGCGGCCATGATGACAGGCGGGATCCTGGCCGGCGCATCGGACAGTGAGCTTGCAAAGCTGGAGAAATGTGCCTATAATGTGGGCATTGCATTTCAGATCCAGGATGACATTCTGGATGTGGTGGGAGACAGCCAGGAGCTTGGTAAGACGGTGGGCAGCGATGCCGAAAATCATAAACAGACCTACGTGACCCTGAAAGGGCTGAAGGAGTCCGGGGCACAGGCGGCGGCCCTGTCCGGGGAGGCTGTCAGGATACTGGACGGCTTTTCGGGAGAGCATGCATTTCTGAAGCAGTTGATCCTGACTTTGATAAATCGCCGCAGCTGAGAAAACACTGTTACGGTGACAGCGGATATGCCGGCAATGGGATGGTACCGGTATCCTGAGGCGGACGGCGGAAAGGCACGGCTGAGCATATGTTGTTGGAATCCATAAAAAGGGTAAATGACATAAAGAAGATAAGAAAAGAGGATTGGAATATTCTGGCCCAGGAGATCCGGGACTTTCTGATCCGCAGAATCAGTATGACCGGCGGGCATCTGGGCTCTAATCTGGGCGCGGTGGAGCTCACTATGGCACTGCATCTGGCATTGGATCTGCCGGAGGACAAGATTATCTGGGATGTGGGGCATCAGTCCTACACACACAAAATTCTCACCGGGCGGGGGGACCGTTTTGACACTCTCCGTCAGTTTCACGGTCTCAGCGGTTTTCCCAAACGAAAAGAAAGCGAATGCGATGTATTTGACACGGGGCACAGCTCCACCTCCATTTCCGCGGGGCTGGGGCTGGTTCGGGCCAGGGATATCACCGGAGGCAAAAACATTGTGGTATCCGTGATCGGCGACGGCTCTCTGACAGGAGGCATGGCTTACGAGGCGCTGAATAATGCCGCCAAGCTGGAGACCAACTTTATCATTGTTTTAAACGACAACAATATGTCCATCTCCGAAAATGTGGGAGGAGTGTCCAAATATCTGAATAATATCCGGACTGCCACCAGCTATCTGGATCTGAAGGAGGGCATCTATAACGTATTGGCAGGCACCAAGCGGGGCAACAGTACCATCAACAAGATCCGGAAGGCCAAGAGCAGCTTTAAGCATCTGGTGATTCCGGGCATGCTCTTTGAGGACATGGGACTTACTTACCTGGGGCCTGTGGACGGGCACGATATTCCCGGTCTGATTACGGTGATCAACGAGGCCCGCAGAGTGAAGGGGCCGGTGCTGATCCACGCTCTGACCCAGAAGGGCAAGGGCTATCTGCCCGCGGAGCGGCATCCCGCCAGATTTCATGGAGCGGAGCCCTTTGAGATCAGTACGGGGATCCCCTCCAACCCCAGGATGGAGGCCAATTATACGGATATTTTTTCCACAGTCATGTGCAAGCTGGGACAAAGAGACCAGCGGATCGTTGCCATTACGGCGGCCATGCCGGACGGAACGGGGCTGAAGCGTTTCCACAATATGTACCCGGACCGGTTTTTTGATGTGGGGATCGCAGAGGAGCATGCGGTGACCTTTGCCGCCGGTCTGGCGGCTGGGGGCCTGAAGCCTATTGTGGCCATATACTCATCTTTTCTGCAAAGGGCTTATGACCAGATCCTCCACGATGTCTGTCTGCAGAACCTTCCGGTGGTCTTTGCCATTGACCGGGCCGGGCTGGTGGGAAGCGACGGCGAAACCCATCAGGGAATCTTTGATTTTACATACCTGTCAGGGATTCCAAATATGCATATATGTGCTCCTAAAAACAAATGGGAGCTGTCGGATATGATGAAATTTGCGGTGGCTCTGGAAGCACCTGTTGCCGTCCGCTATCCCCGGGGGACAGCTTACACCGGGCTGAAGGAATACCGGGCACCTGTGGAGCTGGGCCGTGCGGAGTGGATTTACAGAGAGTGGGAGATCGCCCTGTTTGCCGTGGGCAGCATGGTGAAGACCGCGGAGGCCGTCAGGACGGCGCTGAAGGCCAGAGGCTACGGCGTGAGCCTGATTAACGCCCGATTCGTAAAGCCTATTGATGAGGACGCCGTGCAGGAAGCCTGCGGGGGCCATGCACTGATCGTTACCATGGAGGAAAATGTGGCCTGCGGCGGTTACGGCGAAAAGGTATTGGACTATATGAACAGAACGGGACTGCGGAACAGATGCCTGAACATTGCCCTGCCCGATGCTTACGTGGAACACGGTAATGTAGAGCTTTTGAAAAAGGAGATCGGCCTTGATGCGGACAGTATTGTGAAGAGGATCTGCGGGTGCCTGGGAACGGACTGTTCTGTCCGATGATTTCCGGGGATGAAGGCAAAGGGGTGAAAAGCTATGAAGGAACGGTTGGATGTGATCCTGGTGAAGCGAGGCTTGGCGGAATCCCGGGAGAAGGCCAGGGCTGTTATCATGTCCGGCAGCGTCTACGTGAACGGCCAGAAGGAGGATAAGGCGGGAGCCGCCTTTGAGGAAAGCCGGATTCAGCTGGAGGTACGGGGCAAGGCACTGAAATATGTGAGCCGGGGAGGCCTGAAGCTGGAAAAAGCCATGAAACAGTGGGGATTTGAGCTGGAGGGCAGGATCTGTATGGATATCGGTGCCTCAACGGGAGGATTTACCGACTGTATGCTTCAAAATGGTGCGGCCAAGGTTTATTCGGTGGATGTGGGGCATGGCCAGCTGGCCTGGAAGCTGAGAAACGATACAAGAGTTATCTGCATGGAAAAGACAAATTTTCGGTATATGGTGAGAGAGGACATACAGGACGATCTGGATTTTGCCAGCGTGGACGTATCCTTCATTTCGCTCACAAAAATATTGATTCCCGCCAGGAACCTTTTAAAGGAGGGCGGGGAGATGGTGTGTCTGGTGAAGCCGCAGTTTGAGGCCGGCAGGGACAAGGTGGGAAAGAACGGCGTGGTCAGGGAATCCGGCACCCACAGGGAGGTGGTTTCCAGGATCGTGGACTACGCGGACAGCATTGGGTTCTGTGTGCGTCATCTGGAGTACTCGCCCATCAAAGGTCCGGAGGGGAATATCGAATACCTGCTTCATCTGAAAAAGGAGCGGGAACCGGAGGATGAAGTGCGAAGCCTTACGGAGGCCGAGGCGGAGGCGCGTCTGAAGCAGATTATGCAGCAGGGCACAGGCTTGTCTCAAACCCCTTTCTGGAAAGAGACCATCAGAGAGATCGTGGAAGCCTCCCATACTCTTTCGGAGGAAGGCACATGAGACATTTTCTGATATATACAAACAGACAAAAGGATAAAGGTTCAGCGGTGACGGAGCGGGTGTGCCGGTATCTGGCCGGCAGGGGCCAGCAGGTGGCGGTAAGGGATTACCGGGATGGACGGGAGGATCCAAAGTGCAGAGAGGACCTGGACCGGCAGGAAGCCTTCGCTTTGAGCAATGCAGACTGCATGATTGTTCTGGGAGGAGACGGCACGGTACTGCAGGCGGCCCGGGAGGCCAGGCAATTTCATATTCCTATTATCGGGGTGAATCTGGGGACTCTGGGATATATGACGGAGATCGAACCCTCGGGACTGGAGGAAGCGCTGGAGCGCCTGATTGCGGGGGATTACGAACAGGAGAGCCGGATGATGCTGGAGGGAAAGGCTTTTCTGGAAGACGGAAGGATACAGGAGGGATGGGCTCTGAATGACATTGTTATTTCTAGGAGCGGCCCTCTTCGGACAATTCAGTTTGATATTTATGTAAACGGCCGGTTCTTAAACGATTATAATGCCGACGGAATGATTGTGACCACTCCTACCGGCTCTACGGGCTACAACCTATCGGCAGGCGGACCTATTGTGGAGCCGAAAGCCAGGCTGATCACCCTTACGCCGATCTGCCCTCATACGCTGAACCAGAGAAGCATTATTCTTTCTCCGGAGGATGTGATTGAGATAGCAGTGCCCCAGGGCAGAGATGGACGCAGTCAGACGGTGGAAGCGGTTTTTGACGGAAGCCAGGCCGTCCGGCTCAGCACAGGGGAGCGGATCCGAATCGTACAGTCAGAAAAAATGGCGGAATTTATCCAGCTGAATCAGGTCAGCTTTCTGGATGTTCTGCATCGGAAGCTGAGCGAAAACGGACAAAGGGGAGTCAGACATGAAGAAGATCCGGCAGGGAAAGATTATTGAAATTATTCAGAAATATGATGTGGAGACCCAGGAGGAGCTGGCTGGAAGGCTGGAGGAAGCAGGCTTTACCGTGACCCAGGCTACCGTCTCCAGGGATATCCGGGAATTGAAGCTGTCCAAGGTTCCGACGGGAGGAGGCGGACAGAAATATGTGAGCCTGCAGCAGGATGACAGCCACATGGGCGATAAATATGTACGAGTGCTCAAGGATGGATTTGTTTCTGCTGATGCGGCTCAGAATATCCTGGTGATAAAGACGGTGTCAGGAATGGCCATGGCGGTGGCCGCGGCGCTGGATGCCCTGCGGTTTGCAGAGGTAGTGGGCTGCATTGCCGGTGATGACACAATTTTTGTGGCGGTACATACGGCAGAGGAAGCCAGGGCGCTGAAAGACAAGATACACCGGCTGGTGGGGCAGTGAAAAGGCAGGATGCATCAGCAGATCAGGAAGTGAAAAGGCAGGACACATCAGATATTCATACAGTGGTGAGACAAGGCACATCAAAAACGGGCAATGGTGTGCCAATGCTTATCATCGTGTCAGACAGTGGTCTGACAAAGCAAGCAAATGAATCGGGCAGTGATCGGAGAAGGTAGATAGGAGAGAATCAATGCTGCAGAGTCTACATGTAAAAAACCTGGCCCTGATGGAGGAGACCGAGGTGGAGTTCGGCCAGGGACTGAATATCCTCACAGGAGAAACCGGTGCGGGGAAATCCCTGCTGATCGGAAGTATCAATCTGGCTTTGGGAGGAAAATTTGAGAAGGAAATGCTGCGCAAGGGAGCAGACAGCGCGCTGGTGGAGCTTGTATTCACCGGCAGTGCCGGAGTACGGGAAAAGCTGGAGTCCATGGATTTGGAAGCACAGGATGACGATACTGTGATTATCAGCCGCAAAATGCAGCCTGGCAAAAGCATTTGCAGGATCAACGGAGAGACCGTGACGGCAAAGCAGGTGAAGGAGCTTGCGGAGTCGCTGATCGATATTCATGGTCAGCACGACCATCAGTCATTGCTTCACAAAAAGAAACATTTGGAAATACTGGACAGCTTTTGCGACGGTAAATTCCGCCAGGCCGCCCAGAAGGTGGAGGAGGAATACCGCCGGTGCCGGGAGCTCCAGAAAACCATGGAAGAGGAGACCATGGATGAGGAGGCCAAGGCCAGAGAACAGTCTCTGGCAGAGTTTGAGTGGGGAGAGATCCAGGAGGCCAACCTGATTCCGGGTGAGGATGAAGAGCTGGAACAGCGCTACCGTCTTATGGTCAACAGTAAGAGGATTCTGGAGAGCCTGGCGGAGAGCTATCAGCTCACAGGAAATGAGATGGATGGAGCGGGCAGCGCCCTGAGCCGTGCGTTGCGATCCCTGAGGGGAGTCACAATGTACGACGGGCGTCTGGAGGAGCTGGAGGGACAGCTGTCGGAGATTGACAGCCTGCTGGCCGATTATAATCGGGATGTGGCTGAGTACATGGCCGACTGTGAATTTGACGAGGGAGACTATGGAGAGGTAGAAGAGCGGCTGAATGTGCTGAATCGGCTGAAGGGAAAATACGGCGGAACCATCAACGCGGTAATACAGTATGGCCAGGAGAGGCAGCAGCTGTTGGACAAGCTGGCAGATTATGAGGTTTATATGCAGGAGCTGGAACGGGAGCTGAGCGAAGCACGCGAACGCCTTATGAAGGCCTGTGAAAAGCTTTCCGCCATGAGAAAGAAGAACGCCGCGGTGCTGACAGGGCTGCTGAAGGATGCTCTGGTTCACCTGAATTTTCTGACAGTGAAATTTGAGATTTCCATAAACCGGACACAGAACATTACAGCGACGGGGTTTGATGATGTGGAGTTTTTGATTTCCACCAACCCCGGGGAGTCCCTGAAGCCCTTGAGCCAGGTGGCCAGCGGGGGCGAGCTTTCCCGGATCATGCTGGCTATTAAGACTGTGCTGGCGGGCAAAGACGATATCGACACTCTGATTTTTGACGAGATCGACACGGGAATCAGCGGGCGGACGGCATGGAGAGTTTCGGAACAGCTGGATACGGCGGCTCATGCCCATCAGGTGATTTGTATCACTCACCTGCCTCAGATCGCAGCCATGGCAGACCGCCACTTTGCTATTGAAAAGAGCAGTACGGAGGACAATACCATTACAGATATCCGTTTGCTGGAGGAGGATGACAGCATGGGAGAGCTGGCCAGACTTTTGGGCAGCGACGGACTGACGGAGGCGGCCCTGTCCAACGCCAGGGAAATGCGCCGACAGGCGGTGGAGCATAAATCCAAATTGTAGTCTGCAGGGAAGAATTAGAACCATTGCCTGTGGGAGCAGAGAACTGTGGGAGGACATTATGAAGATTTATGATATTTCGCAGGAGGTTTTTGGATGTAAGGTATTTTCCGGCGATCCTGCGCCGGAACGGGAATGGCTGTCTCAAATGACGGAAGGCGCCCAGTACAATCTGACTGCCTTTCGCATGTGTGCGCACAATGGCACTCATGTGGATGCGCCGTACCATTTTTGCCCGGAGGGAAAAACTGTGAACCAGGTTCCGCTGGAAAATTTTGTGGGAATGGCCTTTGTGGTTTTTTGTCAGGGGAATGTCACAGCGGAAGCTGCCGGGGAAATTCTGAAGAAAGCGGAAGCCTGTGATGCGCGCGCTTCCCGAAGAATCCTGATCGGAGGAAAGGCCACGCTTACGACGGAGGCGGCGGAAGTGTTCGCCCGGGCCGGGATCCTGCTTTACGGAAATGAATCACAAACCGTGGGGCCGGAGGATGCGCCCATGGAGGTGCATAAAAAGCTTCTGGGGGCGGGAACTGTGCTTCTGGAGGGGATCCGGCTGGGAGAGGTGCCGGAGGGCGCTTATTTTCTGTACGCTGCACCGATCAACCTGGGAGGGGCAGAGGGAGCTCCCTGCAGAGCCGTGTTGATTGGCGGGGAAGACGGTGCTTTTGTGCCTTCCGAAGGACAAGTTTAAAAATTTTTTTGGAAGATATTTCAAACTTTCTCTATATGAGAATTTCTCTATATGAGAATTTCTCTGTATGAGAATTTCTCTGTATGAGAAAGGTAAAAAGCTCACATACTATGAACAGCGAAAAAGGAATCCGGCAATTTTGGATTCTTTTTTTGCAGGGCATCCATGCCCGATTGCGGAGCGGAGGAGTGTGTGGGCATGAAGAGAGGAAGAAACAATGATATCATAAAGGAGCAGGCAGGAGAATGCATGGTCATTTTCCTGAAAAACTGGAAAAGAAAGGTTTTACGTTACAAAATTTACCGGTTTTGTCTCGGCCTGGCGCTTGCAGTCAGTTGTACATCATTGACGGGACTGCTGTATTATTATATTGACAGCAGTATTCCTTCTATTATCAACCTGCGGGCCGGAGAGGAAGAAACCTTTCACCTGGGTATACCGGCGAAGGCAGAGATTGTCAGTGTCAGCGATCAGGGAGTCAGTAATATTCCCCAGGGAGCAGTGGATATCGATTTAAGCAGAACCGTTACCATGAAGGCAGGGGAAAACGCCAGCTTTCAGATGCAGGTAAAGCTTTTTGGCTTTTTCCCTATTAAGCAGGTAGGCATCCGGGTCATAAAGGATCAGGAATTGATTCCGGTAGGAGTGCCTATCGGGATTTATGTAAAGACCGACGGCGTGCTGGTGGTGGGAACCGGGGAGTTTCAGGGGCCAGACGGTGTGGACAGATCACCTGCGAAGCACATTCTTAAATCGGGAGACTATATTCGCAAAGTAGATGGGATTGAGGTTACCGAGAAGGACGAATTTATAGAGAAAGTCAGGAAAAGCGGTGGAACAGCCATGGTGCTGACCCTGGAGAGAGACGGCGAATTAATACAGGTTCAGGTGAAGCCGGAGCTTGACGCGGCGGGAGAGTACAAGATCGGCGCTTGGGTAAGGGATAACGCTCAGGGTGTGGGTACCATGACGTATATCGACAACCAGGGAAATTTCGGGGCGTTGGGACATGGAATCAATGATGTGGATACCAGCACGCTGATGCACATGGAGGATGGAACACTTTACCAGACGGAGATCGTCGATATTAAAAAGGGCGCTACGGGAGATCCCGGAGAAATGACGGGAATGATTATTTATTCGGAAGACAGGATTTTGGGGGATATAACCTATAACAGCTATCAGGGAATATTCGGGGTCTGCAACAGCAGGGCGCTTGCCATGGGCGTCAGGGAACCCCTGCCCATAGGCCTGAAGCAGGAAATCCAAAAGGGAAAAGCCCAGATCCTGTGCACGGTGGACGGAACTACCAAGTATTATGATGTAGAGATTACGGATATCCACCTGGATCATGACAATGTGAATCGGGGTATAGAATTGACGGTGGTGGACCCGGAGCTGCTGGAGATAACTGGCGGAATCGTCCAGGGGATGAGCGGCAGCCCGATTATACAGAACGGGAAATTCATCGGGGCCGTCACCCATGTACTGGTGCAGGACGCTACAAGAGGATATGGGATCTTTATTGAAAATATGCTGGAGCATTGAGTCCGGGCAGACAGGGAGGGAAGCGTACAGGCGGGAGCTTGCTCATGGCCGTACGCTTCTCTTCATGTCTATGCGGCGAAAGCCGCGCATACGATCATCAGTTTTTGATGATCGTATGCGTCCGGGTATTGGGAGAGCGCATTTTGAGGGAGAAAAGAAATAGTTGCTTGACAAACATTTTCATTTATGTTTATAATAAGCCTAATTTCATATTCAAGTGATTTGATTAAGAAAAGCAATGATAAGAAGAAGTAGCACAAGAGGAAACATACAGAAAGCAGCCGGTTGATGAGAGGCGCATGGGAAGCTTTGTGTGAATACATCTTTGAGCTTCGCACCAAATTCCGCAAGACTGTGGATAGTAGGCTGCGACGGTTCCTGCATCCGTTAACGTGCTAGAGTATAAACCGCAAGGCCGTACTCGAAGAGGTGGACAGTGTGAGCTGTCTATGAACATTAGGTGGTATCGCGAGATAATTAGACTCTCGTCCTTTTGAAGGGCGGGAGTTTTTTGTGCGCATGGTCACTGTAAATACAGTAGCATTCATTGGTTGTCTTGGTCTCACTGGAATTGAAAGAAATATTAGATTTGCAGAGGCATAGGACCTCGGAAAGGAAGAAAAAATGACAGCCAACGAAACAATCAAACAACAGGTAAAACACCAGATGCGTATTATCAAGCAGGGAGCAGAGAATCTGGTGGGAGAGGAGGAATTGGAGGCAAAGCTTAAGAATAGCATTCTCACAGGCAAGCCCCTTACTGTGAAGTTTGGTATGGACCCCAGCGCTCCGGATATTCACATCGGACACGCGGTAGTGCTTCGCAAGTTAAAGCAGCTACAGGATATGGGGCATACAATTGTTATTATTATCGGTGATTTCACTGCCAAAATCGGAGACCCCACGGGTAAATCAAAGGGACGTAAAGCCATGACGGAGCAAGAGGTATTGGTGAATGCCCAGACATATCAGGAACAGATTTTTCGCATATTGGACAGGGAGAAAACCCAGGTACGCTACAATGGGGAATGGCTGGAACAGCTACAGCTTGATGAGGTGCTGAAGCTGGCATCTACCATTACAGTAGCACGAATGCTGGAGCGAGATGATTTTGAGAATCGCTTCCATAACAATATTCCCATCGGTCTGCATGAGTTCTTTTACCCGTTGATGCAGGCATATGATTCGGTGGTGCTGGAAGCGGATTTGGAGCTTGGAGGAACAGACCAGACGTTTAATATTCTGATGGGAAGAAGTCTTCAAAAGAATAGGGGAATGGAGCCTCAGGCGGCATTGTTTATGCCGATTTTGGAGGGAATCGATGGGGTGGAGAAGATGAGCAAGAGTCTGGGGAATTACATTGGTATTTACGAGGATGCCAAGACCATGTTCCATAAGGTCATGCAGATACCGGATTGCATCATTATAAAATATTTTGAGTTGACCACAGATATTCTGCCGGAGGAGCTGGATGAGATAAAGGCCGCTCTGGCAGCAGGGCAGAATCCCAAGGAGAGTAAGCTTCTGCTGGCCAGGACTGTCACTTCCCTATACCACACACCGGAAGAAACTGTGGCGGGAGAAAGATTTTTTGAGGAAGCATTTACCAAAAAGGAGACTCCACAGGAGGTAGAGAGCCTTGAAATTGCAGTGGGGCAGAGAAATCTGTTTGATTGTCTTACTCCGTTTGTGGAGAGTGGATTGGTGAACAGCGGCAGTGAACTGCGAAGACTGGTTGCACAGGGCGGAGTCCGCAAAAACGGTGTCCCCGTCACCGGTATGGAAGACTCCATTGAGGACGGTGACGTACTCCGCATCGGCAGGAAGAAATTCGTGAAACTGATGTTGATTTAGTTGTATTAAATATTCAGCGACATTCACAGTCAATCACTCCGCCGCAAGCAGCGGGGCATGGAAATTGAAACGCCCCAAGGGGCGGGGGACTGATCCTCGCGGCATTCGTCAAATACCCATGCGCTTAGGGCGGGCATAGATTGTCTGAAATGTCTTCCCCGGACGATGATCATCAGCGGGCAGGCGGATGTATTGCGCAGGGAGGGGGAAGCCTTTGGAGAAAAACTTCGGTGTGCCGGTGTAGATGTAACCGCTGTACGGATACAGGGTACCATACATGATTTTGTGATGCTCAATGCACTGGATCAGACGAATGCATGTCGTACTGCTATGGATGCGTCTGTCGAGTGGATGAACCGTTAAGACGGATCAAAGCAGTACACGCGCGATTTTGGGGCATAGGCGGTAAAAAAGGGAAGAGTCACGATGCAGCCGCCGGAGAAGCTGCACCACAAGGGGCAGGCCAAAGTTCGGTGCAGCCGTTCTGCCCCTTGCATTGAGGGGGCTTTGGGACTATACTATCACCAACAGGTTTCGTTTACAATTGCTGTGGAGGTGAAATCAGTGAATGAAATTCTGAAACTGGAGCAGATGCAGGCACAGGAGTAAGGAACATTTCGCGGCAACAAATCTGCATTTCACGTTCATTAAATTGTTTTGATATTTTGGGCAGGCTATAATAAATTGTCTGTTTGTGGAATCGGCAGAAGTTTTTATTCCCGCGAGTAATGAGGAAAATAGCCATGCTTGCATGGGTGGGTATTTGACAAATGCCGCGAGGGTCAATACCCCGCCCCTTGGGGCGTTTCAATTTCCATGCCCCGCTGCTTGCGGAGGGGTGATTGACTTTGACGATGACCAAATGATGAGGAGGCGGCACATTGATCCATATTGCAATCTGTGATGATGAAAAATATATGTCCGATCATATAAGG
>ERZ779621.369-NODE-369-length-20953-cov-23.310030_pt1 | contig 20953 bp, 18 predicted proteins | sample MGYA00514215_ERZ779621 | MGnify/ENA primary metagenome ERZ779621 (study PRJEB29562, sample SAMEA4376715) | mouse gut metagenome | isolation source: Cecum | study: EMG produced TPA metagenomics assembly of the A DSS colitis mouse model was used to assess the...
AGTATTTTTGTGTAAAATTTTCAAGGTACTATAGGGGGCTTTTGACCCCAACATCTTAGCAACGAAAGATATGATAAACAGCATTTTAATATGGAAGGAATAAGAATATTTCCGACAAACGTGAAGTGTTCTGAACAAATAATTTTTCATCGGAAAGGATGTGTTATGGCAATGCAGACAAAGCTCCCCATGGGGATTGAGAATTTTAGAGAAATACGTACAGGGGGATTCTACTATATCGATAAGACCGGACTGATTAAAACACTGCTGGAGAATCCAGGAAAAGTGAACCTGTTTACACGTCCGAGGCGGTTTGGAAAAACCCTGAACATGAGTATGCTGAAATATTTTTTTGAAGCAGGCCGTGACGTCATGCCGTTTAACAACGACATGACGTTTAACAACGGCATGTCGTTTGACAACAGTACGCTTTTTGACGGGCTTGAGATTTCAAAGGAAAAAGAGCTGTGTGAAGAATACATGGGAAAATTTCCTGTGATTTCAATTACCTTAAAAGGAGCGACTGGAGAAAACTTTGAAGATGCAAAAGTAATGCTGCGAAGAATTATAGGGAAAGAGGCAATGCGGTTTCGGTTCCTGCTGGAAAGCGACAGGATTGATGACGCCGAACGCAGTCAGTATGAGGCACTTGTCTCTATGGATAAAACAGGTGCATTTACCATGTCCGACGAACTTTTAAAGGACAGCATGCAGATGTTATCATATCTTTTACAGAAGCATTATGGACAGGAAGTCATCATGCTGATTGATGAATATGATGTGCCTCTTGATAAGGCATACCAGTCAGGATATTATGATTCCATGGTGGAGCTGGTCAGAATCCTGTTTGGAAATGCATTTAAGACAAATGACAGCCTGAAATTTGCAGTTCTGACAGGGTGCCTGAGAATTTCAAAGGAAAGCATTTTTACCGGACTGAATAATTTCAAAGTATACACTGTAAAAGATGTGCGTTATAAGGAATATTTTGGTTTTACAGATTTGGAAGTCCGGCAGATGTTAAAATATTATGGATTTTCAGACCAGTATGATGCTGTTAAGGAATGGTATGACGGTTATCTGTTTGGAAATCTGGGAATATACTGTCCATGGGATGTAATTAATTACTGCGGTGATTTGCGTGACGGGAGTGTGGCGGAACCACAGAATTACTGGGTAAACACGAGCAGCAATGACATTATCAGGAGATTTTTAAGCAGAGCGAAAACATCTGACAGAAACGATATCGAACAACTGATTAACGGAAACAGCATTAAAAAAATAATCCGTCAGGAACTGACCTACAGGGATCTTGACTCCGATTCGGATAACCTGTGGAGTATCCTCTTTACAACTGGATATCTGACACAGCGCAATGTGCAGACTGGGGAACTGACAGAACTTGTCATTCCAAACAGGGAAATACAGTGGATTTTTATCCGGCAAATCCGCGAATGGTTCAAGTGGGAAACTGAAAAAAATATGGAAAAACTGGAAAATTTTTGCAGCGCTTTCCTGGAAAATGACACGGCCGCCATCGAGGAGGGATTCAATGCCTACCTGAAAAAGACAATCAGCATTCGTGACACAAATGTCAGAAAAGAAATGAAGGAGAATTTTTATCATGGTATCTTACTTGGCCTTTTTGGAAACATGGACGGATGGAATGTCCGGTCAAACGCCGAGTCCGGTGATGGTTACAGCGACATCAGTATAGAAATCGAGGATCAGGAAACAGGTATTGTCATTGAATTAAAATATGCGGAGAATGCGTCATTTGACACCGCCTGCCGGGAGGCACTGAAGCAGATCAATGACCAAAACTATGGGGAAAAACTGGTTGATGACGGTATGACAACAATCCGCAAATATGGAATCGCGTGTTATAAAAGACGCTGCAAGGTAATTTCCGAAGAAAAATAATAATAACTGGCACCACATCCAAATTACAATATATATAGTATGGTATTTTTCAATGTATTCTTGAAATTAGGGAAACGCTGATGAAAGCGTTTCCCTAAATGGGACATATTATTTGGGTGCAGCTTCCGCGTTGAGGGGCTTATAGTTGCTGTCCATGTAGTTCTTTTTCCCGAATGGAATATAATTTTCATCCAGCAAAATCAAGTATCCGTTTCCCAAATCAGCGAACTGCTGCGAAACCTCCTTGAGCACTTCCCATTCATCTCGGGCATTTTCTTTGTTGTCCTTCTCCACCTGTCTTAGCGCCTCTTGAATAGACTGCTGATCTGCCGTTCCCCAATTTTCAAATAGAATTTTTTGTGCCCCGTCAAGCTCTTTCACCTCCAGACAGTAGCACCCATTTACGGTTGCCGCACCATCCTGCGCGTTCATGTTTGCGATTGCCATGATGGTGAGGGGTTCCGTTTTCACGATCATGCCGGGTCAAAGGCAGCGTCACCAAGAAACGTTTTGGGATTGATGAGCGGATACTTTTTAAGGAAGTCTCTCATGACCGGGATGAGTGCCTTTGAATCGGGGTAAACCCGGAAGCATCAGGAACAGAGGTGAAACCGCAAAAGTCCCTTAATTCCCGGGAGAACCTAAGAAAGATGATCAGCAGAGTGATGGCAGGGACAGAGAAGATCAGCTGGAGCAGAAGGGCTTTGAGCATCGAAAAAAGAGAATATGTGCGGGCCTTCCGGTAGCGGCATTGAAATGTACAACAAAGGATGCCGGGACAATATCGTATGGCAAACAAGCACGGCACTGTCTTAACGGTTGTTCCACTATCCACTAAAATTTATAAGAAACGGAACCTGCCTACGCATGTATTCATATCTGCGTATAAGACGGAGGGACTGGATAGAACACATGGGAAAGGTTGATGAAGAAACGCTTGACAGGATCACGGAGGGCGTACAGGTGCAGGTGGGAGTGTTTGACAGATATAATTAAAGGATTGAAATAATAATGTATCTTTTGAGAGCCGGGCAGATGTCCGGCTTTTTACATACAGAGGCGGTATGTCATAGGACAATCTGATAGAAGAATAAATATAGTAAGGAATGGTGCAGGATGGGGATTGCAATGATTGATATAACGGATGAAGAACTGGATGCAATGGAAACGGTGGATGTTCGGACAGTGGATATCAATACCCTGACAGACATCAGGGATATTAAGATTGATACAAAACTTCCGGTTGAAAAAAAGCTGGCGCTCTTTGCAAAGCAGACGAATAACCTTTTTGTACACCGGATTGGGGATTATGTGGTAAAGGTCCGGTTTCAAAAGGAGGGACCAACCATAGATGATAAGATGGAAGAATATTTAAGGCATTTAGCAGAAATTCATATTTGAATAAATTCATATCTGAATGAATAAAAAGCCTTGAAAGAATCGGAAAGTTATGTTAACCTTAAATCAGGACAAATCAGTGGTTGCTTTTGATTTACGGTTGATATTAGCTGAATAATCGTAAGTCAGGAGTGATAGAATGAATAGGAAACAATTTCTAGCAGCTATGTACCTCCGTCTTTCAAGGGACGATAAATCCACCGATGGTGGATTTGATGTCGGGGATGTGACAGACAAGGGAGGGAAAGCCGGTAATCCCGGCTCACTGAAATCCGAGAGCAACAGTATCGGAAATCAGAGGGAGCTGATCAGAGCCTTTATCCATGAGCAGCAGGATATAGAACTTTATGATATTTATGTTGATGATGGATTTTCGGGCAGTAATTTCGACAGACCAGAGTTTAAGAGGATGATAAGCGATATTGAGGCAGGGAAGGTAAACTGTGTCATTGTGAAGGACCTTTCCCGCTTTGGGCGTGATTATATTGAATCCGGGAGGTATATCCAAAAAATCTTCCCGGCTCTTTCCGTGCGTTTTATTGCGCTTACAGACCATTATGATAGTTTTCAGGCAGATGTATCAGAAAGCGGCATCGTTCTTCCGGTCAAGAATTTTATCAATGATTCTTATTGCAGGGATATTTCTACCAAAGTAAAAAGCCAGTTTGAGGTGAAAAGGAAGAATGGGGAATGTATTGCTCCATTTGCCCTATACGGATACAAGAAAGCGGAAAACAATAAAAGCCGCCTTGTACCGGACGAATATGCAGCGGATATTGTCAGGAAGATATTTGCATGGAAAATGGAAGGAATGGCTGTCTCTGCGATTGCGGAAAAGCTGAACGGGTTAGGTATTCTTTCCCCAAAAGAATATAAAAAATCTACCGGAGCGAATTATAAAGGCGGATTTTCCGGTGCGGTAAAATCGAGGTGGAGCAGCTCCACTGTAAAACGGATACTCACAAACGCCTGAGTTATAATAAGCATAACCTTAGAAAAGCTAGGAAACAAGCGGCTTTCACCGGTTATGCTTATTTTTTATTTCTTCAAATTCAGGCGAAAAGGAGGCACTAATGAAGTCAAGAGAAATGACGGTTTACAGGGCAAGGGGGAACGGTAAAGACCTCACGGTTCCAATGATTATGATGCAGGGAAAGTGGCTACGTGATATGGGGTTTGCCGTTGGAGACAGGGTATCCGTAACCTTGCAGGATGGAAAACTTGTGGTAGAGAGGACAGGCCGGGTTTGGTCTGACCCGAAAGGGATTGCGGCTGTGAAAGAGGAAGCCGGGATATGCGATGGAAAGGCGGTGTAAATATGGCAGATTTAAACGTGGTATTAAAGGAAACCCAAAAGCTGAATGGGAGCATCAGGAGCCTGCTGAGGCTGTCTACATATGACGATTACGATGATCTGAGCGGGCTGCATATCGACTACGAGGACGGGCAGCAGCTTTTTCTTCAGACCGAACTCAGGGAGATCATGGAGAAACTTTCGGACGTGGCGGGCAGGATTGCATATCTTTCCCGCCCGGTAAAAGAAACAAGCCGCCTGCATAAGAACCGGAGCGGAAGGTATGAGACAAAAGGCGGTCATTATTATACCAGTGGGAGCGGCATTGAGGCGCTGATAAAAGACGATTATCAGGAAGTGCCTTATTGGGTGTGGACAAGCGTGGAGCATGACGGAAAAGACTACTATCTGGTAGGCCATAAAAATATACGGCTGGACGGCCTGACTGTCCGGGTGAGGGAGGCGGTGTGAGTATGAGTGCAACAATCTACTGTTTATGTAACCAAAAAGGGGGCTGTGCAAAAACAGTCAGTTCCATCAGCATCGGGATCGGCCTTGCCCGTGAGGGCAGGCGTGTCCTTCTGGTGGACGTGGATTCGCAGGGTTCCATGACCGCCAGCCTGGGATATCAGCAGCCCGACCAGATGGAAACCACGCTTTCGGCTATCCTGGGCGGGATAATCACGGACAAGCCGCTTCCGCCCGGAAGCGGGATTCTCCACCATGCGGAGGGCGTTGATCTGCTCCCGGCAAACATTGAACTGGCCGGCATGGAGGTTACTCTGGTCAACACCATGAGCCGGGAGACCATCCTGCGGCAGTACCTGAATACGGTGCGTGAGGAATACGATGCGATCATTCTGGATTGTATGCCTTCGCTTGGTATGCTGACTATCAATGCGCTTGCGGCGGCGGATCAGGTCATTATCCCGGTGCAGGCACAGTACCTTTCCATAAAAGGGCTGGAGCAGCTTATCCGCACGATTGCGAAAGTCAGGCGGCAGATCAACCCGCGCCTTTCCATAGCAGGGATAGTGGTCACAATGGCGGATATGCGTACCAACTATGCAAGGGATATTGTGGAACTTCTGCACATGAACTATGACGGGAAGCTGCGGATATTTGACAGCATTATCCCCCTCTCCGTGCGGGCGGCGGAAACCAGCGCAGAGGGCAAGAGCATCTATCTCCATGACCCCGCCGGTAAAGTGTCAGCCGCTTATGCCGCACTGACGAAAGAGGTGATGATGGGATGAAAAGCAGCGCAAAAAATATCCAGGTGACTAAATTTGACGACCTGTTCTCCGCTGGGAATCCTGCGGAGACAGGAGGGAGCGGGAACGTGCAGGAAATCCCGCTTACAGAACTGTTTCCCTTTAAGGACCACCCATTTAAGGTGCTGGATGATGAAACCATGCAGGACACGGTGGAAAGCATAAAGATACATGGCGTCCTTGTCCCCGGCATTGCAAGGCCCCGTGCGGAGGGCGGCTATGAACTGATTGCCGGGCACAGGCGCAGGCATGCTTCGGAACTGGCAGGGAAAACTACGATGCCGGTGATCGTGCGGGAACTGGACGATGATGAAGCGGTACTGTTCATGGTGGACAGCAACATCCAGCGGGAAAACCTGTTCCCCAGCGAAAAGGCATGGGCGTATAAGATGAAGCTGGACGCATTGAAGCATCAGGGCGTGAAGGACACTTCTCGACAACTTGGCGAGAAGTACAGCGTGGATGCGCTGAGTGAAAATTCCAATGACAGCGCCCGCAACATCCACCGGTTTATCCGTCTGACAGAACTTCTTCCTGATCTGCTCCAGATGGTGGACGATAAAAAGCTGTCCTTTAACCCTGCCGTGGAACTGTCCTATCTGACGTGGGAGCAGCAGGGGGAACTTATGGAGATTATGGGGGAATTACAGGCTGTCCCTTCGCTGGAGCAGGCGAAACGCCTGAAAAAGTACAGCCAGGAGGGGAAACTTGACAGGAATGTAATGGATGCCATTCTGACGGAGGAGAGGCCCGCGCCTGTTCAGGTGACGCTTAAAAATGACAGGCTGCAACAGTATTTCCCACAGACCTATACCGCGAAACAAATGGAGGAAGTCATTTTCTCCCTCCTGGAAACGTGGAAAACACAGAATACATAAAACGCATTAAGCCGTCCGGCGACTGACTAATGACAGTTACCGGGCGGCTTTTTTGCGTTTACCAGACAGATCATGCCCCGGCGACTTTTACCATGCCGGGGCTTTTTTTGTTGTCAAAATTGCAGGAAAAGGAGGCAGCAGCAATGCCGTTACAACTGGATTATTACTATGGGAACGAAGCGGAACAGTACAGCTTTTACCGCATCCCGAAAATATTGTTTACAGACCCGCTCTTTAAGGGGGTATCGGTAGAAGCAAAGGTGCTTTATGGGCTTTTGCTTGACCGCATGGGGCTTTCGGTAAAGAACAACTGGCTAGACGGGGAGGGGCGCGTGTATATCATCTTCACGATTGCCGATGTGATGGAGACGCTTGGATGCGCGGAGCAGAAGGCAAACAAGCTCCTGAATGAACTGGACTGCTCAAAGGGCGTTGGGCTGATTGAGCGCGTCCGGCGCGGCCTGGGGAAACCCAATGTCATATATGTCAAGAACTTCATTTGCAGGGCAAAACCGGGGCAGCCGGAATCACAAATCAAGAATTGTGAAAATCACAAATCAGGGGATGTGAAAATCACAATTCAAGAAATGCGGAAATCACAAACTAATAATACTGACTTAAATAATACTGATTTTAGTGATACTGATCCATCCATCTATCCGGCAAAGGCCGGGGCTTTTCCTGTGGATAACGCTTCTCCTGCGGGGTATGGGTTGGATGGGACAGATCAGATGGAGGCTTACCGTGAACTGATAAAAGAGAACATTGATTATGATTATCTTTTGCATGACCACCCATATGACAGGGAGCGTCTGGACGGCTTTGTGGAACTGATGGCGGAAACCTGTTGCAGCAGCCGGAAAAGCATTCGCATCAACCAGGGGGATATGAGTACGGAGGTGGTAAAGAGCCGTTTTTTGAAGCTGGACAGCGGGCATATCCAGTATGTCATGGACTGTCTTGACAGGAACACAACACTGATAGGCAATATCCGGGCTTATACCCTGTCGGCGCTGTTCAATGCGCCTGTGACCATCAGCCAGTATTATGCAAGCCTTGTGAGCCACGATATGGCCGCAGGTTTTGGAAGCGGTTAAGCCCTTGGGTATTTTTCTTTCCGCTGGTTATTTTTTTATAGCTGTGAAGCCTTTTACGGGCTGCACATAGACAAAAAATTTTAAAGGAGGATAACGAAACATGAAGCAAAAAATGGACATTCTGATCGTGGAGCCGGGGAAGGTCCCGCGTCCTGCCGCACTGCCGGACAACACGCTGGAAGCTGTGGAAGCAGTGTTAGGGGGCACGGCACAGGTGGGGTGTTTCCTGCCGCAGAGGGTGCTGCTGATCAGCCGGGAGGATACGGGCGGGCTTGCCCCCAACCGCTGTATGCCGGGAGGGAAAGGGTTTGTAAGCGGCACTTTCCTTTTGTGCGGCATACCGGAGGAAGGATGCCTTTTCGATTCCCTTACCCCCGGACAGCAGAAAGAGTTTCAGGAACTTTTTGCAAGGCCGGGGGAGTTTATGATGGTCGGCAGTGAAACTTATGCTGATCCGGATGATGTGGCGGACAAGGTTTACAGCCTGTGGGATACCCTGAAAAACGGGGAGACCGTGGTGCTGACAAAATGGGGCGGCCAGGATCGGGGCGTAGCCGTGTGACAGGATAAAAAGGCATGGAAAATTGCGGAAGCAGCCTATGCCGGAAAAGGAGAGTGTATGGAATGGGCCGGTGTCGGAGAGGATGCCGGCTTTTATTTATCCGGGAAAGGAGAGGACTATGGCACGAAAAAAGAAACTGAGTAAATTCCTGCCCCGCCTGCTTGCGGCGGCGGTGGCAGCGGCAACGCTCATCGGCTCCGGAAGTATCGGGGGAATGGTCGTCTATGCGGCGGAGATGGGCACGGAAGGGACAGAGGATATACCTGATGCGGCGGAAAATGAGGAAACAGAAACGGAGCCGGAGGTGTGGGATGATGCCGGTTCCGGCACTGGCTCCGGGCAGGAAGAAACGCCGGAAGGCGGTACAGAAGGGGAAACAGGGACAGAACCGGAAACGCCCGCTGTTGTGGTCTGGTATGAGGACGGGGCAGAGGTGGATTCCCTGAAATCCCCCGTAGAGATGTTTGTGGAATACGGAAGCATAGGTATGTCTATCGACCCGGAAGTATTCGGCATACAGGCTGTAGCTGACGGGGACGAGGTGGATGTCCTTGTGGAGGATGTCAGCCGGGTGAGTGGGGAACCGGAGGAAATAAAGCTGATCGAGGATGGCAGGCAGGGGGTATGTATTGCCTATGGCTCCTTAAAAGACCGCATCACCTATGAAGTGACCTACCGGGCGGAAGGGACGGATTCCACCATGAAGAAGCAGTTTTATGTGACGCTTTTGCAGGAGGAGATCGAAGTTTATTACCCTGATACTTCCCCTTCTGTCCCCAGGACGCTGGAAATCTCAAAGATTGACCTGGGGCAGTTTACAGAGGGCAACGGCCTGAAGATCAGGCGGCAGAATACCACGTCAAGTTACAGTGTATCAGGGGCTTCCTGGGGGAAAGCCTCTTACGGCGGCGCGGACACAGGGGCAAGCACGGCCCGTTTCACGAACCTGAGCAATTCCAGCGTGGTGCAGATCACCTATGCAAATATCGGCACATACAACGATAGGGCAGTGGGGGCGAGGGTGACGTTTACAGAACTTGGCTCCCTCTCGGCGCTTTACTACTGTGAAACCAGTTTTTATAACGGGTGGTGGTTCATAGGCAATGAGAGCGCATCGAGGGCGCAGGTCAAAGTAGATTATTTCTATGTGGATACACAGGAGCCGATACGCTTTGACGGAAATTCCTTTATGACGTTCAACAGCCTGAATACCGGTGAATACGCTTCGCCTTTGAGCGGGACTACCACCGGGTACACGGCAAGTTCCACCAATGTGGCCGTTACAAAGGTCAGCGGTGTGCCGTCTTTTCGGGGCAGCGACAATAATTTCACGGATTACCTGGGCGGCTCCACTTTTTATAAAAACAGTGTTTCCATACCTCTGTATGCGACAGGCAACACTTTTTATCTTGGGTGCAACACCCATACGGGATACTGGATTTCCCCCAGTTCCGCATCCATAGCAATCCCCAGGCCGGAGAATCCCTGTAAGACAGAAAACGGGGTGACACTTCTGGAGGAAACAGAGGAGGGACAGCAGATCACCTACCGTATCAGCCAGAAGGTGCATACGCTGGGCGTGGAGACGGTCAGCAGATATTCCGCGCTGCGGTTTGTTGATCAACTTCCGGCAGAGGTCGATTATGTGTCCGCATGGCTGGAAGATGCGGCAGGGAACAGGCTGAACGCCGGTACGGTTTCCTATGACAAAGACAGCCATAAGGTGGAATACGCCTTTTCCTCTTCCTATCTGGCCGGCTCTATGGCATATCAGGGGGAGACGTATACGCTTGTTGTCAACACTGCCGTGAACGGGACAGCAGAGGCCGATTATTTTTACAATAGCTGCAAGGTGTATTTCAACAGTATGTCGGTGGAAAGCAACGAGGTAAAGGCGGCTTCCCCTTACAGGACGGTGGAGGCGCAGGTCATAAACGGCAGGATCGGCATTTATGACGCGGACGGGAATGAGACGGTTAAGGGGGAGGACGATATCAAGGTGGATGACCGTGTGAAATTCCACCATGACCGTACTGTCTGCTATGAGCCGGACGAAGGGTATCTGCTGGATACCGTCACGGTGGATGGGAAGAAAGTGGATATTACACAGTACCCTTCTTCCTACACATTCAGCGATGTGACACAGAACCATAAGATTATCGTGTCCTATGTGAAGCCCTCTATGGATAAGGAAGTAGCGATAGAGGACAGCGCCTGCCTGCACAATTACAGTGACGGACAGGCAATCGACAGGGCCGTGATTAAGGACGGCGATGTGGTGGCATACACCATCAGTTTTGAAAACCCGACCGGGACAGCGCGGGAAGTGGAGATTACGGACAGGGTGCCTGTGGGGATGGAGGTAATCACAAATTCCATCGGCAGCGGCGGCGTGTATGATGCGGAAAGCCATACGGTGGCATGGAAGGGCACGATGGCCGCCTACAGCAGGGGGGAAGTGTCCTTTCACTGCAAGGTGGAGGCAGCGGCGCAGGGGGAAGTCCTGAAAAATACAGGGACAGTGTGCTTTAAGGCAATCCCGGACAGTTCGGAAAAGGATGTGCCCCTGTCTGATGTGACAAGCTCCCCCATTCTGGAAGACCCAGTAAAATCCGTGTGGAATGCGGAAGGGGCGGATATTACAAACAAAGTGATAAACGGGGAGGAAACAGTTACCTATACCATTGCTTTCAGAAACCCGGCAGAGGAAGAAAAGGTATTTACCGTAACAGATGAAATCCCTGCGGAGGTTTCCCTTGTGGAGGGGACGGTATCAGACGGCGGCACGGTGGACGGAAGGAAAATCACCTGGAAGATGGCGCTGGCGGCGGGAGAGGAAAAGACAGTCTCCTTTGACGCATATGTGCCGTCTTTTGACACGGAATATACCAAAATATACAATCAGGCTTTCGTTTTTGTGGACTGGACGCAGAAGGTTTCCATTTCCTCTGATTCGGTGCTGGATGATACAACGCCGGTTTATGTTCTGGATCAGCCTTTCAAGGCGGTCTTATGCGTGGACGGCCACGATATAGGGGCGGACAGTGAAGGAGGCAGCATACAGACCGTAAAGCAGGCCGGGGATATTCTGGAGTACCGGATCACATTCCAGAATCCTGCTGATGATGCGCGTGAGTTTACCATCACGGATGCACTGCCGGAAAACGTGGAATTTATCGCGGCAGACCATGAGGGAAGCTATGAGACGGGCACCCATACGGTTACATGGAAAGTGGCAGTAAAAGAGAATACACAGGAAACCGTATCGGTAAAGGTTAAGATACGGAAGGAGGCGGAGGACACCATCCTGAAAAACCGTGCCGCCGTGTCGGTTGATTTTGCCCGGAAAGAGACAAATGAGGTGGAAACGCCGGTTATCCCGACACCTGAAAAAGATGTGTTTTCCAAACTTGGGGAGCCGTCCATCAACACTTATCCGGTGCAGGCCGGGGAGAACATCATTTATACCATTTCCTATAAGAACCCTTCGGATTACGCAAAGACAGCGGTGATCACGGACAGACTTCCGGAAGATGTGGGCTTTGTTTCCGCAAGTGACGGCGGTGTGTATGATGAGGGAACCCATACGGTCAGGTGGTCAATGGAAACCGGGGCGCATGAGGAAGGGATGGTATCTGTGGAAGTGAAAGTCCTGGAATCCGCGGTCGGAAAGACGGTGGAGAATCAGGCTTATGTGGATATGGATGAGGCACATATCGGCACAGAAGCGGAGAACGGTGATAAAAAGGACGGACATACCAGAAATTATGTGCCTGCGAAATATGTGCTGGATGCGGACGGCAGGGATATAAACGGTGAGAACGTGGCTGCCGGGGATATTGTGACTTATAAGATTACCTATAAGAATGACGGCTATACAGTCCGTACCGTGGAGGTCAATGATATTCTCCCCGCAGGTGTGTCTTTTGTGGACGCTTCCAATGACGGCAGGGTATACAGCGTTGTCAAGGGTGATAACGTGCGCTGGCGCTTTGATGTGGAACCGGACACGGAGGGTTTTGTGACTGTCCGTGTGAAAGCCGGCGCAGAACTGTCCGGCAAAGCCTTTGCCAACAGTGCCGCCGTCACAGTAAGCGACAGGAAAACAGGGCAGTCCAAAACGGCAGGCACCAACCAGGTCATCAATTATGTGCTGGAGGAACTGTTAAAATCCGTAAAGAGTGAAAACGGGAAAAAAGATTTGAACGGGGAGACGGTGGGGAGCGGAACCAAACTGCAATACCAGATCACCGTAAAGAATACAGCAGTGGAAGAAAGGGTATTTAAAGTTACGGATGAAGTGCCGGAAGGATGCAGCTTTGTGTCTGCGGGAAATGGCGGTTCCTGTGAGAATGGGGTTGTCACATGGACGGTCACGCTTGCGGGCGGGCAGTCCCGGACAGTCACTTTCCTGGTGCAGGTTCTGAAAGAAGCGGAAGGGGGCTGCATCCAGAACGTTGCCAGCGTTTCGGGAAATGATGTGACGCTCACAAGCAACCGTGTGAGGACTTATGTGGAAAAGCCGGACACCCTGCTTGAGGACATAAAAGGGCTGATTGACGGCCTCCCTGACAATTCCGGAAGTGTGACGGTAAATGTAGATAACTCTAATAAAAACGAGGCGGCGGGAGGAAACGCTTCTGGGGAGAACACGCCTTTAAAGGATTCATTGAAGAAAGATTCATCCGGGGGCAGTGCGGAAAAGACGGGCGCTGCCGGGAATACGTCCGCAAAGGCAGGGGGAACTTCCCTGTCTGCAAATGCACCAAAGACCGGTGATGATTCCAATATCGGCCTGTGGGCGGTGATCGCCGTCCTTGCGCTCCTTGCCGGAGGCGCGTCTGCCGGCTATGCAATCTATAAAGCCCGGAAGAAAGATGATGAAGATGCGTAAGGCGCTTGCGGTGTTCTTCCCGGCATTACTGGCGGTGGCATGTATCGGTGCAGCCGCATTTTTTGGCCTGCGGATTTATGACACATGCAGGCAGGATGCGGAGAGTGAGAGGGCATACGGAGAGATGTCGCAGTATGTGGCACCCTGCAAAAAAGAACCGGGGGAGGCTGCTGTGCCGGAAACACCGTCACCGGGCGGAGGGTTACAGGAGGATGCACCGCGTATCCTCGATATTGATTTTGCTGCTTTGAAGGAAGCCAGCCCTGACCTTGTGGGCTGGCTTTACTGCCCGGATACGGCTGTCAGCTACCCGCTGGTGCAGGGGCAGGACAATTCCTATTACCTGTCCCATCTGGCTGACGGGAGCGAAAACCGGAACGGCTGTCTGTTTATGGACTGCGAAAACCGGAGGGATTTGTCGGATGAGAATACCCTGATCTACGGGCACCACATGGCAAGCGGGAAAATGTTTGCCAGCCTGGTCTTTTATGCAGGGCAGGAATATTATGAGGCCCATCCGGTGGTATATCTGGTTACGGAAGAAAAAGACTACCGGCTGGAACTGTTTGCGGGGTATACGGCGGCGGTGGATTCGGATGCTTATACCCTGCGCTTTGCTTCCAAAGAGGATTTTGCCGCATGGCTTGTGCGCATTAAGGGGAGATCGGATTTTTCCTCGGATGTGCAGGTAGGGGAGGGCGACCATATCGTGACGCTCTCCACCTGCGCCTATTCTTTTGAAAATGCCCGTTATGTGGTGCATGGGAAGCTGACAGAAAATTAGAAGAAGGGAGGTTGTCGGATGCAGGATGAAGTCAGGGATAAGTCTGTCGCGCTTGTGATCCGGATGGGAAAGAACGGAGGGAAGCTGACGGCAGACCTTTTGAAATGGGCGATACGCCAGTACCAGAGGCAGGCAAACGCGCCACAGCATGGGAAACAGAGCGTAAAAAGCCTTGTGGGGCAGGGGGACGGCGTACAGAATATCGAGATCACAGATAAGAATATCAAATCCTTTGAGCGGGTTGCAAGAAAGTACGGCGTGGATTTTGCGCTGAAAAAAGACCCGGAACAGGGCAGGTATCTTGTATTTTTCAAGGCCCGTGACGCGGATGCCCTAAATGCCGCCTTTGCGGAATATACCGCGAAAACACTGAACCGCCAGAGGGGAAAGCCTTCTATTAAAAAGCAGCTTTCCCATTTTAAACAGCTTGTTATGGGGCAGTCCGTGGACAGGGAGAAGCACCGTGGGAAAGGAGGGATTGAGCATTGAAAGGCAATATTGACATAAAAAAATACCTTGTCCCAAACCTGCCCTATGTAATGATGTTCTGGTTTTTCTCGAAGATCGCGGAGGGCTACCGGCTCAGTGCGGGCACGGACGCGGTAACAAAGGCTATGGCGGCAGTGTCCGGCCTGGGGGCGACGATTACCGCAAACCCGCTTCCGAGTTTCCATCCCCGCGACCTGCTCATAGGCATTGCAGGCGCGGCGGCAGTCCGGGCGGTGGTGTACTTTAAGGGAAAAAATGCTAAAAAATACCGTCATGGCGTGGAGTATGGTTCTGCACGGTGGGGGACGCAGGAGGACATCAAGCCTTTTATCGACCCGAAGTTTGACAACAATATCCTCCTGACACAGACGGAGCGGATTATGCTTGGGAGGAATAAGATACCAAAATACAACATCAACAAGAACGTGCTGATTATCGGCGGTTCCGGCTCCGGCAAGACACGCTTCCACGTTAAGCCCAATTTAATGCAGATGAACGCAAGTTATGTTGTCACGGACCCAAAAGGCACCGTTGTTCTGGAGTGCGGGAAAATGCTGCAAGAGGGCGGGTATGAGATAAAAATCCTCAATACCATCAATTTTAAGGAATCCATGAAATACAACCCGTTCCGCTATATCCGCTGCGAGAATGACATACTGAAGCTGGTCAACTGCATCATGGAAAATACAAAGGGGGAGGACAGCAAAGGCGGGGAGGATTTCTGGGCAAAAGCGGAAGCGCTTTATTACCAGGCGCTGATTGCTTATATCTGGTATGAGGCCCCGGAGGATGAGAAAAACTTAAATACCCTGCTGGAGATGCTGAACGCTTCCGAAGTCCGGGAAGATGATGAAAACTTTAAAAACGCCGTGGATATGATGTTTGACCGCCTGGAGAAACGCAATCCGGAGCATTTTGCCGTCCGCCAGTATAAAAAGTACAAAATGGCGGCGGGCAAAACGGCGAAAAGCATACTTATTAGCTGCGGTGCAAGGATGGCCCCGTTTGACATTAAGGAAGTCCGGGACATGATGATGGATGACGAGCTGGAACTGGATAAATTGGGAGACAGAAAGACGGCCCTGTTCTGCATCGTGTCCGATACGGATACGACATTTAATTTCATTGCGTCTATGGTTTATACGCAGATGTTCAATACCCTCTGCGATAAGGCGTTGGAAAACGGCGGTGCGCTGAAAACCCATGTGACCTGCCTGCTGGATGAATTTGCGAACCAGAAAATCCCCAACTTTGAACACCTGATTTCGGTGATCAGGAGCCGGGAAATATCCGCCCATGTGATCGTCCAGACGCAGAGCCAGTTAAAGGCGGTATACAAAGACCATGCGGAAACCATTATCGGCAACTGCTCCTGCGTCCTGTTTTTGGGCGGCAAGGAGCAAAGCACTTTAAAAGAGATTTCCGCCATGCTCGGAAAGGAGACCATAGACACATTTAACACGTCCGATACGCGGGGAAGCCAACGCAGCTATGGGCTGAATTATCAGAAACTCGGTAAGGAACTTATGACGCCCGATGAACTTGCTGTTATGGACGGCGGCAAATGTATTTTACAGGTACAGGGGGTAAGGCCATTTTTCAGCGACAAATTCGACATTACAAAACACCCGCAGTACAGGTATCTGTCTGATGCCGACCCGAAAAACACTTTTGATGTGGCAAAATTTGTGAAACGCCGGCTGAAAGTGAAACCGGAGGATACTTATGAAGTGTGCGAACTGGAAGCACCGGCCGACCCTGGCAGCCCTGCCGCCTGAACTTTTTGTTCCGGCGGTGTTTTTATATGGCCTGTAAGTAAAATGAAAGGAAGTGAGGCAGTAATGAGGTGCAGGATACGCGCGCCCACCAGACAGGGATAAATCCCGCTGACAACTGAATATGGAACCTGAAAACAGGGAGCCTTCGTATGGAAACCCGCTTTTATAGGCGGTTCCGGCTGTGGAGGCTCCCTTTTCTTATCTCAAAGAAAATAAAAATAAGGGAAAGGAGAGAAACCCGGCTCCTGAGATACACAGATTCGGAATGGCAGGGCTGTTTGAATATATGGACTGTGTTTTGTCTGAATTGTGGTGGAACAACAAAAAATCGTTCCGGGGATTTGGGTTTCAACAACATTTATGGCATTTTTTACAGCAGCAATCGACACTTTGAAGGTACTTGTAATCGCGCTGGGCGCTGGCCTGGGCGTATGGGGCGTGATCAATTTGCTCGAAGGGTATGGCAATGACAACCCTGGTGCAAATGCTCATGTACGGTAAAGAAGCAAGTAACCGAAAACAAGAAATAGACTGCCAGTACCACACTATTCCGAACCAAAGACCAAAAGACAAGCATTATGGAAATGTGCATAACAGGCTATGGAATCATGGATAACTCTATTCACAGCACATGGAAAAGCTAAAATGCAGCTTTCCCACGTCCTGCAAACAGAGTTACCCACAACTTCATAAGGCAGCCAGTTATACACATTCCCACAAATCCAAACTTATATAAAATCCAAACTTTTCTGAAAACAGCTTGATAATTGGGGATTCTTGCCGGAAAAAGTTTGGATTTCGTTTCACAAAGTACAATACTCCAATTATGACAAAATGCGTAAAACATTGCTATTTAGCTCTGTTTCAATCAATTTATTCTCATTTCTGACAAGAGAAGTACAAAACAAAATCCAAACTTTTTTATCAGAAAATGCCTTGAATAAAGGATTTACAGAGAAAAGTTTGGATTTCTTCTAAGTTTGGATTTGTGGAAAAATCCAAAAGTTTAGATTTTTCCACAATGTCGATGACTACGAAACCTCTCACTCATTACATCTTTCTTATGGTGTACAAAGTATTTTTCCTTTTTCTACTTTCTTTTCTAAAATTGATGTGCTATAATAGCTTCATTCCAAAAAAGGAGTAAAAAATATGCGGCAAGGTATTCTTAAATAAAACTTCAATCAAATAGTGGGTTCAAAGAATTTTGAATGTCCCTAAATAAGGGGGCTTGGTTTTTTGTACCCAATTTAAGAATACTTTTGCCTTATCAATTTTGACATATCTGAAAAAGAACAGCAATCACCAGCAGGTGTATGCTGTATATGTGTATGTCCGCAAACTGTAATCCCCAGTGGTAAAAGTATTTTACTGCTGGGGATTTTTATGCCCTTTTGGGCTTGTAAAGGGAGGACAATCACATGAAAATAATCAATATTGGCATTCTTGCCCATGTAGACGCGGGAAAAACAACTTTAACAGAAAGCCTGTTGTACACCAGTGGAGCGATTGCAGAACAAGGAAGTGTAGATAAAGGAACCACAAGAACAGACACTATGGTTTTAGAGCAGCGGCGGGGAATTACCATTCAGACGGCAGTTACTTCTTTTTGCTGGAATGGTTATAAAATCAATATCGTGGACACTCCCGGTCATATGGATTTTTTAGCCGAAGTATATCGTTCTTTATCTGTCCTTGACGGAGCTGTTTTAGTTGTTTCGGCAAAAGACGGTGTACAGGCACAGACCCGAATATTATTCCATGCACTTCAGAAAATGAACATTCCGACAATTATCTATGTAAATAAGATAGACCAAAACGGAATTGATTTACGGCGTGTTTACCAAAACATCAGGGAAAAACTTACCAGTGATATAATCGTCATGCAAGAGGTTATCTTATCGCCCAAAATAGATATTACTGATATTGCTGATTTGGATAAATGGGATTCCGTTATTTCCGGGAATGATGAACTATTAGAAAAATATATTTCAGAGGATTCATTGGACATACAGGAATTACAACTTGAAAAGTGCCAGAGAACCAGATGTTGTTCTTTGTTTCCTGTATATCATGGAAGCGCAAAAGACAATTTAGGAACAGAAAAATTGATTGAGGTAATTACTGAAACTTTTGTTACAGAAACAAAAAATAATCAGTCTGAATTATGTGGGTATGTTTTTAAGGTTGAGTATACAGAAGGGAAAAAACGTCTTTCCTACTTACGCCTATATCATGGAACGCTCCATTTACGAGATACACTTCTGCTGTCAAAAAAGAAAAAGGTAAAGATTACAGAAATGTACATTCCGGCAAATGGCGAAATTGTTTCGGCAGACCATGCCTGTCAGGGAGAAATTGTTGTCTTATCCGATGATACTTTAAAATTATATGACATTTTGGGAAATGAAGAACTTTTACCTCGCAAAGCATGGATTGACAATCCTATGCCTTTACTTCGGACAACCGTTGAGCCACAAGAGCCAGAACAAAGAGAAGCCTTGCTGAATGCTCTCATAGAAATTGCCGATACAGACCCACTTTTGCACTTTGAAATTGATACTGCCACCCGTGAGATTATTCTGTCTTTTTTAGGAAAGGTGCAATTAGAGGTTATTTGTTCATTGCTGGAAGAAAAGTATCATGTAAAAGTGGCTATGAAAGAGCCTACGGTTATTTATCTGGAAAGACCGTTAAAAAAGGCAGCCTACACGATTCATATTGAAGTACCACCAAATCCATTTTGGGCGTCTATTGGTTTAACTGTAACACCACTCCCTATCGGAAGCGGAACCCAGTATAAAAGCAAGGTATCTCTTGGCTATTTGAACCAAAGTTTTCAAAATGCCGTCATGGAGGGTGTGCATTATGGAATGGAGCAAGGCTTATATGGCTGGGAAGTGACAGATTGCAGCATTTGTTTTGACTATGGAGTTTATTACAGCCCGGTTAGTACCCCCGCAGATTTTCGCTTCCTTGCTCCTGTCGTATTGGAACAGGCATTGAAAAAAGCAGGAACACAGGTTTTGGAGCCATACCTTTCCTTTACCCTTTTTGCTCCACAGGAATATCTTTCACGGGCTTACAATGATGTGCCAAAATATTGTGCAGTGATTGAATCGGTTGTACTTGAAAATGATGAGGTTATTTTTAAAGGAGAAATCCCCGCCCGCTGTATCAATGAATATAAAAATGATTTAAATTTTTATACAAACGGGAGAAGTGTTTGTCTTACAGAATTAAAAGGGTATAAAGAAACTTCTGGGGAGTTTGTATCGCAGCCACGCCGCCCTAACAGTCGGTTAGATAAGATTCGGTATATGTTTCAAAAGACAATGTAAGTTTTTGTGAATTATATGGAGAAAAAATCTGATAAAAAAGGAGAACCTATTTTGAATAAAGAGCGGACAAATACAGCAAATAAAAAACAAAGGCTTTCAGCTTGCACCGAAGCATACAAAGAACACATTATGTATACTTTTAACGCTTTTTGTAGAGTGGTGATACGCTATGCAACTCTCAACTCATGGCGTGACAGAAGCAGGAAACGGCAAAGAGAAATATCTTTTGAATATCTTACAGAAGAAAAATTTTACCCGTTCAGTACGTCTAATAAATATTTCATAGACCCCTATGAGCAGTACCCCATCACCATATGTGGTCAGACGGTTATCCTCACCAATGGAGAGCTTGCCGCTGCGCTGTTATCCTTGCCAGAGAAAAAAAGAGAAATCATTTATCTCTACTTTTTCGGTCATTACACGCAACAGGAAATTGGTGAAATGTATGGACGTTGCCGGAGTACGGCATGGCATCACATACACAGTGCTTTACAAATGTTACAAGAAAAAATGGAGGTGTTTTCGCATGAAGAATCCTAATCTTATTCCTTATGAAATTATTGTCAGAGCGACCAATGGAGAACCGGAAGCCGTAGACGAGGTTTTACGGCATTACAGCAAGCGAATCCGAATTGCTTCCCTTGAAAACGGACACGTCAACAAAGATACAGAGGACAACATTAAACGGCGGCTTATCGCTGCCCTGTTCCAGTTCCGCTTTGATGAACAGCCATACCCCAAAACTGAATAACCGCCGCCACATAGAACGGCACACCAAAACAGGAAATCATAAAAAGGTTTCCTGTTTTTTTGCGTTTATTTTCGGCGTTTTTGAAAAACCGCCGTATTGCCCCACGAAAAGGGAAACATGACACGCTCTTTGTTTGGCAGTTTTCAATTTTCGGTGGTGTGGGGAATGAAAGGAAAATGAAGAAATTTCTCAAAATTCCCGCCTATCCGGGCTTGTGTGGTTTTGTAAGAAATGAGGGGAAATTTCCGCAAATCACCGTCATTTTTGCTTTGCGTGGTGTTGTAGGTAGTAGGGGGAGAAATACCGCCGCCGAGTTGGCAAAATCCCCGCCCTGTCCGTCGAGGGTATCAGAAAATTCCATAAGATATTTTCGCCGGAACGCAACAAACCAGCCGCCAATAGCCGGATAGTAAGCGAACAGACCACACAGCGCAGTTTCTTAGAGCAAGATTCTACCACAGTACCAAATTTCGCCTACCGGCTCATTTTG
>ERZ779621.371-NODE-371-length-20896-cov-4.336500_pt1 | contig 20896 bp, 10 predicted proteins | sample MGYA00514215_ERZ779621 | MGnify/ENA primary metagenome ERZ779621 (study PRJEB29562, sample SAMEA4376715) | mouse gut metagenome | isolation source: Cecum | study: EMG produced TPA metagenomics assembly of the A DSS colitis mouse model was used to assess the...
CTTCCGGAGGGTTGGGACGTACCGAAAGCAGAGGTGGAGTCTCCCAGGTCGGGGCCGAAGCCGTCCCCCATGCCGAGGGCGGTTCCCTCCTCCAGCATGACAGGTTCATCGGGCGGGTCAATGTCGATCTTGGGGAGGCTCACCGGAGCGGCGGCCGCTGCCACCACGACCTTGACGGGCGTCTCCGCATGGGAGGAAGAGGAAGTTTCCCTCTGTACTTCCGGCGGCGGAGGCGTATCCGACGGCGGCGCATCGTCCGGCGTGATGTAGCCGACGACTTTGGGTTCTTCCGGAGGGGCGATGATGATGGTCAGGGAGTAGAGAATAGCTCCTGCCAAAACGACGGAGAGAATGGATGTCGCTAATGCGGCAATATAATTTTTCCGCCTTTCCTTGCGCAGGGTTTCCACTGCGTCTTCCGTGGGTTCTATATGAAGGCTCATGCATGTATGATAGCACAAGAATCCCATATGTTGAGTAACATGAAGATAACAGGGATAACATGTCGGTAACAAAAAAGGCGGCCTTGCCGTCCTTTCTCCGTATGGGCTTTTCAGCGTTTCCCCCGTCTTTCCGTCCCTCCCGGTGCCAGCGCAATGGCAAGGGTGGAGCAGATGCCCAGAATCAGGGGATAATACAGGTATTTCATGACCAGCAGGGGAGAAACCTGGGAGATTCCGGCAGCCATGAGCATTTGAGCCCCGTAGGGGATGACTCCCTGAACCAGGCAGGAAAAGGTGTCCAGAATGCTGGCGCTGCGTTTGGGTGGGATTTGGAATTTGTCGCTTATTTCCTTGGCGATGGGGCCAGCCGTGATGATGGCGATCGTATTGTTGGCCGTGCAGAGGTTGGCTAGGGAAACCAGCCCGGCAATGCTGAATTCCGCGCCGCGCCTGCTGCGGATATGGGCCGTAATTTTTCCGATAATATACGCGATGCCTCCGTTGAAACGGATGATGGACAGCACGCCGCCGGCCAGCAGAGTGACGATGATCAGTTCTCCCATGCCGGTCATGCCGCTGCCCATGGCTTGGAACCAGGCCATGAAGGAGAAATACCCCATGCCGATGCCAATCAGTCCTGTTGCAAGGAGCCCCATGGCCAGAACGGCCATGACGTGGATTCCGGCCAGGGCCGTCACCAGTACGAGCAGATAGGGGAATACCTTCATCCATTCAATGGAGATATCCGCTGTGGAGGGGGACTGCACGTTCCATCCGAGCAGGATGTAGCAGGCCAGGGCCAGCAGGGCGGCGGGGAGCGCCACCTTTATGTTGGCCCGGAATTTGTCCCGCATGGCGCAGCCCTGCGTACGGGTGGCGGCGATCGTGGTGTCTGAAATAAAGGAAAGATTGTCTCCGAAGAATGCTCCCCCCACCACAATGGCCGTCATCATGCCGGCGCTGACCTGCGTGGCCTGTGCCAGCCCTGTGGCTACGGGAGCCAGAGCGACAATGGTGCCTACGGATGTTCCTACGGAGAGGGAGATGAAACAGGAGGCGATGAACACGCTGGCAAACAGCAGATTGTCCGGAAGAAGCCGCAGCGTAAGCTGCACGGTGGCGTCAATGGGTCCCATATGCCTGGCAGACTGGGCGAAGGCTCCTGCCAGCACGAAAATCCAGACCATCATCAGGATGTTCCGGTTGGCTACTCCGGAGGAAAACAGATCCACCCGTTCCGCCATGCTTTTTCCGCGAGTGATGAAAACGGCCCAGACAGCTGCCGCCATAAAGGCTACCGTGACCGGCACGGCGTAAAAATCCTGTACGGCTATGGAGATGACCAGGTAAAGCAGGAAGAAAACCAGCAGGGGACTCAGCGCCCACAGGCTGGCTTTGGCGGGGGGCGTATCCTGGTTGTCCGGGGGGCTGGTCATGGAGTTGAGGGGATCTGGCCGAAAAGTCAGTTGCCGACGGCTTCCATCCGGCTCAGATACCACCGGTAAATGCGTTCCACTCCCTCTTCCAGCTCCACCCGGTGTTTCCAGCCCAGGGAATGCAGCTTGGAGACGTCCGTCAGCTTGCGCATGGTGCCGTCCGGCTTGTCTGCGTTGAACGCCAGATTTCCCCGGTACCCTGCCGTAGCGGCAATCAGGCGGGCCAGTCCGCCGATGGAGATTTCTTTCCCGGTGCCGATATTGATGTGGCAGTTCCGCACTTCCCTTCCTCCTTCTTGCAGCTGGCTGAAATCCACTTGCTCCATCACATGGACGCAGGCGTCCGCCATGTCTTCGCTCCACAGGAATTCGCGCAGGGGAGTTCCCGTACCCCACAGTTCCACGGAACCGGGGGTAATGCCGTATTTGACCAGCACGGCCAGGATTTCCTTTTCTTCACCCGTGCCGTCCACCTTTTCCACTGGGCGCGCGTTCAGATCTTTCCGCACGGCGTTCCAGTCTCCTTCCATCAGGCACTTGGCCAGGTGTATCTTGCGTACCATGGCGGGCAGCACGTGGCTGTTTTCCAGGTGGAAATTGTCATTGGGGCCGTACAGATTTGTAGGCATGACGGCGATGTAGTTGGTACCGTATTGCAGGTTGAAGCTTTCGCACATTTTCAGCCCTGCTATTTTGGCAATGGCATAGGGTTCGTTGGTGTATTCCAGCGGGGAGGTGAGCAGGGCGTTTTCCTTCATGGGCTGGGGAGCTTCGCGCGGGTAGATGCAGGTGCTCCCCAGGAAGAGGAGCTTGGATACGCCATGCCGGAAGCTTTCCCCGATGACGTTCTGCTGAATCTGAAGGTTGCGGAAGATGAAGTCCGCCCGGTAGCGGGAGTTGGCGATGATGCCGCCCACAAACGCCGCTGCCAGAAAGACGTATTCCGGCTTTTCCCGGTCAAAAAACTCCCGGACGGCCGCAGGGTCTTCCAGATCCAGTTCTTTGTGCGTCCGGCCAATCAGGTGGGAATAGCCTTTGTCTTCCAGGGATTTCCAGATGGCGGAACCGACGAGGCCGCGGTGTCCGGCCACAAAGATTCTGCTGTTTTTTTTCATCTCAGAAATGAACGGGAGTTTTTACGTATTTCATGTCGTGGCGCACCATGATGCGCACGAGTTCCTCAAACGGAGTGGAGGTGGGGTTCCAGCCAAGAAGGGTTTTGGCCTTGGTTGGGTCTCCCAACAGTTGTTCAACTTCGGCAGGGCGGAAATATTTGGGGTCCACTTCCACCAGAATATTGCCCGTCTTCCTGTCGCGTCCGCGTTCTTCCACGCCTTCTCCCTCCCATTCCAGCTCTATTCCGGCCTCACGGAAGGCCAGCGTGCAGAATTCCCTGACCGTGTGCATTTCCCCTGTGGCGATGACGAAATCCTCCGGTGTGTCATGTTGAAGAATCAGCCACATGCATTCCACGTAATCCTTGGCGTAACCCCAGTCGCGCAGGGCGTTCAGGTTGCCCAGGTAAAGCTTGTCCTGCATGCCCTGGGCAATGCGTGCCGCCGCCAGCGTGATTTTGCGGGTAACGAAGTTTTCTCCGCGGCGTTCGCTTTCGTGGTTGAACAGGATGCCGTTAACGGCAAACATATTGTAAGATTCCCGGTAATTCTTGGTAATCCAGAATCCGTATTGCTTGGCTACGCCGTAGGGTGAACGGGGGTAAAACGGCGTGGTTTCCTTCTGGGGGACTTCCTGCACCAGCCCGAAAAGCTCGGACGTGGAAGCCTGGTAGATGCGGCATTTCTTTTCCATGCCCAGAATGCGGACGGCTTCCAGCATGCGGAGGGTTCCCACGGCATCCGTTTCCGCCGTGTATTCCGGTACGTCAAAGCTGACTTTCACATGGCTCTGGGCTGCCAGATTGTAGATTTCATCCGGCTGCACGGTCTGGATGATGCGGATGAGTGAACTGGAATCCGTCATGTCCCCGTAGTGGAGGTTAATCAGGCGGTTTTTCTTCATGTCCCGCACCCATTCGTCCAGGTAAAGGTGTTCGATGCGGCCCGTGTTGAAGGAGGAGGACCGGCGCAGGATGCCGTGTACTTCATACCCTTTGTCAATCAGGAACTCTGCGAGAAAGGAACCGTCCTGTCCCGTAATGCCGGAGATTAATGCGATTTTGCTCATATGGTGTGTCAGGTTGTTTGCTGGCGGGAGAGGTTGATGAAATGAAAAGAAACCTCTCCCGGAGCCGCAATTCATGGGCTCCGGGCATAAATAACGCATTTTTCCCAGCGAGGCGAGGAAAATGCTCTGGTCTGTAGGAAGGGGGGCGGAGCCGTCAGCGGGCATGTTGCCGCTTGCTGGCCGCAATCATTTTCCTGAAATCCCGGAACAGATACTGGGGGTCCCTGGGGCCGGGTGCCGCTTCCGGGTGGTATTGCACGCTGAATACGGGAAGCGTCCTGTGGGCGATGCCTTCCACGGTATTGTCATTCAGATTGATCAGCGTTATTTCCACGTCGTCCGGCACGGTGTCCGGATCCACGGCAAAACCGTGGTTCTGGGACGTAATGCTGATTTTACCCGTTTTCAAATCTTTGACCGGATGGTTCGCTCCACGGTGCCCGAACTTCAGCTTGAAGGTTTTCGCTCCCAGCGCGTGGGAAATAATCTGGTGGCCCAGGCAGATGCCGAACATGGGCACTTTCCCAATCAATGCAGCTACTTCCCGGTGAATGTCCGTCAGCGTGGCGGGATCTCCCGGACCATTGGAAAGAAAGACGCCGTCCGGGTTCATGGCAAGCACTTCCTCCGCCGTCGTGTGGGCGGGAACTACGGTTACTCGGAAGCCGTTTTCCCTCAACTGGCGCAGGATGTTGTATTTAATGCCGAAGTCAAAGGCGACGATGTCGTATTCCGCAGGGGGCAGAGTTTTTCCCGTAACCAGCGCGTCCACTTCCTCCGGTGTCATGGGGTGGGAACCGATTTTGTCCACGATATTGCAGCCTTCCATGGAGGGGGCGTTTCTGGCTGCTTCCACGGCTTCCTCCGGCGTCAGCTCCGTGGTGAGGCAGGCGCGCATGGCTCCGGCGGAGCGCAGATGCTTGGCGATTTTGCTGGTATCCACCCCTTCAATGCCGATGACGCCCTGTTTTTCCAGCCACGGGCCCAGGGATTCCGTGGCACGCCAGTTGGAGTGGACTTTCGCCAGTTCCGCCACCACAAAGCCGCTGACCTGCGCTTTGCCTGATTCCCCGTCTTCCGGGTTGACGCCGTAATTGCCGATCAGAGGATAAGTCATGGTGACGATCTGGCCGCTGTAGGACGGATCCGTCAATACTTCCTGATAGCCGGTCATGGACGTGTTGAAGCAGGCTTCCCCCACTTCCGTGCCCGTGGCCCCGAAGTGCGAACCGATGAAGACGCTTCCGTCTTCTAGTGCGAGAATGGCTCTCATGGTGATGTAAGTATGCTTAGGTGGTGCGGGATTAAAGGTTTTGGGCGTGGTACTCCTGAATAGTGCACACCTGAAGATTTTTGTTCTTCAGCGCCTCAATGGCATTCACGCAGGCCTGCGCGGAAGCCAGGTTGGTGCAATAGGAGGTTTTGGCGGCAATGGCGGAGGAACGGATGATGATGTCGTCCGCCCGCGCGTCGTGGGAGCCGGGGGTGTTGATGATGAAATCAATATCCCCGTTTTTAATATGGTCCACGATGTTGGGGCGGCGCGCCTCGTTGACTTTGTAGGCGCGTTCGCATTCAATGTCGTGCTGGAGCAGGTGAATCATCGTGCCGCGCGTGGCGCACAGCGTGAATCCCATGTCCGCCAGCTGCCGGGCCATGTGAAGCACCCGTTCCTTGTCCCGGTCATTCACGGAGATGAAGACTTTGCCTTCCGTCGGCAGGGGATTGAATGCACTGACCTGGGATTTTGCGAAAGCGATATCCGGGTCCGGATCAATGCCCATCACCTCTCCGGTGGATTTCATTTCCGGCCCCAGCACCACGTCGATGCCCGGGAAGCGGCCCCATGGGAAAACGGCTTCCTTCACGCAATAGTATTCCGGAGTGATTTCCCGGGTAAAGCCCAGTTCCGCCAGCGTTTTGCCGGCCATGACCTGTGCGGCCAGCTTGGCGAGGGGCTTGCCGATGGATTTGGAGACGAACGGAACGGTGCGGGAGGCGCGGGGATTCACCTCAATGACGTAAAGCTGTTCGTCTTTTACGGCAAACTGGATGTTCATCAGCCCGCAGACGTTCAGTTTGCTTGCCAGTTCCTTGGAAGCCCGCGTGATTTCCTTGTGCATTTTCATGGAAATTCCCATGGCGGGAATCATGCTGGCGGAATCCCCTGAATGGATGCCTGCCGGTTCCACATGCTGCATGATGGCTCCGATGACGGCGCGCTCCCTGTCCGCGATGACATCCACGTCAATCTCTACGGCATTTTCCAGGAAGCGGTCAATCAGAACGGGGCGTTCCTCGGAAGCTTCCACGGCTTCATTCATGTACCGGCGCAGTTCTTTTTCCTCATATACGATGATCATGCCGCGTCCGCCCAGCACGAAGGAGGGGCGCAGCAGCACCGGGTAACCGATGCGCGCGGCAATGGCGGCGGCGTCCTCCACATTGGTGGCTGTTCCTGCCTCCGCCTGTTTCAGCCCCAGTTCCTTCAACAGGGCGGAAAAATGTTCGCGGTCTTCCGCCAGGTCAATGGCCCTGGGGCTGGTGCCGATAATAGGCACGCCGTGGGCTTCCAGCGCATTGGCCAGGTTCAGCGGCGTCTGTCCTCCGAACTGGACGATGACGCCGTCCGGCTTCTCCTGCTCGCAGATATGGAGCACGTCTTCCAGCGTCAGGGGTTCGAAGAAAAGCTTGTCGGAGGAATCATAGTCCGTGGAGACGGTTTCCGGGTTGGAGTTCACGATGATGGTTTCGTAGCCCATTTCCCGCAGAGCCATGGAGGCGTGCACGCAGCAGTAGTCGAACTCAATCCCCTGGCCAATGCGGTTTGGGCCGCCGCCCAGGATGAGGATTTTTTTCCTGCCTGTTTCGCGGGCTTCATTTTCATCTCCATAGGTGGAATAAAAGTAGGGGGTGTAGGCTTCGAATTCCGCGGCGCAGGTATCCACCAGCCGGTATCCGGGCACAATGCCCTGTTCCAGGCGTTCCTTCCGGATGTTTTCTTCCGTGGTTCCCCGGGCCAGGGCGATCTGCCTGTCGGAAAAGCCCAGCTTCTTGGCTTCCCGCAGATCCAGCTTGTCCAGGCTGTCTCCCGCCTTGGCCAGGTCCTGCATTTGTGCCAGGAACCAGGGATCAATCTGGGTAAGCTGCTGCACTTCATCCAGGGAAAATCCGTTGCTGAACGCCGTTTGAATCCAGAAAATGCGTTCTGCCGTGGGAACAGCCAGTTTCCGCGTGATTTCTTCTGCGGAAGGCGCCTGCGGGGCCTTCGCGTCAAATCCCCAGCCCCAGCGTCCCGTTTCCAGGGAACGCAAGGCCTTTTGCAGGGATTCCTTGAAAGTACGACCGATGGCCATGGCCTCCCCTACGGATTTCATGGACGTGGTCAGGTGTTCGTCCGCCTGCTTGAACTTTTCAAACGTGAAGCGGGGAACCTTGGTAACCACATAGTCGATGGTGGGCTCAAAGCAGGCGGGCGTTTCCCGCGTGATGTCATTCCGCAATTCGTCCAGCGTATAGCCTACGGCCAGTTTGGCGGCCAGTTTGGCAATGGGGAACCCTGTGGCCTTGGAAGCCAGCGCGGAAGAGCGGGAAACGCGGGGGTTCATTTCAATGACAATCATGCGGCCGTTGGCCGGATTAATGGCGAACTGGATGTTGGAACCGCCCGTTTCCACCCCGATCTCCCGGATGACGGCAAAAGAAGCGTCCCTCATGGCCTGGTATTCTCGGTCCGTGAGTGTCTGGATGGGGGCTACGGTGATGGAATCCCCGGTATGCACGCCCATGGGGTCGATGTTCTCAATGGAGCAAATGACGACGCAATTGTCCGCGCGGTCCCTCATTACCTCCATTTCAAACTCTTTCCAGCCGATCAGGGACTCTTCAATCAGGATTTCGGAAACGGGGGAAAGATCCAGCCCCCGGGCGCATATCTCTTCAAATTCCGTTTTGTTGTACGCTACGCCGCCTCCCATGCCGCCCAGCGTAAAGGCGGGGCGGACAATCAGGGGAAAGGTGCCAATATCCCCGGCCACCCGGCGCGCTTCCTCTATGGTATGCGCAATGCCGGAACGCGGCACGTCCAGGCCAATGCGGAGCATGGCTTCCTTGAACAGGTTGCGGTCCTCCCCGCGGTCAATGGCGTCTGCGTTGGCGCCGATCATACGCACCTTTTCCCTTTCCAGCACGCCGCTGCGGTGCAGTTCCATGGCGCAGTTCAGGGCTGTCTGCCCGCCCAGGGTCGGGAGGAGGGCATCCGGTTTTTCCCGGATGATGATTTTCTCCACGAACTCCGGAGTAATCGGTTCAATATAAGTGCGCGGAGCTGTCTCCGGGTCCGTCATGATGGTGGCGGGATTGGAGTTGACCAGCACTACTTCATAACCCTCTTCCCGGAGGGCTTTGCAGGCCTGGGTGCCGGAGTAGTCGAATTCGCAGCCCTGGCCGATGACGATCGGGCCGGACCCGATCACGAGAATCTTTTTGATGGAGGTGTCTTTAGGCATAATGGCGATGGAAGAATCCTGTAGTCCTGGACCGCGGATTTCCGCCGGGGGAATTAAGTGCCCGCCGGGCTCCGGAGGAAAGTTTTTTTACGGTCAATGACGCGGATTTTTAGAGCGTGGGGAACGGTGGAAAACGGAGTAGGAAGGAGGCCGGAACAAGGCGCGCCAAGGCTCCGGAGCCGTGCCTTCCCTGCGGGCAGAGGCTTGACCCGCGAGGGGGCGGCACAACTCCGGAGCTCGTCGGTGCACCCACTAATAGATGAACAGCATTTCCCGGTACTTGGGGAGAGGCCAGGACCGGTCGTTCACCAGGGTTTCTGCGGCATCGACGCTGGTTCTCAATCGGGACATCGCGGCAAGGATGTCCTCATGGCAGCTCGTAAGCGCCGTCTCCAGGGTATCCAGGTCGGATACGATGGAATCCAGGGCGTCGCCCAGCTTGTCCGCCAACTTCTGCAGGGCGGAGGTACCGTTGGTCCGCCTGGCTTCCAGCGCCCTGGAGAGAGCGGCAACGGTTTGTTCGTATTCGTTGCGCAGGGCGGGTAGGATGATGGTGGCCGCCATTTCCCAGGACAGGCGCCCTTCAATGCGGATGCGTCTGTGGTATTCTTCCAGGAAAATCTCAAACCTGGATTCCAGCTCCCGCCTGGAAAAGACGCCGTACTTTTCAAACAGGGCCACATTCTTTTCATTCACCAGGGTGTGAAGGGCTGTCATCGTATTTTTCAGGTTGGGGAGGCCGCGGCGTTCCGCTTCTTTCACCCATTCTTCCGAATAATTGTCCCCGTTGAAGATGATTCTCTTGTGTTCGGAAATCCTGCGCTTGAGCGTTTCCTGGAGCTGCGGCAGGAATGTTTCCGGAGCGAAGGAGGAAAGTTCTTCCGCCAGGGAATCAAGGGATTCCGCCACAATGGTGTTCAGGGTCATCATGGGGCCCGCGCAGGATTGGGCGGAGCCAGGAGCACGGAATTCAAACTTGTTGCCGGTGAAGGCAAACGGGCTGGTGCGGTTGCGGTCCGTCGCATCCCGGGGAAGAACGGGAAGCGTGTCTACGCCGATCTTGAGCGTATCGTTGCGCTTGCCGCAGCCGGAAGAGCCGTTGATCATATTCTCAATCACTTCATTGAGCTGGGCGCCCAGGAAGATGGAGATAATGGCGGGGGGCGCTTCGTTTGCTCCTAGGCGGTGGTCGTTCCCGGCGCTGGCCACGGAATTGCGCAGCAGGTCGCTGTGCTTGTCAACGGCCTCAATGATGGCGGTCAGGACGGTCAGGAAAATGGCGTTCTGCTGCGGGTCCGAACCGGGGTCCAGCAGGTTTTTGTTCCCGTAGGAAATGGACCAGTTGTTATGCTTGCCGGAACCGTTGACGCCTGCGAAGGGCTTTTCATGAAGCAGGCATACCAGGCCGTGCTTGCTGGCCTGCTGGCGCAGAACTTCCATCACCAGCATGTTGTGGTCGATCGCCAGGTTCACGTCCTCAAACAAAGGAGCCAGTTCAAACTGCGCGGGCGCCACTTCGTTGTGGCGGGTCTTGGCCGGGATTCCCAGTCTCCAGAGTTCCTGTTCCACGTCGCTCATGAAATTAAGGATACGGGGCTTGATGGAGCCGAAATAATGGTCTTCCAGCTGCTGGTGCTTGGCGGGAGGGGCGCCGAAAAGGGTGCGCCCCGTCTGGACCAGGTCCGGGCGGTTCAGGTAGAAGTTCTTGTCAATGAGGAAGTATTCCTGTTCAGGCCCCAGCGTAATGGTCACGTGTTCATCCGGAAGGCCGAAACTCTTCATCAGCTTCTTGACGGCATTGCCCAATGCCTGGCGGGAGCGCAGCAGCGGAGTCTTCTTATCCAGAGCGTCTCCCGTATAAGAACAGTAGGCGGTAGGGATGCAGAGCGTGGCTCCGTTCCCGTGCCTCTTGATAAAGGCGGGGCTGGTGGGGTCCCATGCGGTGTAGCCGCGGGCCTCAAAGGTGCAGCGCAAACCGCCGGAGGGGAAGCTGGAGGCGTCCGGTTCGCTCACAATCAGGTTTTTGCCGGAAAAACTCATGATGGGTTCCATTCCCTTGGGATCCAGGAAGGAATCGTGCTTCTCCGCCGTGGAGCCCGTCATAGGCTGGAACCAGTGCGTATAGTGAGTGGCTCCCCGTTCCAGAGCCCACTGCTTCATGGCGTGGGCTACATCCGCGGCAATATCCGCGTTCAGCGGAAGCCCGTCCTGGATAGTGGCCAGGAGGGTTTTTGCCGTGTCTTTGGGCAGGTACTTCTTCATCACTTCCGTGCTGAAGACATCCGCTCCGTAATAATCAATGCTGACCGGAGCGCTCTCGCTTGCTCCGCCCACGGGCAGGGAAGCGATGGCGCTGATGGCTTGTGTTCGTGTCGAGTCACTCATCATGGTTAACTGTTGTGCCTTTTCTCCAGCAAGAAGCGTGCCAACTTTTCAGGTAAACTTTCGCATGAATGTGTTGTTTATTTTAATATATTGATTATTAGTGAAATATGAACTTCATAACGGAAGGGCTGCAAAAAAGGAAAACAAAACTGCGAACGAGAATGGATTACAAAAATGTAAAACCGTAACAAAAGGATGATTACGAAAATGTAAAAATTCTTCTTGGAAGAAAAATATTTTTTATTCCGCTGCAAAATGTCCTGTTGTGCCGGACGCCGCGTCAGGCTCTGTAAAACAGGGACAAAGCAGTTTGAAAGCGGGAAAATATGAAGTCTGGACAATGTTGGCACGGTTTTTGCTGCAAATAAGTCAGCTTAACCCAAACAAAACAGCAAACTGATGAATAGCGATCAATTCGAGACAGGCATTCCTGCGCCGCAGGGATTGTATGACTTTGAACAGGAGAGGGACGCCTGCGGCGTGGGCCTGGTGGCTGACCTGAAGAATGAACCGAGCCACAAAATCATTGAAATGGGGATTACTGTCCTCAAGAGGCTCATGCACCGCGGAGCCGTGGGTAGCGATCCGGATACCGGGGACGGCGCAGGCATTCTGCTGGCCCTTCCGGATGAATTCTTCCGCCTGGTTCTTCCCAACAAGCTTCCCGCCAGAGGCAAATACGGAGTAGCCATGATGTTTGGCGGATGCGGCCATGAAGAGGAATTGGAAGCCGCCGTTACGGAAAACGGCGGCAGCGTGATTGCGTGGAGGCAGGTTCCTGTGGACCGGGACAGCATCGGCAAAAATGCCCAGCGCACGTGCCCCCTGATCCGTCAGCTGTTCATTGACGGCAGCGGTTTTGCGGACCAGGCGGAATTTGAACGCAAACTGTTCGTGATGCGCCGGGAAATGGAACGGCGCGTGGAAGGCTGTTATGTGTGCAGCTGTTCCAGCCGAAGCATTGTGTACAAGGGGCTGTTTCTCGGCACGCAGATTGAAGGATTTTATGGAGACCTGGCCAGCGAGCATTTCAAATCTCCCCTGGCCCTCGTCCACCAGCGCTACAGCACGAATACTTTCCCAACCTGGAGCCTGGCCCATCCCTTCAGGTATCTGGCCCACAACGGGGAAATCAACACCCTGCGCGGGAACCTGAACCACCTGAGCGTGCGTGAGCCGCATTTGTCCTCCACCCTGTTGGGGGATGACCTGCAAAAGCTGCTGCCTCTTATTCCCCCCGGTCAGAGCGATTCCGCCTGCCTGGACAACATGGTTGAGCTGCTGGCCGCCGCCGGGCGGGACTTGCGCCATGTCATGCTCATGCTCATGCCGCAGGCCTGGGGCGTCAACTACCATTTAGGGCCGGATGTACGCGGCTTCTTTGAATACCACTCCGCCATGATGGAGCCCTGGGACGGCCCGACCGCCGTCGTTTTTTCCGATGGTATCAATGCGGGCGCCATGCTGGACCGCAACGGCCTGCGCCCTGCGCGCTATACGCTGACCACGGATGATATTTTCATTCTGGCTTCGGAAACGGGCGTAGCTGATATTCCCGCGGAAAAAGTAGCCCGCAAAGGCCGCCTCCGTCCCGGGGAAATGATTTACTGCGACTTGGTGAACCACCGGCTGGTATCCGATGCTGAAACCAAGAATGAAATGGCCAGGCGCATGCCCTACCGCCGCTGGGTGGAGAAAAACAAAATTTCCGTCCGTTCCCTGTTTGATTCCATTTCCGCCTCTGCGGAAATGCCGGACCTCGTGGGCCGCCAGCGCCAGTTCGGATTTACTCAGGAGGATGTGGAGCTGATTATCCGCCCCATGATGCTGAAAGGCGCGGAGCCTCTCGGCTCCATGGGAAATGACGCGCCGCTGGCCGTCCTCTCCGGAAAGGCGCCTCTCCTGTTCAATTATTTCAAGCAGCTGTTCGCCCAGGTGACCAATCCGCCCATCGACCCCATCCGGGAGGAACTGGTCATGAGCCTGACTACATACATAGGCAACCATCCCAACATTCTGGAAGAAACGCCGGAGCACGCCCGGCTGATCAAGATGGCGCGCCCCGTCATTACGGATGAAGAACTCAACCGCCTCTGCAATATTCGGGAGGCCGGCTTCCCTTCCGCCAGGCTTTCCATCCAGTTCCCGGAAGGCGGGGACGGGAAAGCCCTGCGGGAGACGCTGGAAAGCCTGGCGGAATCCGCCGTGGGCCTGGACAGGTCCGGCGTGCGCATTCTGGTGCTGACGGACCGCAACATAGGGCACGGCTACCTTCCCGTTCCCAGCCTTTTGGCCTGTTCCGTGGTGAACCGCGCGCTGGCGGCCTCCGGGCTGCGTTCCGACGTAGGGCTGATTCTGGAAACCGGGGAGGCGAGGGAAACAATGCACTTTGCGCTGCTTCTGGGCTTCGGGGCCACGGCGGTCAATCCGTACCTGGCTCTGGCGACGGTTACTTCCCTGGCCGCACCGCAGGACTGCCCTCTGGATGTAGTGAAAGCCTCCGGAAACTACATCAATGCCATAGACAAGGGACTGCTTAAAATCATGTCCAAGATGGGCATTTCCACGTTGCGCAGCTACCGCTCCTCCCAACTGTTCGAGGCGGTGGGTCTGAACCGGGAACTGATTGACGAATTCTTTCCCGGCACCGTCAGCCGCGTAGGAGGCATAGGGCTGGATGAAATAGCCGTGGAATGCAACCAGCGCGCCGCGCAAAACGCGGAACACGGGGACAAGCTGGATGCGGGAGGGCAGTACAAGTATAAGAAAGGAGGGGAGAACCATCTCTGGAATCCGCAGACACTTCAGGCTTTCCGCGCTGCCGTGCGTGACAATGACGAACGGAAATACCGGGAATTCGCGGATTACAGCAACCGTCAGGCGCAGCATCTCTGCACTTTGCGCGGCCTGTTTGAATTTGCTCCGGCGGACGCTATTCCTCTGGAAGAAGTGGAAAGCGTGGATTCCATCTTGCGCCGTTTCGTTTCCGGAGCCATGTCTTTGGGTTCCCTCAGCCCGGAAGCCCATGAAACCATCGCCATTGCGATGAATAAAATCGGAGCCAAAAGCAATTCCGGGGAAGGGGGGGAAGATGAAGCCCGCTATGAACCCAACGCCCGGGGCGAAGTCCGCTACAGCGCCATCAAGCAGGTGGCGAGCGGGCGTTTTGGCGTGACCATTAATTATCTGCGCCATGCTTCCGAGCTCCAGATTAAGATGGCCCAGGGAGCCAAGCCCGGGGAGGGGGGCCAGCTCCCGGCGCACAAGGTGGATCCATACATCGCCCGGCTGCGCCATTCCATGCCGAACGTCAGCCTCATCTCTCCTCCTCCGCATCATGACATTTACTCCATTGAAGACCTGGCCCAGTTAATTTATGATCTGCGTAACTCCAATCCGGATGCCCGTGTTTCCGTCAAGCTTGTTTCCGAGGTGGGCATCGGCGCGGTTGCCGCGGGAGTGGTGAAGGCCCATGCGGATGTGGTTGTGGTCAGCGGCCACGACGGCGGCACGGGCGCCTCTCCGCTCACCAGCGTGAAGCACGCCGGGCTGCCGTGGGAGCTGGGGCTGGCGGAAACGCAGCAGACGCTGGTGCTCAACAAACTCCGTTCCCGCGTCCGGCTCCAGGTGGACGGCCAGCTGCGCACCGGGAGGGACGTCGTGATGGCCGCCCTGCTGGGGGCGGAGGAATTCGGTTTCGGAACCGCCATCCTGGTCTCCATCGGCTGCGCCATGCTCCGCAGGTGCCATGAAAATACGTGCCCGGTAGGCGTCGCCACGCAGGATCCGGCCCTGAGGGCCAAATTCAGCGGCAAGCCGGAATACGTCATCAACTACCTCCGCTTCGTGGCCCAGGAAACGCGGGAAATCCTGGCTTCCCTGGGGCTTCGTTCCCTGGATGAAGCCGTAGGCAGGGCGGATCTGCTTTCCGTAAACCGCGCCATAGATTTTTACAAGGCCCGGCATTTGGATTTTTCCTCCATCCTGCATGCGGCAGAGGGGGACGGACGCAGGTTTGACCCCTCTTTTGAAAAGGAACCGCTGGACAACTACGACCGCCGCCATCTGCTGCCGGCATTAAAGCCCCTGCTGGAAAAGGGGGAAAAGACGGAACTCTGCCGCGACGTCCGCAATGTGGACCGGACGGTAGGGACGGAACTTTCCGGTGAGCTGGTGATGAAATTCGGGCCGCGCGGCCTGGCGGAAGATACGCTTACGGTGCACTTCACCGGATGTGCGGGGCAAAGCTTCGGGGCTTTTCTGGCTCCCGGCGTTACCTTTGAACTTGTCGGGGAGGCGAATGACTTTGTTGGGAAGGGCCTGTCCGGCGGCAAAATCATCGTGCGTCCCCCGGATCATATCTCCTACGTACCGTCGGACAACGTCATCGCCGGAAACGTCATCGGCTATGGGGCCACTTCCGGCAGCATCTTCCTTCACGGGCAGGCCGGGGAACGTTTCGCCATCCGCAACAGCGGCGCCAAAATGGTGGTGGAAGGCATTGGCGACCACGGCTGTGAATACATGACCGGGGGCCGTGTGGCGGTTCTCGGCAAGGTGGGCGTCAATTTCGCCGCGGGGATGACCGGCGGCCTGGCCTACGTGTATGATGCGGACAACAACTTCGATCAGAAATGCAATCTGGGCAGCGTGGACCTGGAAACGGTCATGCCGCATTCCGCCGATGAAGCGGAATTGCTTCAGCTCATTTACGAGCATTATATGGCTACCAGGAGCCGCAGGGCTTACGACCTGTTAAACAACTGGCCGGAAGAACGCGGCAAATTCATTAAGGTATTCCCGGTGGAATACCGGCATGCCCTGGCCATGCATTCCTGAAAGAAGCATGCAGCAGTTTTTTGTTGTTTGGGGTAAGGCAGGGGCCTCCGCGGGTGCGGAGGCCCCCATTTTTTCAGAGGCCTGCCCGCTGTTTCATGGCCGGGCATTTTGGCGCCGCTTTTCCTCCTTGAGCCATTTCGCATTTGAAGCTGGCAATTTGCCTGTCCGGCGGCATTTCGGAGGCTGTTCCGTTCGTTTGCCGGGTAACGGCCGTTCCAGCTGCCGGACATTTGGAGACGAATGTTCCGGATAAGAAGGTTTTTATGACCGTGCTGTCAGTTGATAAAGAAATGCAGCTGCATGGATGGGGATGGTAGTTGCGGTTGATGTCAGGAGGAAGGTCAAATGTTCCGGCAATGCCCGGTTCTGAGCGGATTATGAATTCGCGGCAATTCCCTGAATAACTAAATAACAAGAATACCAATCAGTTACCTTTCAATTCACTTTTTTATCAATTGCCATCCGTCCGAATTTCCAAAACCAAAACTCCACTAACACATTTCCATTCAAACTTTCCTGTTGACTTCGAATTCATAATCCGTTAGGTTTGCTCTAGTGGGTGTTTGGTATTTTCTGTCAAGCTGCTCCAATTAACTACGCAATGAATATATGACGAGGAAAACCGGCCCTCTCCAGGTGGAGAGGGCCGGTTTTTTGAGGAAATTCTGTAAGGGAGTTCCTTTCCTTTTTTGAGGCTTGCGCCGGCAGATTATTTTTTCCTGTGCCTTTCCATGAAAAAGTGCGGCCGCGGGGGCGGACGCACTTGCGGAGACGGAAGGCAGAGCAGGGATTCCTACTTTTTAGGCGTTATATTGCGCATGTTGCGGCCTTTAGCTTTGCGCTGCTGTTCTTCCAGGGCCGCACGCTGCTGCTCCATCATCTTTTGGAAAAAGCCCGACTTTTTCTTTTTGGCGGGGGAAAGCACGGGCATGGGCAAGCGGCGGATAAGGGCCGTTTGTCCTATGGAGATCAAATTCTGCGTGGTCCAGTACAGGGCCAGGGCGGAAGCGAAATTGTAACAGAACAGGAAGAACATCACAGGCATCAGGTTCATAATAATGCGCTGGGAGCGTTCCCCCGCCTGAGGCGTCATCCTCATCTGGATAATCATGGTTACGGCCATGATGAGAGGCAGAATATTGATTGGAACGCCGAACAGGTGGCCCACGGTATCAGGCAGGGAAAGGTCCGTCATCCACAGGCAGAAGGGCTGCCCCCTCAGTTCTGCGGAATACTGGAGCACACGGTAAAAGGCAAAGAAAATGGGAATCTGGATAAGCATGGGGACGCAGCCGCTGGCCGGGTTGATGCCGTATTTCTGGTACAGCTTCATCATTTCCATGTTCACCTTCTGAGGGTCGTCCGGATATTTCTCCTTGAGTTTGACCATCTCCGGCTGAACCAGGGACATGCGTTTCATGGCCATATAGGATTTTTTGTGCAGCGGCCAGATGAGAGCACGGACAACGATGGTCATGCAGATAATGGCTACGCCCCAGTTGCCGAACCATCCGTGGAAGAGGTTGAGCAGCCAGTTCATCGGAACGCTCAGGAATACGAGCCAGCCGTATGCCATGATATCGCTGATGGCGGGATAGGAAAGATTCAGGTCACGCAGGTAGGCGTTGAATTTGGGGCCGGTGTAAATATCGTAGGTGAGCGTCTTGATTTCATTGGGGGCCATGGTCAGATTGGGGATTCCCATGGCCACGGTGACGCCGGGCACCAGGGTGTTGTCTTCATGCGTCAAAGGAAATTCCTGGCGGGTGGCGTACACGGTGGACCCCCTGGACTGGTCCTGGGGAAGAAGGATGGTGGCGTAATACTGGCTCATGACGCCGGCATAAGTCAGGTCCTGGAGAGGGCCTTCCAGGACGCGGGCCTTGGCGCTGCTGAAAAAGCCGCCTGTGAAATAGGAAGGCACTTCCTGTTCCAGGGAGCCGTCTGCATGGTAAAAGAAATGGGTGTAGGTATCTTTTGGTTCGCTTTTGGCGATAGGATAGGCGCTCCCGCCGAAGATGCCCATGTAGCGCAGATCTTGGACATTGGGAGATTTATTGAGCAGGGAGACGGTCAGGCGAATGAGATATTTGCTGCCGGGCAATACTTCCCCTTCCAGATTTTTGACGGGGTGCAGGGTGTACGTTTTTGAGATGAAAAGCTGCCGTGCGGGGTCATAGCCTTCCAGGGTTACGGAGTCCGCCGTGCGTTTCACTTCCTTATACACGGTGTTGTCATAGGAAGGATCCTGGGTGGCATCCATGTTGAAAACGAGTTCTCCGATGCCCCGTTGCTGGGCTTCGTTAATCGTGATATTATGATCCGCGACTTTTTGGGAGTCCACGATATCGTTGTGCAGGGTAACCGTGCCGATGGAACCCCCTATGCGGTTGAACGTGTAAGTGATGAAGGGTTCCTGCCTCCCGTTCACTTCCTGCGTGGCTACCAGAGTGATCGGGGCGGTTTTGTCTTCTTCAAGGGCTTTGTTGACAGAGGCCTGTTCCGGGGCGGAGGTTCCGGCTCCGGGGCGGACGCCGGCAACCGGGGCATTGGCTGCGGCGGCAGCCGCCTGCGGTGCGGGAATGGGGGCGGTTTCAGCCTTTTTATTGTTGCCCATGTAAATATTCAGGCCCAGAAGGGCGGCGCAGACGCCTATGATGATCCATGCTGTGCGATCCATAATGTGATATAGCTTGATTGGAGTTGGTGAAAGGAAAGGGGAAGAAAGGTAATTGTTCAGCGTGGGTGGCGCGCCGGGGGCACGGGATCATAACCTGATCCGCCCCACGGGTTGCATCTTAAAATACGCCATGTGCCAAGAAGAAAGCCGCGCCAGGCTCCGTGGATGCGAACGGCCTGGATGAAGTACTGGGAACAAGTGGGTGTATAGCGGCAGCCGCTCCCGGGCCCCCCCAGGGCATGCAGGGGAGCGCTGATGAAGGTTTGGTATCCCTTCACAAGGGTGATGAGCAGCCATTTCATCATGTCTTGTCTTGTTCCCGGGAAAGAAGTTGCAATTTAAGTTTTCGGGCGGCTTTCCGCCAGTCCCGTTCCAGGTCGGCGTAGCTGGCTTCCACGGCCCTCCAGCGGAGGACGCACACCAGGTGTACGCCGTTTTCAAAAGGAGCCCCGTGCGCCCTCAGTATTTCCCTCACGCGTCTCCGCAGTTTGTTGCGGACAACGGCACAGCCGATTTTTTTCGTACAGATGATACCGAATTTGGAGGGTTCCTCCGGATGTTCCAAAGGGGCTGCGCTTAAAACAATAAGCCGACCTGCTACGGATGGCCCCTCGTTGCGTACCCGGGCAAATTGGAATGCCCTGGTCATGCTTTGTTGACGAGTAAGACGCATCTCCCGCGGGTCGGCCCGTGAAAAGAAGTTCCAAGGAGGCGTTAACCGGATCCTGGCGGCTGGATTAACGGCCGTGCTGGATGGTGTGGCGCTTGTACTGGATTTCGGCTCCCTTGGGAAGCAGGCGCTTGCGGCCTTTAGCGCGGCGGCGGCGGATGATGTCCGCTCCGTTCTTGGTGGCCATGCGTGCACGGAATCCGAACTGACGCTTGCGGCAACGCTTGGATGGTTGATAAGTCCTCTTGCTCATGATGTTGAAAGATGCTTCTTGTGAATTACTAGATTCAGTGCCGTCCGTCTAAGCGGCCTATGCACAACCGGACGGAAAGGATAACTATTTTGATTGTTTTGTCAATCCGTCAGGCGATTAATTTGCCGTTTTTCTTGCGGAAAGCACTGGGGTAAGTAGTCTTTATGATTGATAGACAATGTTTTTCTATTCCAGAAAAGCCCGCCTGCTTTACAGAAAGAGCAGTTCCGCGTATGTGGGGACGGGCCACAGGTCTGCGTCCGTCAGGCTTTCCAGCATATCAATGGTGCTTCTCAAATTGTCCATGCCCGTCTGGATGGCCCTGGTATCGGCTTCATCCACGGCGCAGCGCAGTTCCCGCACCTGTCCGGGGAGAATATCCAGCAGCGTGCCGATTTGGTTGGCGCGATCCGTAGTAGCTTTCATTCCCGCCTTGATTCCGGATGCCTTCATCTGGGCAATGGCGGTGGTAAGCTGCGTGAGCTGTTCCGTTACGGCGGGGATGTAAAGGGTTTCCACCATCAGGAGGGCCGTTTCCGCTTCAATGTTGATTTCCTTGTGGAATATTTCCGTCTGGATTTCATGGCGGGCGTGGAGTTCTACGGGGCTGACCACTTTGTACTTTTCAAAAAGCGCCTTGGCCTTGGGCGTTTCCAGAGCGGCCAGGGCTTCAATGGTGCCGGGGATGTTGGGGAGATTGCGGCGTTCCGCTTCCTCTACCCAGGCTTCTCCGTAGCCGTCCCCGCTGAATAGAATGCGCTTATGCTTCTTGATGATGTTTTGAAGGAGCTTGTTGAGGGTGGCGTGGAACTCCTCGGGCTTGTCCTTGACAGGTTCCAGGATGGTGCAGATTTCATCCAGGCTTTCCGCCACAATGGTATTGAGCACCGTCATGGGCCATGCACAGGTTTGGGAGGAACCTACGGCGCGGAATTCGAATTTATTGCCTGTGAAGGCAAAGGGGCTGGTGCGGTTCCGGTCGGAGGCGTCCAGAGGGAACATGGGCAGGGTGTCCACGCCGATGTTGATGGTCTTTTGGGTGCGCGCTTTTTTAGTGCCTCCTTTCTCGATTTGCTCAATGATTTCATCCAGCAGATCTCCCAGGAAGATGGAAATGATGGCCGGGGGGGCTTCATGGGCACCCAGGCGGTGTTCATTGCCGGATTTGGCGACAGAGGCGCGCAGCAGATCCGCATGTTCATCCACGGCCTTGATGGTGGCGCAGAGCAGAGTGAGGAAGATGGCGTTTTCCTGCGGGCTGGAACCGGGATTGAGCAGGCTGCCGTAACCGGGGGCGGAGAGGGACCAGTTGTTGTGCTTGCCGGAGCCGTTCATGCCGGAGAAGGGCTTTTCATGCAGCAGGCAGACCATGTCATGCTTGTTGGCGGTTTTCCGGAGCACCTCCATGACCAGCATATTATGGTCCACGGCCAGGTTCTGGCTTTCAAAAATGGGCGCGATCTCAAACTGGCCGGGAGCGACTTCATTGTGGCGCGTT